>Ga0255052_10003257_pt1 | contig 11363 bp, 9 predicted proteins | sample JV7_2_21_MG_FD_188632 | JGI IMG/M metagenome (GOLD analysis project Ga0255052, IMG submission 188632) | Seawater microbial communities from Jervis Inlet, British Columbia, Canada - JV7_2_21 | ecosystem: Environmental > Aquatic > Marine > Inlet | place: Canada: British Columbia | collected...
AAGGTGCCTGTCCCTGTAATTCGGGAGTTAAGGTGCCTGTCCCTGTAACTCGTCTAGACGTTAAAGCGGAAGTGCAATACATCACCTTCCTTGACGATGTATTCCTTGCCTTCCAAGCGTAGCCGTCCCGCCTCCTTCGCGCCCTGCTCTCCATTGCCGGCCACGTAATCGTCGTAACTAATGGTCTCCGCACGGATAAAGCCTTTTTCGAAATCCGTATGGATTTCACCGGCCGCCTGTGGCGCCGTAGCACCGATCTTTGAAGTCCAGGCCCGGACTTCCTTGGGACCAGCCGTGAAAAATGTCTGTAGCTCGAGTAGCTTGTAGCCACCACGAATGACGCGGTTGAGGCCCGGTTCGTCAAAGCCCAGGTCAGCGAGGAAAACTTCCTTGTCTTCATCGTCCAGCACCGCGATCTCCGCCTCGATGGCTGCGCAGATAGCGACGATCTCAGAATCCTCGGCCGCTGCGTAGTCACGGACGGCATCGAGGTGCGGATTGTTCTCGAACCCATCCTCGTCAACATTCGCAACGTACATGACTGGTTTGCCCGTTATCAGGTGCAGCTCGCGCACGATTTTCTTTTCGTTGTCATCAAGATCGAGCGTGCGTATTGGCTGCCCCTCATCGAGATGCGCCTTGATCTTCCTCATCGTGTCACGGACATACAGATCTTCTTTTTGTGCCGTCTTGGCATTCTTCTCTGCTTTGTAAAGCTGCTTCTCAACCGACTCCAGATCGGCAAGCGCGAGTTCGGTGTTAACTGTCACTATGTCATCGATCGGATTGATCTTGCCAGTCACGTGCGTCACATCATCGTTTTCGAAACAACGCACGACGTGCGCGATAGCATGTGTCTCGCGGATGTTTGCCAGAAATTTATTGCCGAGACCTTCGCCCTTGGAGGCGCCTGCGACAAGACCGGCAATATCGACAAACTCCATTGTTGTCGGAATGGTCTTCTGCGGTTGCACAATGCCCGTGAGCATAATGAGTCGAGGGTCCGGAACCGGTACGACGCCAACGTTCGGCTCGATTGTGCAAAACGGATAGTTTTCGGCCGGAATTTCGGCCGCTGTCAGTGCGTTGAACAACGTCGACTTGCCAACGTTGGGCAGCCCAACAATGCCACACTTGATTGCCAATTATTTATCCTCGGGAGATGTCTGGGTGTGCAGTTTTTTCATCGCTGCGTTGAGGCCTTCCTCAATCAACAAGGGCATGACATCCATGGCCTCATCCACGTTTTTATCAACTGCAGTCTCAAGGTCGGACGAGCCACGTTTGAGTACGTAGCCGGTCACCTGGCTTTTGTCACCCGGATGCCCCACACCAATGCGCAGACGCATGAAGTCCGACCCACAATGCTGCATCACATCGCGAATGCCGTTGTGCCCGCCGTGACCTCCACCTTTCTTGAGGCGCACGGTGTCGGGCGGCAGGTCAATCTCGTCGTGCGCCACAAGCAGGTGCCTGGGATTCAAACGGTAGTAGTCGAGCACGCTGCGGACAGGACCACCGCTCAGGTTCATGTAGCTCTGAGGTTTGACGAGCCATATGTCACTGCCCGCGATGCTTACCTTGCAGCATTCGGCATCGAATTTTTTTTCATAGCGAAATTCACCACCGTACTTCCGCGCAAGCGCGTTCACGAACCAGAAACCCGCGTTGTGCAGCGTGCGCTCGTGTTTGTCCTCGGGATTGCCAAGGCCGGTGATGATGCTCAGGTATGTCATGGGATTCGAATGTTAAACAAAAAGGCCGCCAGAAGGCGGCCTTTTTACCAACCATCGTGCGATGACTAGTCTTCTTTCGACTCGCCTTCGTCGGATGGCTCGGCCGGGACCTCGCCTTCCGCAAGAGGTTCGCCTTCTTCGCCTTCGACAAGCTCGCCTTCGATGCCTTCCTCGACTTCCTCTTCGATGATCTCTTCCTTGATGATGTGGATCGAAACGATGGGCTGAACCTGTTCGACTTCCTGCGCCAGCTCCGGAATCTCGACGCCTTCCGGCACCTCGATGTCCGTCAGGTACATCAATCCATCGAGCTCCAGCTCGGAAATATCGAGGTCGAGGTACTCCGGCAGATCTTTCGGCAAACAGACAACTTCAACGTCGTTGCGCATTTGCGAAACCGTGCCACCGCCGTCCTTGACACCAACAGCAATATCGGCGCCAACCAGGTGAATGGGCACGTTCATGCGAATGACCTGGTCTTCAACGATGCGCTGAAAATCGAGATGCATGATGCGAGGTTTCGCCGGGTGACGTTGCACATCTTTGACAATCGCCGCCTGGCTTTTGTCACCGACCTTGATGTTCAGGACACTCGAATAGAACGATTCGTTCGCGAGTTCGTGCAAGACCTTGTTATGGTCAAGCGTGAGCGAGCGCGGTGGGCGGCCAGCGCCATAGATGATTGCGGGTACTTTGTCTTCGCGACGCAGGCGGCGGCTCGCACCTTTCCCTGAGTCTTCTCGAATTTCCGCAATCAGATCGAATTTCTCAGCCATCATGGGCTCCGTTATCTGATTGATTTTGCTTGAAAAATTTCAAGCATGAACCCGACCAGAACTGCGACCGTTCCGGTCAGGGGCGCGCATATTAACGTAACTATCAGTCGACGTACAGGGAGCTGACCGATTCCTCGTCCGAGATGCGCCGCATCGTCTCGCCGAGGAGCTCAGCCGTGGACAACTGACGAATCTTGTCACAGTCCTGGGCTTCCGCATTGAGCGGGATCGTATCGGTAACGACGACCAGGTCGAGCTCAGATGCTTTGATGCGCTCGACAGCCGGTCCGGAAAGCACGGCGTGAGTGATGTAGGCGTGCACGCTCTTTGCCCCATTCTCCTTCAGAGCGGCACCGGCATGGCACAGCGTCCCGGCCGTGTCGACCATGTCATCCATCATGATGCAGTTCATTCCCTCGACTTCACCGATGATGTTCATGACCTCTGACTGGTTCGCTTTCTGGCGGCGTTTGTCGATGATCACGAGATCCGCATCATCGAGCCGTTTGGCCAGAGCACGTGCGCGAACAACGCCGCCCACGTCCGGTGAAACGACCACCATGTTGGGGAACTTCTGCTTCCACACGTCGCCAAGCAACAGCGGCGATGCGTAAACGTTATCGACGGCGATGTCGAAGAAACCCTGAATCTGATCGGCATGAAGATCGACGGTCAAAACACGATCAACACCTGCCACCTCGATCATTCTTGCCACGAGTTTCGCGGTGATAGGGACACGCACCGAGCGTGGTCGTCGATCCTGGCGTCCAAATCCAAAATAGGGAATGACTGCCGTTACGCGAGCGGCCGACGCACGTTTGACCGCATCGACCATTACGAGGAGTTCCATCAGATTCTCAGACGTCGGCGGACAGGTTGGCTGGACGATAAACGTCTCGCGGCCGCGGATGTTCTCGAGAATTTCGACGTTGATCTCGCCGTCGCTAAACCGCCCTACGTGTGCCCGGGCCAACGGTACGTGTAAGTAACGCGCAATCTCATTGGCCAGTTTCGGGTGCGCGTTACCTGAAAAAACTGCCGTCGATGCCGGATCCACGAATCTCCCCTATCGATTCAAATGGCTGGGGCGGCAGGATTCGAACCTGCGGTACACGGGATCAAAACCCGATGCCTTACCACTTGGCTACGCCCCAATACACTGCATGTGCGGCGCAATTGTGCGGGGCTGCCTCGGGGGTGTCAACGCAGTTATAGGGACAGGCACCTTAACTCATCGAGTTAAGGTGCCTGTCCCTATAACTGCACTAGTCGAAGAAAATCCAGTGATCGATGACGAGCCGCACTCTGGTATCGCTGTTCTCGGCTGTAAGCACCTTTGGCATGAGCTGACCGCCACCTTCGTCATAGCGAGAGAAGGCGACTGACCAGTCACGTTGCTTCAGGGTTTCCAGCTGACCGTCCTCATTGAACGCCGTTTCAGCAGGCGCGGACGGATCCGGGATGCCGAGTGCCCAGTAACGCAAACTCGTGACCGGAATAGTCCAGCCGTAGCGGTAGCGAAATTCGAGTTCGGCGTCCTCGAGTTCGGTACGAACACCGCCTTTATCAGTCAGCGTGACAGACATCCCATCGCGTTCAATCCTGACCGCCCCGGCTCCGAATGGACCGCTGGCCGTCGCACTGAAATCGTCTTTATCCTGGACCCAGCGGAGTTTGCCATTAAAACCATCTGACGCGGTTTTGACAGCGATGCGGCCACTGAACTCCCATTCTTCGAGGTCTGCCAGCACAATCTCACGTGTGTCCCAGCTATCCATTTCTGGCAGTAAAGCGCTGCGCGGGGCCGCACACCCTGCGAGTATCGCTGTCACCGTGACAGCAATAACGATCAGTCTCACGACTTTATGGCGTTTCAGGGAACAGTCGCTCACGCACATCTTTCAAGAGATCGCTCTCGGGATTCTCCAGCTCTGCGGCAGCCAATAATTCAAGCGCCTCATCATTGCGATCGAGCGCCGCCAGGACCTCCACCAGATGTGCGGCTACTTCGTGGTCAGGAAATTCCGCATAGGCGATTTCCAGTTGTTCCAGCGCTTCATTGTGTTTGCCACGCTTGTGAAGTACCCAGCCCAGGCTGTCGATGATGGCTGGACTTTCGGGGTCGTGCTTGAGTGCTTTGCGGATCAGTTTCTCAGCCTCGCGATATTCTTCGGTGCGGTCGGCGAGCGTGTAACCAAGCGCATTAAGCGTCATCGAGCTGTCTGGCCAACGTTTGGCCGCCGCTCGATACGCACTGATCGAGTCATCGAGCCTCTCCATGCGCAACATGAGTTCGGCGCGGCCCAACGCGATGGACTCATCATCCGGACGGTACTCGACCGCCTTGTCAAACTGCTCCAGCGCCTCGGGATATCGCCCAAGTGAGCTCAGAATCTGGGCTTTGGCCAGCACCATATCGACGGCATACCTTGGCCTGTCCTTTGCGAACTCATCGAGACGTTTGAGCCCTCCCTCCGGGTCATCTTTTTGGTGCGCGAGCAAGGCACTCGCGCGCCGCTGTGATGAGACCGCGTTCTTGCCGCCCATCACCTGCGAATACAGCCTGATTGCCCGATCGAATTCACCGCGATAATCGGCAATTCGCGCCAGGTAGAACAATGCGTCAGCGGTAAAATCTCCACTCGCGAGCAGATCTTCAAAGTCATCCCAGGCAGCATCGAGATTATTCTGGCGGAAGTTGATGATCGCCATCATGCGCAACGCGTCTGTGCGCGACGGCCGTTCAAGCAGAACCTGATTGACCTGGCTCAACGCATCGTCATCACGACCTGCAGTCATGTACATCAATGCCAGTTCCATGCGCGCATCCGGGTCCGGGTCCGGATCGTCACCGATGATACGCGCCGTGTAGTCCATCGCCTCGTCGCCTTCTCCGGATAGCAGCATCGCGCGGGCATAAAGCAGTTTGGCTTTTATCCAGTCGGGATCGAGCTCTACGGCAATCTTTGAGTGCTCAATAGCGAATTCCAGCTCGCTCGCCTGCAACGCCACGGCGGCGGCGGCGTAATGCGCCAGCGCAGAGTCTTTGTACGGTTTGGCCAACGATCGCATCAACTCGTCAGCAAGCTTCGGATCTTCCTGGGAAATGAAGGTCATGAGCGTTAAAAGCCGCTCATCGGCCGGCTGATCGCCACTTTCGATCAGCGTCGTGAAATTACGCCGTGCATCGCGCAATTCGCCACGGCGCAACTGGATCTGAGCGAGATGAATCAGCGCTTCGTCGCTGTCAGGGTCGAGTTCACGCCACCGCTTCGCCGCAATAATCGCCTGATCGTTGAAGCCGTAATCGAACGCCAGGCGGGTTGCCTGCCGCGCTATCTCGATACTTTCACCGCTTTCTGCGGCCTTGACGTATTCGGTAGCTGCCTTGAGATAATCGTCCTCATGTAGCGCAATTTCCGCCTGTAAGAGATGTTCGGCGGCCGAATCAGCGCCCTCATCGTCCGACTGGGCATACAAAGGCGCAGCGAGAATCAGCACCGCAATCATCCTGAAAGCAGGCAGTCGGTTACGGACGTGGTGCATTTGTTCTGTATAGGTCATCAAGATTGCCGAATAATATTGCGCTGGATAGGTATCACAGACAAGGAACTGAGCCGTCAGTTCGCATACAATTATCGACTATGCGGCTGCAAATACTCGGGCTAAACCATAACACGGCACCTATTGAAATTCGCGAACAGGTCGTTTTCGCGGGTGACGAGGTAGGCCGGGCTGTCGTGCATCTGACGGATATCGATGGTGTGGACGAGGCCGTTTTGCTATCGACCTGCAATCGCACCGAGTTTTATGTCATGACCAGTGAGGGCGGACGAGAGCGACTCCAGTCCTGGCTACGCGACGAGCGAAATCTCGATCCCGCTTTTGCCGATTCCCTGTTCGCTCTCGACGACGACGAGGCGATCCGGCATATCTTCCGCGTCGCCTGTGGCCTCGACTCTATGGTTCTCGGCGAACCGCAGATCCTGGGACAGCTGAAGGATGCGTTTCGCGAGGCGCAACAGGCCGGTACAGTCAATCACCAGTTGAGCCGCCTTTTCCAGCACACATTCTCGGTTGCCAAGAAAGTGCGCACTGACACCGAGATCGGCGCCAATCCGGTTTCTGTCGCTTCGGCAGCCGTCAGGCTGGCGCAGCAATTTTTTGCCGGATTCGGACAACACACTGCACTGCTTGTCGGCGCCGGTGTCACAATAGATCTGGTTGCCAAGCATCTGACGAAAAAAGAAATCGGTCGGCTGTTCGTCGCTAATCGTAATGTCGAAAGAGCACGTGGCCTTGCCAGCAAGTACGGTGGCTATGCTGTTCCGCTATCCGAACTCGAGGGCACGCTGCCCGAAGCTGACATTCTTATTACATCCACAGCAAGTGCTGAGCCCATCGTCACGCAAGAGCAAATGCAAGCCGCCATGAAAACGCGCAAGCACAAACCGGTATTTGCGGTCGATATCGCGGTTCCGCGCGATATCGAGGCCGGCGTCGCCGAGCTCAATGACATATTCCTGTACACGATCGATGACCTGCAGAAGGTCATTCAGGAGGGCCAGACGAGCCGTGAGGCCGCGGCGATTGACGCCAATCGAATTCTCGACGACGAGATCCGTCGTTATCTGAATATCGAGCGAGCCAAGCAGGTTTCGCCGGTTATCACTGCCATGCGCAATCGCGGTGAAACGATTCGTGCTGAAGTCCTGCGCCAAGCGCAGCGGCGGATCAACAAAGGCGTCGACAGCCGCGAGGTTGTCGAATTTGCGACGGCTTCACTGATGAAAAAAATGCTGCACCATCCGAGCGTTCGGCTTCGCGAAGCTGGCGAGGCCGAGGAGCAGGACATCATTGACGCGACTCGCGACTTGTTCGGTATCGATGACGACTGACAGGTAATGACGTGAAGGATTCCATACGATTCAAGCTTGAGTCTGTCCGCGAGCGCTTCGAGGAAATCGCAGGTTTGCTTGCGGATCCGGATGTCATCTCGCAACAGAATCAATTTCGTGACCTGTCGAAGGAATACGCACGCGTCGAGCCGATTGTTAAGTTGTTCGGCGAATTCGAGTCGCTTGACGAAGATATCGCTGCTGCGCAGGAAATGGCAAACGATGCTGATAAGGACATTCGTGAAATGGGCCACGAAGAACTGCAAGGCCTGACCATGCGCCGCGACGAGCTACTTCTGGACCTGCAGAAGTCATTGATACCGCCTGATCCCTACGATGCAAGCAATGTGTTCCTTGAAGTGCGGGCAGGCACAGGCGGTGATGAAGCAGCAATTTTCTCGGGCGACCTTTTTCGCATGTACTCCAAATATGCCGAGACCATGGGATGGAACATCGAGATCCTTAGCGCGCGAGAAGGCGACCACGGTGGATACAAGGAGATCATCAGTCGAGTGACTGGCAACAGCACTTACGCGAAATTGAAATTTGAGTCGGGCGCCCACCGTGTGCAGCGAGTACCGACGACTGAGTCGCAGGGTCGCATCCACACATCTGCCTGCACGGTAGCGGTATTGCCCGAACCCGATGAAGTCGAAGCTGATGAGATCAATCCGGCCGATCTGCGGGTCGATACATACCGGGCATCGGGCGCGGGCGGGCAGCACGTGAATAAAACCGACTCCGCCGTTCGTCTGACGCACTTACCGTCGGGAATCGTCGTCGAGTGTCAGGATGAACGTTCCCAACACAAGAACAAGGCACGCGCAATGTCGCTATTGGCAGCGCGTTTGCTCGACGCGAAAGTCACGGAACAAGCTACCCAACAGGCCGAACAGCGAAAACTGCTCGTTGGCTCAGGCGATCGTTCCGAGCGTATTCGAACCTATAACTTCCCGCAGGGTCGCGTTACGGACCACCGCATCAACCTGACACTGTACAAGCTTGATGAAGTACTCGAGGGCAATCTTGATCAGGTTGTGCAACCGCTGATCAATGAGTACCAGGCGGGCCAGCTCGCCGCGTTATCTGACTGAATTTGTAGGAGTGCGCCGCAACCGGGTACCGGTTGCGGCGCAACAAGATCAGTCACCAACCTTGCTGAGTACAAAGGCAATTACGCCGCCAGCGATTCCCCCGCGGACACCTTCCAGTACGGTGTCAGCGATAGCCCCGGTCAGAGTACTGAGATTGGTGAAGCCAAACAAAATAAAGTCGGCAGTACACCAGAGCAATGCGCCGACCATCGCGCCAACTTTCAGACCATCAACCAACGTTTTACCACTCTGAGATTCCAGAGCGAAGGTCAGCAACTTGGCATAGGCCAGTATTCCAACTATGACTGCCCAGAGAATTGGCGTTTCTCGCTCCACTCCAACCGCCGATCCCGAATTGGCGTCAAAGAAGTCTGCAAATAAGACCTGCCAAATCAGCATGCCTAACAAATACAATGTGATCGCTCCGACCACGGTACCGATACCCATTCGCTTAATATTCATAGAACCCCCCTACCCTTGTGGTTATTACGCGTTATTGTCGTGTTGAGCATAGACGAGGAAACCAGGGTCCGCCATCAGCTGGCCGGCTGAGCGCCTGGATCGATTCCTGTCTGAACGTACAAATTGTGCAAATTCAATGGTTTACCATAATATGCAGAAGTATTATGTCTTTTCCCCAAACCGTTATTCGGCTAAACTGGAAAGAACGCCACCCATCAGAATTACAAAACAAACAGGGACCGCGTTGTGCACAGATATCCACCGTTTGTCAGGGTTGGACGCAATAGCGCCAGGCTGATCTTTCTCGTTGTGATGCTCAGCATCACTGCTGATCTGTGGGCAAGCGGCTGGCCACCATTTGCGAGCAGAGATTCTGCGGAAGTTACACGCGGCGGCGTCGTCGAACGATTGACGAGCGGCGCCGACAGCGTCCTCGAAAACGACTTTGATATTGAAGGTGACGAGCTAAGTGCCGTCCTTACCGATAACGTCAGACACGGCAGCCTGGAACTCAGGGCTGACGGTACCTTCACGTACCAACACGACGGCGGTAATCACGACAGCGATACTTTCAGATATCGCGCGTTCGACGGCACCAGAGAATCGCGTAAAGCGCGGGTCACAATCTCGATCCTGGACGAGCCCAATTCTCCGCCATTTGTAATTGGTGAGGTTCCGGATCAACAGGCGATTGAAGGCGTTGTCTACCAATTGCAATTGGCGGGAAATTTTGACGATCTCGATCCGGGCGACGAGTTGCGTTTCAGTGCACGCGGGCTTCCAAATAGCAGGTCCTTGAGCATCGACGCAACAAGTGGTGTCCTGTCCGGAACTCCGGTCCGCTCTGATGTCAGGACAGATCCTTATTCAATAGAAGTTACCGCGACCGACCGTGCGGGCGAATCCGCGAGTCTCACTTTTGAGCTGCTCATATTTCGTGATAACCGTGCCGACTTGTCGCTGGCCATCAACCTGGCGCAAAACCCGGTTACTGTAGGCGAGACGGCCCTGTGGCGAATTCATATTGAAAACAGAGGCCCAGGCGACCTCGTTGATGGGGAGCTGACCGCAAGTTGGACAACCAGCGGACCCTCTTTGACACTAACACCAGTGGACTCCTGCTCGATCTCTGGCAATGCGACCAGTTCGCCGCAATTGAGCTGCGCTATCGGTGCGCTTGACGCTGGCACAACGCTGACAATAATCGTCGAAGGCACACAGGACGGGGACGGGGACAATTCACTAATAGCCGTGGTAAGTGCGGACGACCCGATACCCGACAACAATTCAGATCTGGCTAGCGCTCAGGTTGTTGCCCTGTTTAGTGAAGGTCCGACGCAAACATTGAATTTGTCCGGTGCCGGGGTCGATGCCGGTGATCTCGATGGTGACGGCGATATCGATTTAGTCGCGACTGCAGGCCAGACTTTTGTGTTTTCCAACAACGGTAATCGGGCAGTCACAACTCCCGGTACCAGTCTGGGCGCTGACACTGCTGGTACTGCCGTGACACTTCTCGACTGGAACGGCGACAGTTCTCTCGACATCGCCGTCGGCGGACTCGCTGGACGAACGGCCGAAGTTTTCGTCAATGATGGGAGTGGCGGATTCAGCAGTGAAGAGCGCTTACAGGATGGCGGTGTCGGCATCGTGACCGACATGCTTGCGGCAGACCTGAATAGCGACGGCAGGTCGGATCTATTGCTGACCGGCTCCTCCGGAACGGTGATCATGCAGAGCCGCAGCGAGGGCGGCTTTGAACAGATTTCTCTGTCGTCCGGCGCGGGGCTCAAATTGGCCATCGCAGATATCGATCAGGATGGCGATCAAGACATTGTGGTTGTCCGTATGTCGGACCGGGCCGTGGACTTGCATTTCAACAGCGGCGACGGGACGACGTTTAATCGCTCGCGGCTTAGCCACGGCAGCGTGGCGACGGTTAGCGCCGATGACGTCAACGGCGACGGCGCAATTGACCTGTTGCTTGGTATCGATGGGGACGATTTGAGCGTTCCGGAAAATAAAGTGCTGTATCAGCAGGCAAACGGCGACTTTTCATCCGGTGGCTCTTTCGGCGCGTCGCCGGTTACAGCGCTACTACCGGGGGACATGGACGCCGATGGCTGGCCTGACGTAGTCGCGGTCAACGAGGCCGGGGTTCATCAGCTGTATCTCGGATCGCCGGGCAGTGGCTTTGTGTTGGCCGCCGAGCAGATTGTCAGCGATGGGATGCGACGCGGCGTTCTGGTTGATTTCAACAGTGACGAATCGCTCGACCTGATTATGGTTGGTCGAGACGCTGGCGTACTCGAGATACACGCAAACAACGGCATAGGCCGACTGGGGCTGGGCGACCGTTTAGCGCCGAACCTAACTCTCAACGGCGATGCGATGGTC
>Ga0255052_10003260_pt1 | contig 11359 bp, 6 predicted proteins | sample JV7_2_21_MG_FD_188632 | JGI IMG/M metagenome (GOLD analysis project Ga0255052, IMG submission 188632) | Seawater microbial communities from Jervis Inlet, British Columbia, Canada - JV7_2_21 | ecosystem: Environmental > Aquatic > Marine > Inlet | place: Canada: British Columbia | collected...
GCTAACATAGAACAGAACCCACTATTTTTAAATAAGAAAGATCTCGATGGCCTATGAAAACCGTTATACAGCATGGGAGCATGAACACGTTATGCCGACAATGCGAGATGCATTGCGGGCTGAATATCGATGTTTCAAAAGGGGTAATCAAAAAGATTTCCGGTTTTTCCCTGAACCCTCAAAATAGAGGTCGGATTTGTCCCAAAGGACCTGCTGCAAAGGAATTGGTTTACAACTCCGATCGTTTGTTGAAACCGTTGAAAAGACAACCCGACGGTTCTTTTTTAGAAATAGGGTATGAGAAGGCAATGGATGAAATCGCCGAAAAAATGCTTGGCATTAAAAAAAAATATGGAGCAAAATCGATGGGTGTCTGGACCGGGGAAGCCATCGGATTCCTTCAGCAAGCCGATTACGCCCGTCGATTCATCCACGCCTTCGGTTCACCAAATTATTTTTCAGCAGATTCGCTTTGCTTTGTTTCACGCTACGTAGCTTCCCGGCTGGTGCAGGGATTTTACAATCCGGCGCCTGACTTTTCTAATGCGAATTTAATACTGCTTTGGGGAATCAATCCAGGGGTTACCCATCTGCCTTATATGATATCGATTGAAGCGGGACTGAAGAAAGGCGCAAAGCTCATTGTCATTGATCCCCGCTGTACCGCTGCCGCCAAAAGAGCGGACATTTTTGTTAAAATTTATCCGGGCGCCGATGGTGCGCTTGCATGGGGTCTGGCGCAGTATTTAATAAAAACCGGAAACTATGATAGGGAATTTGTCGAGAAACATAGTGTAGGATTTGATCGGTTTGCTCGATACGCGAAACGATTTACCCCAAAGTTTGTTGAGACACAAACCGGTATCCCTGAAAAAACAATTACGGACATCGGAGAAATGATCGCCAAACACGCGCCGGAGGTCATTCATTCTCCAGGGATTTCCTTGGAGCATCACGTTAACGGCGTGAATAATTTGAGGGCTTTGGCCTGCCTGTCGGGGTTGACCGGATCCATCGATATCAAAGGGGGAGAAGTTTGGCCCAGGGAATTTGTGATGAATAGATTGCCCATTTATGACCAATTCCCTCTTCTCGATCTGAATCCCATTGGGGCAGACAAATTTCCGGTTCTTTATCAGCTTCGAAAAGAATGCCATTCCATGACTGCAATGGATTATATGCTCGGAAAAGGTGAGTATCCTTTACGAGGGTTGATTTTTACCGGCGCGAATCCACTACTGACAAACCCAAACTCAAAAAAGGTTAAAGAAGCCTTTTCAAGTCTGGACCTTCTGGTTTCAAAGGATTTATTTATGACAAAAAGTGCCCGACTTGCCGATTATGTCATTCCTGCCGCCTCTTTTCTTGAACGATCGGAGCTTTATGTATATGCACATCTTCACCGGGTTGCCCTCACCTCCAAAGTAATCGATGTGCCGGACATAACCGATGAATATACCTTTTGGCATGATCTGGCGAATCAACTGGGTTTTGGAGAAAAATACTTTCCCTGGAAAAACGAAACGGAAGTAAACCGCTGGCTCCTCGAACCCACAGAAATAACCCTTGAAACGCTGCAAAAGCATCCGGAAGGAGTTTCTTACGGTTCCTTTGAATTTAAAAAATATCAACATTTCCCGTTTCCAACGCCAACCGGAAAATTCGAATTCACCTCTCAATATTTGAAAGAAAGGGGATATTCCGAAATTCCCGAATATAATCCTCCTGCTTTCATGACACAGGACCGATCAAAATTTCCTTTTGTACTCATCACGGGAGCCAGAAAATCGTTTTATTATCATTCAAGATATCGAAATATAAAACGCTTTCAAAAAGCAATCCCGGAGGCAGAAATCGAGATTCATCCACTTGATGCCCAAAAACTGCTAATCGACAACAAAGAACGCATCCGGGTCATCTCCGCACTCGGTTCAATAGAGATCCGTACAAAAATCGTGAAGCCCGGTGGCATCCTACCTGGGTTTCTTCAAGTTACGCATGGGTGGGACGATGCCAATATCAACCTGCTTACCGACGACACCGAGGTTGACCCAATCAGCGGACTTCCGAACCTGAAAGCCGTAATGGTACGGATTGAAAAGACGGAAAGTGAACCAGAGCCAGGCATATGAAAAATGAAGGGGTTGGCGGTTTCAGATCACGCGGTGTTCCACGGTATAGCCTGCTAACGCCGAGCCAAGTCAAAGAGTTGCACCTGTCAACCCTTGAGATCCTGGAGACCGTGGGGGTCAAAGTTATGCATGATGAGGCCCTTGGGCTTCTCAAGGATGCCGGCTGCAACGTAGATGAGGAAGGTATCGTTCAGATTCCCAATCGGCTGGTAACGGAAGCCATTCAAAACGCGCCATCCCGCGTTACGATATATAACCGCAATGGAGAAGAAGTCCTTTACCTGGAAGGGAGAAATGTATATTTCGGGCTCGGTACGGATCTGCTCAATACTTACGATCTCCAAACAGGCGAACTCAGAAAATCGAACCTACAGGATGTGGTCGATTCAGCCGTTATTGCCGACTATTGTGAAGATATCGACTTTATTGCTTCAAATGGCTTCCCCAGCGAGGTTCCAACCAACCTTGCCTATATTTCGATATTTAAAGCCCTTGTGGGAAATTCTGTTAAACCGATCTACTTCACTGCAGCCACTGGTGAGGATTTGGTTTTCATTCTGGAAATGGCCGAAGCGGTGGCTGGCGGAGGGAAAAAACTGAAGGAAAAACCTTTCTTGATACATTACGCCGAGCCCACAAGTCCGCTGGTACACTCTTACAGCGCAATCCAAAAACTTTTTATGTGTGCGGAAAAGGGTATACCCCTCAACTATGTTCCGGCGCTGCTTTCAGGAGGAACCGGACCTGTCACTCTCGCCGGTGCCATTGCAGTGGCCAACGCAGAAGCCCTGTCAGGTCTGGTGATTCAACAGCTAAAGGCAAAAGGGTCACCGATGATCTCAGGATTCAGTGTAACCCCCCTGGATATGCGATACGGAACAACCGTTTATGGGAGTCCGGATGAGAGGCTAACCCATACAGCTTGTACGGAACTCTATCATCATTACGGTCTACCGGTATGGGGTGAAGCCGGGTGCTCGGATTCCAAGAGCTTTGATGCGCAGGCAGCCATCGAATCGGCCATTTCGATTCTCATGGCAGCCATGGATGGAACCAACCTTGTACACAATATCGGGTACCTTGGCCAGGGGCTGATCGGTTCAGCCGCTTCGATTGTTATGTGCGGTGAAATCATCAGCTATGTTAAACGGATTATGAGTGGATTTGATATGAGCAAGGTCCGAATCGATATCGATACTATTCGGCAGGTGGGACCGGGCGGGCATTTCCTTTCAACGAAACAGACGCTTGAACTTTTCAGGGAAGAACACTGGATACCAAAGTTCATCGACAGACAAGATCTTGAAAACTGGAAAAAAAGAGGAAATCTTCGCTATGAAGATGTCGTCACACAAAAAGCAATTGACATTCTGAAAACCCACAAGCCCGAATCTTTGCCGGGGGAGGTCGCCGAGACCTTGAACCAGATTATGGGTAAAGCGACCAACCGACTCCGCGACAGATTCCTCTACAGCAGTGAATAGTCCATGCCGAAACTGCTGATCTTCTCCTTGACGCGCTCATATAAATCCACATATTCCCTGGTTGGTTGTAGGATATCCAAGTCATAGCACTCATTGAACCGTTTACCAAGGGGCGCTTCGGTTATTTGGGTTTCATATTGAGCTAAAATCAATTTTACTATCTCGTTGGCTTGCTTTCTTGTTATTCCCTGGCGGGCAACCAGGTGTCCCGCTTCGGCCCCGATGCGCGCTTCCATTCCACTGGCCCGTTCAGGGTGCCGGTTACGGGCCACCGCAGCCAAGTTCAAATGGGCACCTGCAACCGTGGATGCAATGACATTGGCCACAATCTCATAGATCACCATCTCGGTACAGGGTCCGGCGGCAGCAAAGGGGCTGACAGCGAATAAGAGGTGGGTATTTCGACTCAATGCCTGCGCTGTGATGCTGATCAACCACAGCAACTCCCGTGTGGTGTTGCAGCCGTAATGGATGTGCAGTGGAAAACCACAGTGCCACTGTGCCTCTAGAGCGAGTAACCCAAGGAAATGATGTGCCACATGAACAAGGGCTGTTGCTTCCAGCCCGCCGGAATAGCCGCCGACCAGCGGCCCATATAACCCGTATTTGTTGTGACCGCTGTGTCGCAAAAAAACAACCTTCTTTACCCGCTCATAGTCAATTTTCAACTCAGCGATGGCGGCAATGCAAAGCCCATCGTTCGGCTGGACCCCGAAGTCAGCCTGTACCGCTGCCAGCGTGGCATCAGTCCGTTCTGCATTGGAAACCAGATTGTGGATTCCGATCTGAGGCCGCCCGGCTGCCCGGGCTGCTTCGCGCAGCTTGATTATGTTCCAGATAGCTGCTTCCACCTCCTGCGGAGTTCCGGATTTGATGGGACGGCCGTGGATTGTCTGGCTGAAAGCGCTGGAGAAAGTATCGGCCAGGGGTTCCTGGACATAGCTTTGCACCATAGGGACAAAACGCTCCTCTGCCACCGGCGTACCGACAGGGGTCATCATGCAGAAAGGTGGGTTTGGGCTCTCAACAGAGCGGTGGGTCATTACTCCAACATCGCGACCCTGCCCGTAAGTGACCGTGGTGGGCGCATGTTTCAGCGCCCATTCAAGCTCATCACGCCTAAACTTCATCAATCGACCGGTGTCGCGACAATACATACCCAATTTCAGAAACAAGTCAAGACCGGCTTGGTATACCCGGTCTGCCAGCCGATCGTCGTCCGGGATAACCTCTGAAGGATCGTACCGGATATCATATTTTTCAACCAAACGGCGTGCGATGCGCCCCAGCTGAAAATCATATTCCTTTTCCTTCATCAGCGGTCCGCTTTCACTCCGTCCAATCACATCCCAGAATGTGATCATTTTTCCTCCTTACCCTAGTTATACTGCATAAGTCGTCTGGTCATTTTTCTGCACCCAAATAATAGAAATAGACGATTGCGGTCAAGGAAAAAAAAGAATAAAATGACCTACGAGATGGAAGGGTCGACCTTGAAAGAAAAATAGAGTTTAATGATTTGGGGAATTCAATAGTGAACGAATCGATATGGGGAAAAAATGGGGCAAAATAAAAAACTAAGACTTCGGGTTCTCAGTCAAGATGACTCCCGCCAAATTCATCGTGTGGCTTTAAAATTATTAAATAAAACCGGCATGGATATTCAGGATGATGGCACCCGAAAACACTTAAAAGAAATAGGGTGCCGGGAAGGTTCAGATGGTTATCTGATGTTTGACGAGGATACGGTAAGCCAGGCGCTTTCCACGGTTCCGTCCCGAATGGTAGTATACAACCAAAACGGCAAAAAAGCGGTGGATACCGGAGAATTGGCGCCCCGTTTCTCCCCGGGTCTGAACTGTAACGATGTTTTGGATTATAAAACCGGTAAGATAAGGCCCTGTCTTTTGGAGGATATTTCCAAAACCGCTCGCCTCTGTGATCTGCTACCCCATATTGGCCTGGCTGCCAACCTTGGCAATCCCAACGATGTGCCATTTGATGAACAGGCTATGGCTTCGGTAGAGGTTTTGATTAAAAATACCTGCAAGCCGGTTGCTTTTACTGCCCATGACGAGGTAGAAGCCGGGCAGATCTGGCAGTACCTCGCTGACGTTGCAGGCGGCTGGGAATCTCTTTCTTCAAAACCCTTTGGCCTCGATCTGACCGGACCGACCTCGCCGTTCTTATTTAAAAAAGAGTCTTGCAGAAGGCTTCGCTTTGCTGCTGCGAGAAGTCTACCGGTGGTATGCTATCCATGCCTTTTTCCCGGCATTACAGGGCCCATGACGATGGCCGGCGCCATTGCCCAGTCATCTGCTGAAATTCTTGCCGGTATTGTTATTCACCAGATGGAAAATCCGGGTGCTCCGGTGATCACCGGTTCGGCCATTGTTCCCATGGACATGCGTACGGTCAATCTGTCTTATGGATCACCAGAATACGCACTGGCTTGTTTGGCGTTGGTCGATTATTTTGACGATATCAAGGTGCCTACATGGATTGGTGCAGGATGTTCGGATGCCCACATCTTTGATGCGCAGGCAGTTGCCGAAGCCGGAATAAACATGCTGGCTGCCGCGTTATCAGGCACCTCCTTTATTCATAACCTTGGCTATCTTTCATCCGGTAAAACAGGGTCTCTGGAAATGCTACTTCTTTGTGACGAACTGGCGGGTAGTGTAATCAAATTTTCAGATGGAGTCCCGGTAACTGACAATACGCTCGCAGAAGTTGTTATTCAGGAGGTTGGGAAAAATAGAAAATATCTCACCCATCCGCATACAAAGAAACATGTTCGAAACGAATTATGGATACCATCTCTTTTTCAGCGATTCACGTTAGGTGAATGGCGTCAAAGCGGATCCATGACGACAACAGAAAATATCCGCGAAAAATTAAAGGATTTGTTAGAAGAATAACCAGGCCTGGACAGAAAGAGAGCACTTTCAAATACCATTTTTTAAAATTGCGCTTACCCGTTTTACTGTCAGCGTGATTGCCCCGAAATCCGCTTCTACCTTTCCATGGAGAATAAAGGGACGGCTCTTGTCCAGCATGCTGCAAAAGCGGTGATAGGTCTTTGGAAAAAAAGTAGCTTCAATCAGACCGGTCTCATCCTCAAAGGTCAAAAACTCCATCGGATCGCCGTGTTTGGTGCGCACCACTTTGCCGGTGATCAACAGACCAGCCACCTTGACATGTCTGCCCACCAAGCGGGACAAGTCTCTGGCATTGACGATCCCCTTTCCTTTCAATTGATCGGCATAGAGGGTCATGGGATGCCGGTCGCACAAAAAACCGAGTACTGCAAATTCCTGTCTCAGACGTTTAAGTTCGCTCTCAGGCGGAAGTGTCGGTTTATCCGTATCCGGCCCAATGTCGAACAAATCTGTTTTCTTGGACCGAACTGATCTAGTCTTTTGCCAACAGGCCAGCTCCCACAGCAGTTCAGCACGGTTTTCTTTTGGATGGAGCGCGTCAAATGCACCGGCATAAATCAACGAGCGGGTTTCAGTATCGTCCGGTTGAACCTGTTTAAGAAAATCGGTCATGCTGGAATAGGGCTCGGGTTCCCGGTGTTTGACGATGTGCTGTTGCGTTTCGGTACCCGCATGTTTGATGGACAACAGCCCCACCCGAATAACACCGGAATTTCCCTTCCAGCGGATACCGCTTTTGTTGACATCAGGCGGCAGGATTTTTACCCCCATGCGCCGGGCTTCCGATACGTATGCAAAGGTACTGTAAAATCCCCCCTGGTTGCTGATCACCGCTGCCATAAATTCTGCCGGATAATGGGTCTTCAGGTAGGCCGCCTGAAAAGAGACACGGGCATAACTGGCACTGTGGGGTTTGCAGAAGGAATACCCTTCAAAACTCATCATCATGTTCCAGATCGCTTTAATCTGCTCATCGCAGACCCCCTGCGACTGTGCGCCTGCAGTAAAACGTTCTTTGAAGTCCCGCAGCTTTCTGGCCTTGTCTTTCTTGGACATGATCTTGCGCAGACCGTCCGCATCTGCATGTGAAAACCCCGCCAACGCAACAGCGGTTTTGGAGACATCCTCTTGATAGACCATGATTCCGTATGTTTCATCGAGTACATCTTCGAGCAGAGGATGAATCGGTTCCCAATGGCCACCATGGAGCCGTCGGACATATTCACGGATAAATTCATTGGCCGCCGGGCGGATAATGCTGCTGTGGATCACCAGATGCTCAAAATCGCCGACCTTTGCTTTTTTCTGCAAAAGCCGTGTGGCAGGGCTTTCGATATAGAAGCATCCCATGGTATTGCCCTTGGCTACATTTATTTGGGTGTCAAGATCCTCTTCCGGTTCCCAGTTGTTTTCATCAAAGACGATGCCGTTGTTGTAAAGATTTGAGATCGCATCACGAATAACGCCTAGGGAGCGGTTGCCCAGGAGATCAATCTTGACCAACCCGGCGTCTTCCGTGCCGTCCTTTTCCCACTGGATAATCGGTACCCCCTTGGGGGCCGGTTCGATTGGGACGTATTCATCAATGGGATTTGGCGTGATCACTATCCCTCCGGGGTGAACCGAAAGATAGCGCGGAATCCCGATAAGCCGCTGAGCAATGCGGATGATCTGCGGCCAGGGTTCGGGGAAATCGAGCTCGCCAAGCTCCGGTAGCCGGCGAAGCCGGGTAAGCAGGTCATCATCGGCCTCGGCCGACCGCCAGAGCCAGGGAATACGTTTGGATACCTGGCCGATCTCTCTATCGGTGAGCCCGAAGACCTTGGCGGTTTCCCGTATGGCCATGCGGGGTTGAAAGGCCACATGGTTGCTGACCAGGGCAGCGTGTCCTTTAAACTGTTTTAATACAGAATTGAGCACATCATCCCGTTCATCCCATGCAAAATCGACGTCGATATCAGGCGGGTCCGTTCGTCCCGGATTCAGAAACCGGTCAAAATAGAGATTGTGTTTGATCGGGCAGACATTGGTGATACCTAAGCTGTAAGCCACCAGTGATGCGGCGCCGCTTCCGCGACCGCAAATTCGAGGGCTTCGGGATACGATGTCCTGAACCACGAGAAAGTACGAAGAAAAATTCATTTTCTCGATGATACGCAGCTCATACTCCATCCGGTCGACAACGGTTTCCGGCAGGTCATTTCCGTAGCGCCGGCATGCCCCTGCATAGGCGGCGCGACGCAAAAGATGCTCGACAGATTGACCCGATCCGTTGGTCCAGGGCGGAAGAACCAGATCATGTTGTGGACCGGTAAAGACCAGGCGTTCGGCAACGGCTTCGGTGGATCGAAGCACGTCCGGCCAGATATCAAAGCGATGGGCATAGACTGATGCCGGCGCAAGGTATGCATCGGAAGGTGCGACATCTTTTTGGGTCAATCGGGAAAGGGATGTGTTCAGGCTGATCGCCCGCAGGATCCGGTGGATTCCAAAATCATCCGGGTTGAGGAAAAAACTGGATGGCGTGGCAACCATGGGTATGCCGAGGTATTGAGATACCCGGCGCAGTCGAAGGGCGGTTCCGCCTGGTTTGCGAGGAACAGCCGCCACCACTGTCACGCCGGCCCCATGCCAATCCAATAAAAATTCAGGGGAGAGGGCCATGACAATAAGTCCTTTGGCGTGGGCTGGGATGGCGGTCTTCAAATCAAACCGGTCATCTGAATGGCGGTGGGTGATCAGCCGGCAGAGATTGCGATAGCCCTCGTCGTTTTCAACCAGGCAGACGGCCTGGTAGCCCGAGAGGGGGTCTGTCAACTCCGCACCGATGATCGGTGTGATCCCCTCGCGTTCGCAGCTTTTCAAAAAGGGCCACAGGCCGTAAAGGTTGTCCGTGTCCGTAAGGGCCAGCCGGTTGTATCCCCGCTGTTTTGCGGCCCGGCAAATCATTTCCGGTGAACTTGTGCCCCACATGAGGGAGTAGTATGAGCGGACGGTTAAAGGAATCATGACACATCGTGTGCCCGGATAAAGGCTTTCTTATGCCGCCAGGGTTTGTCCCACACGGATGGCGCTTGAACCAAACCGGCGGCGGATCAAGTCAAGGGTGCTGACCAGGTTGTCCCTGATTTTTTTTTCTTTTTCGTATTCGGAAAAGAGCGTTAGCTGGGCAGGTGGATAGGTTAGACGATCGCAAACAAGCCGTAGATGCCGAATGCGGACACGGCGTGTCCAGGCACGCTTAAGGGCCAGCTTTGCCACGGCAAACAGAAAAAAATCATTGGCGGTTGCCGGGTTGGCAGTTGCCTGACGGATTATCCGGCTGCCGTCGGAATAGTCGAGGATGATCCCAACCCGCCTCGCCGCTGTGCGCCGTTTGCGCAGATCTGCTCCAGTCTGTTCGATCAATCGGTATAATGCGCCTTTTACCACAGTCACATCATTGGTATCATTTCCAAATTCATGATCAGCCCTTACCAGCGGCCGCTTTTGCCCGACGGAAAGGACCGGAGACGGATCAATGCCACGGACGGCGGCATACAGGTCCTGGCTCCGTCTCCCGAACACAACATCGAGTTGCGCCATCGAAAGGTGCGCCACCTGGCAGGCCCGGGCCAGATTGAATTCATAAAAACACTTCAGGTCATTTTGTTCTATTCCAGGGATGAGGTGAATCGGCAAGGGGCCCAGGAAAGCCTCTTCATCACCTGCACGAACAATATATTCACCGGTCGGTTTGACGACGCGGGTGGCAACCTTGGCTACCAGCTTATTGGGCGCAACAGACCAGATCGGGTCTAACCCCATCTCGGCTCGTATGATTTTTCGGATACGCCAGGCCACGTCCGGCGGTGGGCCGAATAATTTCCCGGTTCCGGTGGCATCGACAAACAGATGCCCGTTGTGGTCGGTCATCTCGATAAACGGTGAAAAGGGGAGGGCGTGTTTTAGAAGCGCTGTCATCGACCGTTCATAACGGTCGGGGTGGGGTGACAACACAGCAGCATCCCGGCAATAGCGCAGGGCCCGTCGCAAAGCCATGCCTTTTCGCACACCGTTTTGGTATGCTTCATCGCTCATATCATACACCGCTGCCCGTGTTGCGCCTTCAGGGGCGATAATGACCGGCCGCTTTCGCAGCCGGCTGTCCACAACCCGTTCAACCGCTACCGCGAAATCAGCCACATTTAAATGGATGATGGATCGTTCACGCATATTTTCTCCCAACACCGCGGAGCTGGGACATCCCACCAGGGCGGATTTTCGACCTCGATTTTTGCATCATTGGAGTTCAACCACCGTCAGACCCTGTTCTTTGAGCAGGCCGGTCATTCTCCGGGCGTTTTCCGGTGCCTGGGCACGTACATGATTGTTGAAAAAGAGAACCCCCCGGCGGGCCCGTTTGCCCATGTGTACAATTTTTTCTTCGACCCAGCTGCTCAATTCAGCATCGGAGTAGTTGTAGTCAAACTGGTGCTGCATTTTTCCCGAACGCCAGCCTTTGGCATTGCGACCGTGAAAACGGGCATAAAAAAGGTTCGGGTTGGTCACCACATCCAGGGCAGGAAAGAGACCCGGCAGGTTGGGTTCGTCTACGGCGACCAGCGTCACCCGGCGGCGTTCCAGTTCGGCGAACACGTGGTCGTTCGCCCAGGATCGGTGGCGAAACTCTATTGCCAGGGGAAGGTTGTGGAGTTTGTCGATCAGGGCGGCCAGATACTTTCGATTGTTCGGTGTACGGGAAAACGAAGGGGGAAGCTGGATCAACACGGCCACCAGTTGATCGGCCTGCAAAAGTGGT
>Ga0255052_10003261_pt1 | contig 11359 bp, 8 predicted proteins | sample JV7_2_21_MG_FD_188632 | JGI IMG/M metagenome (GOLD analysis project Ga0255052, IMG submission 188632) | Seawater microbial communities from Jervis Inlet, British Columbia, Canada - JV7_2_21 | ecosystem: Environmental > Aquatic > Marine > Inlet | place: Canada: British Columbia | collected...
CTACCAACAGGTCGCTGAGTCGGTCATGCGCGAGTGCATCATCAATCTTGCCCGAATAAAGGAGACCGTTGGCCAGAGCCTGGTATCGCAAGGGCCATCGCAAGGTCTCGACAGCATCCCGTCACTCGTGCGTGGCATCAAGGCCGGACTGATGATGTTGAACAAGACACGAGCGATGGAAGTTATTGATCGTGTCGGCCATCTGATCACCCTGACGCTTGCAGGAGACGGTGCGGCGCGTCTTTCTCAAAAAGAGACAGACCGTTTGGCAGATGCGATCGTTAGCATCGAGTACTACATGGAAACCGTCAAAGCCGGGCGCAGTGAGCCGTGGTACATGCTCGACAATGCTGAGGCATGTCTGTCCGTGCTGCGCGATCTCGAGCATCGATTGGCCCAGGAAGCGAAGGCCGAACCCAAGGTTGCACAGACACAGAAAATCGATTCAGCGGAAATTGCTGCCCAGGCTGCTGCTATCGCTGCGGCCGAGCAAGCGAGAATGCAGGCGACCGAAGTTATGGCGCTGCCGGTTGTGGCGCCCGATGCCGAGCATCTCGATCCCGAACTGCTCGAGCTGTTTATCGAAGAAGCGCGTGAAGAGGTCGCCTCGATTAAGCGCAAGTTGCCCGCTTGGCAAGAAGCGCCCGATAACATGGAAACTCTGATTACGGTCAGGCGCTCATTCCATACCTTGAAGGGTAGCGGCCGAATGGTGGGTGCCGAGCGTATCGGTGAATATGGCTGGTGCATCGAGAATCTGTTGAATCGCCTGATCAATCGGACACTCGTGCGCACGCCGCCGATGGTCGATTTCATTATGGAAGCGGCCGCCGCAGTTCCGGAGCTCATCGAACAGCTCGAAGTCGGAGCCGAACCCGGTGTCAATATCAGCCTGTTGATGGCGCGGGCGAATGCGTTCGCCGACGGCGATCCGAATGCGGCAGTACTGACAATTTCGACTCCGGATCAGCAGGTGGTAGAGGACGAAGAGCCGGCTTTCGAAATGGACCCGGTACTGCTCGATATCTTTTCAAAAGAAACGGCAGGGCATATCAAAGTCGTTGTTGACTACCTGCTGGCATGCGAAGGCCATCAGCCACCTTTCGACGTCACTGACAAGCTGTACAGGGCCTGTCACACGCTTCATGGCAGCGCGAACATGGCGAATGTCGAGCGTGGGGTAGCTGTCGCCAGCGCATTGAATCGATTCGTGCGCCGTGTCTACGATTACAAAATCGGCTTCCAGAAGTCGGGGCTTGACGCGTTGCGGGCCGCGGCACAGGCGATCGCGACCATTGTTGGCGATATCAATAAGCCAGACCGAAGCCGGGCGGACTACACGGCCCTGATCGAGCACGTGATTCGGCTGGCAGACGCTGCGCAACCTGAACACACGATCGTTCCGGATGAGGTCGTCGAACTCAAGCCGCTGGAGAAATCGGAGCCGGAGCCCGTGGTCGACGTCGTCTCCGACGAGCCCGAGTACGATGCGGAAATTGCGGCCATCTTCACCGAGGAGTCGGCTGAGCTGCTTGAGTCTGCGGACAAGGCACTGCTTGACTGGAGCAAGAACAAGGAATCCAAGCAGTCAATGGAGGAGCTAAAGCGCCATCTGCACACGCTGAAAGGAGGCGCGCGTATGGCGGGTATAAAGGCCATGGGTAACCTCAGCCATGAAATCGAGACACTGTTGATTTCTGTCGACGGAGGACGGGTAAAGGCGACACCGGCTGTCGATGAATTACTGCAACAAAGTGTCGACGAGCTGCACCGCATGCGCGACGCAGTTATTGCGAGCAAGGCGGTGAGACCGGCCAGCGAACTCGAGAAGCGTATTCAACAGGCGAATGCAGGCTTTGAGGTGGCTGACGACTCAGAAGTTGAGACAGCACCACCCGAAAAAGATGTCGAAGCGGCTGAACCAGCGGCATTTACGATCGAGCCGGAAGACACAGTCAGTATGGTGATCGTCGATACGCCATTGGCCGATGAGCTGGCAGAAATCGGCAAACCACCGCTCGTTGAAGAAACACCCGCGGTCGAGCCGCCGTCCGAGCCAGAACCGGAAACAGAGGTCGCTCCGGAGCCAGCACCCGAGACGAAGAAAAGAGTGCAGGCCAAACCCAAAGAGGAGCCCGAGCCTGCAGCCGAGGAGAAGACACCTGCAGCAGTGCAGGGAATACGGACGGATCAACGTAAGGAGCAACGCCAGGAATTTGCGCGCATCGACGCCGAACTGCTTGAGGATCTCCTGAACGCAGCTGGCGAAATCAGTATTTATCACTCACGTCTTACGCAGCAAGTCAGTTCTTTTGAGTTCCATGTCGAAGAACTGGACCAGACGATCCACCGCTTGCGTGAACAGCTACGCAAGCTCGAGATCGAGACTGAAGCGCAGATCATGCATGGCCATCAGGACACGCTTGTCGCGCGTGACTTCGATCCACTGGAGCTCGACCGCTACTCGAACATACAGCAGCTGTCGCGCGCGCTCGCGGAATCGGCCAGCGATCTGAGCAGTTTGAAAGACCTGATGCAGTCATTGACCACCGAAGCCGAGGGCTTGCTCGTACAGCAATCGCGCGTCACGGCCGAGCTGCAGGACGGGCTAATGCGAACGCGGATGGTGCCGTTCGAGCGCCATGTTCCACGCCTGACCCGCCTCGTTCGACAAATTGCCAAGGAGGCGGGTAAACGAGCCGAGCTGGCCGTTGAAGGTGCCTCGGGCGAACTCGATCGTCAGGTGCTGGATAAGATGTTGCCGCCGTTCGAGCACATGCTCAGAAATGCGGTGGTCCATGCCATCGAGTCCGCGGAGGAGCGCCAGGAGGCAAACAAACCGGCAACCGGCCGCATCACGATTCGTCTGCACCGCGAAGGGACGGAGATGGTCATCGACGTCGCGGATGATGGCAGGGGGCTGGATGTCGATGCGATACGGCGCAAAGCCTACGAGCTGGACATGCTGAAGCCTGACTCCAAGGTCACGGACGAGGAAATCATGGAGCTGATTCTGACGCCAGGATTCACAACGGCGGGCAAGGTGACACAGTCTGCCGGCCGCGGCGTTGGCATGGACGTTGTTGCGAACGAAGTGAAGAAGCTTGGCGGATCGCTGCGCATTTCATCGGTAACCGGTCAGGGCACAAACTTCACGGTTCGCCTGCCATTCACCCTTGCTATCACACAGTCATTGATCGTCCGCACAGGCGAAGAAGTGTACGCATTGCCGCTGCCGTCTGTGGAAGGCGTCGCGCGAATTCCACGTGGCGAACTCGAGAACCTGCTAAGCCAAAGTGAGCCGAGCTTCGAATACGGTGAAGAAACCTACAAGTTCCGTCACCTGGGCATGTACCTGGGTGGCCAGGCGGCGAAACTGCCACAGGACGAACCATTCATTCCGGTTATTCTCGTCAGGGCCGGCGAATTTTCGGCCGCGCTATTGACTGACGAGATGGTCGCGAGCCGTGAAATCGTCGTCAAGTCAATCGGGCCACAGCTCGCGAGTATTCGCGGCATTTCCGGTGCGACGATTCTCGGCGACGGTCGCATCGTCTTGATTCTGGATATTGCAGCATTGGTCCGCACCGGTGCGCCGGTTGTTGAGCTCAAGAAAGCTGCACCGACGCCCACCGACGATCGCCCACTCGCGCTCGTCGTTGACGACTCGATTACGGTCCGACGGGTCACCGAACGATTCCTGCAACGAAATGGTTTGCGCGTCGTGACGGCAAAAGACGGACTCGATGCGATCAGCGTTATGGCGCAGCACAAGCCCGACATCATCCTGCTCGATATTGAAATGCCACGCATGGACGGTTATGAGTTTGCTTCTCATGTTCGCAATGACAATCGCGTTGCTGATGTGCCGATCATCATGGTGACCTCACGCGTTGGTGACAAACATCGCGCCCGCGCAATCGAACTTGGTGTCAACGACTATCTGGGTAAGCCCTATCAGGATGCGCAATTGCTCGAAGCAATGGGGCGCCTGCTTGAAGAAAAAGGAATCACGCTGACGTGAGTGCAGAAGCCGACGAACTATATAGCCTGCTCGTGCCGTTGGCGGAAGATCGCTTGATCGTGCCGCGCGCCTGCGTGGCTGAGGTCGTGCGTTTCTCCAGGCCCGATCACGAAGCAGGTGCCCACAACTGGATGCTTGGCACCGTGAACTGGAATGGCCGCGAGCTACCCGTCATGTCTTTCGAGGGCGCATTGGGCAAAGAGGTGCCGGCCACGACCGGTCGCACTCGAATCGTCGTGTTTTATGCGACCACGGGGCAATTGAAGACCGGTTATTTTGGCGTGTTGACGCAAGGCTTTCCGCAACTCGTCCGCGTAAACAAGGAGGTACTCAAACTCCACACGACGGAAGGCTGGCCTGATGACGCGCCAGTTATCTGTCGCGTGAAGATGATTAACGAATTTCCGCTGATTCCCGACCTCGAGAAGCTCGAGGCAATGCTTGCCCGGGAATCAATTCAGGCCTAAGTCGCCCCATCGCGATTGCATCACTGCAATGGCTGCGATTGCTGCAGTTTCAGTGCGCAGAATGCGTGGCCCCAAAGACACGGCATTGAAACCCGCGACCTCCGCGTCTTCGTACTCAGAATCGCTGAAGCCTCCTTCAGGACCGATTAACAGGCAGACCTTGGTGACCGGCGCAGCTAGTGACGCAAGCGTTGTCGCCGCGCCAGGCCTCAGGATCAGATCGGTATCGGCTTCCTTTGTTCGTGCTCCGAACCAGGCGTTGAGAGCCATTGGCTCATCGACCAGCGGTGGGCGCGTGCGGCCCGATTGCTCGCATGCGCTTTCGGCGACACTCTGCCAGTGAGCGCGGCGTTTCGCCGCGCGGGCCGCGTCGAGTTTAACGACGCCGTACTCGGTCAGAACCGGTGAGATACGTTTTACGCCGAGTTCAGTGGCTTTCTGTACGACGAGATCCATGCGATCGCCACGTGAGGTTCCTTGCACGAGGTGCACTTTGAGCGGCGATTCAGTCGCGACAGCGGATTGCTCACCGATGAGCAGAACAGCGGAATTCTTCCCGAGGGCCTCTGCTGTAGCAGCAAATTCACCGCCCTGGCCATTGAATACCGTTACAGGGTCACCGACACGCAGCCGGAGAACCTTGCCGATATAGCGCGCCTGCTCCGCATTCAGTTGCAGATGCTGGCCTGGGCCGAGCTGTTCCTTGATGAAAAGTCTGGTCAGAGCCATTGTCGTTGACAGTTAGCGTCCCCAGATATGACTATCGTCGTTCGGAGTCCCAGGGGCAACCATTGGTAAGCGCTTTGTTCACCGTCAATACCGACAGCGGGCTTGTTGAGCAGGCGCGACAGTGCCCGAGTCCAAATCATGATGCGCGCCCGGACGATGTGGAACCGGCAATGCTGGTCCTGCATGGCATCAGTCTGCCACCCGGCGAGTTTGGCGGTCCCGAAATCGAGCAATTATTTTCGAATGAGCTCGACTGGGATGCGCATCCGTATTTCAATGAGATTCGCGGCCTCGAAGTATCTTCGCATCTGCTGATCCGACGCGATGGCGAGTTGATTCAGTTCGTACCTTTCTCGCGACGTGCCTGGCATGCCGGTAACTCATCATTTCGTGGTCGCACCTGCTGCAACGATTTTTCGATCGGTATCGAGTTGGAGGGCGAGGATGAGACGCCCTATTCTGACGATCAGTACGAAGTCCTCGCAGGCGTCACGAACGCGCTACTTGCCGCCTATTCCACGCTCTCCGCCCGCGAGATTGCCGCACATTCCGACATCTCGCCCGGCCGAAAGACCGATCCAGGTCCTGCTTTCGACTGGCTTCGATTGTATGATGGTGTCAGCTAATCCCGGCGGACAGGTACCCACGAGTTAAAGAACGATGCATCTGATTGCCCTTCTTATCGGCCTCGTGGTCGAGCGACTTGCGACGCAGCTATTTCACTTGCGCAGATTTCGATGGCTGGACCGCATTATTGATGCGGGTTTTCGGCAGGCCGAACGTTTGTCGAACTGGCCCTCGCTGATTCCGACTATCCTGATCGCTGTGCTGCTCGTGGTACCTGTATTCGCCGTAGTGTTTATTCTGGGTGATCGCCTGCATGGTTTTCCCTATTTGCTGCTCGGCGTTGTCGTGTTGTTCTTCTCGTTCGGACCGCAGGATATTGGTGAGGATGTTAACGACTACTGCAAGGCTATCGAGGACGGCGACGACGACCGTATCCAGCAAACCGCCAAGGCAATCATTGAAAGCGATGTGCCAGACGATGTGCTCGAGCGAATTCACAAAGTAGAGGAAGCTGTTTGCGTGCAGGCCAACAATCGGCTGTTCGCCGTAATCTTCTGGTTTGTGTTGCTCGGACCGCTGGGTGCCTGGGCCTACCGTGTCACTGATCTGATTCGGCGTCGCGCAGTCTTCGCCGCGGCCCGTGACGAAGGTTCGACGGGTACTGCGGAGCGCTTGCGCGATGCTGCGGTCATGCTACATGGCTGGCTGGCATGGGTCCCTGCAAGGCTGACCGCAATAGGCTATGCGGCGGCTGGCAATTTCGACCCGGCACTGGGTGCCTGGCGCGCGCCGACCGAGCAAAAGTCCGATTCTCAGTCGGAATACAATGAGCATTTGCTGGCTCGGGTAGGCGTTAGTGCACTCGCACTTGGCGACGACAGTGAGGAGGACCTCGTGGCGCGTGGTGTACGCGGTGCGACTGCAGCAAACCGGCTCGTATTTCGCCTGTTTCTGATTTGGGCCGTGGTCATCGCAGCGATGACCTTGTACGGCTGGACGCAGTGAAGGCATGCGTTGTATTGCTGACATCGAGCCTGCTGTTTTGCCTGGCTGCCTGTTCAGGGGATGTTGCACAGAAGCCTAATGAGGCGGTCTACTCGCGAGTCGTCACTCTCGCGCCCAACCTGACAGAGCTCGTCTATGCGGCAGGCGCGAGCAGCACGCTCGTTGGCGTTAGTGCGTACTCCAACTATCCACCCGCAGCCCTTGAACTGCCGATCGTCGGCGATGCGTTTATGGTTGACCAGGAACAGCTCTCGGTACTGCAACCGGATCTGTTGCTCGTATGGGAAAGCGGTACCCCCGCGCATGTTGTCGAGGAGTTACGACGTATTGGATACAACGTTGAGGCGATTCGCACCCGCGGCCTTGAGGATGTCGCGAACGCATTGCGGCGCATCGGCGAACTCACAGGGAATACCAAGACAGCTCAGCAGGTCGCCACCGCCTATAGGCAAGAACTGCGATCCTTGCAGGAACAATACGCTGCTGCTGAAAACTTGCGAGTTTTCTATCAAGTGTCCAGACGGCCGCTGTTTACCGTTAATGGCGAACACTACGTTAGCGAATTGCTAAGTTTGTGTGGCGGTGAAAATATTTTTGCGGACCTCAATGATCTCGCGCCCACTATCGACGTAGAGGCCGTCGTCGAACGCGATCCGGAAGTCATGCTTGCCAGTTCAGACGACGGAGAGGGCGCATTCGAGGAGTGGGAGCGGTGGCCGCATGTCGCGGCGAACCGTTATCGGAATCACTTTGTGATGCCTGCGGATACAATCGGCCGCGCTACCCCACGGTTGGTCGTTGCGGCTCAGGCTGTCTGTGCAGCGTTGCAAGAGGCACGCGAGCGACGAACAATGGCAGCTACAGCCGCCAAATGAGCCGCGACGTTGAAATTCGTCAGGCAGTCACGACGGATCTTGATGTTGCGCAGGCATGGCTGTCTGATGCGGGCTTGCCGACTTCTGACCTGACGCCCGAACATATGAAGAGATTCCTGGTTGCGGTGGCCGACGGCAGGCGGGTCGGCATGATCGGACTCGAACAATTTGGCAGCGTCGGCTTGCTGCGCTCGCTGGTTGTCGATCCGTCGGTTCATGGCGGCGGCATCGGCGGACGGCTGGTCGGTGCGCTCGAATCGAGGGCCTCCGGATTGGGAATCACGGAACTGTGGTTACTTACGATCGATGCAGATCTATATTTTCTGCGGCTGGGTTACCTCGAAATGGAGCGCAATGCTGCGCCCGACTCAATTCAAGGTACGGCCGAATTTTCGATCTTGTGCCCGGGTGACGCGGTGTTAATGCGTAAAAGCTTGTAGGGCCTGCGGGCGGGATGTTTTGTCGAGGGAAGTAAAGCGCAGCGCAGCGAGCTCCCGTCAAGCGGGACCGAGGCATGACCGAGACAATCATCGCGTTTGCAGGCCGTACGGTTCATCGCTCCCGATTCCAGAGCACCTCTTCTCCATTTTCTGCACGAGCCAGGACGCGGGCTATAACAAACAGCAAGTCGGAGAGCCGATTCAGGTACTTCAGAACCTCCGGGCGTACGGTCTCGGTGTCGGCCAGGGTGATAGTTACGCGTTCCGCCCTGCGAACGATCGTGCGTGCCATATGACACGCGGCTGCCGTCTCGCCACCGCCCGGGAGAATGAACTCCTTGAGCGCGGGCAGGTCCTCGTTGAGATCGTCCAGTTCCGTTTCGAGGCGATCAATAGACGCTTCGCTTACTGCTTCGTGGCCCGGAATACACAATTCGCCGCCGAGCTCAAAAAGATCGTGCTGGATCTCCGTCAGCGTATCCCGAATGCCCTGTGGCACTGATGCGGCCGCGAGTACGACTCCGATGGCGCTATTAGCTTCGTCAACAGTACCGAACGCAGCCACGCGCAGGCTGTCCTTGGCGACACGCGTGCCATCGCCGAGGCCGGTCGTGCCGTCATCCCCGGTTCGCGTGTAAATTTTGCTTAGTCGTTTGCCCATTGTTTCGCGTCGTTCAGTCCCAGCGGTATTTTAGCTCGATAAATCCACTGCGTTCCTGCATACGAAAATTTTCTGCCGTTTGATATTCCGTATCGAGCAGGTTTTCGATGCGAGCATGCAGCACCCAGGCGTTGTTTATCCTGATTTGTCCGGACAGATTGGCAAGCACATAGCCAGGCAGTTTGACGCCACCGAAGTCCTCGCGATCGCCGCTCGCGACAAGCGACAGGCCAATACGATGATCCCCGATATCCTGTGTGTACGACAGCGACGCGCTTTCTTCGGCGCGTCGCAAAAGACGTTCGCCAGTGATCCCGTTGTCCGCGCTTTGCTTGACCGCTTCGGCGCGTACTACGAAACGCTCGCGTCGATATTCATAGCCAAGCTGGACGCCACGAATTTCGGCTTTTGCTATGTTCCTGAGCTCAAACGTCTGCAGGTCGAATTCGATCAGTTCCTCGATGTCGTTGCGGTACAACTCAATATCGAGGCTATGACCACTACCCGGCGCATATCGCAGTCCGAGCTGTGTTTCATCAGCCAATTCAGGACTCAGGTCCGGGTTGCCGCCGAAGCCAAAGCGGTCGGTTGCGTCCGGCGCACGAAATGCATGACCCAGGCCAGCGTTGAACGTCCAGGCGTCGCTGATTTCGTACGAGTACTCGGCATTCCACGTCGTGTGATTGCCAAAGGTCTCGTGGTCGGTCAGGCGTATTGCAGCAAACGTCCTGTGTCGATCGTGAGACCATTGATCCTGAAAGAATGCGGCACGAACCGCCGTATCCTCGTCGAATCCCGCGCCGTACGACAGGGACGACGCGTTCTCGTCGATTGCGAACAGCCCGCCGGTCAATTTGTGATTGGCGAACGCATGGCTGTATTGCCAATCGAGGCTGACGCGATCCGATTTGACGAAGTCATCGGCCTGATTCTGTGAGATATCATCCTGCATGAAGGACACGATGAGCTTGCTTGTGCCGTGGTCGGCGATCTTTGTGCTCAGTTCCGCAGCTGTCGTCGAATTCTCAAAGTCCTGGTCAACCGGGTTGAGGAAAAAGTCGAGATATTCGACATTTCCTTCGGTTTGCCAGTGGCGGACGCTAATCTCATTATTGCCAAAGTGTCGGGACCCGTACAAGTTGGCAGACAAGTTGTCGTAGCCACGCTCGATGTCCGAGTCGGTCCGCGGCGCAAAACCATGGGTCTCCTGCCAGTTCAGTGTGATGCCAAAGTCGCCGTTCGCGCTGCGGTTGCCACCGGACACATTGGCCGAGCGCGTATCGAAACTGCCAGCGCCCACAGCCGTTTCGACATAGGCTTCTTTGGTACGGCGGGTGATGATGTTTATGACGCCGCCAATCGCGTCGGTACCGAATAGTGCTGAACGGGCGCCTTTGACAATTTCGACGCGTTCGATCATCTCTGGTGCGACGTGCTGAATCGCTGCGCCTCCCAAGGTGCCGGGATTTATGCGCACACCGTCCATCAGAATGAGCGTGTGGTTGCTCTCGGTGCCGCGCATGAAAATGGACGTCGACTGACCCGGTCCGCCATTGCGGCCGATATCGATGCCGGCCTGGAAGCGCAACAGTTCGGCGAGGTCGGTCGCCAGTGATAATTCGATATCTTCACGGGTGATCACCGTGACCGGAACGATCGCATCGCTCAGCGGAATCTCTGTACGGGTTGCCGTGACAATGATCATTTCGCCTGGCGCATTGTCGGCCGCTGGTGCAGCACTTACGACCAAATACGACAAAATCGCGGTCGCTATCCGATGAACCTTCATGCCTTCTCTCCTTGCGTGCCGCCCGCACGCGTTTTCATACGCGGATGTCACGGTGCGGAGAGTTTGGAGGGACGGCTTTCGGTGCACGCCCGAACCTGCGCCCGCCGCGCCGCTCATGGGTACACAAGGCCGGTCTCCGGGCTGACGAGCGGATTTGCATCCTTGCCGTAGCGCCTTCCCGAGAACCCTTCGTGTTGCGATTCGCAGTGGCTCCGATCCGAATGTTTCGAACCAGGGGCTACGGTTTAACTCGATCACCGTTGCGGGGGCAGCACCGGATTGGGTCTGAATAATTGACCGCACCGGCTTCCCGTTCACCCGATTTTGCCAAACCGGGTTCACCAAGTGAAGGTCGTACGATAGGCAGGCAATCGGTGACTGTCAAGCGGGCTGAGGTCGGCTTGTTTCTTCGCTAATGAGCAGCCATAGTGGCGCCGTTCAGAGCTTCAACAAGGACCAGAGTGGCAACATACGACGACAGCAATTCGTCAGAACACTTGCAAACTGCCCTGCAGGCTGCGCAAGCAGCAGCTGAAATCAGTCGCGGCTATTACGCTGGCGACTTCACTGTGACTACAAAGGATGACCTTACGCCCGTTACGCAGGCCGACGTGGAGTGCGAGCAGAAGATTCGCGAGATCATTCTTGAACGTTTTCCCGAACACGGTTTTTACGGTGAAGAAACAGGCCGCAGCCAGGACGCCGCCGATTATCTCTGGCTCGTCGACCCAATCGATGGCACCAAGGGATTCGTGCGGCAATATCCATTTTTCCCGACCCAGATTGCGCTGGTGCACAAAGG
>Ga0255052_10003262_pt1 | contig 11357 bp, 8 predicted proteins | sample JV7_2_21_MG_FD_188632 | JGI IMG/M metagenome (GOLD analysis project Ga0255052, IMG submission 188632) | Seawater microbial communities from Jervis Inlet, British Columbia, Canada - JV7_2_21 | ecosystem: Environmental > Aquatic > Marine > Inlet | place: Canada: British Columbia | collected...
TTTTGGGGAGGTAATCCGATGAATGTTTTGGTTGATATTTGCGTGGTGCCGATGGGTGTCGGGGTCTCGGTTTCGAAGTACGTCGTTGAGTGCCAGCGAATCTTTGAGGCCGCCGGTTTGAATCATGAAATGCATTCCTATGGCACCAATGTCGAGGGTGAGTGGGACAAGGTCATGTCCGCGGTCAAGCAGTGCCATGAAAAAATACACGAATTGGGCGCGCCGCGCTGTAGTAGTACGCTGCGGGTTGGCACGCGGGTTGACCGCGATCAAACCATGCGCGATAAGCTCGATAGTGTTTACAAGAAGATGGAGATCTAGAGCTACAGCGCGTGGTGCGAGGCGACCTGGATTAACGCGGCTTCGATATCTTCGGAAAAGCAGGCAAAGATCGCAAGCTCGACATGCTCACACTGGTGTAGCGCCTTGAGCGTGGATTCTATCGCAATAATCGCGGCCTGGTCGATCGGATAACCGTATATGCCACAGGAGATTGCCGGGAAGGCGATGCTCTCGAGGCCATGCTGCTCGGCAAGCAGAATGCTGTTGCGATAACAGCTTGCGAGTAACTCGGCTTCATTGTTGCCGCCGCCCTGCCATACGGGCCCGACCGCATGGATTACATGCCGGGCCGGTAAATCGTAACCCGCGGTTAACTTTGCATCCCCGGTATCACAGCCGCCCAGGGTCTGGCACTCAGCGAGTAAGCCGGGTCCGGCCGCCTGGTGGATCGCGCCGCACACTCCGGTCCCATCGGCGAGGCTGGTGTTGGCCGCGTTGACGATCGCATCGACATCAAGTTTGGTAATGTCCACTATCTGAATATCAATCTGCGGCATTTTTGTCCTCCAGGTTTTCCCAGAACGCCAACAGGGATTGTTCCAGTGATTCCGGATTGTTGCAATAGGCGGGATGCCAGTGGGCCGGCAAGTGGCGCGCGTAGCCGGGTTGTTGAAAACGTCGATCGAGTAATATCACTACGCCTTGATCCTGCTCACCGCGGATTACCCGTCCCGCGCTTTGCTTGACCCGGATCAGGCCCGGGAATCGGAAAGCGTAATCGAAACCATCAAGCTGCAGCGCGTCGAAATCCTGCTGTATCAACTGTTGTTCGCTGCTGGCCTGGGGCAAACCAACACCGATCACGATAGCACCTATCAGTGCGTCACCCCGGTAGTCGATACCCTCGGCAAAACGCCCGCCCATGATGGCAAAGCCGAGCTGCCCTTCACCGTCGAAAAATTGTGACAGGAATTGTTGCTGCGCGGATTCATCGAACTCGCGCTGTTGCAACAGGGTGCTGGTTTCGGGATAGAGTTCGTTAAAGCGATCGTGAACCTGCTGCATGAAATAGTACGCCGAAAAGAAAACCAGGTAGTTGCCCGGGTGTGTTCGGTAACAGCGCTCGATCGATTCGCAGATAGTGTCGATGTAGTGTTCGCGCTCACGGTAACGGGTATCGATATAGTTGCCGATACAGACACAGAGATTCCTCGCGGGAAACGACGATTCGAGCACCAGGCTCTTGCAGTCATTATCGAGTCCGAGAGCCCGCTGAAAATAGGTTGTTGGGGTCAGGGTTGCGGAAAACCCACAAACCGCGTGAAACATTGGATAGCACTGTTGCAGGTACTCGAATGCATTCAGGCACAAAAGTTTCATTTCACGTTGCTTCAGCGGTTTGTAGCCAATGGTTCGATGGTGAATGTCATACAGTTGACTGATGTTCTGGAAGCGAAAAATCGATTTTGAGAATTCCAGGGTTTCGTTGGCGATGTGTTTGTTGGAGAAAATGTCGAAACCGAGTTTTTCGCTGAAGCGCTGACTTGCGCGCAGCAGATCTGCCGGCATTTGACTGGAAATCGATTCATCTTCAACCAGGCTGCACAGTTCCCGGTCGAATGCCTGTTGCATCGATTTGAGTGCTGTTGAAATCTGGCGGCTATTGTCGGCCGCTAGCGCCTTTTTGATTTGCGCGCGGGTAAGGCTTGCCGAGTACATACCGCGTGCACGGTCGACCAGGTTATGCAGTTCATCGATCAGTAATAGCTTGCGCCGCTGATCCGTCCTGAAGTATCCCAGCTGCACCAGCGGATCGAAAACATAGTTAAAGTCGCAGATAACGATATCGATCCAGGGCAACATTTGCAACGCCAGTTCGAATGGGCACAGCCTGAACTCGGCGGCGGTTTGCTGGAGCTGGCTAACATCGAGTTTACGCTGTCGACACAGTTGCTCCCGGGCGGCTGGTAAGCGCTCGAAAAAACCGAGGCAACGTTGGCAGCGGCCTTCGTCATCAATTTCATTCTCGTCGAAATTACAGGGGCAGCTGCGGGCCTTGGCCTGGATCACGAGGTAGGAAACATCGATTTTTATCAACTCGACCGCTGCTACCGCCTGCTGCTGCCCCGAAACCTTGGCCGACAGGTATATGACCTGGTCGCACTGGTCTTCGCCAATCGCCTTGAGCGCGGGAAACAGGGTACTGATGGTTTTGCCAGAGCCAGTTGGCGCTTCGACGATCAGGCGCTGCTGATTCTGAATTGCGCGATAGACCTCGGCGGCAAATCCACGCTGCTGGTTACGAAAGCTGGCAAATGGAAACTTGAGTGCCTGCGCCTGTTGACGCGTGATTTCTCGTTGTGCAGCGACAAGTTGATACCAGCGCAGGTAATGCTCAAGGGTCTGGTTAACAAAAGCGTCGAGTTCAGCACGCGAGAAAATTCTCGTGTAACGCTGTTCCCTGAGCGAAAACAGGGTAACCAGGTTGAGGCAGAGGTTAACCTCGTCAAGCTCATGTTCACGTGCATAGCAGGCACCGTAGCATTTGAGCTGTGCCCAGTGCACCGCATCATCTTCATTGCCTGTAACCTGCGAATAGACTGTTTTGATTTCCTCGATTCGCGGAGGTGAATCGCCGGCAAACAACAGATCAATTCTGCCGCCGAGCTCGATATCGTGGTCATCGATCCGTGTTACAAGTTTTACTGAAACCTCGGATTCGGCATCTTCCTGGTAACGCCTTTGAATTTTCTGATGAGTCTGCAACCCATCCAGCGCCTTGATCCCGGGTCCGCTGTCGTAGCCAAGGTCACCGTCGCGACAGCAGAACTCAACCAGTTCTCGGATTCCGATTTTCAACGCGTCTGCCATTTCACCCGGGCCAGGCAGTGCGGGATTCCGTGTTCGTAAAAATATTGCATCCAACGCTGCTGGTTCTTTTGCAAAGTGTCGCCCGGCCCCTTGACCTCGATCAGGCAATAGCCACCGCCTGGTGGAAAATGGACGAGATCCGGGAAGCCGCTGCGATTATTGCTCAGGTCGCCAAGGATGCGGCTGAACACGGCGCGCCAGTGATGGTGGTCGATACGTTCGAGCGCGAGTTCGATGAGGTCCAGGTTGAGATACTGCCAGTTGACCAGTGGATTAATCAAGCCCTGTTTTTGCTGCCAACGAGCCGAGACCACCCGCCAGATGTCTTCATTGCTGTTGATCGATTCCCAGCTTTGCACCAGTAAGTCGCTACGCCTGGCGCAGAAGTCGTGCTCGTAGAAATCGGCGGGACGATACTGAAACGGATTGTAAAAAGCGCCGGGTAGCGGTGCAAACACTACTTCCCAGATCACCAGGCCCAGCACGCCGTTGAAAAGGTTGTTCTCGACATAGTAGCAACAGTCGGCATCATCCTGCAGGTCATAAAATTCGGCAACTGCGATTTCAACCGAGTCATGGTGCTCGAGTTCGAGGTCGATAATTTCGGCTTGATAACGCTTATGCTGACTTTCAACACAGGCTGGTCGATCGAAGCCATGGCGTTTTATCAAGCGACTGGCAAACAGGTTCGCAAACTGGATTTCCTCGTCGTTGATAGGCTCCTCGATAATTTGTGTGCACAAATCCAGAGCTTCCCGGTGTTGTCCCTGTTGATCGTAGATGCGGGCGATACGTTCGCGACTCGGGGGTAACAGGCATTGGCGGTATTGCTCAATTGCCGTCGCTAACTCACCGATGCGTTCCAGTTGACGGGCGACCTGGTAGCGCAGTCTTTCACTCTTGCGATATGCAGGTGAGGGCGATCCGATATCGTTCGGAATCATGGCTGTCAATTGGTTCAATACTGACGTGTCGGAAATATCACCTAGCTCGAACAGGGTTTGAAGCTGGTACATGAGCCAGTGTTGCTGGATATCGAGCGTGCTGCGGTATGGTCGGTGCTCTGGATCGATGTTATAGCTTTCGAATTGATAGAGGCCCAGGTCGCGCAACACGAAATCAGTCATCGACTGGTTCAAGTTGCCGAAGAAAAGCATCTGGCAGATCAGGTACTCGTCACCGTGAAGTATCCGCAACAGGCTATCGCTGTTGTTTAGCGCTGCAAAGAATTCTTCATCATCACGTTCCAGTAACGCCTGTTCGAGCTCAGTCCGCCTCAGCTTTTTCAGGCCCGATGCGTCGTCCAGGAACGCGCGTAATTCCGGCATCGTATAAAGTGACAACAGGGTTGGATTATCTATTTCACCATTCACCTCCAGAAAACCCTGTGCGGCAAGTTCTTCGATCGCTGCATCAAGCGATTCGATTTCGGTGTAACTCAACTTGCTGGCACGATACCAGTCCGGACCTCGATTGAGCAGGCGGATGCAAAGTTTCCTGGCATCCATGCTTAACGCTGCGAAGTCCTGCAGGAACTCGAGTTGCTGTTCTTCGAGCAGGTCTGCATATACCCGGGTGACATGCGCAAACAGGGTGAGCACATTGTCGAGGTAATAGGCTTCGGGTAGATCGGGTTGCATATGAATATGGTATTCTACACAATTATATAACACTGTTGCATACAACAGTGTTATATATTATATTTGTCCGATGCAATCACTCACGGACATTCAGCAGGCAGTTTACGACTATACCCGACAGGCGCTGAAACAGGGGCGGCCGTTTCCATCATTGCGTGAAATAGCCAGTCATTTCGGCTTTCAACACACCACCGCGCGCTTTCATCTCAAGGCGCTGGAAAAAAAGGGCTTCATTCGGCAGCGTTCACAACGGGTTTCGGATTATATGTTGCCTGATGAAATGGATACGAGATCCCAGGATTTTGATCTGGTCGCGAGGATCCCGGCCGGTGCGCCATTACCTGTTTTCGATGAAACACGAGAATCGTTTTCGGTAACCCATGACTTTTTTGGTGGAGGCGACATCCTTGGCATTCGCGTTGTCGGCGACAGTATGTCGGGAGACTCGATCGCTGATGGTGATATCGCGATGATAAAACGTCAGCAGGAGGCTAATAAGGGCGATATTCTTGCGTTACGCATTGAAGATGAAATCACGCTGAAGCGAATCAGGCTGGAGGGTGACAAGGCCCAGTTACTGCCTTCAAATCCTGAGCACTCGATTCGCGTGGTACCCGCTCGGCAGCTGGAGATTCTCGGCAAGCTGGTTGGCATTATTCGCAAGGTTTGAGCACGCGATAATTCCATGGCCTCACTCCCTGCACAATTTACCGACGCCTCGCTACAGCAACAGCTTCAATCTGCGCGCTCGCTTAAGAATGATCTTTCCCATCAATCGCAGGAATTACTGTCGGGTATCGATGCCCTCGATGAGTGTTTTGCCAGGGTCAAACCGGGTGATCTGATCGAATGGGGTATTCCACCTGGAATGAATGGTCGTTTAATTCCATTGCAGTTACTGAAACAGCAGATCCCCTTGAGTGTCTGGATCTATCACCATCATGGACTCGGCGTATTTGCATCCAGCTGGATTAGTCACGGGATTGACCTGCAGCGGCTTTTTTTTATTTGCTCCGCAAACCCGGTCAAGGAATTACGGCCAATATTTCTCGAAGATACTTTCAAACGTATCATCATCGATGCACCGCATAAGTTCAGCACGGGTGACATGGCATTCGTCAGCCAGCAGGCACGAAAACAGGGCCAGATCGTGTTTTTGATTCGCCACTATTTCCTGACAGCAAAACGCGGTAATCCGCACGCAAGTTTGCGCATCAATACCTGGCAAAGCGGTAAGCGTTCGTTTTCACTTCAATTTATCAAGGGGCCTAATAGCGGAAGAATTTCCTTGCCCTATCGTAGCGTGGCCGAGGATCATGAACCTTACAACTAAGGTCATTGATCTGGCTGAATTGCGCGGAGATGGTGAGTTTCCAGTATTTGCCGCGATCTACAATCCAGAATCTGCCAGTCCATTCGTGTTATCACCAACGGCGATGCGTTGGGGCGACAAACTGTATTTGAGCCGGCTTGATGGTTGCAAATTCTTTTGGCTCGATCAGAAAAAAAAACTGCGTTGTAAACTGGCTGACCTGTTTGAACCTTTGTTGCGCCATCACTATGGTGAGGACTTTGTTGCGGTGTTCGGTAATCATCCGTGGCAATGCCTGTTATATCTTCACTATCAAATCAGGCATCAGGGCAGGAGACTTTACCTGCTGGAAAGCCGACTCAATCGAAATATCTATAAAACACTGGATTGGGAATGTTGGTTTGCAGCACAGCAAGAACTTGCTGTGCATTTGATTGCATCTAACGCCAGGGGATTTCGCGCAGATACATTTCAATCGCAACAGGCCCGGATGCGGCGATTTATCCAGCGTATCGGGATTGCTACTCCTCATGACATGATCGCGGCGGACGCTAATTCAATTACGCGTCGGTTTGGCAAGTGGTTGGGATTGATTTGGCAATGGAGCTTTACTGATTCGAGTGAACTGCAAGGGTTTCCATGGATCAAGCTCGAACAGGAGCAATTACCCAGGGTTAAGCGAGATCTCGAGTACCCGGTTAACCAGTGGGCCTATATTGAAGTGTTGTTACTGGAAGATTTTTCTCGTTTATGTGATCAGTTTCATCGCCACGATTGTGAACATATCAATCGAATGCTTTGGGAAATTACGCTATTCAATTATCAGAAAGTTTCGGTCGAACTTTCATTTCGCCATCCCTATTCCTTACATCGCGATATGCCTGGTTTCGATACCGCACTCTACCAGGCCAGGTATATTTACGACGATCTAGTTCGTGACTTGCGCGCGCGTGACGGTGATCTTGATTTGCCAGAGAGCATGCCTTTTATCTGTTGGCAGATTGAAATTTGCGAACGCGTCATGCTGGCGCCGGCTTTATGGGAATTATTTGCGCGTGAAATCGATCAAATCGACTACCAGCAAATCATGGCGTTACAGAACAAGCTGCCACTCGCTTTTGAATGTTACCAGTCTGATGCCAGTTTTTTTCCTGAACAGTCATTTACGCGTATCCCTGTTGGTACAGCCCAGATAAATAGCTTTGATCATTATCCCTGGTCATCAAGCGCCGCTAACAAGCCATTGTTTTATTATCAGCAGGCCGAACCCATTGAAAATCCGACTGCGGTGCAAAAGATTTTTCTTGAGCGAAATTCGAACCAATGGTGGTTGAGTGAAGATGCGTTACAGTCGATACGCGATTATTTTATCCTGAAAGATCATAACGGCAGGTCGAGTTGGGTATACCGGACCCAGAATGGCGAGTGGTTTAAACAGGGCGAATTTTGCTAGCCCGGGATGTTCAGCAACTTTAATGAATGGCTTTGCAAGACCAATTTCAGCTTTCTACACGGGGCGTCACATCCGAAGGATTTAATTGAAAGGGCTAATTCGCTTGGCTACCAGTCGCTCTGTATTAATGACTTTGATGGCGCTTATGGGCTTGCACGATGTTATCGTGAACTCGATTATCTAAAGAAAAATAATCTGCACCAGGGATTGAAGCTGAATTATGGTGCAGAGATACATTTTCAAGCTGATCACGACTTACCCATATTATTGCAAGATACGCTGGTGCTGGTGGCACTGAATCAGCGGGGTTATGCCAATCTTAATGGCCTGTTGAGTTATGCCCACCGCGATGGTAAGGATTATGCCAATCTCCCAATGGCATACCTGCTGAACAGCGATGTCGAAGGCTTATTTGCGATTCAACCGATGCGCGGTCAAATTCGTTCTAATAAGGTTGCTAGCCATCACGCAGAACTCAAACAGCTATTCGATGGGCGTTATTATCTTGCGATCAGCCGTCATCTTCATCCAGCGGAAGACCGCTGGATAAAAACAACACTTAAAACCGCAAAGCTTCATCAGCTCGAATACATTCTGACTCAGGATGTTTTTTTCCATAACCGGCAGCAAAAATGCGTGAGTGATTTACTGCAGGCGATTCGTACGAACCGGGTTTTCGATCAATGCCAGCAACATTTTTTCCCCAACGCCGAGCGTTGCCTGCATCAAGCGAACGAATTGCAGCGCTTATATTCTGTGATTCCGGGTTATCGCAGGTCATTGGGTTTGTCTCAATCACTAAACCAGTCCTGTCAGTTCGATCTCGATCAACTGGGTTATCACTACCCCAGGGAAATGATTCCCGATGGGCATGACGCCCAGTCCTACCTGCAGTTTCTGGTAAACGCTGGGGTACAGGAGAAATTCAATCACAAGCCACCCGAAAAGATTCTGCGACAAATCGAGCACGAGCTGATTTTGATCGAGAAACTTAACTTCGCAGATTATTTTTTAACGGTGTGGGATATTGTCAGCTGGGCAAGGCGCCAGCAGATCTTATGCCAGGGAAGAGGTTCTGCAGCAAACTCCAGTGTTTGTTTCGTGCTGGGCATAACCTCCGTCAATCCGGATCATTTTGATTTATTATTCGAGCGTTTTGTCAGCATGGAGCGTGGTGATCCACCCGACATCGATGTCGACTTCGAACATGAGCGGCGCGAAGAGGTGATCCAGTACATTTACCAACGCTATGGTCGAGATCGTGCGGCAATGGTGGCTAACGTTATCACCTTCAGAGGCAAAGGATCATTACGCGCGGTTGGTAAGGCACTAGGGGCCGATGACAAGTTACTCCAGCAAATGTCCAGGATCGCTTCGAGTCGATACTATCGTGGCAGCGGTACCGAAAATATTGTCATGGCACTTAAAAATGATCATGAAAATGAAAATCCTCAGGCGTCGAAAATCAGCTGGAAGTTATGGATGCAACTCAGCAAAAAACTGCACGGATTTCCACGCCACCTCGGGATTCACTCGGGTGGATTTATGCTTGCCGATAAACCGCTGAACTGCCTGCTGCCGCAGGAACCTGCATCGATGGCAGGGCGTAGCGTGATCCAGTGGAGTAAAGAAGATATCGAGGCACTGGGATTTTTTAAAATCGATATTTTAAGTCTTGGCATGTTATCGGCAATCCGAAAATGTTTTGACTATATCGAACATTATTATGATATGCCCTTAAGTCTGGACTCGATTCCAGATGATGATGAGCCGACCTACGCGATGATCCAGAAGGCCGATACGGTTGGTGTATTCCAGATTGAATCACGTGCACAAATGTCGATGCTACCGCGTTTGAAGCCTGCCTGTTTTTATGACCTGGTTATTGAGGTTGCGATTATTCGGCCCGGTCCAATTCAGGGTAATGTTATTCATCCCTATCTTGCGCGTCGAGAAGGACTGGAACCGGTTACTTACCCGGATGAACGCCTGCGACCAATTCTGCAACGCACCCTCGGAATTGCTATTTTCCAGGAACAGGCAATGCGCATTGCAATCGCGGTTGGCAATTTCACCGCTGGTGAAGCCAACGAGTTGCGCAAGAAAATCGGGTCCTGGGGGATCAAGGATTTTAACCGGGATCTGAATCCCCTGTTAGTCAAGCTTGAGAAAGGGATGCGCGAGAATAATGTTAAGCCGGAGTTTGCGGAACAAATACTCGGGCAGATGAAAGGCTTTGCCGAGTATGGATTTCCGGAATCTCACGCGGTCTCGTTTTCATTGATCGCCTATGCTTCCTGTTATCTTAAATGTCATTTCCCGGCCGCGTTTTATATTTCCGTTTTAAATTCGCAACCGATGGGCTTTTACTCCCCCCATGCCTTATTACAGTCAGCGAAACGCGAAGGTATTCAATTGTTACCGATATCATTAAACCATTCGCATTGGGATCATCAGCTCGAAAGGACTTCGTCACAGAAAAAATATGCCATTCGCCTTGGATTTCGCCTTGTTAATGGTCTCTCTGAAGCAACGGTTGATAAAATAATTCAACAACGCATTGCTTCAAATGGCTGGCAAAGTTTCGAGCAGTTCGTACATGATTGTCATTTGGCGCGAGACCAATTAACGGCTTTAGCGGCGTCAGACCTGTTCACTGAAGCCGGAGATTCACGCTCACAGGCTTTATGGAAATCTGAAGCCGCGCCCTATCAACCTATACTGGATGAGGTCGATGACAGTATCGACTGGAAACCTGAAGCCAAACTCGAGTCGATTCAAAAAGACTTCAGGGCATTTAAAACCAGCCTCAAGAAACATCCCGTAGCGGTAATAAAACAGGAGCAGTGGCCCTACCCGGTAGCGGTTGAGAAATTTACCGTTGCGAACCGCCTGATTGAATTACCCGCGGATAAAGATATTTTTGCATTCGGAATGGTGCTGGTGAAACAGTCCCCGGGATCAGCGAAGGGCATGGTATTCGTCACGCTCGAAGATGAAACCGGTTTTTTCAACCTCGCCTTTACACCACAGATTTATTCGCGGTTTTATCGCCTGGTCGACCATCAACCTTTCCTGAGCGTTGTTGGCCGTTTACAAAGGGTTAATGAGTCACACTCGATACTGGTAAAACGTGTTTTCGATTTTGAATCAGGGGCAAACCTGTTGCTACTTCGCCGTGATGATCAGGCAATCGAACATGAGGTCTCAGTCGAACTGATCAAACCTCGGGCTTTTCATTAGAGGGCTAAACCAGCAGGATGATGCCCAGCATGAATTCGCCAACCTTCCATAGCGTTTGAAATACCGGTACCCCGAGAAAATTGAGTGCAATCAGGCCCAGGAGTGCGTAAGTACCATAGCGTTGATTGATTTGCAGGTATTTGAGCGCCATTTCTCGCGGCAATGCGTAGGGAAGGATATAACTCCCGTCCAATGGGCCAATCGGTAATAGATTAAACAACATTAACAACATGTTTATCAGCGCCAGGTAGGTAAAGAAGAAATAAGCGACCTCGGTTTGAAACAAAGCCCAGCCCGCTTTCATGCCAAGTGCATATAGATTAATCGTTACGATCGCCAGCAACAGGTTCATGCCGGGCCCAGCAGCGGCAACCATCAGGGTTCCCCAACGAGTGCGAAACTTGCGAGGGTCGGTGGGTACTGGTTTGGCGTATCCAATACCAATGGTTAGCACCATTAATAATCCGAGTGGATCGATATGTGGAATCGGATTTAAAGTCAGTCGACCAGCGCGCCTGGCGGTATCGTCACCGATTAATGAAGCTACTTTGACATG
>Ga0255052_10003263_pt1 | contig 11356 bp, 7 predicted proteins | sample JV7_2_21_MG_FD_188632 | JGI IMG/M metagenome (GOLD analysis project Ga0255052, IMG submission 188632) | Seawater microbial communities from Jervis Inlet, British Columbia, Canada - JV7_2_21 | ecosystem: Environmental > Aquatic > Marine > Inlet | place: Canada: British Columbia | collected...
CCACTTGATGGCGGTATGTATGTTGACCAGAACGGGCAACTTGGCTGGGCACCAGGTCTTGGCGCTAGAACGCACACTGTCTACTTCGGTGACAATTTCGATGACGTGAACAATGCATCCGGTGGGACACCCCAGGCAGCTACAACCTATACACCGGGCACACTCGAAATAGACAAGACTTATTACTGGCGTGTCGATGAGTTTGATATGATGGACACGCACAAAGGAGAGGTCTGGAGCTTCAATACCATACCGGTTATAAGTGTTAGCGATCCTAATTTAGTAGGCTGGTGGAGCCTTGATGAAGGACAAGGTACAGTTGCCGTTGATTGGTCCGGCTATAACCGTCACGGTTACTTTCTTGGTGACCCGCAGTGGGTGCCTGGCCAAGATGGCGGTGCTCTGGAATTCGACGGCTACGGTGATATCATTGAGGTGAGAGGCTATAAAGGTGTAACCGGAACGCACTCTCGAACTTCCTGTGCCTGGTTCAAGACGAAAGCCACCGGCGAGATCATGTCGTGGGGTGATAATGGGAGTAATGGCCGGAAATGGATATTGCGGGTACAGACTTCCAATGGAGTAATACGCGTGGCGGTTCGTAACGGTTACATCGAAGGTGACACGGATGTGCGTGATGGCCTGTGGCATCACGTGGCAGCAGTCCTTGAAGATGACGGCTCACCGAATGCAACCGAGATAAAGCTTTATCTCGACGGTGCACTACAAGGCATCAGTGCACAGCTGTACCGACCGATTGACACCGCCAGTACCAGCAACGTCAGGATAGGTGAATCTCCCTGGCATAACTTACCTTTCACAGGTCAAATTGCTGATGTCCGCATCTACGATGTGGCGTTGAGTGCAGAGGAGGTCGCGGCACTGGCACAGTAGCCCAACTCAGAAAGAAACCAATCGCCCAATATAGTTGCAGGGTTGGTAGCTTGAGAGAGTTGCCAGCCCTGTTTTACTTTCTATGTCCGCCTCTTCCGCTCCGCTCACCTCGGCGCGATGAAGAAAGCCCCGCTTGGGGGTGGGGCGCCTACTCATCAACCGGGTCGAGCAAAAAAAGCACGAAGGCCCAATCGGGATTGTTGCATATTTGGGGCGGAGTTGATTTAATAGCCGCAGGTTGTTTGAACGAGCCTCTGGAAATTCACAGGGTGAATCTCGTATTGCGTATTGCGTCGTGCGTGCTACGCGATACGCAATACGCAATACGCACGACGAACAAAGGAGCCCAAGAAAATGAGTCACAAGAGAATGAGTTCAAGCAGGTTGACAGTTCTGATCTTTGCTTTGGTGCTGTCGTTGGCGGGTGCCGCTTTCGCCGATGTCCGGCTGCCGGCGGTAATAGGCGACAATATGGTCCTGCAGCGGGGCGAGGAGGTCTCGATCTGGGGCTGGGCGGACCCGGGCGAGCAAGTCACGGCCACCTTTAGCTGGAGCTGGATGAAGTTGACAGTTGCCGCCGACAGTAAGGGCGAGTGGGAGTTCAAGATTCGCTCTCCGAAGGCGGGCGGGCCGTACAAAATGACCATCAAGGGCAAGAACGCGATAAATCTGGACAACATCATGTCCGGAGAGGTATGGGTCTGCTCGGGTCAATCGAACATGCAGTGGACTGTGCAGGCGTCGGCTAATCCGGCCGAGGAGATCGCCGCGGCCAATTATCCGAACGTTCGACTGTTCACGGTTAAGCGGACGGTTGCGCAAAGGCCGCTGAAGGATTGCCAGGGCAGTTGGGCGTCGTGCAGTCCCGAAACCGTGCCGGGCTTCTCGGCAGTGGGTTACTTCTTCGGAAGGGAACTGCACAAGCGGCTCGGTGTACCTATCGGTCTGATTCATACTTCGTGGGGCGGTACTCCCGCCGAGGCGTGGACCGGGCGCGAGGTGTTGGAGGCCGGCGCTGATTTCGAGCCGATCCTGACGCGACATGCCGAGATAATTGCGAACTACCCGCAGGCCTACAAAGAGTATGAGCGGAAGGTGGAAGAATGGCAAGAGGTTGCAGAGAAGGCCAAGGCCGAAGGCAATAAGCCGCCTCGCAGACCGCGCGCGCCGCGCGGACCGGACCACCCTCACACGCCAGCAGGTCTGTACAATGGAATGATCGCACCGCTGATTCCATACGGCATCCAGGGTGCGATATGGTACCAGGGTGAATCGAACGCCGGCCGGGCGTATCAATATCGCAGGCTCTTTCCGGCGATGATAACGAACTGGCGCGAGGATTGGGGCCAGGGTAATTTCCCGTTCCTGTTCGTACAGTTGGCCAATTTCATGGAGACCAAGCCTGAGCCGGCCGATAGCGCCTGGGCGGAGCTGCGCGAGGCCCAGTCGATGACGTTGTCACTGCCCAATACCGGGATGGCGACGATCATAGACATAGGCGAGGCCAAAGACATCCATCCCAAGAACAAGCAGGATGTCGGCAGGCGCCTGGCATTGTGGACTCTGGCGCAGACCTACGGAAGGGACCTGGTCTACTCGGGGCCGCTGCATAAGTCGATGAAGGTCGAGGGCGGTAAAATCAGGCTTTTCTTCGATCACGTCGGGGGCGGCCTCGTCGCCGCCGGCGGTGAGGCGTTGAAAGGTTTTGCAGTCGCCGGGGCCGACCGAAAGTTCGTCTGGGCCGATGCGAAAATTGATGGCGATACGGTTGTAGTTAGCAGCGAAGACGTCGCGCAACCCGTTGCCGTGCGCTACGCCTGGGCGGACAATCCCGTGTGCAATCTCTACAACAAGGAAGATCTACCTGCCAGTCCGTTCCGCACTGACAATTGGCCCGGTGTCACGGCTGAGAACAAATAGGGCGCGACGAAAGGCGCGATGCTTGAACCGTTGAATGCTATTTTGGCGCAGAGTGAAGGTGTCAACCTTGTCCTTCTGATAGGTCTGGCAATCCTTGCGGGGACCGTGGGCGCGAAGATAATCAAAATGCTCCACATCCCGCAGATCATCGGGTACATCGCTATCGGGGTGATTCTCGGCCCGCTGTTGAAGATCATTCCCCTTGCGGGCCCGGAAGGTGCGGAAGTCTTCAACCTGCGCGCCCTGGAGGTGTTCAACTTGTTCGCGCTGGGAGTCATAGGCTTTCTGATCGGCGGCGAACTCGATCGCGATGTCTTCGTGAAGTTCGGCAGGCAGGTCATTACAATCTTGCTGTTCGAGGGCGGACTTGCTTTTGTCCTGGTAGGGACGGTGAGCTTCCTTGCGCTGAATTATTTCTATCAGTGGCAAACGGCACTGGCGGTCGGCCTTGTGTTCGGTGCGATTTGCGCGGCGACGGACCCGGCTTCGACGATGACTGTACTGTGGGAGTACAAGACGCGCGGGCCGCTGACGACCATGCTCACGGCGGTTGTTGCCCTTGACGATGCGCTGGCTCTGGTGTTGTATATCACCAGCGTGTCTCTGGCGGGATTTCTGACCGGCACCGCCGAGGCGGGCTTCTTCGGGCTTCTGCTTCATTCGGTCATTGAACTGGCCGGATCGCTGGCTCTGGGATTCGCCACCGGGCTGATGCTGTGGGAGATTGTCAAGAGAATCGACGACGACGAGAAGATGCTGGTCTTCTCAATCGGCACCATTATTCTGACCATCGGCCTGGCGAAACACCTGGGGTTCGACGTTATTCTCTCGTCAATGGCCTGCGGCGTGACCTTGATAAACCTCTCGCCCCGGCGAAGTCTCAAGAGTTTCGAGACTATCCGAAAGATCTCGCCGCCGATCTACATATTGTTCTTCGTAATCATCGGCAGCAGGCTGAACGTCAGCATGACCGGCCAGATCTGGCTGATGGCCGGAATCTATGTGGTTTGCAGCGTCGTCGGAAAGACAACAGGGGCGTACTGGGGCGCTTCTTATTCGAAAGCCGTGCCAACGGTCAGGAAATATCTGGGGTTCTGCCTGTACCAGCAGGGCACAATCGCCATCGCTCTGCTGGTCATGGCAAGCCATCGATTCGCCGGTGAGATCCGGGACATGATGCTCTCGGTGATAATAGTGGGCGTCTTCATCTTGCAGCTTATCGGCCCGCTCTTTACGAAAGTCGGCGTCAGAAAAGCCGGCGAGGTGGGGATGAACATTACCGAAGAGGACCTCATCAAGACCCACACGGTCGGCGATGTGATGGATGCCGAGGCGCCGGTGATCTCGGCGGGGATGTCCTTGAGCGAGGTCATCAAGTTTGTGGGTAATACCGCCAGCTTCTATTATGCCGTGATCGACAAGGACAAGAAGCTGATGGGCGGCATTACGCTGGACGGCATCAGGAATACCTTTATGACCCAGGAATTGAACGACTGGCTGGTAGCGATCGATATCATGGAACCGATTATCGCTACGGTGACACCGGATATGCCGCTGTCGGTGGCTTTTGAGAAAACGAAGAAACTCGACGTCGAGCATTTGCCCGTAGTCTCTTCAACCGGAGCCGAGGGATTTATTGGTGTCTTGAACTGTCGTGCTGTTCGCCGCTCGCTAAGTGCCGAGGTATTAGCGAGGCAGCAAGAAGCCGACGGAGCCTGTGTCTGATAGAACTCCCGATTGAAAATTTTCGTTTTTGCGCGGGTAAGTAGCTTTATAATAATAGTTTATGATCTTGCTCGCGGGAATTTATTACCCTTCAAGGGTATGAGATTGTTCCGACGATGAAGCGGTTATCCTTTCCTAAAGAGAAAAGGCTTGTGAGCAACGTGCAGTTCAAGGCCGTCCTGTCTCACAAACGGCGTCGGCGTTTCAGCGACCGGCTGCTCACACTCTACATCGCAGAAAATGACCGTGGTTATTCGCGGCTCGGTGTTTCCGTCGGTAAATCTTGCGGCAATGCGGTTGTGCGCAACCGGCTCAAGCGTCTGCTTCGAGAGGCCTTTCGCCAAAGCCAGGAGCCCCGGCGCGCCGGGGTCGGCTTCGATTACGTGCTCATGATTTCCCCTCGATGGACGAAGAAGTCAAGCGCGCGTGCTACAGCAAGCCTGCCAACATTCGAGCAGGTGAAGACGTCGCTGCTGGCCCTGGTTAATGCGTCTCTTGAAAGAAAGTCCTAATTTAGAATTTGATGTCTTGCATGAGGTGCTTTATGACTTCGAAAGAAAGAATTTACGCGATCCTCAGCGGTGATCCTTACGATCGCCCCGCTGTTACCCCCATTTTCATGGCTTTCTCGGCCGGCTTCATCGGGCGCACTTACAGGGATTATTATCTCGACGGAGATGTCCTGGCCGAGGCGCAACTTGCGGTCACCCGGGCATTCAACATCGACCAGATAAGCGCGATCAGCGATCCCTGGCGGGAAGCCTCGGCCTACGGGATGGAATTCGAATATCCGCCGGATGGTGTGGGCAAACCCAAGGATGTGCTGATCAAAGCGCCCGACGACATATCGCTGGTGAAGCTTTTCGATATTGTAAACGCCGAACGACCGAGACAGCGGATTGAGAGCGTGCGGAAGATGGCCGGCCAGGTGGGCCAGACCCACAGCGTCCTGGGCTGGGTGGAAGGCCCCATCGCCGAGTATGGAGACCTGCGGGGCGTAGAGAGCACGATGATGGATCTGATAGACAAGCCGGAAATGTTTGTCGAGGCAGCCGAGGCAATCGTCCAAAATGCTATTGCCTTCGCGGTTGCCCAGGTCAGGGCCGGCGCCGACATGATCGGGATCGGCGACGCGGCGGCGAGTCTGGTCACGCCGAGTATGTATACCGAGCTTGTGCTGCCCCTGGAAAAGAAACTGATTGAGGCCATTCACGAAGCGGGGGCCGCCGTGAAGCTACATATTTGCGGCAACATATCGAACATCGTACAATTTATGCCCCAGAGCGGCGCGGACATTATCGACGTCGACTGGATGGTTTCCCTGGCCCGGGCCAGAGAGCTTGTCGGGCCCGAGGTAACGCTGTGCGGGAATTTCAACCCGGCGGGGGCCCTGTTCGAGGGCAGCCCCGAAGATGTTGCCGAGGCCGCCAGAGAATGTCTCAAAGCCGTGCCGGACAGATTCATCCTGATGCCGGGCTGCGAAGTGCCGCCCGCTACGCCTGAGCAGAACATCCGCGCATTTTGCCCCTGCGACGGTTGCCTGATACGGGAAGAATTGACTTGAGGTGCCAAATGGCAGTCCGTACGAACATCTCAACCACGCTATCTTCTTGGTCACTCTGACTCAACCGAAGCTAAAGATAGGGGAGAAACCCTATGTAATCATTGGTGTCTATAAGGTGATGTGATGAGTGAATTCAGGAATCAGGCCGTAGAATGAGTAGGTTTCCTGCCCATGCGTTTCGAGTCACGCCACATCGACGGCATGGGCAAACTAGTTGCCCACCGGTCAACTGCTTACCAACCGATATGCCCTGATGAGTTCTGCAACGCTCCACGCCTGGGCGATGCAGCCTTTTGGCAGTTGAGGGGCATCGCCGTCGAATATCTCCGAGATATTCCCGAGGCAGGCGTCTTCGGTTAGATGTTGGAGTAAAGGCAGGATGAATTCGGCAGCCCGTCTCTTGCTTTCTGCGCTAAATTCATTGACCTTCAGGTATGCTTCGACGAATGCCCCGATCAGGTAGGGCCAGACAGTGCCCTGGTGATAAGCTGCATCCCGATCATGGGGTGAACCTGTATATTTGCCCTTATAGTTCTCTGCGAGCGGATTCAAGGTTCGCAGACCGTAAGGTGTCAACAATTGGTCTTGTACGGCGTCCACCACTGACTTTTGCTGCTGGGCCGACAAGGGTGAAAACTCAAGAGAAACTGCAAATATCTGATTCGGGCGAAGACTGTCATCGACCGAGCCGTCGGGCAAAATACAATCGTTCAAGTAGCCTTTGTCCTGGTTCCAGAACAGATCGCGAAAGCCGCCCCCGACCTCCTCGGCCATGGATTCATAGAATTGAGAATTATCCGGTGGCGGTTCAAAATCTTTCATTTGCATCAGGCAGTTGTACCACAGGGCGTTGATCTCGACCGCCTTGCCAAATCTGGGTGTGAAAGCGACTCCATCGTACTTGGCGTCCATCCAGGTGAGCTGCGTCTGATCGTCGCCTGCGGTTATAAGCCCGTCGGTGTCAGCCGAGATGCCGAACCGCGTGCCCCTGCGGTAACATTCTACGATCCACCGGATTGTCGGCAGCAGTTGCTTTGTGAAGGTCTCTGAATCGCCGCTGGTTTGCAGATATTGAAACGCAGCGTTGATAAACCACAGAGAGGCATCGACGCTGTTGAAATGCGCTGTCTCGCTCCTGTCGTCGAAACGATTCGGGATCATACCCTTGTCCGCCACTGCGGCGAATGTGGTCAGGACCGATCTTGCCTCGTCAAATCTGCCTGTGGCGAGAAGAAGGCCCGGCAAGGCTATGAAAGCATCTCTGCCCCAATCGGCAAACCAGGGATAGCCGGCCAGGATGGTGGTTCTGTGACCTTGATCTGTTTTACGTTCGGTGACAAAGGCTTCGGCAGCCAGGCAAAGTGTCTCAAAGAATCCTGGACTTGCGATTTCAAGATTTGAGTTCTTCAATCGACAATCGGCAATCGGAAATTCCAAATCGTGCCTTACCACTGCCGCCTGGCTTTTGAGGTTTTCCTGGTGTCTGTACAAATCTTTACGGACTTTGTCGACGGAGTCCGGCGCAGGCTTTTCGATTTCTGTTGTTTTCGCTATCCGCTCTGTGCTATCCGCCAGGCGGGCCCAGAGGACGATTCTGCCCGGTGAGTCTATCCGGCACTTGAAGAAACCGGGCGTCCACAGGTCTTCGGTGAACTGCTGGCCTCTCTCCTTATCTCTTCGATAGACAAAATTGAACCACCACCGTTGGTCCTTCACAAAGCTCGCTCTCGGGCATCTCAGGAGCAGTTCACAACTGTCCGGCGTTTCATAGCGAACGATCAGTCCGCCGCTCTGCGATCCGACCCAGCGTGAACACAGCATCACATAAGATTTTTGCAGCCTGTGGAAATCTCTCAACCCGACAAACGGCCGACAAACGAATTCCACAGGTTTGCGAACAGTGGTAAAATCATACTCGATGGCCACCGTGTTGGTATCGCGAAGGAGATATACAGACTTTGTTAGTCCGACGTCCTCAAGCTCAAAGTCATAATGCACGCCTACGTCCTGGCGAAACTTCTTGAGAAAGCCATAGCCTGCCGGGGCAAACTTGTCGGCGAATTCAAAGGTCGAAAGGTTGAAGATCTTCCCCTCGGATATTATCATTTCCAGGCAATTTGAGAACGCCATAACTCTGTTGGCGGGCGGTCTTAACGAACCTATGAGCAGGCCATGATAGGCCCTGGTGTTGCAGCCGGCAATCGTCGACGATGCATAGCTGCCGCGTCCATTTGTCAAGAGCCATTCGGTTGTCAGCAGGTCTTCAATGGCTTGATCGCCGGTCAAAACAGACAAGCTTGTTTGGTCGCCGACTTGTTGCACGGTTGACACAGTCCAACTCCAAAAGACATAATAACGACAATATCCAAGCCCTGCTCACGGGATGTTGCCCGCCGCGAAGCCTTCGATGGGGTGGAAACCAGTATCGCTTGAAGTAGTCAAAAACCCAGGGCGTCTAATCTACTGGTTTCAAATCACGTGGTCCATTATCCTGCGTTGCGGCACACGAAAGACACTCTGACGTGTTCGGTTTCTATGCCGAACAAAATGCGCCCCCAATTGTCTGCGCGGAACACCGACCGTGCAGATTACCCAGAACATTCATAAAGTTGATGTATGAGTCATAAGGTGAGTCATAAGGATTAAAGTATTTGTGTACGTCGCCGTCGGCGAAGTACTTCGTGCACATATAATAGAAATGGTCCGACGCCTGCAACTTTCGCCAGTCCGAGATGATCTTCTCGTCGTTCGTCTTCTTGACTTGCTTCTCGATTCGATAAAGCTCGTGAATCGCATTGGATTGCATTGCGTTTCCAAGCCAGGCGGAGAGGTCTCTTTCGGTATCGGCCCAACTGATGATGTGCGGCACGTCAACAGAGTCGGAACTGCCGTAGGATTCCACCACCTCGCTTGGGGTCTTGAAGTTATTGTCCGGATGTCTCAGGATCGCCTCGGGCAGATGGCGAACAAAATCGAATATGCCCGTATCTTCCCATTGATGTTCGCCGAACGTTTCGTAGTCCATGAAAAGATTGACCACGTTGCCGCAGCCGTTGACATTTCCCACCCAATGGGCGAACTTGTCCGCGGTCAAAGGCCACTGGGCCCAGTCACGGTTGGAAAATCTAAAGGCAATGTCGTCGCTGAGGGCATAGTTCTTGAGCAGGAGTTTGAGTCTGTCGCAGCCTTGTGGGTGATAGACAAAATTAGGGCTTCTATAGCCCAAAATGTGATCCGCTCCTTCGGTTATTATCGCATCGAAGCAGCCCATTGATTCGATCAGGGTGGCCAGTTCGTTGTTGTATATCAACTCGGTATTTCGAAACACTCTGGGAGTCTGACCAAAGAAATATTCTATGGCCTCGATGTGTTTGTGCACCTGCTCGACGAATTCATTACGCGAGTACAGAAAACTCAGACTGTGATAATAGGTTTCCGCCAGAAACTCCACACAACCTGTCTCGGCCAGAGCGTCGAAAGTGCTCATGACTTCCGGCGAATAATGTTGGAGCTGCTCCAGCAGTGTGCCGGTTATGCTGTAGGCCACCTTGAACCTGCCATCAAAGCGGCGTATCAAATCCAAAAGCAATCGGTTAGCGGGAAGATAACATTTGTTTGCCACCTTCCGGCAGATAGAGCCGTTCTTGTGATCGTCAAAATAGTGCTCGTTCTCATCGAATACGGTGTAGTGCCTCAACCGCACCGGCTGATGGACTTGAAAATAGAAGCATACCGAAGGCATAATCTCATATCTCGTACTGGGTATCCGCCGGATGCAAACCTGCTCCCGTCTGATAGCATGTTGAGTTTATTTCTTGCCTGACACTTAGACCGGAACCAGTGTCTCTCCATAGATCTTGGCACACTTGGCCGCGGCGTCCTTCCAACGCAGTCTTCTGACCTCAAAATTACCGTGGCTTCGCAGGGTCATCTGCAACGGTGGGAACTTTAACACTGCAATGATCTTGTTAGCGATTTCGTTGACATCCCAGAAGTCAACCTTAAGAGCGTGCGTCAGTACTTCCGACACACCGCTTTGCTTGCTTATAATAACGGGGACATCATTATCCAGGGCTTCCAGAGGAGCAATCCCGAACGGTTCCGACACAGAAGGCATTACGTACAGGTCAGCCATTTTGTAGATATTTTGCACGTCCTCGCCCCGCAGGAAACCTGTGAACAGCACCTTGTGTCCGATGCCGAGTTCTGCCGCCATCTCGATCGTTTGGTGCATCAAATCCCCGGAGCCCGCCATGACGAATTTAACGTTGTCCATTACTCCCAGGACCTTCTTGGCGGCCTGGAGAAAATACTCGGGGCCTTTTTGCATCGTAATCCGCCCCAGGAACAGGACGATTTTCTCATCTGTGGTTATGCCCGTTTCGTCCAAGGACCAACTGCCGTTGCGCTCGACGCCGTTATACACGACCTCGACTTTGTCACCGCTAATTCCGTATCGGCTGATAACAATATTGCGTGTAAAGTGGCTGACGGTGATCACCTTGTCGGCGCGCTGCATGCCTTGGCGCTCGATATCGTATACCATCTGGTTTACATGTTCGCCGCTACGGTCGAATTCTGTCGAGTGCACATGCACGATCAGGGGTCTACCGCTCGCTGCAGCCACTGCGATCCCCGCCGGATATGTCATCCAGTCATGGGCGTGCACAACGTCAAACTGTCTGTCCTGAGCTAACTCGGCCGCAACCGCAGCGTAGCGGTGTACTTCCGCGTACATGTCGCTGCCGTAGTCTTTCGAGTCCATCAACTGGCTCGCCGAACTTACATTGCCGCCGATCAGATGTTTTTGTCGCAAAGTTTCTTCGATTCGCTGATGGTATGTTTCCGGTGTGGAATATGGCTGAAGTGATGAGCCGATAGTGCGGAATTTGACGTTCTTCAGATCATCGAGTTTGAAGGACGGGGCTGATGCCCGCGAGTCGGGCGACAGCAGTTCGACGTGTGTCGCGTACGTCTCCTCGACCATTTTGGGCAGAACAAACGTAACTTCCATGCCAAGCTGATCCATCGCACGGGTAAGACCGTAGCAGGCGGTGCCCAATCCCCCACTGATGAACGGAGGAAACTCCCAGCCTAACATGAAAACTCTCATACAATCACCTGCCCAGATTAGTCCTATAATTGCTTGCCCAGAGGCGGAACGACACGGTTTCCTTCTCTCACGACGCCATCAAACAAACGTCGCTTAGACAACACCTGGCTTGCCAGCCAAAGTTGCAGGATGCCGTCCGA
>Ga0255052_10003264_pt1 | contig 11355 bp, 7 predicted proteins | sample JV7_2_21_MG_FD_188632 | JGI IMG/M metagenome (GOLD analysis project Ga0255052, IMG submission 188632) | Seawater microbial communities from Jervis Inlet, British Columbia, Canada - JV7_2_21 | ecosystem: Environmental > Aquatic > Marine > Inlet | place: Canada: British Columbia | collected...
CGACGTCACCTTGATGCGTGGCGACCTGCGCTCGGTCCCCCAGGCGATCGCCCTGAGCAAGGCAACGATGCGCATCATCAAGCAAAATCTGTTCTGGGCTTTTTTCTACAACATCGCCTTGATTCCAGTGGCCATGGGTGTTCTTTACCCCTTTGATTTTCTGCCAACAATGCTGCGCAGTTTGCATCCGATATTAGCAGCCCTTGCGATGGCGTTCTCCAGTGTAACCGTCGTCACTAACAGTCTGCGGCTGCGAGGTGTCGCTCTGAAATGAACAGGTACACATCCAGTAGATAAATCGTAACTATAAAAACTGTAATTATTTTACATTAGAGAGGGACCATTTTTGGAAGAGTCCCTCTCTTTTTAATTACAATGAGGGGCCGGCACAATCCTCATTAACTTAAGCGATTGTTACTACCGTTTGTTTCCCTGTTCTATGGATGTTCCTCCTCAATCGTGACATCCTCCCATCATTTCACAGGAACCCATCCCCATGGGACAACCTTCCCTACTCTTGTTGATCCTCATTCTTCTTGACTTCAGAATGCCACTTCCAGAGCATGAAGATAGCAGGGTATACAAGCAATTCCATTATGAAGGAGGTAAGGATTCCTCCAACCATCGGCGCTGCGATCCTTTTCATCACGTCAGCACCCGCCTCATGAGCACCGGACCACATAATTGGCAGAAGTCCCATGAACGTTGTTCCCACGGTCATCACTTTTGGCCGTACCCTCTTCACAGCTCCATGCATCACGGCTTCAGTCAGGTCTGTCACCCCTCTCATCTTACCTTTTTTCTTCATATCATCATAAGAAAGATCGAGATACAGGAGCATCACCACACCTGTTTCAGCATCAACCCCGGCCAGTGCAATAATTCCTACCCAGACAGCCACACTCATGTTGTAACCGAGGATGTACAGAATCCAAAATGCCCCGACCAGCGAGAACGGCACCGCGAGGAAAACTATGCCGGTCTTGATCCAGGAACCGGTGTTTATGTAGAGGAGGAGAACGATAATAAGCAAAGTAATTGGAAGCACAAGCAGCAGGGTTTTTCTTGCCCTTTCCATGTACTCGAATTGTCCGCTCCAGCCAAGGTAGTAACCCGGCTCTAATTCGATCTCATGTTTTATGAGTTCTTTTGCTTCTCGAACATAACTCCCGATGTCCTTATCCTCGAAAATGTCAACATACACCCACCCGGTTAGCATGCCATTCTCATCTTTTATCGCAGGAGCCCCCATAGTGAGTTTAATTTCAGCCAGTTGGCCAAGAGGGACCTGCGCTTTTGAGGGCGTAGCTACCAGTATTCGTTCAAGTTTCTCGACATTGTTCCTCAACTCCCGTGCATATCTCACATTCACTGGATAACGCTCTCGCCCCTCAATGGTCATCGTGATGTTCTTACCACCAATGGCTGTCTCGATGACATCTTCGACATCACCAACAGTAAGGCCGTACCTCGCAATCTCATCACGATTGATCTCGAAATCCACGAAATAGCCTCCTACGACACGCTCTGCGTAAACACTTCTTGTTCCTTGCAGCCCCTGTAATACTGCTTCTATATGCTCTCCGATCTTCTGGATCTTTTCAAGATCAGGTCCATAAACCTTGATCCCAACAGGAGTACGTATGCCCGTAGTGAGCATGTCTATCCTGGTCTTGATCGGCATTGTCCAGGCATTTGTTGTCCCCGGAAACTTCATTACTTTATCAAGATCAGAGATGAGTTCCTGCCATGTTCTCGGTTTCATTTCCGGCCAGATAAGCCTCAATTTATTCTTGAGCCATTCGGGGTATTTTTCAGAATACCACCTCTCGTGATACACATCAGGCCACTCCTCCACCGGTTTAAGCCGTACCGTGGTCTCGACCATTGAGAGTGGTGCCGGATCTGTCGCTGTCCTTGCTCTTCCTATCTTTCCAAACACCGTTTCCACTTCATTGAAGGATTTGAATATCTTATCCTGTGCCTGTAACCATATTCTTGCTTCTTCGATCGAGATACCAGGCAGTGTTGTGGGCATGTAGAGGATGTCCCCTTCATTAAGAGGCGGCATAAATTCTGAACCCAACCGCATGTATACCGGCACAACAGTAATCATTATCAGGCCCGCCCCTATGATCGTCTTCACCCTGTGTTTGAGGATGAATGTGAGTATCGGGTCATATAAGCGGAACAGGAATTTACTTATGGGGTGCTCCTCCTCATTATGGATCTTTCCTGCATAGAAAAAATTCACCACCTTTGAGAGAAATTTAGGCCTCATCCTGATGGGATTTGTAGGTTTTATAAAAATCTGAATGAGCACCGGTACAAGCGTAATGGCCAGGATGGCAGCAAAAAACATCGAAAAGTTTTTTGTAAAAGCTAGTGGCTTAAAGAGTCTGCCCTCCTGAGCCGCCAAAGAAAAAATCGGCATAAAAGCTACTGCAATGACAAGCAGGGAGAAAAATATGGGTCTTCCCACTTCCTTACAAGCTCGTAACATCACATCGAATCTGTTTTCTACTCTTCCTTCGTGTTCACTGCTCGAGTCTTTTATGGGTGTTTTCTACAAGTACAATTGAGGCATCGACCATGGCCCCTATAGCAATTGCAATTCCCCCCAGAGACATGATGTTAGTAGTAAGACCCATATGGTACATCGGAATAAATGAGAAAAGTGCCGCAAGCGGCAAGGCTATTACAGGTACCAGGGCACTCCTGAAATGCCAGAGAAACAGAATTATGACCAGACTTACGATCAGTAACTCCTCAAAGAGTTTTACCTTGAGTGTATCAATCGAGCGGAGGATGAGATCCGATCTGTCATATGTCGTGACAAGTTGGACTCCCGGTGGGAGTGATCCTTTAACTTCTTCGATCTTCTCCTCGACTCTTTTAATCACATCAAGAGCATTCTCACCATACCGCATTACCACAACCCCGCCGACGACCTCACCCTTTCCATCGAATTCAGCAGCACCCCTTCTGATGTCAGGGCCAAAGTGCACCTCTGCCAGGTCCTTAACAGTGACGGGAACCCCATGTTCACCGGCTTTCACTACAACCTTCTCTATATCTTCAAGCGACTTGATATAGCCTCTTCCTCTGACGAAGTACTCTGTGCCAGCCATCTCCAGGACTCGCCCTCCCACATCATTATTCGAACGCTGGATTGCCTTGATAACATCTCGAAGAGGCACATCGTAAGCGATAAGGGCATCCGGGTCTATGTCAACCTGGTACTGCTTCACGAATCCACCGATTGAAGCAACCTCCGCAACCCCCGGTACAGCTTCCAGCCAATAGCGTAGATACCAATCCTGAAATGATCTGAGATCAGCAAGGTCATTCTGGCCTGTGGTATCCACAAGGGCGTATTCATACACCCAGCCAACTCCTGTTGCATCCGGACCAAGTACCGGATTTGCACCCTCTGGGAGATTACCTGTGATCCTACTCAAATACTCGAGTGTCCGGCTCCTCGCCCAGTAGATATCTGTCCCGTCTTCAAAGATGATATATACGAAAGACAGACCAAAGAATGAGTAGCCCCTTACCACGCGTACATTAGGTGCTGCGATCATCGAGGTTACGATCGGATATGTGACCTGGTCTTCTACAAGATCCGGGGACCTGCCAGACCACTCAGTAAAAACGATAACCTGGACGTCTGACAGGTCAGGAATCGCATCGAGTGGTATATTTGATATCGCGTACACTCCCCAGATAATTGCAAATGCAGTCCCCAGGAAAACGAAGAACCTGTTTTTACTAGACCATTCTATGATAAATTCGATCATAATACTGCCTCTACCGTTTCTGTTCTTGAGTTGAGTAGTCTAATGGCCACTGTGACCATCGATCATCGACATAACAGCAGCACGCAGCTGACTTTCAGAGTCGATGAGAAAGTTTGCACTCGTGACTACCATTTCACCTTCTTCAATACCTTCCAGGACTTCCACAAGTTGTGCTGTAGGCACACCAGTTTTAATTTCTCGTGGTTCAAATGTTGTATCACCATTTTTTACATACGCAATGCGCCTCTCTCCTGAATATAGGATAGCGTCTCTTGGTATGGTGAGCCTTTTACCAAGGTCTATTTTTATCTGGACATTTACAAACATGTCAGGCTTTAGCTTAAAGTCAGGATTGTTTATCTCAAACCTGACTTGAGCAGTCCTCGTGTTATCGTTGAGATAGGGATATACATATGTAACCTCTCCCGTAAACTCCTCGCCGGGGAAATAGGAAAGTGTGATCTTGGCCTCTTGGCCAACTCTGACATGCGGCAACTCATACTCATAAATGTCCGCAAGGACCCAGATATTTTCCAGATCAGCAATTGTGTAAAGGATGTCACCAGGACTAACGTATCTCCCCTCAAAAACATTTTTCTCTGTCACAAATCCATTAATAGGAGAGACGATTTCGATATTTTCTTCTGCTTTCCCTGATTTTTCCAATCTTTTGATCTGTTCATCCGTAATATCCCACAGCTTAAGTCTTCTCTTGGTAGCCTCTGAAAGAGACTGGGCATTGTCTAAAACTCCTGTCATTGAGCTGTTGGCAAGGAGCCTCTCCCCCTTGAGGGCGAGAAGGTATTCTTCCTGGGTCGAGTAGAGCTGAGGACTGTATATTGAGAAGAGAGGATCACCCTTATTGACCTCTTTACCTGTGTAATCAACATGCAACCTTTCAACCCATCCACTTATCCTTGTATGAACTTTTACGATTTTGGTCTCATCGTAGGCCAGGCGTCCCACCGTTCTTATTTTCATGGATAGATCGGAAACACGCGCGGTGTCAAAGGTCACCCCGATGAGCTGCTGCTTGTCCGGATTCACCTTAACGGTGGCACGACCTTCCACTGTTGATTCACCACCCTCCTCTACCTCAATCGGGACCAGTGTCATCCCGCAAATCGGACATTCACCCGTATTCTCTGAGATGTAGGTAGGATGCATCGGGCAATGGAAAAGTGTTTCATCCGAGGTTGTCGGTTGTTCAACTTCCTCACTATGACCCGAATGTACTTTGTGTTCATCACCCATCTCTTCCTCACCATGAACCAGGTTCATGCCGCAGATCGGGCATTTTCCTGGTTTGTCCGACACTTGATCTGGATGCATCGGGCAGGTGTACATTACTTCGCCCGATTGAGTAATATGCTCTGTTTCTGATCCATGACCTGCATGTTCGGCTGGTCCTCTACCGCCCCAGGATATGACCGTATACGTCATCACTACCAGGACAATCGAAATAACAATTAGAATATTCCTTTTCATTGTTCTCATTGTTCCTCCTACTGTTTTAGTGTAACTTCGTCTCCAATGATCGATTCAAGTTCAGCCAGTGAATTTTCATGCCGTACGAGTTGTTCTCTCGCCTCCAATTCATAATCCAGAAGCACGATAAGGTTATCAAACAAGGTGAGAAAATCCACTTCCCCTGTTTCATATCCTCTTGTTGCTGATTCTAACGCCAGTCTTGCCTGAGGGAGGATCGTCTCAATATAAAGACTGTAAAGCCTTTCACTTGTATCCATTTCGATAGAAAGATCTCTCACCAGCTGCAGGATTTGTAACCTCACATTCTCAACATCATACCTTGCTTTTAAGTATCTAGATTGAGCCTCTTCAACGCTCTTCCTTTCTTTGGTCCAGAAATAGAGAGGAATTTCAAGCCCCAGTCGTGCTTCCCATATGTCTTCTATTTCTGCCCTGTCCATCCAGGTCATGCCGAGGTATATATCAGGGAAGTACTGCTTCTTTGCCAGTTTGAGGCTGCTCTCCTCCCTGGCAGCTAGTGCATCTTGAAACTGCAAGGTAGGAGACTTCTCCTGGGCAACACTTTTAAGTTCAGCAGGTGTCAACAGTGTTGGACTTAATTCCAGGTCAACAGGTCTTCCCAGTATTGAATCAGGATCCCTGCCTATGAGTTTATTTATCTGATCCTTAAAGATTGCTTTCCTTTCTTCCAGGAGTATCTTCTTCTCCTCGAGCCTTGAGAGTTCAACCTGTGCTTTCAGCACATCCTGTTGGATTCCTTTTCCAACTTTGTAGCGCGCCTCAGCAGTTCTGAGGAACATCTCGAGTATCCCTTGTATTTCGTTAATGATTTCAATGGCCTCATACATGAAGTAGAGGTCATTGTATGCCGTCTTCACAGCAGCTACTATATTGAGACTCCTCTCTTCAGTCAGATGAGAACTTGCAGTAGCATCCCACTGGGCAGCATCTTTCAACCGTCCAAGCTTTCCAGGGAACGGAATCTTTTGAGTGAAGGAGAGGAGCCTCCCAGCCATCATTTCTTCCCCAACTGTAATTCTATCTAGCCCCACATTGCGTAGAGAGTAGGACAGCAGAGGATCGGGAAGAGAATACACCTGAGGCACAACTGCTCTTTTTGCTGCTTCGAGTTCCCTCAGTGAATTGATCTCTGGATTATTTTTTATCGCTTCACTAACCATTTGCTCGAGTGATAAAGGTTTTTCACCACCCTGTCGTTCATCCATCTCTCCACTCACCCCTTGTACAGAGAGTACCGGAAAAACGAGTAGTACTCCTGTAAAAAGTAATCTGGAGAACAATTCTTTGATCAATCTTCTTCTACTTTTCGTACCTTGAAAACCATGTAAAGCCATGATCAATTCCTTCCTCATCAGCTCATTCTTTGTTTCTCTTCAAAACACCAGCGATCACAAGGAACACACCAGCAGTACCAATTCCAGTTGCGGTAGCAGTAAGAGTCATTCTTTTAAGTGTATTCCTGAAATATCTTCGCACCTCTCCAACCTGTTCTCTGAGTACTACAAACACCACATCTTCCCGTGACTTCTTAATTGGATAGACAGAAAACATGTACTGTGGATCAGTCCCGCCTGAACAACCGGTGATTGGTACTCCTCTGGCTTCTGCTTTCGCGATTAACTTCACTACAAAAGAATTGTCGCCAGGACTCCAACCTGAACTTATGAAGGTGGACTCACTGTTTTGCGATAAAATCGCAAACTCTACTGTTTCCTCAAAATCAGCGGTTGACTTAAAGAGCGGCTGGATACTACCAGGCAGGATAATCTGGTTATTCTCGAATGACTTAGAAAAAAGAACCAGAGCTTTCACCGCACATTCTCCTCTCTGTGCTACAGCTATCTCCTTCTCATACTGGAAGATGGCGAAAGCTGTAATCAGAGCAATCATGGTACTGGCAATTATTATCTTTACTTTATTCATCATGATCTTCCTTCTCAGAAGTCGGTTTTAGTGACTATGAAGGCAAGGAGTATGCCGTTGTATGAAAAAAGTTATGACCAGCCTTAACCTATTGAATTTATTATAGTTAGCAATATATACGAGTCATGGTGCGATGTGTGGGATTACTTAAATTGCATCATATGCTACACTTTGAATTATCAAATGAATGAAATGCTACACTCCTAGGAATTTATCTTTGTCTTTCCTCTTTTTTCTCCCTCTTTTGGTCTGTATCTTGTTATTCCATTGTGTAACGTAATGTGAGCCTTGAGATTCCAAGCAGCCGGTTGCGCGAGCTCGCTTCCGGGATGTTCTCTCAAGTACTTTGAGAAGGTATCCTTTTTCTAAAACTCCTCAATTAGCACCTACAGATCAAAGTGGACAGGAATCATTCTTGGATATGGTTGGAATAACATTCTCGAAGTTTCCGCCGCATCAGTTTATTGGAAGCGGTGCGCGGTAGATCATCAACGATGACCAGATCGTGCATTTTGAACAGGGGGTTCAGCCTTTTTGCGATCTTTGAACCCAATTCTTTCTTAAGAGTCTGCTTATCTGCTATTTCATCGATAACAACGAATACAACCAGTTTTTCTTGTCCTTCGCCCTCTGGTTGTACCGCAACAGCAGCACACTCATTAATGGATGCATGATCCCCGATGGCCTGTTCCAGTTCGAGCGAGCTCACCTTAATGCCTCCAAGATTCATCGTATCATCGGCCCGGCCCTGAGCCTTCAAAAAACCATTGTCCAGCAGAACTATCCGGTCACCGTGACGACGTAAAATTTCACCATTGGGACCTTCTGGACAACCGGCATAGTATATCTCTTCATGATCTTTATTCAGAAGTTCTTGTGACAACCCGATCGAGGGCGGGATCAGGAAAAGTTCTCCTGCTTCACCTTTAGTCACAGGCCTATTTTCATCATTGAGCAGCACAAAATCCATACCCAGAGCCGAAGTCGTAAAGGTAGCCGGCGAGGCTGCATGAACTACACTTCCAGTAAGATGCCCTCCACCTATTTCGGTACCACCCAAATATTCGATTACGGGTGCCTTGTAACCGGCGCGGCTCATCAGCCAAAGGTAGTCTTCACGGTTTGAAGGTTCTCCGGTAGAACTGAAAACCCGTATTTTTTGAAGGGCTGTTTCCTCCAGAACATTAGAGGTACGCCACACTCGTACCAGTGAAGGAGTCACACCAAGTATGGTAACCTTTGCCTCGCGGATAAAATTAATAAACCCTTTTCCACCCGGAGTACCTTCAAATAAAGCCATCGTGGCATTATTGAACAATACCGCGTAAATGAGCCATGGCCCCATCATCCAGCCTATATTTGTCGGCCATGAAACCACATCACCTGGATTAATATCCTGGTGAAAATGTCCGTCCATTGCAGATTTTATCGGGGTCAGGTGCGTCCAGGGGATAACTTTTGGTGTACCGGTAGTACCTGATGAAAAAAGGATGTTGCTGGTTGTATAAGGATGTCCGGTTACCGAAAAAAATTTGTCACTTGAAGACAGAAAGTCATTCCAGAGAATATCACCTTCACGCAGATCAAGCGCTGCCCTGTCAGATGGGATCACAATGGCACGGGAATCACCGGCTTTTTTTATTTTCTGATACAGCTCTATAGTACGGCCTGCCCTGAGATAAGATTGAACCGTAATCACCCAGTCGGTTTCAGCGTTTTCCATTCGGTTGTTAACTTCAGCCGGTGAGAAGCTGTCAGCGATAGATACCACCTGGCAGCCGGCCCGGATAATTCCCAGGTATGCCGCCACGCACTCGACGTTCATCGGCATGTACAGGGCAATGCGCTGGGCCCGTCTTATACCTGATTCCCGCAAACCGTTGGCTATCCTGTTGACCAGTCGTTCAAGATCAGCATAGGTTGTAGTAGTGAGACTTGAAGACCCCTCTCCAGCGGAAATGATCGCCGGTTTATCAGATTCTGCTTTAAAACAGCTGTCAGCGCAATTCAGTTCGGCGCCGGGCAGCCAATGCGGATTCTTCACACCATCGGTTAGGTCAAGCATGGTATCCGGTTTCTTTGCAAACCGGACGTCGAGACGTTTGATGGCCTTCTCCCAGAATTCTGCACGGTTCTGTACCGACCATCTGTGCAATTCAGCATAGGATTTAAACCCTAGTTCGTTCATAAACCTGGCTATATTTGAATTTCGAAGGTGCTCTTCTCCGGGCTGCCAGATCATTGGAGGATTGTCCGTTTCCATATTTCGTCCTGTTTTCGGGTATGACCATAAAAAACATAAATCACGATTTCTCCCCCTCTCCTCGTGATGGTTGAACACTCTGAGCTTTCGCTAAATGTCACGTTTTGCTTTCGTCAAGCTTCACCCCCTCAAACACCAATCTACCCCTCAACTCCAATGTGTCAACCCAGGTCTGAAGTTCCATAACCATTCAGTTGACATGTTTAAAAAACTCAGGTATAATGGCAATTGTACAAGATGATAAAACAGGATAGCATCTCAAAGTATACAGAGTATACATGAACCCAACCAGGATAGGTGAGCGATGAACTACCGTACACTGCTGCTATTGACGATCGTTGCCGCTCTGATTTTCCATACGTTTGTTTCTTCCGAGGAAGTCGAAGAATTCATGGCGGGTACGACAACACCGTCGACAGGTATCGGGAATGATGCAGAACCACCTCTTTTTCATAAGGATCTCACTTATTGGGGAGCGATCCTCTGGCACCGGCATTTCGACGATGCCATTTACTCAACCTTGGGCCTCAGCACGCCCGCAGAACTTGCCTTTGCAGGCACTTACTATATTTCACCTGTACAGGTGGAGGCTATACCATTGCTGGGTAACGGCACCGAAGACTGGACCTTCCCAGGGACCAAACCTCTCGTTGACGTTTCAAGAAACGGTGAGGTGCTGGCAGCCGTGGACCATGACGACTCCGACTCGACGGCAATTATTTTGGAATGGCGACCAGACTCCCCTACCCCGCTCTGGTCATATGAGGTCTACCCCTGCCGAACGCTGGTGTGGCAGGGCTGGGCCAGCCGAAAGCCTGTTCAGGTCTCGGACGATGGCTCGACTATCGCAGTCACCACTAATATGTACTGGCCGGAAGGCCAGCGCGGCCGGCTCTATGTGTTCGATGCGGGCAATGGCGTCCCTGTCGTGGAGTATGACCTACCCGAACCTGCAGGAAATATTACTGCTTCGGCGATATCATCAGGCGGTGAATTTGTTGCAATGGTCGCCTGGCCCAATGTGTATGTCTACGACTGCATCGGACAAACCCTCCGCTGGAGCGGGGCTCTACCGGCTGGAAATGACGCCCTGGCGATCTCAGGTGACGGGCAGTACCTTGCATGGGGCTGGTCCACATTCTACCTGCGGGAATGGACGGGATCTTCCTACGATCTTCTGTGGTCTCACTCTCCGGGCAGCGGCTACTACGTCGGACAGTGTGCGCTTACTACTGACGGGACGGCCCTCGCGGTCTCGTTCGATAACGGCAGTTCCTACCCGAACGAGATTACCCTCGATCTCTATGAACTTCCGTCCCTCAACTTGATATGGCAGTATGATTACGAGAGCTTAACAAGTAACCTACCACATTTCATGAATTCGCAGCTCGACGATCCGCTCGGTCAGCATGTCGATATACCTTCCCAGATGTGCTTTTCTCCGGACGGAGAACGATTGGCTGTCGCTTCGTGGGGAGGGTCGTTCCCGGAGATCCATATCTTCGACCGCTCGGAACCCGAACCGTTGCTGGTATACGACACACCGGGCTCGATGTTCGATATCGATATCATCACCTCTGATATTGGCGACACCTACGTTGCCGCCTGCGGAAAAGATGTTCACGCTGGCCAGGGCGGACGCGGCGGTGATTTTTATGCCATTAGGATCTCAGGTTATCTCTCAACTCCTGATGAGGATCGTTGAGTGAGCGTTGACAGGCACCGATCGGATATGATGCCCAAGATTCTTAAACGAAACGGATATTTACGATAAATAATCGACATAATAAAAAGAGCAACTTTTCAGGTTGCTCTTTTATTGACCGGGTTCTAAAAAAGAGCAACCTGAAAAGTTGC
>Ga0255052_10003265_pt1 | contig 11354 bp, 9 predicted proteins | sample JV7_2_21_MG_FD_188632 | JGI IMG/M metagenome (GOLD analysis project Ga0255052, IMG submission 188632) | Seawater microbial communities from Jervis Inlet, British Columbia, Canada - JV7_2_21 | ecosystem: Environmental > Aquatic > Marine > Inlet | place: Canada: British Columbia | collected...
GATACTCCTCAGAGCCCGAATATCATCCTTTACAGGGATGATGCTGGGAACTCCAAGAGGATAGCCAGACTTCTTGTTAGTGCAGAAGTGGGCGATATCGTCCAGGGCAAAGATTCTTTCTTCACCGTCAATCTCCTGCTTCCAACGGACAACGTTCCCTTTTGAATCAACTTGGGGAACCATTGTCTCAGGCGGAAGGGAGAAATAGCCAGCCACCGGCTTGACGGTCCTTTTGCCAACTGTACGGGTTCTGCCCCCAGAAGCCTCTGCCTTCCGGACTTTCACCCAGTAAGCGTTAGAGTGAACAAGAAGATCCCGGCAGGTCTGATATAGAAGCGCTTCAAACGGGAGCCCCGACACCCTCTCGATCTGCCTGACGCGGGCCCTGACATATTCAACTCTCTCATCATTGGACCCGACAAACTCAAATCCCTCTCTAAGAAAGAGGTTGAGCTTTGCCCTCGTGGCTCTAGCAAAGTAAGACTCTATATCGAAGATGACTTCGACTTCGTAATGGTCATACTGTGGGTATACCCACTCCCTACGCTGTCCTGTCGGTACGAAGTAACTAAGGCCTCTAGCCTTTACTCTTCTCTCGATAGCCGGAATTTTAGAGACACCAGGCAATCGCCTCTGATCGGATACTCGCGGAGTCTCTTGAACCTGAAGGATAGAAGGTAGAGCCGCGATAGTCTGAACGCGCTCCCTCCGGCTTATCCCAAAAAAGTCCAGGAACCTATCGAAGAACCCCATACTTAGCCCTCTTGCTCCAGCTGCCGGATCCAGAGCTGGACCTGGTCAGCTTCCTCCTTAGTGACTCTACCCAAACAGGAGGATATCGGCCTTCGGACAACGATATTAGACAGCTCCTCAGTCTCCGCGTCGGGTCCTTCGTCAGCTGGCTTCATACCATCCGGGTCGTCGAGAGCCGGGTTCCTCCTGACGATAATAGTATCATCTATAAGGACGACCTCCAAAGATTCCGAGGGGTGCCGATAGGTATCGACAAGAATACGTATCTCAGCCTCTGTCATCGACTCGCTATCAGGGCCACAAGAGAAATCGCCGCTTTCGGCGGCCTCAACGATAGCCTTGATAATAGCGATGTACTTCAGCAAATCCATCTTTCCGCGGCCAAATGAAACCCTGTTATTGAAGTAGTCGAGACCTCGATCTACCAGATCCTGAAGAATTCCAAGGATATAGTCCTTCTTATCCTTCAGGTACTGGAAGCCCTGACGCATAAATCCCTGGAAGTGCTCTAGCGTAGTATGATCGCTAATCTGCCCGAGACGAGTAGTAACGGTATCCAAAGCAGCCGCACTCGATGCGTCGCTAGCGCGACTCTCTCTCTCCCTTGTCTCTCTGGCTTCTCGGCTGGCTCTCTCGGCCATTTCCTCTGCTCCACCTTCATAAGCCGCTGCCAGACGAGCAGACTCTGACTCTGCGCTTTCTCTTCGGGCTCTTTCTGCCTCTAGTCGAGCAGGAGGAGTAACCGCTCTCTGAAGAGCTTGCCTAGCTTCGGGAAGACGTCCGATCTCTCTTTGGATGTAGTCGATTATGCATCGAATTGGCCCGAGAGCAAGGTCATCGATGATATCCAGATTGGCCATCATCTCGTTGAAGATAGGAGCAAGGATAGACATTAGAAGACTATCAAAGATTCCAAGGTCAGCACCAACCTCTAGCTCCATGCGACTAAGAAGCATCCCGAGCAGAAAGAGAATCTTCATAAGGTCTGCGGGGCACTGAAACTTTAGCGCATCGCCCAAATCGCAGAATGGGGCAACCACGTCCACATCCTCGAGCAGGTTCTCTAAATCTCCGAGCTTTGCCGACAGGTCATTTAGCATATCCTCCCAGCCTTCTCCAAGTTCACTGAAGAAGTCAGCATCCATCTCAGTCAATGAACGGAAGTCGCAAGGAATACACTCGGACACCCACTCCGCAACCTTCTCCATCATCGCGTCATCGTCATCACCATCCTCCTCTGTCTCAAGGCTAGCGCCAACAAGAGTTTCTGGCGTGGTAACGGGAGTTATCCCAGGGATAGGAGAGAAGCTGGTTGTGTCCTCTTCGTCTGGCAAAGGGACCGAATCAATCGAAGTGATTACGGATTGAGGCAAAGCCCTAAAACTTCCGAGATCACGAGCGAAGCCGACAAAGATGCTATCGGCATCTCGGCTCTTTATCATCGCCTTTTCGAAAGTTTCGACGATCAACTCAAGATCTGAGTCAATCAGAGGGTTTTCTTCTCGCAGTCCCATTGCTTTCCTTAAGCAACACCTGACCCAGTTTCACCCGAGGCGACAACACGGGCCTGACCACCCTCAGCATATCCCTGATATATGACCGCCTTCGTCTGGGCCAAAGTGTCAGAGCCACCCCTGATAACATGAGCAACAGGCCCGCCACTTGATGGAGCCGTCATATTGCCTTCCTGATGGACTAGACCACAATCGGTCTTGCCCATAAAGTCCCTCAGTATATAGGGATAGTGCTTGTAATAGCTCTGCTCTACATCCCAGCTCTGGTACCTCGCGCGATCGTAAGTATTGATGATCCCAATCATTCCTCCAGCAAGAGCAAAAACTACAGCCGCAAGTAGCAAGAGCGAAGAGGTTGCTAGACTCATCGTAATTGGTTGTGCTACCAAAAGCATAATTAGGGCTGTCATTTAGATTTCAATGCCTTTCGGTCCTCTTCGGCCAATTGTTCCCGATACCCAAGAGCACGCTTGTAATGATCGTACGTAATAGTTGTTGTTCTCTCTCCAAAGATTCTTACCATAGCCTGAAATAGAGGAGATCCCTTCTCGTCTGTTGTCGTAATACTAAATCTACCGCACCGGCCATCCACTTCCTGTGACAGCCTGTCGATCTTATCCAGGACCTTCTGTGCCAAACTCCTGGTGGCCTTCAATTTCTTTGAATTGGGGTCCGGCTGGTCGGCAGGAGGGGGAGGAATAGGAAGAAACTCCTGATCTGGCTCAGGCTGGTGAATGTCCTCGAAGCCTTTGATCTTGCTCTTGTCCGAAGGCTTCAGTCTATAGGAAGGAGTATCAGACATAGGTTACACCGAGTAAGCCGTGTAGGAGAGCCTTAGAGTATTGTTCTCTTTGTTATCCGCAGGAGCTCCGGCAGGGCATTCAACCCTGTACCAAAAGGGAAGGTAAGAGTTCGTGTCGGCATTCCCAGCAGAACCAAAGTCACTGAAAGCAATCGAATTAGCGTAGTCAATCGCATCCCACTCGGCCTCTGTAGGCTGGGTATCACCATAGGAAAGCTTTACCCCATGACCCGTAGCTACTCCGGTAACATCACTCGGGCTCGTCTTGCCAATAGGGATCATCGTCACGCTAGTATAGTACTCAGACGAGTCATCGTTACGAACGGCAAGCTTCGTCTCAACAACCTCTCCCAATACTCCGTCATGAGTCGTAATTATCGGAAGCCTATCATCGTCAGCTCCATCAACCTTATATATAGAGTAAACCCCTGCTGACACTTGCCTATAGATATCAAGACCCATTTAGCTACCTCCCAAACTTGGGCGATCTACGAGAGATACGACGACTTGGGCTCCGCCTCTCTACCTCCGCTTCCGAAGGTTCTGTCCCCCAATAACGTACCACACCTTGTCGTCTGCGTGGGCCAGGCGATACCCAACCCCGACCTGAAGGTGTTGGCCCAAAACCTGCTGCTGCTGGAAGAATAACCCTTGGCGGAGGCGGCTCTGGCATACCGGTCCTTGGTACAAACGCAATTGGAGAACCCAAAGGCGTAATTCCCTCATTATAGAAAGAAGTAAACTCAAGCCGGAGGGCCACAAGAGCAAGGTTCATAGCGTCGAGTCTATGATCACCCCACTTTGACTCCTTGATCCCATAGACCGGAACTCCCGAGTTCCTTCTGAGAACAACGTAATTGTTCAGCTGTCTGGTAATCATCAGGTCAGAGCGAGGATACTTGATCTCCCCAAGCTCAAACTTCCTAACTGAGTGCTCCACCATAAATGGCTTAGATGGGGTCTTTCTGGAGATTCCGTTATGCTCGCGAACCTCAAGCTTAGATCCGAAATCATAGGACTTCACAATGTTCATCAGCCGGGCGTCAATGATATTCTTCTTGACCATCTCCCGGCCGTGGTGCCGAAGCATTGCTCCACCATCACCACCACCCGCATCCACATAGATCCAGGCAGGCTTCCACATTCTATTTAGCTCTACGACTCGTCCTATCCCGCTCGGGGTTGTAAAGTCCTTCTTAGAAATGTTCTCTGCCCAGACCACATAGGTAATGTGTGGAGAGATTCTCATCGTTGCGACAATAACGATCTCAGTACCGTGCTCTTTGTTCCAGTCCACTCCCATCGTATAGACAAAGTTAGGATTGACTCTCCTATCCCCATACTCATACTTATCCTGAGCAAACTTGACCAAGTCCTCTCGGTACACTCCTACGCCGGCAGGAGAGAACTTAGCCATTACCTCTGTGTCCCACTCCTCCTGACCAGAAACGTCCCGACGGACCTGTTCTTCCTGTTCGGCCCAATCCGGCCGTTCGGTAGCAGGGACATAGAACTCTGAGAAGTCCGGGCGCTGGAGGCAGGTTGTCTCGAAGTAATCACCGGTGATACCAGAAGGCGTCGAGGAGATAATGAACCTGGTGGTTCCCCGCGTATAGAGAATCGGGGCGATGACCTGTTTTACAACAGCCTTGGAGACGTAAGCTCCCTCATCCAAGACAACCAGATCGGCATCCTGTCCACGAGCGGAGAGACCTTTATTACCACTGCTATCGCCAGAAGCATAGCCAGCAACCTGATTCCCGCCACCAATATCAGCACCATCCGTAATTAGGGTAATCAGCTGAGGAGAACCTCTCTTCTTTCTCTCGATGCATCCGGCCAGCTGAGGAGATAGAGAGATAAAGGCTCTCATCCTATCAAAGATATTGTCGATATGGGTCTTCTGTGGAGCCAGAAGAAGAACCTTGAGATTCTTCCTAATCTTTTTTCCGTCTTTGAGCTGTCCGCCACAAGAGGTAAAGATGTACCAAAGGATCTCGACGGCCAGGATCGTAGTCTTCCCCGTTCTCCGCCCAAACCGATACACTTTCCTAGGCGAGCAACAGAGAAGAGGGCCCCTCTGATGAGGCCAGGCCCTCCAAGGGCGACCACTATCAGGATCACGAAGATTTGCCTCGGCCCATAGAAGGGCGGATTTCAAATTGTTTAGATCGGACCAATCCGCCGGGGAAAGGAGCTTCTTTATCTTCTCAGGATAGAACTCCTCCGAAGGAGGAATGAAAGGACACCCCACGGCAAACCCATCCTTGTGGTGCCGCCCAGTATCGTCCGTAAACCCATCATACTTAGCGTGAGCCGAGGCAATGCACTTCTCACACGCAGTGTGGAGTTTCTCGGGTATATCCTCCCGTCCAGTGAAGACCGAAGTTACAGTTTCTCCAAATGTATCGCTCATCTTAGATGCATCATACCAGCTTCCCGGCCTAGTAGAGACCTCGCGTTGATCCCGCTCCTGCTCATTTGCTGAAGGCCCCGCTGGCGCATAGTCGCCGCAAGACGAGTCTGGTTACCAGCAGAAATACCGCCGCCTAGCTCAAGTCTCCTGCTCTTCCTGCCAAGATCCCTGAAGTACTTATAGCCCGAATGAGCTAGCCGGAATGGCGTCTCAGCCATATCCGCGACCTTGTTCACAGTGGCCGAGCCAATGGCACCAAGCGCTATACCCAGTCCAAGGCCTACGACGGTTCCTACCGGTCCCGCAGCGCTACCCAATGTACCTAGAAGAGTTCCGCCAACCCAGCTTCCTAAGGCCATTCCTGCCCCGGCGCCAGCTGCCCAAGCTATCTCCTCCCCAACAATTCTGACACCCTTATTAGCTCCGCCCAAAACTCCTCGTCCACCGGTCTCTGTCTTAAGACGATGAGCAAGGATAAGAGGGCCCATCCACTTTGTAGCCTGACCGAGAACGGCTCCTCCTGCCTTCCTTAGCCCAGAAGGCAAAGCTCCCTTCACCGCGGCCCACATTCCGGTCCCTCCGCCTAGACCCTTTGCCGCCTCTTTCATGAACGCTTTCTGCTTACCGCCAACTATATCAATAGGAAGGATAGCACTCAGTGCGCCTCTGCCTGTTGCCTCTAGGAGACCCGTTCTGGTTGCTTTTACATACTTACCCCAACTGGAGAAACCTTCGGGGACATCCATCCCCATAGCCTCAAAACCACGTGTCCGACCCAAAAATCTGTCTAGAACATCCTGCGGTTGGCCGGTTTGCCGAACCGCACGGTGATACCTCTGTCTCCACTTGTCAGCAAAGCCAAGTTCCGGCATCCTCATAACCTCGGCCATGGAGTCTAGGACAGCCTGATCACCACTCATCTATAGCTCCTCTCACCCATCGTTCTAGTATCCCCTCAGCGTGCCGTTACCCATGCCGGAGAAAACTGCGCCGTGGTGACTTCTCTTTTCCCCTCCAAAAGTTGAGCCAACAACTTTTCCGCCAACACCCACCGCTAGCCCCATCCCTGCTCCTGCAAGACCTACAGCAGCAGTACGCATACCTCGTCCAAAAACCATCGCGCTAAGAGGGAGGGAAGAGGGCGGCTGATAAGTAAAGGTCTTCGGGGCAGGCTTCGAGCTCGCCATTCTCGGGCTCCATGCTCCAGGGCTCTTGGGCTGAGCCTGAGGTACACCTGGGATACTCACGGTTTGTCCAGCCTTAGGTTGGGGGACAGCAGCCAACGGTTCTCTAACTCTTCCTCTCCCTACCGAACCACCTTGGCGCCCAGAGAAAAGCTTGGCTGCTTTCGGATACTTCTTGCCTAAGACGTCAGAAGTCTTCTGAAGAGCCGTACCCTTCTTGATATTCCAACCCTTGCGCCCACCTCCAAAATAACCAAGGCCTGCACCAGCAACGGCACCCCAACCAGATCCGCCAGAGCCTACGAAGCCTCCGACAGCGCCTGCTGTAGTCAGTGTGGCAGTGGGATGTCTCATCGCGAAGGATGCTGCTTTGCCAAGATAACTTAGGGCTGAAGGACCAATTGCCATAGTAACCTCTGTACTACATTAGACAGTAAACCTCAAGAGACTGCAACAAATCTAAGTCTTGGTTATTGCGTAAAGGACCCGCCTAGCGGGAGGTCTACGGTTGCCGGTGTTACCGACTGGCTCATAGACCTATGATTCCTGCTCTGTGGATTCCTCCAGCGCATAGCAAGCGTCTTCTGGGCCGACTCATGAAGAGCCTCAACCTTGTTGATTCCAGCAAGCTGAGCTTCGGCTAGGTTCTTCCTATGAACCGAATTTTCCATCTTTAGTGTTCTTGCTTTAGAGGCTGATACTTGCACCGGCGGGACAGCTATCTGTTGCAAACCCGAATCCAAACCAAGACTAGTAACACCCTTCACATTACCCATAGAGGGATTAGACGCAAGCTTTGGCGTTGCGATCGGATCGAGGGGACCAAGCCAAGCTTCTGTTGCGTTCCTCATCTCCTGTGAAGAACCAATAATCTCCTCAAGCTTACCCAGATACTCTACCTCCCTTGGACTTATGTCTGCCTGATTGATGCCGACCCGAACATCAAATGCTCCGCCTGGAGCATCCGAAAGTAGACGAAGTTCCTTCATCGTTCCGCCCCGGGCAATTACATCGACGGCCATAAGGTCCTGTTGCTTTTGTATCTGAAACATACCTTCAGAGAAAGGGGTATCCTTAGCTGCGGCCTGAAGACCACCTCGACCAGGCATCGGATCAAGCAAAACCACGCGATCTTTGTAGTCTATAAGGACATTGGAATGGGTGATATCTGTATGCACGAGACCCTTAGTGTGTAGCTCTGTGGCTGCATCACGAAGAATCTGCACATGCTTCTCGCTTGCTACCCCACCAGAAGTCGAAAGCCGCTTTCCAAGAGTCTCTGCCCCTGGGATATACTCCATATACATAACGGGAAGTTCTTCACCAGCCGACCCTACAGGCCCCATAATTGCTCGGCCCTTACCATATGGAGTAGGCGAAATAGAGTCTTGTAGAGCCGCAAGACCTAACATCTCCTCATCCCTATGTATCTCGCCTAGCTCCGCATGTTTATAGCCCTTCTTGGCATACTTAAATCCAGGCATCGGACCTACGAAATCTTCACTATGGCCAAGTATTCGCCGGGGTAGCTCTGTCTCCATAAGCTCGACCTTCCCGACGCCTCCCGCTCCGATATCTTCTACATACTTCCCTCTCCCAAGAGCAGACTGAAACTCTTCGGTCGCAAGCATCTTCTTGAATTGGCGTCGTTCGCGAGCAAGCTGTTTCGCCGTCTTTACCCCTGCCTTACCGGCACGCGCGCCCTTGCGGAAGAAAAGGTTCACTAGATCTCTAGCCGCATCCCAACCGGTACCAAAGCCTGTAAAGCCCTCCCTGCGAGCACCTGCAACTCCAACATTCTTGAATCCCTCCAGGACTCTAGGATGACCGCGGCGGTAAAGCGCCGACGACGGATGAGCCTCGGCAAAGTCGTTTAGCGCCCTGTCCGCGATATTGGGACGGGAGGCAGGACCAGACGAAAGCCTTCTGGCGGCACTAGCAGGCAGCCTCCATCCATCCCCTAGAGGAATTGACGAGACTTGACTAGAGGTTCCATACCTCAAGGGTCCTACTCCTGCGCCTCCTGCATCTGGAGTAAGGACCTGACTTACCTCAGGCATCGGACTAGAAACGGGAGATCCAAAGGAAAGTGCACTCTTCCAGGTAGATAGGTCTGCCGCCGAAACAGCTGGGGGGCCGGCCACTAGTTGTCCTACACTCCGAATGGGGGCTCCTGAGAGACCGCCCGACCTACGGAGAAACCTCGCCACCTCGCCTGGGTTATACCCAGAACCGAAGTCAGTCATTTGCTTCCTCATAACGGAAGCTTCGCCGCTCTCTCCTAGGCCTGGTAGAGGACCAGAGTGCTGTTTAGAAAGAGAGCCGCCGATCATACGACCAACAGCATAAGAGCCAGCTATAACTCCTAGTCTCCCCCAGCCCTGCATGTTTCTAGTGAGGAAGTAAGCCCCAGCAGAAGCCGCTGCTCCCCAGAAAGGACCCGCCTTCTCTCTAGAAGCCAAAATGTCAGCGCCAATTAGAGCGCCGGCGGCATAAGGGGCAACCTTAGCTAAAGCCCCTAGTCTAAACTTCCCCTTAACACTCTTTACCGCACTAGATACGTGATCATCTAAAGCTGCGGGAAGCTTCATCTCAGCCTTGCCTAGCGTCGATTTATCCGCTACCTCGGTCAATAGCTTTTTGGCAGCACGGTCATCAGCCGGTGGAGACAAAGGCGGAGAAGGCGGTTGGGGTCGCCGGGGAAGTTTTTCATAAGCATCGCCGACTACCGCAGAAAGTTCCTCTTTTGCCGCTAGACGCTTGGCTCGAGCCTTCTCCTCCAATCCCCTACGAATGGTCTGGTCAGTCTGTCGAGGCGGAGGACGAGCTCCAGTAGCCTCCCGACGAGCAAGTTCCATGTATGGTTTCCACTCAAGCCTAGAGGCCGAAGGGTCAAGAAGCTGATCAACCTTTCTAGCGACGGGTCTCTCTGGCGCCCTAGTTGCAGTAGGGCCCTCCTCAACGACTGCCACCAACCTAGCCCTATCTTGTTCCTCTAGAGCCTTGCGAATAGCTTCGTTGGCTTCTCGTGCAGAATAGGGTTTCAGAGGACCAGACCGATTCATAAGCTCGGCCTCTGATTTCCACATAGACCCAGGAACCGGAGTGCGGCCCCCAAGATAATTAACGTTGCGAGACTCAGGTAGAAGTCGTACGGCTTCCTTCTCGGGTGCCCCAAGTGGGGTGCGATGCGCTATGATCGACTGCTTAGACTGCGCAAACCTTTCCTCCTGACGGGTGCCTGGCTCAAACTTACGAAGTTCTCTATGTCTCTTTCTCTTCCTGATTATTGGAGGCTTGAGGGACTTAACTGAGGACGTTGAGCCCCACCCCTTAACCTTGAAAGCCCCACCCTCATCCCAAGTGAGGGACAGCTTGGCTTCCTTTGCCGACTTGACCTTCCCAGGTATAAGGGCCTCGGCATAGTCAGACCAATCCTCAGGATCGGTGCCACCCCAGTACCGCCGTGCTAAATCCTCCAAGTCCTCTATCGACGTGCCGGGAATCGGACCTGCCGTGATATCAGAAACAAGAAAAGTATCACCAAAGAAAGTCTCAGATAGAGAGGCCCTCCTAGAACTAACGTATGCTGTAGCTCGATCCCCAGCCTTTGTTCCATAGATGGCTGCTGTTCGAAGACCAGGCGTCCAGAAAGTCGAAGTTAGACGAGATGGACGGTGGGGAAACTCGGCCCTCCTTATCCGCTCAAGAAGAGTTTCGCCTTCCTTCCATTTCTCCCCATACACTCCCTGACCAAACACCCGCTCAGAGAAGACGGGTGCGTGCTCCCGAACTCTCTGGCCAGTACCACGATAGATCGTGATCTCGCCTTCGGCAAGGGGGCCGGTATCCAGAATCTCTAAGAGTTCTTCTGCAGTATAGTGTCGCTGGGGTCTTCCAGCCATAGAAGCTACTTCTCCTCCTCCATAGCTTCTACTAGACCGTCGATTCTTTCAAGTAGCTCACGCTGTTTTGCTAGGAGGTTATCGCTGTCGGTTCTCTTGAGGGCTACATCCATCCAGACCTTCCTCTTCGGAGTTGCCCCGAGAGCATCTAGAAGCTCCATCCTTTGCTTCTGAACTCTCTCCAACATCTTCCAAGCAGGATGTTCCTGGATTTGTAGTACATCTGCGCCACCTTGGGTGACGGCAATGGACTGTTCTATAAGGAGTGATCCGTCTGAGTCTCCTGCAACCCCAGCGAGGATAAGCTTTATACGATATTCGTAGATATCAAAGTCGGCGAGCTTGGAGATTTGGGATCTAAGTGTAGGACTCTCTTCAACTTTCCCCTGTAGATTGAACTCCTCAACGTAAGCCATAAAGCGCTCTCTGGCCAGGTTGAGTTCTACAATGCATTGCTTCTTTAGAGGGTAATCACCCTTACTTCCATCAGCCATATAGATAGGACATCTATTAGAGAAAGGACAGTCATCAGGCCCAGCGCAAATAAGCGGTGTGATAGAAATAAGCCCCGTGCCCGCATTCAAGACAACAGCAGCTAGCTTCTGCTTGGCCCCATCCGAAAGTTTCAGGTCAGAATAATCGTCAATAGAACCAACAGTAATGTTGGCAGGTACGACGGGAACCAAAGCTCCGTCGTCATCTTTAGTCTTGGACATACCTGTATTTTATACCAGATCTAGGAGGATTATGCTTCTTCTAGTATCTTACAACCTTAACGTC
>Ga0255052_10003266_pt1 | contig 11352 bp, 4 predicted proteins | sample JV7_2_21_MG_FD_188632 | JGI IMG/M metagenome (GOLD analysis project Ga0255052, IMG submission 188632) | Seawater microbial communities from Jervis Inlet, British Columbia, Canada - JV7_2_21 | ecosystem: Environmental > Aquatic > Marine > Inlet | place: Canada: British Columbia | collected...
TTGCCTGCACTCGCCGCGTGTTTCAATCACCGGCTGACGCAGGTAAAATTCAGGGATCATTTCATAGGAAACCATATCATCCCATGACCACCTCTCCAGATAGCTGACATCTGGGAGGATCAAATCAGCTAAATGGGTAGATTCACTCATTGCAATATCCACTGAAACAAAAAACGGAACCAACTTTTCATCCTTCAATACTTCGATGATTTCCTCACAGCCTCCGTTGACGTATGCCGGATTGTAGCAATATATCATGTAAATATCCGGCCTGCCGGCGTGCCCGTCTTTAATTACTTTGAAGACCTGATGATCTGCATGATGTGTCGGATAAGCTACTTCGCCCGGCATGCCATCCATAACTTTCAACTTCTTGGCGCTGGCTTTTGACTTGGGATACGAAAACTTGGCGCTTACTGCATGGCAGGTACCACCTTTGATATCTATGTACCCGCATATCGCATCAAGCATCTTTATTGCCCGCTCGTTTTCTACTCCATTGTAGTGGGCTACGGCGCCTCGATATGAAACACATGTTCCCGGTTTCGCTCTAACATACTCATTTGCCAGTAGCTTAATTTTCTCAGCAGAAACTCCACTGACACTTTCCGCCCATTCGGGAGTATATTGTGCAAGATGTTCTTTAAGCTGCTGGGCGGTTGCGCTGGTCCAGGTTTCAATAAAATCAGCGTCATAAAGATCAGTCTGCATTATTACATTGCACATCGCTAAAGCAACTGCACCGTCAGTGCCTGGTTTGATAGGAATCCATTCATCGCTCTTGGCTGCCGTGTTTGAAAGTCTGACATCAAAAGTGACTACTTTTACACCTTTTCTCTGGGCATTTATTGCTCTTTGCGCCAGTTGAATATGAGAAGTATGAGCCTCGTAGAAATTACATCCGAAATTGAGAATCATATTCGTATGTTCGACGTCGTTGACATCGTAGTGTTTACCCCAGGTCAGTTCCTGCCCAACCCATTTTGCTGTCTCACATATCGCTGTATGTCCCGCCATCGTGCCTGTCCCATATTCGGGAAGAAAGTTATACTTTACAATCGCACTGTCGGAACCTTTCATCCTGCCATAATGGAACATAAACTTTTCAGGAGTCCCCTCGTCTCGAAGGGTTTTTAGTCCCTTGACCTGATGACCTGCGATTTGTCCCCCATTAATCAACAAATTCAGTGCCTCATCCCAGGTGATTTTCTTCCATTTCCCTTCACCTCGTTTACCGGCTCGTTTCAAAGGGTAAAGCAGGCGATCTGGGTCATAGACCTGGCTGATTCCAGACTGGCCTTTAGAACAAATCCTGCCGCGGTTACGAATGGATTTGGGATTTCCTTCAATCTTAACCAATTTCCCATTTTCAACGTAACACAAAATTGCATCTCTGGAAACACACTGCCAACACGCAGAGGGAATTACTTTCCTTTCAACATTGGTTTTGGGTGAAAAGTCCTTCCCGCCTTCCTGAAGCTCCATTGCCTCTGCAGAATTAACAGCTCCGCCTCCGACTGTTGCAGCCGCTGCTGTCGTCACAGATGTCTTCATAAACTTTCTTCTTGTAATGTTTATATCACTCATCGTCTAAATTCCTTATGTATTTTCTTAGATCTGACCTTGCCCTGCCAAAACCACGATAAAACGCATGGTAAGAATTCCAATTAACATCAACACCGAAACCGCAATATGTAATCCTGCCTTCTTAGACGTCTTTGCTACAACGAGAATGCCAAGCGGGATGACTAAACCAACTGCAACTTCCAGATTGAGAAACCAGAATGAAAGATTCCCTGTCAGGAGTTCATTTGCGATCTCGACCGCGCCGGTTCCACCGGTATACAAAGCCACTAACTCCGAAAAAATCATCAGTAGTTCTATTACTATCAGTGTGCAGATATATTGTCTCAGGCCATAGAACGGCTCTGTGGCCTCCTGTCTGGATACTGTCAATATTAATACACTTACTGACATTGCCGTCAGCAAGCCGCCAACAACGAATATCCAAGGTAATAACGCAGAATCCCAGAGAGAATTGCCCGACATTTGCATCAAGAGAAGACCGGTATAAAGGCCCGTAAACAGGGCAAGCGGTAAGCCGAGCAAGCCAAGCGTCTTCGCCTTCTCTTGCCTGTTTATGAGCCACAAAAATGCGTATAAAGTGCTTACAGCCAGAAAGATGCTCAGTACCCAGCTACCCCATGAGGTCGTCGAGGTCGGCTGAAATGTAGTTAGAATACGCCAGAACTGAAAGGGGCGCTCGAGATGAAGTATGCACAAGAGCAAACCAATCCCCAGCGATATCGGTGTTATTACGGCAGCGGACTTGGCAACAGGCCTTAATTTCTTTCTTCCGTAGCCGGCCCAGACCGATAAAAGGAAACTGCCACTGGCCAGGCCACTAAAGAAAAAATATAACACAGTTATCCAATCTAATCCCGGTAAATGAAAAATGTCATAAGTAGGCATGATTATCTCCCTATTACTTGCTCGTCAAGATCACCAATATAGTACACTTGGGGTTTTGTACCCAGATCGGGCCTCAAGACACTCACCTTATTGTTTCTTACAAGTTCTGAAACCTCACTGTCCGGATCGCTAAAATCGCCGAAAACCCGTGCCCTTCCCACACAAGTATTTACGCAGGATGGCACAAGGCCTTTTCGGACCCTATGCATACACAGAGTGCATTTGTCCGCAGTTTTTTTATCAGGATTGATGAACCGCTGCTCGTATGGACACGTTTGTACACACAATTTGCACCCGATACACTTTTCCTCGTCGACACTGCTGATACCGTCCTCATTGTAATAGGATGCACCTGTGGGGCATATTTTAACACAAGGTGAGTTTCGACAATTGTTGCAAAGCTTCGGTATAAAACTCCTTCTTGGGTGTGGATATTCGCCGTTTTCCTTCACTCTCACCCAGGCCCGCCATACACCCAAAGGCACATTAAACTCCGATTTGCAGGCGACGGTACAGGTGTGGCAACCAATACATCTTCGCAGGTCGATAACCATCCCGTAGCATTTCCGCTTGTTAGTGGACTTGGCCCCGCCCGAGACTTGCCCCACAGCGGCATAGGCGGCTAACGCCCCAAAGGCGCCGACTTTCAGTACTGTACGCCGCCCATGGGGACGCTCGTGTTCGCCACTGTGCACGCCATCATTAGTTCTTTCTTGTTTTTGCATCATTGCCGCCTTTCAATCAAGTAAGGGTTTGCAACTGACTTATCCTCAGCTTCCAATCCATGAGCCAGACGTCTTCGCACAAGACCTATAAATCCGTTCTCGATTCGAACGCTTTGACCACGGAGCTATGAACACCGGCCTTAGCCCCCTCAATTGGAAGCGTCATAGAATCTATCGAGTATCGACCACCCTGTCTTTATCTTAAATCCAATAAAGACATCGGATGGTAGATATGTTCTTGTTTACAACTCACTGGAATATGTTACCCAAAAAGTGCGAAAGTCTAGTTCAAGTATGCCAGATGGCGAAAAACGCCGAAAAGTGGCCACCTGAGTTACAAATAATCGCGTCCGATACGACGCTGTCAACAATATCCTCCTGCCTCACGTTTAAGAGTGAAGCGTCCCATAATATCTACCGTTGTTTTCCCTTGTCTTCATCAAGGCTCGACTTCAGCCGGTAGCTGTCAGGCTTGAGAGGTATTGAAATCGAACCACACCACATATTTGCTATCATAGAAGCCGTACTGTGAAGGAGTATCGGCTATGAACTCATTTGGGAAATCCAGGACTGAGGAGACCCACATGCCCAAGCGCAAAGGTTTTACATTGATTGAACTCTTAGTGGTGATTGCCATTATTGCATTATTGCTGGCGATATTGATGCCGGCGCTACAGCGGGTGAAGAAACAGGCGAGAGCCGTCGTCTGTCAATCCACTCTCAAACAGTGGGGGGCCATATTCGCGCTGTACACCGATGACAATAACGGCTTCTTCCCCAATTGTGTCACCCGAGAATCAGGGTACTCGTGAACTCGTATCGAAGGTAACTCTTCATGCATTTTATCACTCTGTCACAGCTTCTGTTTGTGGCATCAACGCCCCGGTGATCCGCTCAAATCTGCACTCCTACGCCAGCTCCCGGAGGAGGACCATGTATTTGCAGGGGCATGAGGTTCCTGGATAACAAGAGAGTATCCCTGACCGTCAGTTTCCGGGAGCCAACTGTCGTCATATCTGAATCTTAGTATGGCAGCTTTTGTAGGCTCAGGCAATTGCAGGAGAATTGACTCGCCACCATTGTTCAGTTTGCCCTCATATTCACCTGCGATGCGAGCTTCACTGCCATAACTCGATCGAAAACTGCTCATATTGCTGACAACGACGATGTGCTCTGCGGGGTCCAGCATTATCTCAGGAAAGGTGAACCTAATACTTCGGGAAAAGCGTACGCCAGTCAGATCCAGCGGCTCTGTGCCGACGTTCGTGAGTTCTATGAATTCATAGTCACTTCCCTTGATCGGACGATACATGATTTCGGTAATTCTCAATCCTCGCAGCAGGGCCAGTTGATTCTGTAGTTGGTCATCCTGTCGCAGAATCTGGGTAATGGTAACGTCCAACTCTAATCCAAATAAGACGTCATCTGCATCCTCATCTGAAGACTGATGCACTTCAACGGCCATCAGGTTGCCACCCCGGCGTAGGCTTTCCGCAGAGACAAGGAAAGGGCCTTCATAGGAAGGCCGACTAATACTGCGGTTAGCATACTGATCATAATACACGTTATCCTGCCCCATGACGCGGTCAACACCCAGACGCAGAACCTCCACGCCGTTCAGGAAGAACACAGCGCCATCATCCAGGATGGCGGATATTTCCAGAGAGTCAACACTTGCCATGTCAAAATCCAGATAGAACTCTTTACGAAAATAGAATGTCGTCGCATCTGTGCTCATTTCTGTGTTCACCGACTCCGGCAGTGACTGCTCCCGAAAACCTCCACCCAACAGGGCCTGACCTGCTGGCCAGGTCTGAGCATCCCAGAAGTCGAATTCGCGCCACTGTGCCCCCCAGTCAGTGCCGGAATTGTCATACGACCACAGATCATCGATAGCAACTAGATTGATCGTTCTAGTTTGAGTCGTCTGAATGAAGTTGGTCGAGCCCGGTGTGGGCAGGGCAAAAAATGCCAGTTCATCAGCTCCGTCGGGACTGCGGCCCTGTGAAACATCCAGCGTCTGAGGAGCATAGATCACAGTGTCAATTGGCTCATGATCTACAGTGGACAAACCAATCATCTCTTGCTGAGCTGACAAACGAAAGCTCACATGATTTTCGGCGTTTTCAGGTTGGCCGTCTGCTGTGAACACGGCGTAGTCACTGCCGGCGATGAAACTGAGAGGCCTTATTTCATGCTTGTTCGGCTCGGCAATAGGATCGTCAGTAAGATATAGTCCCCCAATCGCAACCGGCAAAGTATCAGGGTTGTGGAGTTCGACAAAATCATCTGCAAACACAACCTCACTGTGCGCAAGCCATTCGTTGATGACTAGTCTCGTGCTGTCGCCCAGTCCAATGACAGCATTGGCCATTCCGAAAGTAGGATTCGTCAAGGCCCATTCATTGTTGTGTCCTGCCCGGCCTATGGATAGGTCGGGAACTTGCAGGCCAAATTCCACACAATCCAGAATATTTCCGTGGGAATCAAAAAGATAGAGTGACTCACCGTCACGGTCCAGTGAAAAGCCGAGGTGAATGCCCGGTGCTGCCTGGTTGTCATCCGCATAGAGGACCAGGTATCCCTCCGAGGGGATGCTGGTACCTTTTGGAAATATGAATCTTGACGGCTGTAATGGATCATCGGTCATGCGCAGACCACCAAGCTCGACCGCTATCGGCCCTGAATTATGGAGTTCCACAATATCTGGATAACCCCCTTCAATTTCAACTAACGAGTCGTTGGCAGCCAAGATCTCGTTGATAACCACCTGTGACCACGAAGTGTCAATAGTCCAGGTCTTTGAAATAGTCGGCGTCTCGATGCTCCGCCATGCGCCGGCTGCGTTTTTACCTACAACATACACCGTGTAATCGCCGTCGGGCAGATCATGCAGATGAATGGGGATGTCAATCGGAATTTCCCCGGATATAGGCGAGTCATTGACCCAGTATTTGTAGTGGGTGATGCCGGGTCCGAACACATTGAGTGTAGCATCCGACCGGAACGTCTGCATGTGAGGTTCGTTTGAAACCTGGGCGCCGGCAGGGATAAAAGGTCCTATGTCCGATCCGGTCGGGCCGGCACCAAGGGCGTATGAGCCAGCTTTAAAGCTGAAATCTCTTTTATTCTTGTCGACCATAACACGCGGGTCTCCGACGCGATTTCCCGAGCCCAGGTTCAAGATCGGTAGGACTTGTTTGCCTACCCTGTCACTAACTCGGTCAGGCTCGATCAGCGTGTAGTGCATATTCAGATCAGTGGTGAACGCCGAATCCATGTCATAGTTTTCATCCACGTGGTCAAAGATTCGTTTGGGGATATTCGCAAAGACATTCCCACTTAAGAACGCACCTTTGCCTGGCGCATCTCCGCTTGGAGACAGGAAGCTTATGGCGGAATAACGCACGTCTGGGTTGGTCAAATCATTGGGGATCTTCATCACCAAATTGTGTTCAAAGAACATGAAAGTATTGTTCTTGAGACTCACCGCATGATCAACGTCATAGAATATGTTCCGTACGACATCAATGATCCCGACAGAATTGTCATCACCGGTGGAAATGGCATTGGAGTTGCTCGAAGACACATTGTACTCATCCTTGTGGACATTCATGAATACGTTGCCCTCAACATAGGCATCCCCGCCCAAGTCCAGCAGTTCATCGCCTCCGCCTCTGAAGACATTGTCGATGATCTCAACCACCGGCCCCGGACGAACCGGGCCAGTTACATCCACTACATCGTTGTGTCCTTTTGTCGTGCCGAATAGGTTGTTTCTTATGATCAGGTATCCGTTCGAAGCGACACCAATACCCAAGATTTGCTCGCTTTGATTGTCTGTCGAGGGTATCGCACCTGTGGGAAAAATGTCTGTGAAGATCGAGTTCTGCACAATAGCGCTGGAATTGACTGTGCGCAGCCGCGTCAGATCTGTGTTGTCAAACAGAACCGTATCAACAAGGATTATAGAATTGTCCGCCCCAACCATTCCCATCTCGGTGCGCCCATATTCAACCACGGCATGGATGATCTGATTGTCCTCCAACGTGTCGATAAACTGAATCCCGTTCCAAGTCCCGCCCGAATCGGGTGTTCGCGTAAAATGAATGGGTGCATAGGGACTTCCTATGGCCAGCAATCGACCTCGAATGGTCAGGTTCGTGTTGGGATCAAAAAACACGGTCGTGCCCGGCAGGATAGTCAAGGTGATGCCAGCCGGGACACTTACATCGGCGACCACGTGCCAAGTGCCCGAAAGTGCATCCCAGGTTGTGTCCGCGACAGTAATCCCTGCGACCGTATTCTCAGAACCGGAGTCATACGAGATGTCCACATGGGCAATCTGCCTTTCCTGTCCGGTCCCTTCGGGGCCGTCAAAGGCCTGCACTTTGACACGGTTGATTCCGGCTCTAAGCCCAATATAGGGGTAGAACACCGTGCCTGAAATCCACGTGCCACTCTTTTGATCCCATTGGGCTATTTCACCGTTTACCAGAACAGATTCCGTCCGGATGGCATTGGCTGTCCCTCGCAAGTTCACCTGCGGTACGTTCGTATGGAAGTAGCCTTGTTGTGTGGGTAGGTCACAGACTATCTTCACATCCTGCTCTATTTGATCGAGCACGTGTGCATTTCGATTCCGGGCATATTGGCGAATCTCATCGATCTTGGCCTTAGGTATCCATTCGCCTAGAAGTTGGCGGGCCAAAGAGTCGATATGTTTTGGGCCGAAAATGGTCTCCGTCAATTCAGTTAATTGTTGATAATAGAGCCGTACTACCTCCGGGTGATCGAGCAATTGATTCAGCCCCTGTACCATAGCGTATGTAAAGACATTCCTGTTAGGATCCGGTGGTAGATCACCCTGGCCCAGCAAGGTGTCGAGATCGTGGGGAATGAGTACAAAACGCTGATCGTCTACCCCGCGATACAAGGCTACGTCATCACCTCGCCCCGAAGTCAGCCCACCTTCGAGATTCCCTGCCAGCGTATCGACCGCAAGGAAACGCACCCACTGATCGAGATTGACGATATCTCGAATCTCTTCGAGTGATCCATCCTCCAAGGTATGGTTGAGCGCATAGGTAAGGTCGATCAGATCCCGCCAATCCTCGCTTGCCTCGTTCGTCTGTTTGAAATACGTGTCACGATAAGCACTAGCACCATCTCCCTCATATACCAGTCCTGGCACGCCGGAATTGCTCGCGTCCTTGAGACGGTAGAGATTTCCGGAACGGTCATAAGGAAAATGACAATCCACAAAATCGCTATCCAGAACTTCAACAGCTACATAGCTACCATACATCAAACCATCCGGCACCGCCAGATTAAGCCCATTCACGCGCAGCTGAATCACTGCAGCATCGGCGGCAACCAGGCCTGCCAGCTTGAACAAGGCGCTTCCCATAAGCTGGGAATGCGGATACTTGCTGTTGACGTTCAGAGCAGTTATGCCGTGCCACGGATCATCATGGACAAAGTTCACACGAAAGCTGATTGGCGTTAATCCGCGAATGTTTCCGCGGTTTCGAATTCCGACATTGTAGCGGTATTGGATGCCGGCACCGTCTCTGCAGATGAAAGTTCCATTCATCTGCGCGTCACTGGTAGAAGTTGTCCACATGTCCTCCAATCTACGCTTCTCCGCGTCGGTCATGATCAGATAATAGACCGGCTGGCTACCTGGACTCCACGGTTCGTTGACGTCAAATGAGTCGTCTACTTGATAGAGAGCATTGGTCAATTGCCCAGAGCCTGGCCTTGCTGGCGCTGGCCAGGTGCGAGAGTTGTTGGCCTGGTCCGTCGCCTCAACATGGAATTCCACAATGGTGCCATGGTCCTGAGCCGGCAAGATCGCGATGAAAGAATCGCCATCGCCATCGTTCACCATGGCCATGGAGTCAAACGTCTTGCTGTCGTCAATGCGATAAAACACCTCGACATCAACAGGTCCGGTTGAATAGTCTACAACATTAGCGGAAACAGTCACCGCTTGGGATGAAGTAGGAATGATCGGCTCATGTGCAACATCTATAATGAACGGAGCCACATCTGGGGAAGAGACTGAGTTCTGTCTGCCGGGAGTACCGTTGTTGCTCGAACTCGCTTGCCAATTCTGGCCATATTCATTCGGCAGATTAGAATTAACAAGCTCCAGAGACTTGCCCTCACCGTCATGTTCGTTGGCCCATTCCCATCCGGCGTATCCCTGGACAATCGGTCCCAGCATATGGTAGGACCAATCTCCCTGATCACAGTATTCAACCTCATCAATGATGTTGCCGAAAACATCGACTAAAGTGATTGACTCACCACTATTGGTCAACCTGCCTGTCCAATTGCCGATCACAGTTTCTGTGTCCTGGTGGATGGATCTGAATTGGACAACGTCGGCGGCAACCACAAGATATTGGTTTGGGGCGAGTAGAGTCCCCTCCGGAAACTCATACGTTACCCCTCGGCTGATGCTCCAGCCGGCCATATCCACCTCATTGCTAGAATCATTGTACAGTTCGATGTACTCTTGACGCGCATCCTCGGGCTCACCGACATTGTGCCCGGGATGGTACATTATCTCATTGATCTGTACTCCGCGAGCCGCTCCTGCCAAGAACGGGCATAGCAGCAAAAGAACTGTGTTACAGACAGCATGTCTGAACAATTTAGTATTCATCGAAGCCAACAGTAACTATCTGAGAACGTGACTGGTTGGAATGATTGACAAAATAAATCAGGCGAATGTTCTTTTCCCGCAATTGGTCGAGGATCTGAGGGGCTATAGCAGGTTCCAGAGAGGGCTCAAAGAGGAACTGTTCAAGAAGATTCTGATGCCCGGCACGATATGTTTGGGAGTAGTAGCCGCTTAGAACAATGGGCTGGGCCGTCAATCCCTGTATCACCGTCTTGTCCCACTTAGCCAGAGGCCAAGTGGAGCCAGCCGTCGGTTCGGCAGTCAAACGTGGCCAGTAGAAGGTTACAGCAACACTTGTCCCCTGAGTATCTGTGAAAGTCCTAGTTTGATGTACTTGCCTGCCCTCACTTGGCAGGACCGGACACAGCAGGACACTCTCTGTGCTCTTGAATGATGACGCATCTTCACCGAGGCCCCACGAGAGCACAGGACGTGCGTGGGTGACAGAAAACTCCAGGAACCCTGACCCAAAGTTATACTGTTTGCCCAGATCATTCAGCGTCAGAATCGCGCTTTCGCTGGGCGCCACCAACTTTCCTACATCGTGTGTGGCGAGTCGGCAGAGACGACGGTTCAGCCCTTCCCCTAAGGCCCAACTGTCCGTAGTTGTGTTATCGAAGTAGCTGAAGCCATATTCGGGCCACTGATTCGGATCACCCGATAGAGATTCGATCCGGCCCTGTTCGGAGTATTCAAAATAGACATCCTGGCAGATGCTCTCCTCAACTGACCCTGGCTCCAACCACTGATTTCTTGTTCGAAACCGCCATTTGGACTTTAAGCGGTGATTGGCAAATACGTCCCCGTACTCACCTTGGTACACTTTATACTCACTGGCGTAAACCGCATCTTGGGCCAGGAAAGGGACAACACGTTGTGTGGTGTCAAGTTTGGGAATCTCTCTGACCTGCTTGATGATGAGTTTGCCCTCCGGCGCAAGCCTCTTGTACTCGAAATCAAGTACGAAATCGGTCTTACCGGTCTCTTTCTCGAATTGCTCTGCTACCCGGACAATCAGTTCAGACAGTTGTATGTAATCACCCTGCCAGGTCATGACTCGATTGCCGAGAGGCAAGATATTCGAACCACGCTTGAACCGGGGATAGATCCCCTCCGCAGAGACAGACACGTGAACTTCTTCAGGGACCGAGCCGTCGGTGGGATTGGTCACAGAAACAGCACCGGCTTGAGTTACGAGGTCAATGTTCCACCCGGAGCTATCATCTGTTGTTAGCGTTCCCACACCGTTGGCCAGTTCAATTTCATCCGGGAAGGAATGGTGCACGAGCAGGGCCATTCCGACTGTGGATTCATCGACTCCATGACGCACACGCTCCAGGTAGGCGCGGTCATTGTAGAAACTGGCAAATACTTTGCGTATGGCCCTCAGTACGCCGCGTTCATCCTTCCGGGTCGGATCGCACCCACAGGGCCCCTCGTCATCATAGTCCAGATCATCGA
>Ga0255052_10003267_pt1 | contig 11351 bp, 11 predicted proteins | sample JV7_2_21_MG_FD_188632 | JGI IMG/M metagenome (GOLD analysis project Ga0255052, IMG submission 188632) | Seawater microbial communities from Jervis Inlet, British Columbia, Canada - JV7_2_21 | ecosystem: Environmental > Aquatic > Marine > Inlet | place: Canada: British Columbia | collected...
TGGCGTCGAACGGCGCGATCTCGCTCGGCTTCAACACCATCGTGCAGCCGGCAGCCAATGCCGGTGCCACCTTGACGGCGATCTGGTTTATCGGCCAGTTCCAGGGTGTGATCAGTGCACACGGCCCGATGGGTTCCCTGACGATACTGGTCGTGCGATGTCGCTCTTCAAACTGGAAATTCTCTAGTGCCTTCAATGCTGCAGCAATGTGCTGGGCTCCGCTCGGCGCTTGCGCATGCTTGGCCAGAGCCCAGGGAGCGCCCATTTCCTCCATGATCGCCGTAGCTAATTCGTCCTGCCGCTTCGTGAATACGTCGAGGATGGATTTCAGTAAATCCATGCGTTCTTTGCGAGTCGTGCCGGCATAGCTGTCGGCGGCCCTGACCGCTGCTGCGACCGCTTTATCGACGTCTGCCTCCGAACCAAGGCTGATCCGGCCGCAGACTTCCTCTGTGGCCGGGTTGATGACATCGAACGGGTTCGCGGTCACGGGATCGACCCACTGGCCATCAATGTAAAATTGCAGCATCTCGCGCATGAGCGGCATCTCCTTCAGGGCCGCGAATCATATCGCAATCGGGCCCGCCGGTCCCACCCCGGCCCAAATCGTCGCCAGCATCTGTGAACCGGCAGTGTAGATGCGGCTTTGAGGGAGTTCGAAAATCGCCCGTCCTGACGGGCTCGTACTCGTCTCTTTTGGCACAGTCGCACATCGCCCGTCAGGACGGGCTCCAACAGATGGCGGAAGTGCAGGTGTTGCAGGAGCATTCACCTGCCTGACGGGCGAATTAATAAATTTCGGTTCGCATCAATTGCGCCGCGGCGAAAAGCGTTGGGGTTCAGGTTGCCTGCTGCTTCCTGATTCGCATTTGCTCCAGCCAGAAGAGCACCAGGCCCGCGGCGAGCAGAACGCCAACCAGTTTCCATGAATCCGCCGACGAGTGTGACGTCACCCATAAGCATAGGCAGAACGCGATGAAAGGAATCGTATAGCCGCCTTTGATTCGAAATGCTCGCGCAATAGTCGCGGTGTCTGCCTGTCCTTTTATGACAGGTAGTGCCGCGATACAGACGATATAAGTGATCAGCCGTGTCAACGAAGCGGCGATTGCCAGACGGACAAACGAGCCCGTAAGTGCGAGAACCATCGCCAGGCCGCCGAGGAAAATGATCGAGTTGGCGGGCGATGAATACTTTTTGTGAATTTGGCCAAACCAGGGTGGCAACAGGCGGTGCTCCGCAAGTGAGAATGTAAGGCGCGGTACGGCTAGCACGGTGCCGGAAAGATTGCCGCCAATCGAGAATATTGCCGCCAGCGTGATTGCAATTGCGCCGACGGGGCCGGCCAGTTTGCGGCCGACATCGACCAGTGTCGCACCCTCAGAAACTTCACCCGGCAGGACGGAGACGTAGACGAGCACGATCAGGAAATAGAGGACGCCGGTGGCGATCATGGTGAGAATCAACGCTTTGGGAATAGTTATCTTCGGCTTCGCTGTTTCACCCGCGGTGATCAATACGGTCTCAAATCCGACGAACGCATAGATCAACAGCAGAGTCGTCCCACCAAGGTCGTCGATTGTCGGCAGACTTTCGGGAAATAAGACATCCGGGCTCACATATCGCAAGCCAAGAAGAATCATGATCAGCAGCGGAATGAGTTTGAAAAAAGTAAAAAAGGCCAGCGTGCGCACACCGTCTTTGACACCCAGCACATTGACAAGAGTCAAACCCGCGCAAACGCAAACGATCACGACAGCACGGCCGGGATCGATGCTGAACCACGGCCACAGCGCCCCAAGGTAAATTGCTATCGCATTGGAATTTGCGGCCACGGCCGCTACACGGCTTACGTAATAAATCCAGCCGGTGCTGAATCCCGTTAGCGGGCCAAACGCCCTTGTCGCATACACTACCGGCCCGCCCGATATTCTGAAGTAGCTCGACAATTCGGCAAACGTCAGCACGACCGTGATGATGAGCAGGCCGACACCCAGGAAAAGCCAGGGACTTAATATGCCCGCCCGTGCTGCAACGACAGACGGCAGGGCGAATATTCCTGCACCGATCATTCCGTTCAGGACGAGGAACGCACTGCCGAAAATTCCGATGTCGCGGACCAGTTTTCCCTTCTGTCCGGCCGATGTCTGACTCAAAATCTGCATCTCCTCTGTTGACCAGGCATTACAGGGACTATACGTAGCAGATCGTCCGCAGTAAACGCAGAGAAGTACTAAGTAGTTTTCCTTATTATTGCTTTCCAGGGGTGGTGTTATTGATATTGCTGCAGGAAGCGAAAACTCGCTGCATCGGAGTGATGCCTGTGCCTGGCTTGCCAAGAATTATAAAACTACTCTTTCCTGTCACACTGCTACTTGCGGGCTGCACAAGCCTTTGGCAGGCGACGATGGGCGGGCTTTCGGAAACGTCATCGGGCGCGATGAGACGTGGCGTATCGAGCAGCCTGGTCGAGTATCTCTATCCGAGCGGCGAAGAACCGCCACCATTCAACGACTCGGTGCCTCAACTCAATATCCCGCTGCGCATCGGCCTGGCTTTTGTGCCGAGCACCAATAAGGCAAATGCGCCCGTGCTTAGCGAAGCAAGCAAATCAGAGCTGCTGCAAGGCGTCAGAAGCCAGTTCCTTGACCGTGACTACATTGGCGAGATCGAGATTATTCCTGAAACCTATTTGCGAACCGGGCAGGGTTTTACGAGCCTCGAACAAATCGGCAGGATCTACAATCTCGATGTCATGGCGCTCGTTTCCTACGATCAGGTTGTAACCAGCGAAGATACAACAGCTTCTATCCTGTACTGGACAATTATCGGTGCCTACCTGATTGAAGGAAGCAAGAACGATGTGCAGACTTTTGTAGATACTGCAGTGTTCGATATCCAGACACGTCGCCTGCTCATGCGTGCCCCGGGATTGGATAAATACACATCGAAATCAACACTTGTAGGATCAGCAGAAGAACTTCGCGAAACGCGTACCGAAGGATTCGCCCGCGCTATGAGTGCCATGAGCGATAATCTGGTAATCGAACTGAACAAGTTCGAATTTCGAATAAAGGAAGACCCAACTGTGGCTCAGGTAACTTCACGGGACGGTTCGGGCGGCGGCGGTGTTTTTTCCCTGTACCTGATTCTGCTTTTGGCTGCCGCGGGCATCATGGTGCGTCAGGAAGGATGACAGTGATCAACTTCTGTCGGGCTGGCCGACGGTCCCTTTGACCAGAGTTACCCGCTCGATTCGTACGGGTCTTTGAGCCAGGCAGTCATGAGTGTTTTTATCTGGGTCTGGTAGTGCACATTGCAGAGATGTGCCTTCGCCTTGAAAGCAGCGAGAAGGTCCTCCGGTACTTTTAGGCTGATGAGACGTGATCGGGCTCGCGGTTTGCCGTGGATACGCCTGAAGTCATCCAGGAATCGCACGATTTCATCGTGAGACATTTCGCGGCAACGCTCAAGATAATCATCTGAGAACTTTTGTACCGGCCTCATCGTAGTTTCTCCAGTGCGGCTACGTCCTCGATGTCCTGCGGCCGGCTGCTTTGTCGTTTCATGTCGATCAGGTCCTTAATCGAGAGTACCTGAATGGGACCGTCCGCGAGATCGATGCGCTTGGTCCGCTTGCCCTTGAGATCGTACGTGATGATGATGTCAACCTGCTCGGAGAGGTCTACGGGGTTGTAGAAGTTCCAGGCCACTAAATTGCGATTCTCAACATATTCTGTTCGGAAGTTAAAGACATCGTTTGCGGATATTGGCAAACGCGATTCCAGGCCGATCTCATTCAAGGCCTTTTCCGCGGCTCCGAGAGTTTTCTTGTTCCACGCCAGGACGATATCGATATCAACAGTTCCGCGTATGGCACCATGCAGTGCTACGGCGTGGCCGCCCACTATGGCGTATCGAACGCCGGCCTCACGAAGGGCGGTGCATATTTTTCCTAGTGCCGTCATCGTCTCAGTATATACTAGTATATACCCACTCAAACAGATTTTCGCCTTATTCGGAACCTGGGTCTGTCATTCTCATGATGGCGATTTACAACAAGTCGCTTCAGTTCATCGCAGCGAGACCTGCCTTAAGATCTTCGAGCAGCATTTCCATGCGCTCGCGGTGGACACGGTACACCAGTACGGCGATTCGAATAACAAACAGGTCTCTGACTGTTGTGCCGGTCAGGTTGACACGCTGCTGCTTATTAATGAATGACAGGAGATTCCGCGTCGCCGCGTTTCTGGACTCGAGCGTCCCGAACGTGTCGCGCAGCGCAAAGGCCATGATCGATAGTTCGGCCGGGGCAATAATTTCCAACTCCGGTATCTGCGCGATTTGTTGCTGAATCCAATCTGTGAGATCGAGCTTTTCATCGAGGTAGTCTCTGAAGACCCCGACCCCATGCATTTTCATCGGCAGCCAGACCCGCAGGCCACGAAACGGCCGTGTGAGCTCGGGTGACAGCTCGCAGAAATCCGTCAGCTCATCGCCCTCTTGCATCAGCGGCATGTAATCGGCGCCCGAGCTGTGTGTTGCCTTCAGGTCGCGCCCTTCGCGCACCAGCAGGGCACCGGTTCCGTATGGCAGGAACAGTGACTTGTGAGGATCGAGCACGACCGAATCGGCCAATTCGAGCCCTTTTAATTTCTGCTTTCCCCGTTCGGTGAGGCAAAAAAATCCACCGTAGGCTGCATCCACATGCAACCAGAGATTCTCTTCTCTCGCTATAGCGGCGAGTTCAGGCAGCGGATCGATGGCGCCGGTGTTCGTCGTGCCCGCGCTCGCCGCGATCATGAATGGCTCAAGACCGCTCGACCGGTCTTCTTCCATCGCCTTGCGCAGCGCATCTGGATCGAGCCTGAACGCCTCGTCGGCCGCCAGTACACGCAAACCGGATGCCGGAAATCCCGCAAGCCTGGCCGCCTTGTTTACGCAGTGATGAATCTGATCCGATAAATAGATGACTGCCTTCGAGAAATCATCGCCGAGTCGCACGTGCCGCGCAGTAATCAAGGCGCTCAAGGTCGCCATCGATCCGCCGCTCGTCAGGAATCCGCGCGCCTGCTCCGGGTAATCAATAATCTCACTAAACCACCGCAGGACATTGGCCTCGATCTGTACGAAGGCTGGCGCCACCATCGTGACACCGACATACCGGTTCAGCGTGTTCGAGATCAGGTCGGCGAGCGCCGCGTGAAACAGTCCGCCGCCCGGCACGTAGCCCATGAATCCCGGCGAGGTAGGGTTAAGCCCCGCAGGCGCCGCCTTGTCGAAGATCAGGCTCAACAATTCATCGAAGTCTGTCCCGCTCTCGGGCAGCCCCTCCCTGAATGAGCGCACCAGTTCCGCACTGACCTCACCGGATGTGTCGACCGGCTGTCCGGGCAGCGTGCGGATCTGATTCGCAATATGCTCCGCGACCGCGTCGATGAGTTGACGTGTCTCGGTAGCGGAGAATTCGAGGGAATCAGGATGCTGCATTGGATTGCTCTACTTGCTGTTGCCGGTGGCGACAAAGAAGTTTGCCCGAATTAGCCGCTGATCGCGATGGCGCTGGTTTGCATGCTTGAACGCGATCGCCAGAGGCCAGGAAGCAAACATTGCTCGGGTTCGAACCGTCTAACGATTTAGCTGACACTTATGTCCTCACTCAGAAAAGGGGCATAAGTCCCTTGCTCTCGTTCCGGGAGATTTGTTGCTATTTATGGCGAAAAGACGCAGCTTTGCAATGCTGTAGAAAAACCGTCGGGAGGTGAAATATGCAAACGGATAGTGGCGATTATGCTGTAGGAGGAGTGGAGAGATGCGCGTAATTTTCGTACCCGTTGCCAACCGCCGCGAATGTGGTTTTGCCTTGCATACGGCATTTGGTCTCGGTCATACACTCGGAGCCAACGTCGTGGGCTGCCATATCAGGCCTCACAGCTACTCCGAGGTGTCACTGCCGTCTGATATCGCGCTTCCAGGCGTCGCTAGTTCTGAGGCAGAGTGGCAAGCCGCCTGGAAGCCAAGAAACGCGAAAAAGACGGGCGCCGCCGCCAAAGAGCTGTTCAAGCAGATCGCCGAGCATCACGCCTATGCACTCATCCGGAAGCCCCGGTCGACACCAGGCGCAGTTTGGATGGAAAAAACGGGATCGCCGAACAGGGTTCTTGGCATTTTGGGCCCCGTTTCTGATTTGCTTGTCGTTTCGCGCCCTGCTGCGAAGGGCGGCAAGCTCGCACGCATTTTCCTCCTGGCGGCGCTCCTGAATTCGGCGCGGCCGGTGTTGGTACTCCCACAGACGCCGAAGGGCGGTGTTGGCAAACGCATATGCATCGCGTGGAACCAAAGTGCGGAAGCAGCACGAGCGGTCGCAGCGGCTTTACCGATATTGCAGGCCGCCGAAAACGTGACCATCGTGACCTGTGGAAAAGAAAATCGGGCAGGCCCCAACTCAAGGCAACTTGCAACGTATTTGAGTTACTGGGGCATCAAATCAACCCGCGTGTCACAACGCGGCGCAGCCGAATCAAAAGATATTCTGGAGGTGGTTCGCAAAACCCGATCGAATCTCCTGGTGATGGGTGCCTATAGCAGGAATCGCATGAGTCAGCTGATATTCGGCGGTGTGACCGAGTTTGTGATTGGCCGCAGCACGATCCCGGTTTTCATGCTGCACACCTGATCAATACGGGAACGATTTATGTGGAACCGCGAAATCACTGCGCTCTGGCTGCGCCAGGCTGTTGGGTGCGAAATAGAATTCAAGCCGCTGCTGGCAGCTGATACATACCGCAGCATCACCAGGTAGTTTGTAAGCTTGCGAATCAAAATAAGAAAGGGTCTGGATATTCCGATTGCCGGTACGCCGGAGCAGGTCATCGATACGGGGCGGTCCGTGAAGACAGTGGCCCTGCTGGGTACCGACTACGTTGGACTGAAACTCCGGATGCTTGTCGAGCCCGGCCGGGCCGTAGGTCTGGGTGAGCCCTTGTTCCTGGATAAGCGTGATCCCGCCGTGCAATTCGCCTCGCCAGGCACAGGCCGGGTCGTCGCAGTGAACCGGGGCCGCCGCCGCGTCCTACAGTCCGTGGTGATCGAGCTGGATGAGAATGCGGCGTCGGCAACGACGTTTGATTCCCTGGACGCCGAAGATCCTGCTGCTGTTCGTGACGTTCTGCTGCGGTCCGGGGCCTGGACCGGCTTCCGGACCCGGCCCTATAACCGCGTGCCGGATTCCGCAGGCAGCCCCCGATCCATTTTTATTACCGCCATCGATACCCGGCCCCTGGCCGCCGATCCCGGGATCGTCATTGCCGGGTATGCGGACGAGTTCAAGATCGGTATGAATATCATCGACCGCCTTAGCCAGGCGCCGGTTTATCTCTGCACCGGCCCGGACTGGCGCGGCTCCGAGCCTGCGGGAGCCTCAATTCGGCGAGTGGAATTCTCCGGTCCCCATCCGGCGGGGCTGCCCGGTACCCATATTCATTTCCTCGACCCGGTGGCGGCGGACCGGAGCGTCTGGCATATCGGTTACCAGGACGTGATCGCCATCGGCCATCTGTTCAAGACGGGCCGCTTGTTGACCGAACGGGTCGTATCCGTCGCGGGACCCGGCGCAGTGAAGCCCCGGCTGCTGCGTACCCGGCCCGGCGCGAGTATTACGGAATTGCTGGCAGGCGAGGTCGCCCCGCAGCGGCACTGCCGGCTGATATCGGGGTCCGTGCTCGGCGGGTTTGCGGCGGCGGGACCCATGGCCTTTCTTGGCCGGTATGACAATCAGATTTCGGTCGTTGTCGAGCAGGCTGAGAGCCGCTTGTTCGGCTGGTTTGGCACCGGATCGGACAAGTACAGTTTTGCAGGCCCGTTCGCAACACCCCGGAGCCGGGGACGTCTGCGTGAATTCACCACGGCCCGGAACGGGCGGCGGGCTGCCATGATTCCCGTGGGGGCCTTTGAGCGGGTGATGCCCCTGGATATTCTGCCCGTGCCATTGCTGCGGGCCCTGCTGGTCAAAGACACGGACATCGCTCAGGCGTTGGGCTGTCTGGAACTGGCGGAGGAGGACCTGGCCCTGACCTCATTTGTCTGTCCGGCGAAACAGGATTACGGGGCTGCGCTGCGCCTCAACCTTGACCAGATCGAAAAGGAAGGCTGATGGCGCTGCGTCGACTGCTGGATGATCTCAAATCCCGGGCCTTTGGGGGCGGGCCGCTGCAGCGGGCCCCGCCCTGGCTGCTCATGCTGGAGCAGTTTTTTTATTCGTCCGCTGAACACAACCGTGCAGCGCCCCATATCAGGGACGCTGCCAGCGTGCAGGGCACGCTGAATAACTTTGTCATTGCCACGATTCCCTGCTGGTTGATCGGTCTATGGAGCCTTGGTTACCAGTCTAACCTGGCCATGGTCGAAATGGAGCTGACGGAGCTGCCCGGTTGGCGTGGTGGAATACTCACCGGCTGGGGCATCGGCTACGACCCGGAGCATCTCCTGGCCTGCTTTGTTCACGGTTTCCTGTATTTCGTGCCGGTCTTCCTGGTGGCGCTGCTGGTGGGGTCCTTCTGGGACGTGGTTTTTTCCGTTGTGCGTCGCCGGCCCCTGGATGAAGGGCTGCTGTTCTTCGCCTGGTTGTTTGCCCTGATCCTGCCCGCCGGGGCGCCTCTTTACCAGGTGGGTCTCGGCATGACCTTCGGGATGGTGGTGGGCAAACACGTCTATGGCGGGTCCGGTCGCTACCTGGTCAACCCCGCCATACTGGGTGTGACCTTCCTGTTGTTTGCTTATCCGGATCTGGTGTTCGGCGAAAGTAGCTGGATACCGGTGCCCGGCTTCGACCAGACTCCCGCGCTGGAACTGGCTGCGGCAGGCGGTATCGAGGCAATTTTACAGTCCGGTCTGAGCTGGTGGGATCTGTTCCTGGGCGTCCGGCCGGGGCCCATCGGGGTGACCTCCGTGCTGGGCTGCCTGCTGGGCGCGGGTTACCTGATTTTAACGGGCACGGCTTCCTGGCGGGTCATGCTCGGTGTCCTGCTGGGTGTCGTGGCCACAGTGTTCCTGTTTAACGGCCTGGCGACCGCCGGTAACCCGGTCTTCGAAATTCTCTGGATCTGGCACCTGGTGCTGGGAGGGCTTGCTTTTGGCACGGTGTTTTTCGCCACGGATCCGGTTGCGGGAGCCATGACTGATCCCGGGCGGTGGGCCTTTGGCGTGCTGGTGGGCTTGCTGGTGATCGTGATCCGGGTGACAAACCCTTCATATAATGAGGGCATACTATTCGCGGTACTGCTGGCCAGCCTGTTTTCTCCGCTGATCGATTTTGTCGTGGTGGAACTGAACATTCGCCGGCGACGGCGCCGTGTGGCGGAAAGTGGTTGATGGATAACGAGAGCCCTTTGAAAGCCATTATCGTGGTGACCGCCACGGCCCTGGTGTGCTCCGTTCTCGTCACTGTCGCGGCCGTGACTCTGCGGCCCATCCAGCGGCTCCATCAGGACCTGGAACGGAACCGGCATATCGTTCGGATCAGTGGCTTGATGGATCCGGCCGATGCATTGTCGGATCGGGAGATCATCGCCGCTTTTCGGGATCTCGATGCTCGCCTCGTTGATCTGGATCAGGGTGCCTTCGACGAGACCTTTGACCCGGATACCTTTGATACGCGGAAAGCGGCCGGCAACCCGCGGTTCAGCGTGACCATTCCCGCTGACCAGGATGTGGCCGGATTAAAGCGGCGGTCCCGGCTGATGACGGTGTACCTGGTCCGGGACGGCGACGATCTGCAAAGGATCATATTGCCGGTCTACGGCCAGGGCATGTGGTCAACAATGTATGGTTTTCTCGCCCTCGAAAGTGATCTGAATACCATTGCCGATATGAGTTTCTATGAGCAAGAGGAGACGGCGGGTATCGGCGACCAGATTCTGAGGCCCGATTGGCTGGCTCGCTGGCGCGGCAAACGGCTCTACGACGAACAGGGCGTAGTGCGGTTCAGAATTGCCGGCGGCAGTGTGGATCCGGGTTCGCCGGACGCGGCTTATCAGGTGGATGCATTGACTGGCGCCTCGACGACCGGCGGTGGCGTGACTAATCTCATACGCTACTGGCTCGGCCCTCACGGATTTGCCAACTTTCTTGAAAAATTTTCCGCAGCGGGAGGCTGATGATGATCAGAGTCCGTGAAGCGCTTCTGACTCCGCTCATTGATGAGAATCCTGTCACCCTGCAGGTGCTGGGTATCTGTTCGGCGCTGGCTATCACCAATTCCCTCCATTCGGCACTGATTATGAGCCTGGCGCTGACGTCGGTGCTGGCTTTTTCCAATGTGATCATCAGCATGATTCGGCACCACCTGCCGAATTCCGTACGCATCATCGTGCAGATGACCGTGATCGCCTCCGGCGTCATTGTGATTGATGAATTACTGAAGGCTTTTGCCCCGGAGACGGCGCGAATCCTGAGTGTTTTTATCGGCCTGATCATCACCAACTGCATCGTGCTGGGGCGGGCGGAGGCCTTTGCGGTTCAGAACAGAGTCGGCATCAGTTTTGTCGACGGCATTGGTAACGGCATGGGCTACAGCCTGATCCTGATTAGCGTGGCGTTTATTCGGGAACTTTTCGGTACCGGGTCGTTGATGGACGTGGAGATTTTCCAGCTCGCGGTTGATGGTGGATGGTACGAGCCTAACGCCATGCTGTTGCTTCCTCCCAGCGCCTTTTTCATCATTGGATTTTTCATCTGGGGCATCCGCAGCTGGAAACCTGAACAGGTGGAACAGCCGGATTACCAACCGATTCCTTTGGAGGAGACGGCCGGCTGATGGACGCGTTGCTCGCCATTTTTGTCCGCTCGATTTTCGTCGAGAATCTCGCCTTGGCCTTCTTCCTGGGGATGTGCACGTTTCTGGCCGTATCCAAGCAGATCAAAACCGCCATCGGCCTCGGTGCCGCGGTTATCCTGGTGGAAGCCATCACGGTGCCGGTCAACAACCTGATCTATAACTATCTCCTCCGGGAGGGTGCTCTGGCCTGGGCGGGTCTCGGACACCTGGATTTCGGTTATCTCGGACTGATCAGTTATATCGGCGTGATCGCGGCCATGGTGCAGATCATGGAGATGATTCTAAACCGGTTTTTCCCCGCCCTGTTTCACGCGCTGGGCATCTACCTGCCGCTGTTGACGGTGAACTGCGCCATCCTTGGCGCGTCATTGTTCATGGTGCAGCGGGACTACAACTTTGCGGAAAGCGCGGCCTACGGATTCGGTGTAGGAGTGGGCTGGGCGCTGGCCCTGGTTGCGCTGGCGGGCTTGCGGGAAAAAATGAAATACAGCGAGATTCCCGCCGGGTTGCAGGGGCT
>Ga0255052_10003268_pt1 | contig 11351 bp, 9 predicted proteins | sample JV7_2_21_MG_FD_188632 | JGI IMG/M metagenome (GOLD analysis project Ga0255052, IMG submission 188632) | Seawater microbial communities from Jervis Inlet, British Columbia, Canada - JV7_2_21 | ecosystem: Environmental > Aquatic > Marine > Inlet | place: Canada: British Columbia | collected...
GACAGACATCTCGTCCCAGGGCTCGACCGAGGGAAGACGCGGGAAGGGCTCCGCGTCCGGGTTGACGATCCCGAGCTCTTTCAGCGCTTCCAGCCGCTCCTCGCGCAGCACGTCCCACCCGTCGTCATACTTCCCCTCGTACTTGTCGATGTACTCCCTGGGGGCATGCAACGGGTCGTGGGGTGCGGTGTACGACAGGTACGCGAAGAAGGGCCTGGCGTCGCCATGGTCCCTGCTGATCCACTCGAGCAGGGTATCGGTGTAGAACCGTGTCGAGTAGAAGTCTTCGGGCAGCGACTCCACTACCTTGCCGTTGCGCCGGTAGACCATCGTCTCTGGCGGCGACAGCGGCCTGCGGTCGCTCCAGTGGCTGCCGCCCCCGGGGGCAAGAATGAACGTTTCCTCGAATCCCCGAGCATGGGGGCTGGTCTCCTCCTCTGAGCCGAGGTGCCACTTGCCGGCCATGTAGGTGCGGTAGCCGCCGACACGCAGAACTTCGGGCAGGGCGGCAACCTCGAAGTTGAGGTATCCGGCGTAGCCGGGATAGCCGTCCATCTCCGGTGTTTTTAATTCCCCCATGGTGCCGAGCCCCGCCCGGTGGTTGTCCATCCCTGACAGGAGCACCGATCGTGTTGGAGAGCAGCTGGGCAGCACGTGGAAGTTGCTCAGCCGCAGACCCTCGGTGGCAAGGGAGTCCAGGGTTGGTGTTGCGATCTCACCCCCGAAGGCTCCGATGTCCGAGTAGCCGAGGTCGTCGGCAACGATCATAAGGACGTTAGGTCTCTTGGCGGTCTGTTGTGTGCTCGGGGCCGTTTCCCGGACCTGCTCACATCCTGCCGCCGTGAACACGAAGAGGAGTGTTATTCCGACTCTCAGTGATTTCCCGATCATGACCATTCCTCCTTACCTCTCCTGCGGGGTGTTCTTCTTACTGCCAAAAAACTCACGGCCACAACTTAGCGAGTCTGGGAGACATTGTAGGCGAAGCGGTCACTTTCGTTTTAGTGGTCGTAGTAGAGGTGCCGGAAGGATGCCAGGAGTTACTTTCCTGGCTTTTTTCAATTCGGGCTTTTGAGGCCCTACGTTTTTCGTTGCCACGCTCCCCAGAGTGTTCAGTAAGATTTACCGCGTATTTCATCGTCACTTGGGAGGACCGCAAGCGTCCTGGTTTTACAAGTCAGGCCGCCCACCAGGTGGTCAACGCCCTGAAATGCAGGGCGGTGCAGCTCGCGGAATGTGGCCGGGGACCTCCGGCGCGGACTGTTAACTCACCCGCCGGCTCCCTGGATGATCGTGCTGAGATCAACGCCGCCGAACCACACTCCGATGGCCATCACAATCTCTCCCGGTCGTACGAGTCGACTCGCGCCCTCCTCTTCAGATCAGGTAGTTCATAAAGGTGTACATGCGAATGATGACCTTGCGGATGATGCGGAACGGCTTGCCGCTGGAGGTGTAGATCGCCGCAGCGCCGCCGGCGCCCACGGGCAGGTCCAGGTCGGCATCCAGGTCGCCGAAGGTGACGCGGACGGCAAGCGCCTGGCCTCCCTGGACCGTCGACAGATCCGGCAGGGCGCCGCTCGGATCGCCCTGCCCCTCGCCGCTGGCCCAGATCACGCTATCGACGGTGCCAGTGAGGATCCGACCCGGGTAGAGCTCGAGCGCGATCTCGACATCGTCGCCGGGTTGGACACGCCGCACGACGCTCTGCTTGAGCGGCACCACAAGGTAGCGTTCGGAGCTGTCGATAAAGCTCATCACCGCGGATCCCGCGCGCACGACGGAGCCCTCGCGCAGCTGCAGATTGGTCACGAAGCCGTCGGCCGGCGCCTCGACCGTCGCCCAGGACAGATTGAGCTCGGCCTGGCGGAGCTGGGCGCGGATCTGCGCCACCGAGGTGTTCTCGCCGTCGATCACCGAGTCGACGGCAAGCTGCGCCTTCGATTCGGCGGCCCGCGCGCTGGTGAGCTGGTTTTCGGCCTGCACCACGATCGTGTTTTTGCCGCCCAGAACCGAATCGACCGAAGCCTGCACGCTCGCCTGCTGGGCGATGGCCTGGAGTAGCACCTCTTCCGCCGCGATTGAGCTCTGGCGCTTGGTGTCGACGGTCACGTCGCTGACCGCGCCCGGGTCCGCCGCCTGGGCGGCCACCACCCGGTCGTACTGGTCACGAGCCAGGTCGCGCTGCGCCGTCGCCTGAGCCACCGCCGCGATCGCCCCGTCGAGTTGGGCCTGCAGGCTGGTCACCTGCTGGCGCGAGCTGACCAGGCCGGCGCGGGCCTGCTCGACACCGGCCTTCGCCGAGGCGAGGTTGTCCTCGAGCGACTTCGCATTCTGCTCCGCCTGCACCAGGCCGGCGCGGAGACCGTCCACGGCCGCCTGGAACGGTGCGGGATTGATCTTGAACAGCACGTCGCTCTTCTTGATGGGTGTGTTGGGGGATACGGGCACGTCGATGACCCCCCCGGTCACCTGGGGCGCGATCTGCACCACGTACTGGGAGACCACCGCCTGCTTCGAGTAGGGTTGGAACAGATTCATCGAGAACAGGATCCAGCCGATGACCACGACGCCGACGATCGCGGCGATGGTCCATGTCCTCGAGTTCGGCTCAACGACCTTGAGCTTGTAGACCAGTAGCCAGATCAGCCCGCAGTAGATCAGGGTTAGGACTGCGATCATCGGCTTACCTCCTTGTCGGCGCTCATCCGGGCGAGCTGTTGCTCGACGGCATCGAGCCGGGCGCCGAGGCGCGCGACCTCGTCGGCCGTCCCCGCGGTCCGCTGCGGTGGCGCATCGGCCGGAGTCGTCGCCTCCCAACCCGCGGGCCGCGTGTAGGCCCAGATCAGTGCCAGCGGCCACAGCAGCCCCATCGTAATGACGCCGATCCAGCTGGCGACGTTGATGGCGTCGGCCTGCGGGTGGCCGCGCTCGCGGGCGATCTTCCTGGGCAGCATGCCGAGCTTGGCAACGACGACCCCCAGTACTGCAACCAGGAGGATCATCACGAGAATGGTGAAGATATTTAGAATCACGGCGTTACTCCTCGCTCGTGACGGACCCGGCCCGGGCGATCTTCGTCCCGGGTTCGTCGTAGTCCGCGCCGAGGCTCAGATAGAGGTTGATGCGATTGGCCAGTCGCTGATTCTCGAGCGAAAGCAACCGACTCTTGTCGCCGATCAGGGCTCCCTGGATCTGCATCACGCTGAGGAAGTCGATGAGGCCGAAGTCATACTGGACCCGGGCCTGGCGCAGCGCGTCGGTTGCCTCCTTCACGACCACATTCTGAAACTCCACGGCCTCCAGAAAATAGGTCTCGTCGGCCAGCGCATTCTCGACCTCGCTGAAGGCCACCAGCACCGCCTGGACGTAGCCATGCAAAGCAGCCTGCTGCTGACTGCTGGCAATCTCGACGTTCGCTCTCAAGCTGCCGCCGGCGAAAATCGGGGCGAACAGGCTGGCTCCCAGATTCCAGAACGGATCCGGAAGATTGAGAGCGGTTCGCAGGCCACTGGCGGCGCTGTTGGCAGAGGCGGTCAGGCTGATGCTGGGCAGCCGGGCGGCCTGGGCCACCTGGATCTCGTGGAAAGCGCTCGCGACCTGGCGTTCCGCAGCGACGATGTCCGGCCGCCGTTCGAGAATCTGCGCCGGGATGCCGACCGGGATCGGCGGCGGGACCGCCGCCACCTCGTCGGCGAGCCCCAACTCCGCGTCAGGATATCGTCCCAGCAGCAGCTGCAGGCTGCGAACGGACTGTTCGAGGTTGCTGCGGTTCTGCCGCAGTTTCTCCTCCTCGGCGGCGAGCTGAGACCGCGCCAGGTGGAGGTCCAGCTCGGAGACCAGGCCGGCGTTGTATCGGGCCTGGGCGATCCTCAGGTTGCGCTGGTCGAGGCCGATCGCCTCTTCCGACAGCTCCACCTGCAGCTTGTTGGTGATCGCGAGGAACCAGGAGCTGGCCGTCTGGGCCGCCAGAGAGAGCATTGCGAACTCGTACTCGTTGGTGGCTGAGACATAGTCGGCCGTTGCAGCGGCCTTGCCGGCCCGGATACCTCCCCACAGGTCGATCTCCCAGCTCGCTGCCACCGCGGCGCTGCTGCGGTCGGAGGTGGGCTCGCCGTCGAAGCCGCCGACCGCCACGGCGCCTGCGCTCAGGCCGATGAAGGGGTAGAGATTGGCGCCCGCTTTGACCGCCGACAGGCGGGCCGCCTCGAGCTGGGCCGCGGCGCTTTGGAGGTTCTGGTTCTGCTCGAGAGCCTCGGCTACGATCGCCTCGAGCTGCGGGTCGCCGAAGGCCGCCACCCAACCCGCCGGCACCGGACCGGGGAGCTCGTCCATGGAACCCGCCGCCCACCGATCGGGTTCTGTCGCCTCCGGGGGCAGCTCCGGCGGCTGCGCCATTCTGACAGTACAGCTTGAGACGAGCGGCAACAGCGCGAGGAAGCCAATCAAGGCCACTCTCGGTGGGCCATTCCTGACCAGATCGCTCATTCTCCTCCCCCTCGGCAGCTCGCCACGCCATGCTGCGCATAGGACGCTGCGAATCTCTCGGGTCGAAGGACAGCCAGCGTTCTCATCCGCCGGCCGCCCGGATAATCGCACTGAGACCATTGAGGCCGAACTGGACCCCCATGGCCATCACAATCAGCCCCATGAAGGATTGTACCGTTGACCGGACGAACCCGCCTCCCGCAGCCCCGCCGCCGCCCCGGGACACGAGAACCAGCACCAACCACGTGACGAGGGTCGCCGCGGCCACGGCAATCAACACCGTGACCGGGATTTCAGCATGAGTGCCAGGTCCGCAGTTCCGTAGTTATCAACCCTCTTGAAGCGGCGAGTGGCCTGCCGACATCCGGGATGGAGGGCACAGCGCAATGGTCGGAGGTTCTAGCGAAAGCCATTGCTTGACGAATCCAAGAGTATATTATATTTTCTTTTAATGGTGTTTAAGAACATTAACGGGAAATATAATGAACTCACAATCACAGAAGTTAGGGGATCTCGCAACGCGTTTCTTTGCCTATGCCCAGCTCAGGCAGAAGGAAACGGTGCGTACAGGAGAACTGCAAGAGGAACTGGCAATTTCTCCCGCCAGGGAGCGAGACCTTCTGCGCCGGCTCGCGCGCTCCGGCTGGATTGTGAGGCTTCGGCGCGGCCTTTATCTCGTCCCTCCCAGTATTCCTGCGGGCCGATACAGTCCCGGTGTTTATCTGGCTCTTCAGAAATTGATGGAAGACCGTGAGGGCACCTATCAGATATGTGGACCCAGCGCTTTCAGCCACTACAGACTGAGTGAGCAGGTAACCAACATCACCTATGTCTACAACAACCGCATTTCGGGAGAACGGATCATCGGCAGTCTCCGATATGTGCTGATCAAGGTTGCCGACCAGCGATTGGGAGCGATCAGTTCTTTCACCACCCCTGACGGCGCCAGAGCGGTGTACTCCTCCAAAGCCAGGACCCTGATGGATGCCGTCTACGACTGGTCTCGCTTCAATGGCCTGCCTCGCGCCTACGACTGGATTCGCGGCTCCTTGTCGATGGGAGAATGCGTCGGGGAACTCGTTGAAGCTACCCTGAGTTTCGGAAACCAGGCATCAACCCGCCGAATCGGGTATTTGTTGGATACTCTGGAGCAACCGAAAAGTCTGCTCAAGAAACTCAAGTCGTCTCTCAACCCAACGAGGGCGCTGATACCTTGGATTCCTACGAAACCGCAACGAGGACGAATAAACCGGGAATGGGGGCTGATCATCAATGATTGAAGCACAGTTCAACGTTGCAACCATTCACGATGACTTTGATCTGTTCAGATCTGCGTTGACGAATACTGAAGCTGAGTCAGGATTCATTGCTCGTTTGATCGAGAAGGACTATTTCTGCTCCCTTATCCTGAACTTCATTTACAGCGGGTCAAACCATTCACTCGTCTTCAAGGGAGGAACCTGTCTGAGCAAGGTTTATACCGATTTCAATCGCCTGAGCGAGGACTTGGACTTCGTCCTCTCAACGGCAATTGATGCAAAAAGGAGTGAGCGGCGCGCCCGAATGATGCCTGTGAAGAGTCTGTTGTCCGGGCTGCCGGGTGGCATAACTGCTCTGCACATGGCCTCCCCGCTGGAGGGCCACAATCAATCTACACAATACATAGCCTCTCTTGAGTATCCATCCGCAGTTACCGGAGGGAAGGAACAGATCAAGATCGAAATTGGACTGCGTGAACCACTCCTTCGACCCGAGATAATTCAGCCGGCGCGCACACTCATGGTCAGCGGCTTGACTCGACGGGCAGTGGTGCGCCCATTTGATGTCGTAGCCATGGATGTCCGGGAAGCATATGCTGAGAAATGCCGCGCGGCCCTGACGCGACGGAAACCGGCGATCCGGGACCTATTCGACATTCACCATGGCACCACACGGCTTGGCATCGACGTTCTCGATCCTGAGTTCATCAAGATGGTCAAGATGAAGCTTGTCGTACCCGGCAACCCTGCTGTCGATACATCGTCTGAACGGAGAGAAACCCTCGTGAGGCAACTTGATGCGGAACTCCGGCCGGTTCTTCGCCAAACCGACTTCAATAATTTCGATCTCGATGCCGCGCTTCGGACAGTGAATCGCCTCGCAGAAGCTGTCGACAAGACGTGAGTTCTGCACATACGTCGGGATGGCACAGTGGCCAGTTCCGCCCGCCCGCCCAGTAGCCAGTGGCCAGTAGCCAGTGGTCAGTAGCCAGTAGCCAGTTCCCAGAACCCCGGGAGGGAAGGGGGGCGGATACCGGGTACCGGGTACCGGGTACTTGAGAGGCTAGCCAGTGGCCAGTCCCGCCCACCCAACCAGTACCCAGTTACCAGTACCCAGGCAGGGAGGGAAGGGGGGTGGAAACTGGGTACCGGGTACCGGGTACTGGGTACTTGCATCTCGATGCAAAAAATTCATTTCGTCGCGCGACTCAGAACCGGAAGAACACCCCCGCGCTCTATGAGTGCCAGGTCAGACGATTCCGACGATTCTTTGATAAGCCGAAGGGAAGCTTGCCTCTGCGGAGAATCCCGGGTACAATCACCGCAAAAGGTGCGGTGAAAATGACGTTCATTCATGAAACCCCCGAGTGGCCACAGTTCTCATGGGGCAGCGATGCTCTCGCGGTACCCCTTGCCGCGGTGCGCCACAAGCAGGGAAAGCACCTAGGGAAGATGGAAGGCTTGGGTTTCGACCTTCGTGCAGAGGCAAACCTCACGGTGTTGACAAGTGAAGTACTGAACTCCTCGGCGATTGAAGGGGAGACCCTAAAACCCGATGAGGTCCGTTCGTCAATCGCACGGCGGCTGGGGCTCGATGTTGGGGGTCTTCCCGAGCCAGGGAGGGAGGTCGAGGGCGTCGTCGAGATGACACTCGATGCCACTCAGAACTTCGAGGCGCCGCTCACAGATGAGCGTCTCTTTGGCTGGCACGCATCCCTGTTCCCAACCGGGAGAAGCGGTATGAGCCGTATCACCGTCGGGGCCTGGCGTCCCAAAGAGGCGGGTCCGATGCAGGTGGTCTCAGGTCCCATCGGTCGCGAAAAGGTGCACTTCGAGGCGCCTGAGGCCAAGCGCCTCGAGACTGAGATGGCGAGGTTCCTCAAGTGGTTCAACACCCCTCCGTCAATCGACCCCGTTCTCAAGGCGGGTATCGCGCACCTCTGGTTCGTCACCATCCACCCTTTCGAAGACGGCAATGGCCGCATCGCTCGGGCGATCGGCGACATGGCGCTTTCGCAAGCCGATGGCACCAGCGACCGCTTCTTCAGCTTGTCCTCGCAAATCGAGGCAGAACGCAAGGAGTACTACCTCCAGTTGGAAGCGGCGCAGCGCGGTGACCTCGACATAACGCGATGGCTGACGTGGTTTCTCAGCTGCCTCGATCGGGCGATTGGGAACGCCGAAAAGACCCTCGTTGCCGTGCTGCACAAGGCGAAGCTCTGGCAGCGAATCAACCGCCGCCCGGTCAATAATCGGCAGCGCGAGGTGATCAATCGGATGTTGGGGAAGTTTGAGGGATTCCTGACCACCTCCAAGTACGCCAAGCTCGCCAAGTGTTCACAGGACACGGCGCTGCGCGACATCCGCGAACTGCTCGAGCGGGGCATCATAGTGCAGAACCCAGGTCGCGGGCGAAGCACGAGCTATCGACTGGCTGAACCAGACATGGTTATGGACTGAGGTGGCAAAAGGTACCCAAAAGGCAAATGGTCCAGTCACGTTTTTCTTATTGAATCTAAATGGTGCCGGAGGAGGGGATCGAACCCTCACGGGATTACTCCCAGAGGATTTTAAGTCGTCGGGCACCCCGGCAGGCATTCCCTTTATCTACTTCATTTAAGATCCTAAATCCATGAAGTAGAGGTACTTGATCTTGTGACGGTTTGTCACCGGTTGCTGACGTTTCTCGATGGTTCTTACGAAGTACTGCACCACCAGTGCACCACGATGCTACTGCCGGCGTAGCTCGCGAACGCCGTTACGCCAGCGCGATTTCGACGAGCTCGGTTCTTTTTAGATCTGTTGCCACTGATGCCGAGCGGCGGTTTGAACACCTTCTCACCGACCCTTGACCAGATCTCGGATTCGGAACGAGCTCTTGACACTGAAGTCGATCACGTTGGTGGAGGTTTTGAATTCTCCCTCGATGGTTGCGCGGGAACGCTGCCGATGGTATCGCAGATCCAACGTCCAATTCTTGTTGATGACGTAGCCGAGACCCACTGTCGTCCTGGTTCGCTTGGCGAAGAACTCCGGGGCCTCGTCAACGAGGTCGGCAAAAAACTCGATCGCCAGCGGCACGTAGAAGGCACCCGGTTCGAGGGTGTAGGTGTTGAGAGGGATCTTGGTGTCGAGGCGGTAGCGAAGCCGCATCGCGAAGACCCACCCGTCTAACTCGGTGACCCGCTCCTCGAGCCGCAGTCTGCGCGCGGGGAGCGGCATCATCGAAACGCTGGCGCAGTCCGGTTTCAGCCTGGTGGCGGCCGGAGTCCTCGTGACCTCGACGCCCGTGCTGGTCGGGTACGCGTTTGGTCGCAAGGTGCTCGGGATCAACCCGGTCCTTCTCCTCGGGGCAATCACCGGGTCGATGACCAGTGGGGCGTCGCTCAGCATCGTGACCGCCGAGGCCCGCAGCGCGGTCCCTGCGCTGGGATACACAGGTGCCTACGCCTTTGCGAACGTGATGCTGACTGTCGCGGGCAGCGTGATCCTCTTCTTTTAGCCCGGCCGCCCGCCCAGTAACCAGTGGCCAGTTCCCAGTACCCAGTGAGGGAGGGAGGCTGGATACTGGGTACCGGGTACTGGCTATTGACTCCTCGACGTCCAGTCTGTCGACCCTGAGGCGAGTGCCTCGAGCAGCTCGCCGACCCAAGCCTCGAACTCCTCGAATGCATCGGAGCCAGCATCAAGGGCGGGAGGCAGGAGCCCGGCGCCGCGAATCTGCGAAGCGAGAGTCGTGAAGAATCTCCGGATTTCGACCGGCCTAGTTGATGGGCGGAACCTGTCGATCTCCTCGATCAGGTTGAGAGAACCGCGGAGTACCGCGAACAGCTGTCGCCACTTCGGGAAATGGACCGGCTCGGGTGCGAGAAGCTCAGAAAAGCTCTTTCGGCCAAGGAATCGGTACCCCTTCCGGTTTCCTGACACCTCCAGCTCGGCAAAACCGCCCATGCGCAGGTCTTCGAGAGCGTCACGTGTTGCCCTTTTCGTGTACCCGACCCCCTCGTTGACCAGGTCGGCGGCGGTCAAGGTCTCATCCGATCGGTCCAGAAACACACGGACGACCTCGGCTTTTGCGGTGACCCCCAGCAAGGTACGAAGTCTCAGCGAGAGCTGAGCCGCACGGTTGAGACCTCCAGGGCCTGATCTCTGACGGAGCTGCACCGGATAAGGCTGATGTGACTCTCCGAGCCCATGGGATCGTGCCATCGAGACCGTGGCCAGAAAGCGGCCGAGCTGCGGCTGATACCTGGCCGATTCGCCGAATCGAAGTTCGCCAAGCAGGCTTTTGAGTCGAGCTTCCGACAGAAAACGCCGATGCTGGAGACACCATGCCATCGCCTCTTCACGCAAACGCGGGTCGATCGGGTCGACGGTCGCTGTGAACAGCAGCAACGCCTCCGGGTCGATCCACCAGGCCTGGTGTCGCCTTTCCCAACCGGGGACTCCGAGCTCACTCCACAAGCTCCACAGCAGCCCCTCGAGGCGTTGTCTACACACCTGGAGCAAGCTGGTTGTCGGCATTTTTGACTCCAAAATCGGTAAGGACGAGAAGCAGGACGGAACGGAACCCTTGCGAGGGGTCATGGGTCTGAGCCCATCGCGCCGCAGTGACGAGCTCGTCTGCAGTCGGTGACAGAGCCCTCAGGTCGTGCGCGTGCTTGCCCTTGGGGTCACCCCGATCGGCTGCCGCATGTAGCTTGAGGCAGATCTGGTCGAACCGGCTCGCGAGGTGGAGTGTGAGAGATCCGTAGGTTTGTTTCATGCAACGGTCAGCAAAGCCATCCGGGAGCCCGTGGTCCATCACGTCGCTGGGTTGGGTGTTGATCCAATCTGGCGCAAGGTCGAGCTGGGCGGCAACAGCATCGCGGGTCTCTCTGAGCACCTGCGGAAGCTCATCGAGCTTCAGGTAGGTGCCGGACTCCACCGATGCGATCAGGTCGAGGTCTTGTGTTGGACGTTCGATGAATCCGAGCAGCAGCAAGGCACTTCCCCCGATGCCTACGACCTCAACAGAGATCCCCCGATCCTCCAGATAGCTGCCCGCCAGCTCGAGGGCCTCGGTGAGACGTGTTTTGTTGAGCAGTGCCATCATACGAGAAGTTTGCATGCTCGATTCGAGAATTTCAACTTCTCGACACAATTAATGGTCCGCCCGCCCGAGCCCACCCGCCCAGTGACCAGTTCCGCTCACCCACCCAGTGGCCAGTGACGAGCATCTCGGTCTCAAAGCGAGCACCCTGCGCTCGCGCATGCAGCGGCTGGGGATCTCGCGGCCTTGTTAGAATGACACGCGTGAGTATCCTCGGGTAATGGAAGACACCAGATCTCTGCTCGACCACACGTTGCGCTTCGTGCTCTCCGGAATCGAACGCGAGCTGCGGCTTGAAATCGACTGGAGAGCAGCGGGGCGGGGACGGAACGTGTTCCGACGTGCGGCGATCTACGCCGCGGCGATGCTGCGTGATCTGGTCAGAATCCCGCTGCACCATCCCGACGGCGTCGCGCAGGCGAGATTTCGTGCCCGGATTCAATACATCGAACGCACCGCCATGCCGACAGTGAAGTTCTTTCTCGACCACTACCCCCTGTCGCAGCGTCAGC
>Ga0255052_10003269_pt1 | contig 11348 bp, 8 predicted proteins | sample JV7_2_21_MG_FD_188632 | JGI IMG/M metagenome (GOLD analysis project Ga0255052, IMG submission 188632) | Seawater microbial communities from Jervis Inlet, British Columbia, Canada - JV7_2_21 | ecosystem: Environmental > Aquatic > Marine > Inlet | place: Canada: British Columbia | collected...
GAGACCTGGCGTACCTGACCGAAGGAAGCGGCCTGTTCGCCGACTACTGGTTTGCATTGAACTGGGCACAGGAGTACGCGGCCCGTAACCGACAGGAGATGCTGGATATCGTGATCGAGGCGCTGGGTCGAACCCTGCCACCTTTCAAACTCGAAGATGCGGCAATCAACTGTCACCACAACTACACGGCCAGCGAAATACACGACGGCACCGAAATCTACGTAACGCGTAAGGGTGCCATTCGTGCCGGCGCCGGCGAACTCGGAATCATTCCGGGTTCCATGGGCGCCCGCTCCTACATCGTTCGAGGCAAGGGCAATGCGAAGTCGTTTTGCTCCTGCGCACACGGTGCCGGACGACGCATGTCGCGTACTGCCGCACGTAAGCAATTCAGCCGGGAAGACCTGGTCGATCAGACCGAGGGTGTCGAATGCCGCAAGGACAAGGGCGTTATCGATGAAATCCCGGGTGCCTACAAGGACATCGACCAGGTTATGGAAAACCAGGTCGACCTGGTAGAAACCGTGCACACCCTCAAACAGGTCTTGTGCGTTAAAGGATAAGCACGACCTCAGGACCGGGCGGGATCTTCCGCCCGGTCCGACCCTCTCCATTCAGTATTCCAGATTGCTAAAGGCTTTTTAGCGGGCGTCTGCCAATGGGAACTGAAATGAAGGAGATGCAAAACAACAGCCGGATTCTGGCCTGCGACCGCGCGGGTAACCCGAGCGCGTGGCTGAACAACGAAATGGCGGTCCACCTGGTTGTAACCGGCCGGGTGCTGGCGCCGCTGGGCGAGCATGCCCGAATTATAAAAGGCGGCACCAACGCGATCAGCGGTTTGCGCTCCAGCATCGAGCTGTCAAGCATCCTGCTGACCAATGCGCGGGTACAACAACGACGTTGGCAGCAGGACTACGCGCCGCCACTGACCAACCGCGCATTGTTCGCACGCGATGGCCACCTGTGCCTGTACTGCGGTCAAACGTTTTCGTCACGAACTCTGACGCGCGACCACGTGGTTCCGGTGAGCCGCGGCGGCGGCGACTGCTGGACCAATGTCGCTAGCGCCTGCCGTAGCTGTAACCAGCGCAAGAACAACCGTACCCCGGCCGAATGGGGTGTCGAGTTGATCGCGGTGCCTTACACGCCCTGCTACGTGGAACACCTGCTGCTGAACGGCAAGATCATTCTCGCCGACCAGATGGAGTTCCTGCAGGCACGCCTGCGTCGCCGCTGAAACCAGGCGGCGGTGCAGTAAATGAAACCGGCCACCCTGACGGGGTGACCCAAACCCCGGGGTTAAGCCAAACGGTGCCGTACCCCCGGTAGATAAAAGGAGAAGCAGTCATGTCTATCGTATGCGCAGCAAGGAAAAACGGCGAAATCGCCATCTCAGGCGACTCGCTGACCAACTATGGTTCGCTGCGAGCGTCGTCCAGCTACGTGGCGAACTCGAGCAAGTTATACCGGGTCAATGGCAGCGTCATCGGCCTGGTCGGCTGGTGTGCAATCTCAACCGTGCTCGAGCACCTGATGCAACAGGAGAAAAAACTGTTTCGCTTCGGCAACCGCATGGAGATTCTGACCACGCTACTGGAATTGCACCAGAAGATGAAACGGGACTACTTCCTCCAATCCTACGATGATCGAGATCAACCCGTCGAATCGACGCAAATGCACGCCCTGATCGTCAACGCCAACGGCCTGTTCGAAGTATCCAGCTACCGTAGCGTCATCGAATACAAGACCTTCTGGGCGGTCGGTTCCGGCCGGCGTTTTGCGCTCGGCGCAATGCACGCGGTCTACGCGGCGAGGAAATCGGCGCGCACCATCGCCGAGGCAGGCGTTCGCGCAGCAGCCGAGTTCGACGATGGCTGCAGCCTGCCGCTGAGGTCGAAGGTCATCAACGTTCAGCGCTAAGACCGGTCGGGCGCCATTGGGCACCCGCACCGTTACCGGCGCGGTCCGTCGCGAGCGACGGGCCGCGTATCCAGGAGAGAACCATGGAAACACTAAAACTCGAAGTTCCTGCAAACCAGGTCTACAGCATCGATAACCCGGCCAGCTGGGTGAAGCCGAAAGAATTCGATACCGACGAGGCATCGAAGCATCCCGATTCGCCTTATTTTTACCTGCTGGTCGACTACCAGGAGCGAGTCGAGGATGCCTGCGTCCACGGTTATTGCCGTACCGTTCAGAAAATCAAAGACTCGTCCCGAATCGAGGATGCCTCACTATTCCTGCGGGACCTGGATGCGAATAACCAGCACCTCGTCTTCCATCGTGTCGACATCATCCGCAATGAACAGCGTTTTCCGGCATTGAGCGAAGACAGCATCGAAGTCTATCAGCGCGAAAAGTCGCTGGAAACACACGTGGTCAATCGCTTGCTGACCGTCAGCTACTCGATCGATGACTTGCGCGTCGGCGATATCGTCGACCTCGAAACCACGCTGGTGGAACGCGCCAGCAAACATCCGCTGTGGGTAAAGCACCATTACACGACTTTCTGGCTGGACTGGGATTTCCTGGTCCTGCGTCAAAGCGTGCGCGTGATCAATGCTTCGACAAAGGCACTGAGCCTGCTCCACCATCGCATCGACAATGGCCAGCCTGTCGATACCAGGGAGCAACTCGATCCTGCCGCGACCTTCGAGAAGGTCTATAGCGGACTGGTGCCCAAAACGATCCCGGGGACTGTTCCGGAATGGCTGTGGACCGATTTCCTGCAAGTCACCACCGCGTCGACCTGGCGCGGGATTTCGCGTTACCTGTATCGTTATTACCTCGATACCGGAGCGCTCGGCGCAAGGCTGGACATCGACAAGATAGACCGTCTCAAGCTGGTAGGCGAGCAGCGCGCGGATGCCCTGCGCATGATTCGCTTCGTGCAAAACGGAATCCGCTATCGCGGCGAAAACCACGGCGTCTACACGCATACGCCAAAAGACCCGCGCCAGGTTCTGCGCAAAAGCGCCGGCGACTGCAAGGACAAGTCCAGCCTGCTGGTCGCCCTGCTCGGCTCTATTAGCGTCGACGCAAACCTGGCGCTGGTGAATACCAGCTACGGTAAAGGCCTCGCGCTGCGGAATCCGTCCGCCTATCACTTCAATCACATGATCGTGCGCGTACGCATGGACGGCGAAGACTATTACATCGATCCAACAGTGCAAAAGCAGGCCGGCGATTTCGAGCATGCGACGCAACTCAATTTCGGTTACGCGCTGAATCTCGACGTGCTCGGCGAAGACCTGGTCGAAATCCCTTACCAGCTGCCGCGCGTGGTCTACCAGTTGACGCACCGCTTCGATCTGTCCGCCGTCGAGCAAGGTCGGGGTCGCCTGACCATCACTCGCAAGTACCTGGCGCATCGCGCCGACAATCTGCGTTACCATCTCGATGCGCGGGAAACCAGTGAGGTAGAACAACGCTACATGGACTGGGCGAAGGACGATACCGAGCTGGAACTGTCGGTGATCGATGCGTTCAAGGTGATCGAGGATTCACAGACTGAGAACTTCCTGTTGACCGAGGAGCAGTATGAAATCCTGAACCTGGCACATTACGATCTGGATGACCGTATTCGCGTGACGACCGATTTTTACCAGGACTACCCGGTGCCGCCGCGTGAAAAGTTTCCGTTGCAGATTTGTGCCGACGGCGCCTGCGAACATCGTCTCGAAGTCCATTATTGCCGTAATCCCGATATCGAACCGACCGCGGAGAAGTTTTCCAATCGGTATTTCGAATACCGCGACTGGGTATGGCGGGAAGGCAGTGCATTGAAGTTCAGCACGCGGGTCATGCCTTACCGGGAAGTCGTCGATCGAAGCGAACTCAGTCAGTATGAAAAGGATGTGCAGCGCATGTACCAGCGCAGCATAAACAGCTTCCCGTGCCTGCCACAACCAGATTGCCAATCGCTGTGGTCAATACTGGCCGGTGCCTGCCTGCTCGCAAGCCTCGTCGCCGCATTGCTGGGCTGGGCGCTGTAAAAGCGGACACTACCGATTTTCATGAGACCTGACCAACTCGGTGCGTACCCTGTCCTGACCGGGACGGCCTGCGGCACAAGTACCGCAGGCTTCGGGAAACTTCTCTATGATTCCCTGGGCGTATACCAGATCGGTGACGTGTAAGCGCGCTCCTGTTGTGCTCTCGGGGCGTCCTCAGGCATCTCCAGGTCATACTTGACAACATCGTACAGGTACCACGGAGGCGTCGGGATTTCGAGGACACGCGCGTAGTAAAAGGCGCGTTGCGCCGGATCGAATTTCGGGTCCTGCCAGACGGTCAACAACTCCGCCGAACCGATCGTATTGGCCCAGGTCGCCGTCTTCACATCGACCGTATTACCAACGGCGGGAAGCTTGCCCTTGCTATCGAAGTTGCGCTTTCCGGACCAGGCGACATCATAGACTTTCTCATGCGTCTTGCCCTTGCTGTCGACCCAGCCCTTGACGATCTGAATGCGGTCGAGATTGGCCCCGATCGGGTCGCGCAGCGCGGCGACCAGGAAAGTCGGCGATTTACCCTCCGGCGCGGCTGTCAGATCACTGCCCATGGGGACGCCCTTGTCATATCCCGTTGCGGCAATCTCGCGGACTTTCAGGTCGGATTCGGCAAAGTTATAGCCGCCGAAAAAGCGCACCACTATGCGCGGGCCAGTTGTCCCGTAAACTTCCTTGCGATCCATGGCGTCAAACAGTGATGCGCGCGTATTTTCCCTGGCCCAGACCGCGGCCAGGCCCGACGCGACCTGCTGCCAGCTGAACAATTCACCGTTTTCATTCTTCATGAAGGGATGCGACAGGCGTTCGGCCGAAGGCTCATAGCCAGCGTGCTTGCCAAAGAAATTATTCTCTTCGGTCGTCGCCAACGAGGTGTGGCTGTCGGTGGAGCCGATCATGCCGAACTTATAGGGATTGGTACCGAGTTTCTGCTCGAGAAGCATGCCATTCTTGAGGGCTTCGCGCGCGTACTCGCCGGCCAGCATAGCGTCGGTCTTGGCCGTCGACAGGTCGAGGTTGCCGACATCCCAGGTGCCGTAGTCGGCAAATTCATCGTCCGGAGACAGGAATGGATGGGCCTCGCCATCACCCTTGATCTGGGTGACTTCATACATGCGTTCCCACTTGGCACGCTGCTCGACATAAAACTTGTCTATCTTGCGGCCGGTATACTGGGCGTCCATCGGAAACATGATGCCATTTGAGAGGTTGCCGTTATGGGCAAAGGCCATGGTTGCCCCATTGGTTTTTGATTCGTAGGTTTCAAGGTATTTATACAGGTCCAGCGGGTCGATACTACCCATTGGCGGCTGCGTCGTATAGGGCACGACCTGGCGCGCCCGGTCCGGGCCGTCGCGGAAAATGACGTTGCGGTGCAAATTGGCGCCGGCGACGAGCGAGGTCCACTCGAAGCCGATAAACGCGGTGAACACACCGGGTTCATTGTATTCCTCGGCGGCGTTGATGACATCATCCCACACGGTCGCGTAACGGCGCGATCCGGGTGAATAATTTGCTATCAATCCCGGATCCATCTTGCCCTGCGAAAAGGTTCCAATCAGATCCAGCGCGGCATTGACCGCGTCCTGTCCGCCGGCGCGCATTCCCCTCGACCAGCGCGCGCCCTGCTCATACCGTGTAACCACCGGCAAGGCCGCAAGCATGTCGCCAATCAAACCCATGCCATCGGAGTGATCGGTAATGGCCAGCCAATCGAGCGGACGCGCCAGCCGCACCGGCTGGCCGGAAGAGGCTGTAACCTGCTCACCAATGGCAAAACGATAAGCTTCCCTGAGACCCAGGCGGTTGCCGAAACCACCCGCATCCACGGACAGCGCCGTATGCAGGTGGCTGTCTCCCCACAGGGGTCGCTCGGGGAAATTCCGGTTGACGTAGGGTGAATAGGGCTTCCCTTCGGGGTACAAAGAATCAAGCTGTCCTTCGCCTGCCTGAATTTCCTGCGCCACGGCTGACGAACTTAAACTTACCAGAGCCATGACCATGGCCGTTACCAATCCGCTTTTAAACATTACTCGCTCCTGATGATAGTTATCTCGTGGACACCATTATCCAGTTACTGGTCCAGGTACATGAATTGCCTGGATTTTACTCTTTCCGTCGGCTTATCGATAGAACTTACATGCCGGCTGATTGTAACAACCTGACAGGCATCAAGACTACCGGCAATAATCCAGGATATGCGGACTAGAACAATGAAGAGTTGAGCGGCGAGGCCTTGGCCATGCCGTGGAAATGATGCACCGCGTGTTCGGCCATGCCGCTACCGTCGACGTCGACCATGTAACGCCCGGAATTGAACGCCGGTGTGCTCATACCGCGCCGCACGCTTTCGCCGAGATTGATGTCTTCGACCTGCAGAACGTGTCGATAAGTGCCGTTCTGGTCTGTCCCCTACTATCCCCAAAACTCATTTGCGATATCAAGGTCAAACGATAAACTTGTAAATCTCGGAACGCCATCCGGCGTCCCGGTAAGCCGATTAAGTCAGTATTGTTACAGGAGATTCAAATATGAATGCGCATGCCGGGCCCGGGCTGGCACAGTCCGACCCATTAATTGCCGAAGCGCTCGCGAATGAAAAAGCGCGGCAACAATCGCAAATTGAATTGATAGCCTCGGAGAACATCGTCAGCCAGGCCGTGCTCGATGCGCTCGGCCATGAAATGGCCAACAAGACGCTGGAGGGCTACCCGGGAAATCGTTTTCATGGCGGCGGTCAATTTGTCGATGTCGTCGAACAGGCAGCCATCGACCGCGCGCGCGAACTGTTTGGCGCGGCCTACGCCAATGTTCAGCCACACTCCGGCACCCAGGCCAACCAGGCGGTATTTTTCACCCTGGTAAAACCCGGCGATCGAATCCTGAGCCTGGACCTGGCGGCTGGCGGTCACCTCAGCCATGGCGCCAAACCCAACCTGTCGGGACGCTGGTTCGATTCCCACCACTACACCGTGGATCGTGACAGCGGGTTGATGGATTACGATCAAATCGAGGAGCAGGCGAAAGCGATCAAGCCCCATCTGCTGATTGCCGGGGGCTCGGCTTATCCACACAACATCGACTTCGCCAGGATGGCGGCGATCGCGCAACAGGTCGGCGCCCTGTTGCTGGTCGATATGGCGCACGTCGCCGGCCTGGTGGCGGCGGACGTATATCCGTCGCCGTTGCCGCATGCCGACATTGTCACCTGCACGACCACCAAGACCTTGCGCGGACCGCGCGGAGGTTTGATCCTGTCGCGCACTGACGAATATACAAGTCGGTTGCAATCCTCCATCTTCCCCGGCGTTCAGGGCAGCCTGCACTCAAATGTACTGGCGGCCAAGGCGGTGTGTCTCGGCGAGGCGCTGCAGCCGGGGTTCAGGGAATACGGCGCGCGCGTCGTCGCCAACGCCAGAATGCTGGCGAAGGTGTTGCAGGACAACGGTATCAAGATCGTCGGCGGCGGCACCGACACGCATATGGTGTTGCTGGATCTCAGACCCCAGGGAATCATCGGCAAGCAGGCGGAAGATGCGTTGGCGGCCGCCGACATTACTTCCAATAAAAACCCCATCCCGTTCGACGCGGCGAAGCCCGCTGACTGGGTCGGCTTGCGCCTCGGCGTCGCCGCCGCGACCACGCGCGGACTGGATGAATCGGAAATGATCGAGCTGGCGACCTGTATTGCCGACTTAATCAATGCTGCCGGCGCGGGCACACTCGATCGGGTCGTACCCGCTGCAAAAACCAGAGTAGCGAGTCTGTGCCAGAGATTCCCATGATGCGAAACTATAGCGAGCCCTGTATTTAGGGCCGACGTAACAAAAGGTATTCAGATATGAAGGCATTACCGGAATTCAGGCTGGAGACGCACTTTGCGAAGTGGGAATTCAAGGCCAGGTACCATATGACCGCATCGGACGCGGAGAGTCTTTCGATACGCGACTTGCTGGCCATGGCGACGACCGACGAACGCGAGGAATTCGAGAATCTCTGGCTAGGCTATACCGAAACTTTCGGAGCGCCCGATTTACGCGAAGTTATCGCCGAAATGTACGCCGACAGGAACTCCGACGAAGTGCTTTGTTTCGCCGGCGCCAGCGAGGGCATCTTTGCCGCCAACAGGGTTATCCTCGACCGGCACAGTCATGCGATCGCGATAACGCCCAATTATCAATCGCACGAGTCGCTGCCACTCGCGATTTGCGATACGAGCGGGGTTCCGCTCGACCCCGACGATAACTGGTCGCTCGATATCGACCGGATTGCGCAGGCGATCAAACCGAATACCCGGCTGCTAACCATCAATTTCCCGCACAACCCGACCGGGGCAAACCTCCCGTTGGAGCGGCTGGAAGCGCTGGTTGCGTTGTGCCGCAAGCATGGCATTTATATTTTAAGCGATGAAATTTTCAATGGCCTGGGGCGCAGCGGAACGGTGCACATGCCTTACATCACCGAGATCTACGAACGCGGACTATCGCTCAACGTCATGTCAAAAGCCTACGGCATGCCCGGGCTTCGTATCGGCTGGATAGCCAGCGCCGATAAAGAGCTGTTGCTAAAAATGGAACGCGCCAAGCACTACCTGTCGATCTGCAACTCCGCGCCGAGCGAACGCCTGGCGAAAATTGCGCTGAGGAATCGCGCCGAGATCCTGGCCCGCAACTGCAAAATCATCGATGACAACCTGGAAAAGCTGAACGCATTTTTTGAGCGGCACGCGGATTTGTTCGACTGGAGAGTATCGGACGCAACCTGCATGGCATTCCCGCGTTACCTTGGCGCGGACGGGGTAGAACACTTCACGCAGCGCTTGCTCGAGGAGGCCGGTGTGCTGCTGTTGCCCGGCAGCATCTATTCATCCGAACTCGCGCCTACTCCGCTCGATCGCTTCAGAATCGGATTCGGCCGCTCCGCTATCGACGCAGGAATCGCGGCGATGGATGCGCACCTGCAGCGCATTCACGGCTGAGACTCAAAGAGTCAGTCGCTACTCCCCCGGGCATCATCCCTGGATGATGCATCGGGATAAAGGGTTGTCGCCTCCGGTGTCAGGCTGGCGGACACGGCAACGGCGGCGGAACGATTTTCAGTAGGAGCAGGCGCCTTCCACCAGCGAAACAGTGCTGTCATCACCGTCAATGCCGCGATCAACGTAAGCAGGTAAAAAACGCCTTGCGGACCATAGTGCTCGATTGCGGTACCGCCGAGTGTCGGACCGATCGTCATGCCCGCGGCCAGAATCAGGACCAGGGTTCCGCTGGCGGCGACAACCTGGGATGACTTCAGGTGATCGTTCATGTGCGCCATGCAAACCGAATACACCGGTAGCGTCAGTCCCCCCAGTAAAGCGACCAACAGGTAGAGCAGGTTCAAGTTGCCGGCGGGATTTTCCAGTGAAGCGAGCACCAGGCAAACCGGAATCGACAGGCCTGGTGCGCCGACAATCACCAGCCGCCTGTCGACCATGTCGGAGAGTTTGCCCAGCGGGAACTGAAACAGCATCCCGCCCACCGTCATAAAGCCGAGCATTACGCCTATGGCTCCGGTGGATAGTCCAATGGCTTTCCCGTATAGCGCAAACGCCACGTAGAGCGCGGTCTGGGAAATACCATTGAGAAAGCTGCCCGTCAAAGCCATTGGCGAGAGCCGAAACAGCTCGCGCAGGGAGATTCTTTCCGGCAGCTCGTATGGCGGCGTGGCGCTGGCCGACACCAGCATGGGAACCAGTGAAAAGGAAATCAGTATGGAAACGACGATGAATAGCAGGATGCCTTCCGGGCTCGAAAGATTGAGCAGCATCTGGCCCGCGGTAAACCCGCCCGTCTGGACAATAAAATAGATCGACAAAATACTACCGCGACTCTCGTTACTGGCGCTGCCGTTCAACCAGCTTTCCGAGACGATGTAGAGACCCGAAAAGCAAAATCCCGTCATTAACCGCATGGCGCCCCAACTCCAGGGATCGAAGGTGACAAGATGCACCAGCGCCGCGCCACTGGCGACCGAGGCGAGCGCGGCAAAAACACGTATGTGACCGACTCGCATGATCAGGCGAGGCGCGATCAGGCAGCCCAGCAAGGATCCCACCGGATAGCCGGATTGCATCAAGCCAATAGTGGAATCGCTAAATCCCAACCCGCTACCGCGCAAGGTGAGCAAGGTTGTCAGTAAACCGTTGCTGACCATGAGAAAGACCATGCCGATGAAAAGTGGCCAGGATGCGCGAATTGCGGCCCACATAACATTACTCCCGGGTACTTGCTAAATGCAAAATCAGACGATTGTACAGTGACTTCAAGGATGTGGTGACAAATGATTATTGTCGACACCGGTTAGCCTGCGCCATCACTTTTTCAGCCTGACAGGCTCGCTTCGGCGTTATACTGCCCACAGGATTAAAACTACCAGCAAACAATGCCCGAAGGTCCCGAAATACGGCTCGCCGCCGATGAAGTCGCCAGGGCGCTGGTCGCGCGGCCGGCGACCAGGGTCGAGTTCGCGTTTCCCCACCTGCGCCAATTTTCAGGCCGGCTGCAGGGCCAGCGGGTGACCGGCGTCGCTACCCGGGGCAAGGCCATCCTGACACATTTCGATAACGGCCTTGTCATTTACAGCCATAACCAGCTGTACGGGCGCTGGTTTATCGACAAGGCCGGGCACTACCCCGATACCGGGCGCCAGTTGCGGCTTGCGATCCACAACGAGGAGTACAGTGCGCTGCTTTATAGCGCGTCCGAGATCGACGTGCTGAAGGCGAGCGAACTGCAGTTGCATCCCTTCCTCGCCCGGCTCGGTCCCGACCTGTTAAGCGATGACCCCGACACCGAAACGATTTTGCAACGCCTGACTTCGCCGTGTTTCCGCCAGCGGCAGCTCGCCGGCCTGTTACTCGACCAGGGATTTGTCGCCGGCCTGGGAAACTACCTGCGTGCCGAGATATTGACTCGCGCTCGCCTGCACCCGACCTTGAAACCGAGCCAGTGCAGTGACCGGCAGCTGCGTTGCCTATCCCGTCATATCATCGGCCTTACCCGGCGCGCGTACCGCACACGCGGCATCATCAATCCGCCGAAGCTGGTCGCGCGGCTCAAGCGAGAGGGGCTGACCAGTCGCGAGCAGCACCGTTTCAACAGCTACGGCCGCGCCGGCCAGGCCTGCCATTTCTGCGGCTCGATAATCGAGATTTCAAACGCCGGTGGGCGCAAGATGTACTTTTGCCCCAGTTGTCAGCCAGTTCCGTCAGCGGGAAAAAACAGGGGATGCGATTGATGTCGAAGGTAATGACGACAGCAGATTACAGGATTTAAGATTACAGATTAAAATGAC
>Ga0255052_10003270_pt1 | contig 11347 bp, 6 predicted proteins | sample JV7_2_21_MG_FD_188632 | JGI IMG/M metagenome (GOLD analysis project Ga0255052, IMG submission 188632) | Seawater microbial communities from Jervis Inlet, British Columbia, Canada - JV7_2_21 | ecosystem: Environmental > Aquatic > Marine > Inlet | place: Canada: British Columbia | collected...
TCATCATTGACTCGACATGGTACAATCTGACCTGGAAAGCGGGCGACCTTGCGACTTCGCATCAGGTATACATGTCAGACAATTTCGACGACGTTAACGACGGCAGAGTAGAGGCTATTCCAGCGGTGGGCACATTTGCTGTAGTAGGCTTCGGCGAGCCATTTTCGGCCGGGCTGGTCCCCGGGACAACTTACTACTGGCGCGTGGATGGAATTGACGATGCTGAGCCCGACAGCCCCTGGAAGGGCAGCATTTGGAGTTTCAGCGTTCGACCCAAGACCGCCTGGCGTCCGGCGCCTGCCGACGGAGCACTATTCGTGGAGCCTGATGCGGACCTGGCTTGGGATAAAGGTGTGGGAGCAGCCCTGCACTATTTGTATTTCGCAGACAACTTCCAGGATGTCAACAGCGCTGAAGGTGGTGCTTTTGTGCTCGGAACGACCTATGATCCCGGCCCTCTGGAGACGGGCAAGACCTACTACTGGCGCGTTGACAGCTCTGACGGTCTGACCACCCACAGGGGCAAGGTCTGGAGCTTCACCGCGACCACACCGGGTGGCGGGCTTCTAGGCGAGTACTTCAACAATATGGACCCGATCGGTCAACCCGTTCTGACGCGGATTGATCCCATAATTGATGTTGACTACGGCAACGCCTCGCCGGAGCCAAACGTGGTCGATGCAGACTGGTTTTCTGTTCGCTGGCGAGGTGAACTGCAAGTCGCTTTCTCAGAAGTCTATACATTCTACACCCGCGCCAACGACGGCTCAAGGTTGTGGATTGACGAGAAGTTGATCGTGGACAAGTGGGCCTGGGTCAACATGGTGACTGATACCCGCAGTAAGCCTATCGAACTTGTTGCCGGAGAGACGTACAGCATCCGGATGGAATTGTTCAATGAAGATGAAGAGTCCGAGGCGCATCTTCTCTGGGAGAGCGCCAGTCAACCCAAGGCGATAGTCCCATCGGCAGCGTTTGCACCGCCAGTCAGGGCGGGCGGTCCAAGCCCGTCCAACGAGGCCACGGGTGTGAAGATGATGCCGATTCTCAAGTGGGGTCCGGGAGTTTATGCCGCTTCGCACGAGGTATATTTCGGCACTGACGCCGATGCCGTCAGCAGCGCCGTCGTAACCTCGCCCGAGCACAAGAGTTCTCCGGCGATCGGATCCGAAAGCTACGATCCGGGCAAGCTCGCCTGGCACACAACTTACTATTGGCGAGTAGATGAAGTGAACACTGTCAATCCGGACAGTCCCTGGACAGGCAGGGTTTGGAGTTTTACCACGGGCGATTTTCTCGTGGTCGATAACTTCGAGGATTATACGGATGACGACGCGGCAAACGAAGCCATCTGGCAGAGCTGGATCGATGGTTTTGGCGTTGCCGCTAACGGCTCGCAAGTCGGCAATCTGTTCCCGCCGTATGCCGAGCAGACGATTGTTCACGGCGGCCGCCAGTCCATGCCGCTGTCCTATGACAATACTGCCGCTATAACGAATTCGGAGGCGGAACTGACTTTGAGTTATCCGCGCGACTGGACCGAGGAAGGAGTTGCCGTGCTGTCGCTGTGGTTCAGGGGCTATCCAGCCTCGGTTGGCAGCTTCACCGAAGGGCCTCCCGGCTCGCCGGGATTCACGATGACCGCCGCCGGTTCAAATATTGGCGGCACGGTGGATGAGTTCCACTTCGCATACAAGACGCTCACAGGCCCGGGCTCGATCACGGCAAGAGTTGACAGCATCCAGAACACGCACGATCAGGCCAAGGCCGGTGTGATGATTCGTGAGACGCTCGATCCGGATTCGGCGCATGCCTTCGCGTGCATCGCACCAGTCGACGGCGTTGGCTCCCGGGGCCGCACCGCCACTGGAGGCGGCAGCTTCAGCACGTTCCAGACCGATACTACGGCGCCCCACTGGGTCAAACTTGAACGCGATGTCGCGGGCAACTTTACCGTTTCCCATTCGACCAACGGCTCTACATGGCAGCCGGTGGAGCTTTCGGCCCCGACCGCCATCCCAATGGACGCGACCGTATACGTAGGTCTGGCGCTGACCAGTCGCAACGCCGCCCTGACATGCGAAGCGAAATTCTCCAACGTCGCGATCACCGGCACCGCCGGTACGCAGTGGCTGCACCAGGACATTGGCATACTCGCCAACGCCGCTGAGCCTTTGTATGTCGCCGTAACCGACGGCGCCAGCGCATCGGCGGTCGTCCAGCACGACGACGCCAACGCATCAACGATAGACGTCTGGACCGAATGGGTCATCGATCTGCAGACAATGGCCGATCAGGGTGTAAACCTGACTAACATTGACAAGATCGCCATCGGCCTGGGATCAGAGGGCGATACAAATGCAGCCGGCGGATCGGGAACGATGTTCATCGACGACGTCAGGTTGTTAAGGCCCGCCGAAGAGCCGCAGCCATAGATCACAGCGCTCACGGTGACAACGATTTGAGCTATTTCGGGGCCTGCACCAACTCATTCGGCGCAGGCCCCGAATAATTCTTCCCTTCTCATCCGAAATACCGAAAGATGGCCGGACCTTCGGGCGGTCGCTAATCCACTCTGATGCCCTGCTGCTCCAGCCACTCTATGAGATCGCCCATCTCGTTATTGAAAATCTCGCTGTCGTAATCCTCTTCCAGCTTGTGAATGTTGCTCTCCAGCTCCGGCTGCTCTTCCACGGCGTCGCCGAGCTTCTTCTCGAACTCATCGCTGATTGTCGTCAAGTCGCCGAGTTCGATATCCAGCTCCAGCATGCCTGCCAGGCGTCTGGTTGCCGCTTCGATACACTTGGGATTGTTGCCCTGCACGTACGCGGGAATCGTAGCCACGAGGCTTACCATGCTTATGCCCCGTTTATGCGCGTTGGCAGTCAGGTAGGTGATAATGCTGGCCGGGCCTTCATAGTTAGCGAATTTCACCCCGTAGTGCTGGAAAGTTTCTTTAAGTTCCGGATGCGAGACGGAACAGAAGAGCCTCGGCTCACGTGTGTGGGGCACAAGACCGGCTACGCTGCCGATGAAATATATCATCTTGACGCCGAATTCCTCGCACAGCGAAAAGACACAATCTGCAAACTCTTCCCAGTTCAGATTCGGCTCTTTGCCCTTGAAAAGAATCAAATCACCACTTTCGCTGTAGAAGAAGGAGTTCACCGGGGTTTCAATGGACTCGACCAAGCCCTCGGTTATCTTCGTGTGCGGGCGAAACAACGCGGTTATCTCCATCGAACCCGGGAAACTGCAAAGATAGAATCCTTTGGGGTCAATCTCGGCAAATTTTCGCGCGCCGACCTTCTCGATAAGGCACCCCGCCGTCCCTGTTGAGACCTCGCCGCCGTCCATCCAGCCGGATAAACCCAGTAGCAGACGAGGGTTATGTAATTCAGGCTTCTCGATGATGCTCAGCTTGTCAGATAACATGTTTGTTCCTCGATTGGTGCCACGTACTGCCTTTATAATATTTATCGGCACGTCCGTAGACATACATTTGCCAATAATTGCCAAAACTGCAAGATGAGGATACTTGCCATACGGAAAAAAACTGGAAAAGTTTTGTGACGATCCAAGCAAAACAGGTAGAATAGAACAGATCAAAATGATCGAGGGCACGAAAGGCAAAACTGGCACTTTGATCGTCGCCCGGTGGTTGTGGGGTATTGGAAAAGGAGAACACCTATGTCGCAAAGCATAAATCGTCGAGGTTTTATCAAGAAATCACTGCTGAGTCCGGCGGCAGGTGCATTAGCAATGCAGGCAACGCAGAATAAGGTCCAGGCCGGCAGCACGGTAAAGCGATCTCAGTCATCGCCAGGTGCGCCGGCATCCGAGGCGAGTCTGCCGAAAGGCAGGATCAAGAACCTTGAGATCGGCCGGCTCCTGCTCGGGGGCAACCTGCTGACCCATTTTACCCACAGCAGGGACTTGAGATACGTTTACAATCTGACGGCACACTACAACACCGAGGAAAAGATCCTCGATACAATGAGAGTCGCCGAAGCTCACGGGGTCGACACGCTCGTTATACATACCGCCCCGGGCATTGTGAGTGTGCTCAAGAAATACCGCTACCGACAGGGTGGCAAGATGAAGTGGATAATATGCCCGACGGCCCAGGTCGACAGCGACCCCGACGCTTACACAAAGCAGGTCCGAATGCTTGTCGAAGAAGGCGTCGACGCAGTCTATCTGTGGGGCGTCAGCGCCGACCGGCTTGTCGCTCAGGGCAAGGTGGACATGATCGCCAAGGCGGTGGAAATCGCCAAAGACAACGGCGTTCCCTCGGGTGTCGGCGCGCATGATCTGAAAGTTGTCAAGGAATGCGAGCAGAACAACATCGACGCTGATTTCTATATCAAGACATTCCACCACCACAACTATAAGAGCGCACCGAGGCCTGATGAATTGACAACAGTCACCGCGGAAGTCCCGGGCTACTGGTGCAAGAATCCTCAAGAAGTCATCGACTACATGAAGGGGGTCGAAAAGCCGTGGATCGCCTTCAAGGTGATGGCCGCCGGTGCGATTCCACCCAGGAATGCTTTCAGCTACGCATTTGAAAACGGCGCCGATTTCGTGCTGGCCGGAATGTTCGACTTCGAGATCGCCGAGGACGTACTCGTTGCAAATGCCGCTCTGAAGAAAGCCAATAGAGTTCGCCCCTGGAGGGCTTAGCAGCCGCTTAGGCCTTATCGGATTTGTTGGCTTTGGTCAGCATATCGGTCTTGCCCGCAGCCAGATCCGCGATGGCGCGTGTGTAGCCAAATCTCTGCAGGAATATCATTACGACAGCCGTGATAGGCACGGCCAGGAACATCCCGATTATTCCCCAGATTGTCCCGAAGAAGATCAGCGACAGCAGCACCACGACAGGGTGTAAGTCGAGCGATTCTCCCATCATCTTGGGCTGGATGAGATTGCCAATGACAAACTGGATGCCGCCGGGGATAGCCAGGACGAGGACCTTCGTGACTATGCCGAGCTGCGGATCGATCAGGGCCACGGGCAGAGGCAGGATCGTCGCTATGACCGAGCCTATGTTCGGGATAAAATTCAACATGAAGGCGAGGAAGCCGAACATCCAATAGAATCGCACTCCGAGAAAGAACAGCACGAGCCCCACAAGGACTCCAGTAATCCCGGAGGTGAGGAGCATAGTCAGCACGTACCGCTTGATGCGGACCTCAACCTCCCACCACAGGCTGCCCGCCGTCGCCTTGTACGCGCCCTTGCCGGCGACCATGAAGATCATGAAGATCAGGACGAGCAGGCCGTTGGAGATCACGCCCATGATGCTGCTGGCAGTATCGGCGAGCACGCCTCGCACCGTATCGGTGGGAATGCGAATCAGTGGCTCTGAAGGATGGTCAGCCAGAGAGTTGGGATCGTCGGGATCATTGGCCAGACTGTTGGGATCGTTGGGATCGCCCGTATACCAATCGGACGGAATGAGCCCCCGTGTCCGCACGAGCAGTGCCCGGAATTGTTTCTCATAGTCGTCTTTGCTGTCGACAATCTCATTTGCTGCAACCGTAACGAGCAGGGCCGCCAGAACAAGGATCGTGCAACCCACCAGGACCGTCGTCAGTATCGCAGTACGGCGCGGGATGCGGAGCCACTTCATTTGTACGTCGATGGCCGGGATCAAACAGAGCGTGAGAAAAACCGCCAGCACAAATGGGATCAGCACGGAACGCAGCGCGTACAGCGCACCGGAGATACCCAATCCTGTCAGAATCAGCAGACACCCCGTCTGAATGCGTTGCTCGTAATGTTCACTCTTTTGAGCCATTTCCAATTCGTCCTTTGTTCAGTCAGAAAGAAAGGCAAACATTTCGCAAATAAGGCAATCGACAACGCTTGGCAATTCGGAGAAAGCATACTACCAAATCGGCCCGGAGTCTTCCAACATTTTTTGACATCTGTAGAACTTGCATGTGAGATGAACTACTCCGATCCTCACGCCTTCCGCGATCCGAAAGACCGCAGGAAGTGGAATTTCCCTCCGCAGGTGGACGGGCTGCCCACCAGTCCGCTGGCGCCCGGCGAGAAAACGATCTTTCCATTTCAGCAGATCGACACGCCGCAGCAGCGGGTGCGCACCGCCGGTTATTACAACGCCGTGCAGAGCCTCGATGACGGCATTGGAATGTTGACCGACGTAATGGACAAACACGGCCATCGCGACGACACACTCATCATCTTCATCGGAGATCACGGACCGCCCTTCGCACGAGGCAAGACGACCGTTTACGAATCCGGTATTCGCATCCCGTTTATCGCCCGCTGGCCCGGCGTTTCCAGACCGGCCAAGAGCCGGGCGATGGTCTCCACTATCGACATCCTGCCCACCATCCTGGACGCAACAGGCATTGCGCCGCCAGGGAAAATGCACGGCAAATCACTGCGCCAGGTCTTGAAGAACGCCGATGTGCCGTGGCGCGAGTACCTCGTAGCCGAGTTCCATTTCCACGGAGGCCGCCCCTTCTACCCGCGACGCGCCATTCGCGACCAGCGATACAAATTGATCCACAATTTGCTGGCCGGAAAGTCAAAACCTTCAAACAGCATCGACGCCGACCCGGCGTATCGCATATCACAACAACCTCGCTACGACGGCACAGCCGTGCGCAGAGCGTTCGATACGTTTGCCAACCCACCTGAGTTCGAACTCTACGATCTTCAAAACGACACCGTGGAGTTCGACAACCTGGCGGGAAGACGGCAATTCCAAACGGTTCAGGAAAGACTGACCACCGCGCTTTTCGAATACAGGAGGCAGACGGACGATCCGTTTCTCGATCCGGACTTTGTGAAGAAGATAGACCAACGAGGACGATGAACGCGGTTTTTCTCATATCACGCCGATTGACTTGTCCTGTGCTTGTCTTTTCGTGAAGATTTCGTGCCATTTTGTTGCGGAGTCGAGGGCTTGTCTGACTGACAAAGGTGGCCACGTCGCGCCCACGCGCGTGGTGCGCATTCTACCCCCGTAAGCTGCGCATTAACCCGTTGGCCGTCGCGCCCACGCGCACGGGGGCAGATGGAGGATATTTGTTCTGAAGAAAGCTTCAGAACATCGCGCCCACGCGCGCGGGGACAGATTACCGTTCAACTTGGTAACAACGATGTTACCAGGTCGCCGCCCACGCGCACGGGGATAAGGGCGGTAAGGTTGGTTGTGCCCGGATGAGAATAAGGGTTAACCGAACGCTCCGTCTGACACTTCGGTACGCCGGGCGGGCTCCGCCCTGCCGCCCGTCGACCTGCGTGTCCGACTCCGCTTGCCTACTTGCTTACGAAACTGCGGGCCACACGAAAGCCCAGGTTGTAGCCCCGCCACGGGGGCCCGTTGCAGTGGCGAAACGCCGACCGGCAGACCCGCGGCACGTCGAGCCAACTGCCGCCGCGGCACACCCGGATCGAGCCCATATCAGGCCCTGTCGGATCATTCCGGGGACTCTCATCATTATAGCCCTCTGCGTACCAATCGTTACACCACTCCCACACATTGCCGTGCATGTCATATAAACCCCAGGGATTGGGTCTCTTCTGCCCTACTGAATGAGCATATTTCTCATCCACATCATAGGCATTGCTTCCACACCAGGCGTAGTCACCAAGGGACGAGTCACTGTCGCCGAAGCTAAACCGAGTTGTTGTACCCGCTCGGCAGGCATACTCCCACTCAGCTTCAGTGGGCAATCTGTACGTTTTGCCTTCCTGCTGACTCAGCTTCCTGCAAAACTCCACCGCATCATCCCATCTCACATATACAGCAGGATTGTTGGCATCCTCCTGAACACCAGATTTTCCAGACCACGGCTGGGCATTCATAACTGACTTGTACTGGCCTTGAGTTACCTCCGTCTGCCCCATCCAGAAGCCTTCGGATATGCGTACTTGATGCTGCGGACCTTCACGTCTTAATCTACCCTCTTCTGTAGATGGGCTGCCCATCATAAACGAACCGGCTGGAATATAGACCAGCTTCATGCCGATGGAGTTGGTTACTGCATCGCCTACTACATCGCCAGGTTTTGGAAGCAGAGCTGCTTCAACCGGCTCTTCCACGGCCACCTCTGGTTTCTCAGACCCCCTATCTGGTTCCACTTGGGGTCCTGGAGGCGGGATTACGGGCTGGGGCCGCAAATCTGTATCGGCGACTTGCTGTTGACCTCGCAGAGCCTCAGGTCTTTCGGCCGGTCGCGATCCGGAAGATCGAAGAATGGCTACCAGAATAATGAGCGCTACAACCACGACCGCAGCCACAGCAGAAATGCCAACTATGATGCGTTTATCCACACCCTCAGACTCCTCGTATTCATCAGTCTCCTCTTGATACGGGGCCTCATCAGTGCGCGGTGGAATTGAGGCATCGGACTCGCCCACGACGCCCCCGGACGAGGTTTCGATGTAGCTGCCGCATGCGGGACATTCTACGGTTTGTCCTCTCGAAGTCTCCGGGACTTGTATTGTCTCGTCGCACATTGAGCATACAATACTGAAAGTCTCGGCACCGTCAGGCGGCCCTTTATTAAGAGAGGGAACGACAACTGGATTCTTACATTTGGGGCATTTGCCTTTCTTGCCGGCGTGAATTTGAGGAACACTAATTTTATGCCCGCAGTTTTTGCAGTCGAACTCTATCTTGTCCGAATTATCAGGTACAACGCGGACGCCGCCGCACTTTGGGCACTTAACGCGCTTGCCTGAGTGTTTATCCTCAACATTGAGTTTCTGACGACATTTCTCACAGGAAAACTCAATCATGGCCCAAGTCTCCCATTTAGCATAGTGACCGGCACGCGTGTGTCCCCCTGTTTCGTTAGACTAATATCCGAGATTTCCGATATACACTTCACTGAAACACTTGCACGCCCTTGAACATGTTGTATGTCATCGTACCATACTCTGAGCCGAATTTAAAGCGTGATTTCCCGGAATATGGCCTTACGATACCCTTCGAAGGCAGATCGTCGATTCTGACGCCAATTGACACGTCTATACGCACACGCTGAGAGGCTCGGAAGCGAAAGCCATAGAGAAGCTTCCTAACTTGACGACGGGAACCGATGATCGTGACTTGTCCGTGGCTTGACTTTTCGACGTACAAACATAGACAAGCGTGGACACAACTGGACAGAGAAACAGTGATAACGAACGAAAAACAGCGTTTTCAGCTTAGTATCGACAGTAATTGGATGGAGGGACGATCCGTTTCTCGATCCGAACTTCCTCAAGAAGATAGACCAACGAGGGCAGCCCCAGAAGTAGCCAATCTCAACGGCGTTTGGGGCCATCGTAATCGTAGTGGAAGTAGTCAATGTCGATGTGCCCCGCCGCTTTCTTGTCATTCCAGCAATAGAAGCCAAGCCGGTCGCCTCGCCAACGCCCGAACTCCAATCGGAACGGGTCGCCGAACCTCCTGAATGTCTCGCCGTCCAGACTGTATTCGTAAAAGGCCTGATTCCCGTCGTTCTGCGTGCGATAGTAGATCACGTCGCTACGAACAATCGGCCCCTCCTTCACATTGCCTTTGCTGTTGAAGATCAGCTTCCTGTTGCCGCTGTCGTCAACACGAATCCCGAGCAGGATGAATTGGCCGCTGTGATGGCAGAATCCCCCTTGTTGGCCCGGCTTCATTCCACTGATATCCACTCTCGCCGTCACTACGCCTTTGCCCATGCCCATCAACCGCTGGTTGATCGTATTGGAGGCGTTCCAAAATCCGCCGCCACCTACCGGGACGTTCGCCCGCAGGCGCAGCCACCCCGGGCGCTCGGTCAGGCTCCAGCGCTCATCCCGCGGATTGTGGTTCCACTCCCATTGCGGCCCTAGCCCCCTACCGTCGAACTCGTCGTCGGTCTGCGGCGCATCAATCGGATGTCCCTGAATCGGTTTCTTCCATCCGGCCACCGTGTTGCCGATTCCGTTGCCGTCCGGGTCCTCGCCCAGCACGGGCCAGCCGTCCCGCCATTTCACCGGGATCAGCCACTGCGAACGCCCCTCGTAGGAGCTACCGGTGGTCTTGCCAGCTAACGGTCCTTTTATCTTTTCACGGTGCTGTACAAGCTGGTGCGTAAACCACCACGAATCGTCTGCGGCTTGCACGAGTGCGCCCTGACAAACACTGCGCCGAGCGCCGGCAGCTTTTTCCATGACGATTTTGCGCTCGAAGGCACCGTACATGCTCTTTGAGCGCAAGACAAGTTGCTTGCGGTCGCCATCGATCCACTGCGCGAGGAAGATATAGTAATAATCGTTGATCTTATATATCTTGGCGGCCTCCGCCCCGTCACCATGATAAAGCGCTGTGCCTTCATCGAGGAGCTTCTTGCCGTCCCAGCTCATCTTGAACAGCCGGGTCTCATTCTTCTTGTGGACATTATCGCGTCCGAAGTTGCAGACCAGGTATGCCTGCTTCGCGTCCTCGTCCCAGAAAGCAGCCGGGTCGGTCCATCGCTGTTTCTTGAGCATGCAGATCGGGCGTGACCAGGGCCCCATAATCTCCTCTGCACTGCTCATATAGAGACCGCTGCTTGTGTCGATGAAATAGCAGTACCATGTTCCACCGTGATAAGCGATATCACCCGCCCAGACGCCAACGCGATAGCCCGACATCTTGTCGAAATTGTAGTTGGGCTTCCACGTCAACTTCTCGAATACGTGGCCGATCAGGCGCCAGTTCACAATGTCCGTCGAGGTCAGCAAGGTCATGCCCGGCGCATAATGATTGGTGGATGTTATCATGTAGTAGGTATCGCCAACCTGCTCGATGTCCACGTCCGGATAGTCAGCGTTTAGCATGGGGTTCTTGTACGTCCCATCTCCCTGGTCGCCCCACGAGCCCGTTTGAGATACTGCCCGAGCGTTACAACCGAGAGCGACAGCAAACAACGTCATCGCGAGTCCACATCTTCGGATTTCCATGAGTGCACCTTCCAATCCACCAATTCAAGGTTCATTAGAACCACTGACGCTTTCGGTTTTTCGATTCGGCGATGGTCTTGCAGGCGAGCGCCACATCCTCCTTCACTTGAAAATCAAACATCACCAGACAAACAAAGTCGGCGCCGCCGGCATACGCCAACTTCAACCCTTCCTCGGCGCCGATGGCGCCGGCGGCCATAACCTTGAAGGCGATCCAGGGCACCTTTACATCCTGCATGAAGTCAATGGTCTCCTCGAAGTCCCTGCAAAACATGTTGTCGTGGTATTCGGAGTGATCGTCGGACTCTTTCTCGAACATCTCTATAAACCGCCTTTTATCTTTCGGATGAGCGGACCAGTACCGGTCATGATGGAGGGTCTTCATGTAGAAGTCAGGCTTGAG
>Ga0255052_10003273_pt1 | contig 11343 bp, 8 predicted proteins | sample JV7_2_21_MG_FD_188632 | JGI IMG/M metagenome (GOLD analysis project Ga0255052, IMG submission 188632) | Seawater microbial communities from Jervis Inlet, British Columbia, Canada - JV7_2_21 | ecosystem: Environmental > Aquatic > Marine > Inlet | place: Canada: British Columbia | collected...
CTATCAGACCACCCATGCTGTGGCCTACCAGAAAGGCGTCGGTATCGGGACAGGCATCGCGTATCCGTTCGAGTAACAGACTGACGCCGTCTGTATATTCGGAAAACCGTCCAATATGGCAGCGCTCCCCTTCAGACTTGCCGTGGCCGATATGATCCAGTGCGAAAACGGCGTATCCGCGCTCCACGAAGAAATCTGCAAAATGTGCGTAGCGCCCCGAGTGTTCGGCGAGCCCGTGCGCGATCAGCAAAGCTGCCCTCGGCGCCCCGGTCGGCAACCAGCTCTGAAAATATAGGGCAGCGCCGGCGGCAGTCCTGAGCTCCCCTTCGGCGTGCTTCATATTAGAGTAACTTTCTTTGGCGCGGGATCTTCGGGAGCCTCGATGGATTCGTTCGCGGCTTGAAGCAAATTTTGCTGCGCGTCACGCAGACATTCCATCAGTAATTCGATATCGGGCAGTATCTCGCGCGTTGATGTAACGCTGAATGAAATCTGCCCGTTGTAACTTGGCGTTGCAATAAAGAGGCCCATGCCATTTGCCAGAGGCGCCATTGCGTAACTGTGAAACATTTGCGCACCATTCATGTACAGCGCTAACTGCGGGCCGGGCACATTCGATATAAAAAGATTGCACAGCTTCGGCGCCATGCCGGCACGGAGTACCAAACGCCCCGCAATGAGCTGTGTTGCGGCAGGAACATGCTGAGTCAGATCCGTCATCAGCCGGGCGGACAGACCGGACTTGGCTTCCTTGGACCTCCGGGTCGTCCTGGCGATTTCCCGAAGCCGCGTCAGCGGATCATCGATGTCCGTGAAGATCCGGGAGGTCATTGCGGTGATCCGGTTGCCGCCCTGCCGTGCTTCGGACTTTGTTTCTTTGTTGAGGCGGGCATTGATCGGAACCCACGCAACCAGGGACCTGTCCGGTAATTCGCCATGATGTTGCATGTACTGTCTTAAACCGCCGCCGCAGACAGCAAGAACGGCGTCGTTGACGGTCGCCCCGTCCACGGCCTCCTTGATTCTCCTGAAGTCGGCAAGTTCGAAAACCGTGGCGTCAAACATCTTGTGCGCAGACACTGGCACATTGAATCTGGAATCCGGGACACCCGCACCGTCGTCGTCCGGGCGGAGCGTATTCTGAACCGCCTGATAAAGCGTCGGCGCGCTGCGCATTGCAGTTTCGATCATACGAACCGGCGAGGTCACGTTGTTGAACACGGCCCGGCCGAGCATTGTGGTCAAACTGGGCCTTTCCGTCACCTGCACTTCAGCCGGGTCTGTTTTGATCGCGGGTGTGCCATTTGCATCGATATCGTGTAATGCACCAAGGAATTTTATCGCCGATGTGCCATCCACGGCGGCGTGGTGGATCTTTGTCGCAATCGCGTAGCTGCCTTTGGGCATCCCTTCTACATCATCGAGGCCTTCCACGACGTACATTTCCCAGGGTGGCCGTCTCATCGCCAATGGCCTGGAATGAAATCGCGCCATATGAATGCAGAACTGCCGCCAGTCCCCCGGCGCGGGCAGTCGCCCGTGACGAATATGGAATTCGATATCGAAATGCTCGTCATCCGCCCAATACGGATAGTCGAGGTCCAGGGGAACGTGAATCAACCGGCGTCTGAAAATCGGCGAGGCGTCGAGCCGGCTCTCAACGTGCGCAATGATGTCTTTGAAACGCACTTCTCCATTTGGCGCTGTTGACGGGTCGTATACATACACGGCCGTGACGTGGATCAGATTCTCGTCCGACTCCATGTAAAGAAATTGTGCGTCCTGTGCGCCGAGTTGCTGCATTTTCGTTTCCCTGGCTCCGTGTCGCGCTACTGATTACTCGCTTTCGCGATGCGTACGACGTCCTGATCCGCTGGCTGAAGTCTCTGGCCGCGCGCGGTCACTGCCATTGCCCTTATACGACGCAGGCGCAGGCGCAGATCCCGTAACTCGAGTGCAATGGCGTTTCGCCGCGCCGCGAGACCCTGGTCGCCGGGCGCAACAAGCCCCTGGTTATCCATCAGCTTGAACGCATTCCTGAACAGAAGCTCACTGATCGACGCCCGGCTCAGAATGCGCCGCTGCAAAAGCAGTTGCCGTGCGTATTTGGTAGAGCGTGTCACACAATCCTTCTCGTCGAAGGCTTCACTCGGGGGATGGTCTGCGAGGAGATCTGCAACCACCGAATAGGCTTCTACAAAATGCAAGAGCGTTGCATGGGCGACAAATGGCTGCATCGCTGCAAGCATTTGATCGGCGGCCGCACCGCCTTTCGCCAGTACCGGCTCCCATCCTGTTTGCGCGTCTGAGAGCTCCCTCCTGATCTCGTCCCTGAACTGTGGAAGAGGCGCGTAAAAGAATTCGAATTTCAGGAGGTCGCGTATTCGCTCGGCCTCTTTCCAGAATATGTCGTTCGCCGCCCCACTTTGTACTTCGGCAGCCCTGGCGAGCGCCACCTCCGTTATTGCCTTGTTGATAAAGTAATGAATGACGGTATTGCGATAGTAGCTGGCTTCCAGCTGATATTCGGCCGCGATGCCGTACACTTTCTGCGGCCCTTCCGCAAAGCGTGTCACAATCCCGCTGTCGATCATGATGCTTGCAATGGCGCGAAGATGATCAACGTTTTCAAGATTGAAATCGCTGGTCAATTTGATCTCCCGGCGTTGTGCCCACTCGATCAACGCGGTCACCTCTGTCCTGAGCTCCCTCGTCGTCAGCGCCTGTGGCGCCGCACCGAGCAAAACCATGCATCCCAGAGATGGCAACGTTATCGGCGTGGCGGCGTTTGCGTTGACAGCAACTTTGAAGGCGATGCGCTTCAAAGCCATGCGATCGCCTTCGGGCGGCGCTTTCTCGAGCACAACAGGCTCTGCAAAGTTCACATAGACACGACCCATTGGTTGCCGCAGGCGCCTGACGTAAGCCAGGAACCAGCTCAGCGATTCTGCGGTCTTCTTGGTGCCTGTCTGCTCAGCTGCATAATCCGCCACATCGGTAATGAGGTCGTAACTGATCGATATCGGCAGTATGTGTATGTTTCGTGCGTCGGTCTCACGCGCAGCATCGAGAGCGTATTTCAGCAGGCCGTATCGGGGCGGCATCAGTTTCCCGACCCGCGAGCGGGTTCCTTCGAATGCCCAGCTCAGCGGAAAACGTTTCTCCATGAGGTAGCCCAGATAATGGCGCAGCACCAGTTTGTATAGCGGGTTGTCCTGGAAAGTCCTGCGAATGAAGATCGCCGGCGTGCGGCGTCCCAGAAAGCCCAGGCCTGCAAATGCCATATTGACGCCACCCAGAATATGTGGCGCCGGGAAGTCGTTGTCGAAACAAAGGCCGCTGATCGCGAATCCGTCGACGTGTGACTTGTGGGTCCAGAGCAGTATCGACGGATTCTCCCGAACCAGTTGCCGAATTCGCTCGATACTTTCCCTGTCGTAGACGATGTCGGCTTCGTAGCCGCGCGAACAGATGAAGCGACTAACTGCTCCCATTACATCGATCCAGAATGTCGCCGGCCTCGCGATCATCTCCCGCATGTACGCTCGTGCTTCGTTTACCAGTTCGTTGCGCGGTGTGCCGGTCTCGGCAGAGAGGCCATCGACGGCGGCATTGAAATCGCCGCTCGCCTGCAGGATTTCGGCGACGTACTTCGGCACTTTGTACCGGCCTCCCTGCAGACTCCGTTCCGCGATATCCAGAACGAGACTGGCCTGGCGCTCCACGAAACTCGCGAATCGCAATGGCTCTTCATTCGCATTGTAGGCATGGCTCTCATCGAAGTGGCTTCGCAATTGTGCAATCGTTGCCGGCTGTCCGACGACGTAGGCAACACGATCCGGGTAATTGCGTTTTATCAGAGAGGCTCTTATTTTGCCGGGCCGGTGCCTGTCCCCGAACAACAAGTCCCGGAGCCTCGGCGTGGCATCGGTAACGCCGGCCGGCTGCCAGACTACGCGAAGCGGTGCGATAAGCGTGTCTTCCGGCGCGCTGAGCGCCTGGCTCAGCCGCTCCGGGCTTCCCGAGCGCAGCACCGGAATAGTGAACGGTCGCGCATTCGGTTCATCGATCGAGCGCTCGGCCTGCAACCTTTCCTTGAGCAAAGTCTCTTCCAGGCTGTTCGCGGTGTCGAGGAGATAGATGACCGACCCGCCGTTGGCGATAGTGTGTATTTCGCTAATATTCATTCAAAATACGCTCACTCCCAGCTTCCGAGGACGACATTTTTCCATTTGTCCTTCGTTTGGCTATCCTCGTCTGCGTTCGGCATTACCTGCCCTGATTCGATCTTCGGCTGATCCTGCTGTGGAGCGAACTTGTCTCTTTGATGAAGGGCGTGAAGGAATTGACCGCGGACTTCCGCAACATGTTTATCCATTGTTTCCCGCTTCCATTCACCCGTGTCCACGGGCGGCAGCACTTCGACATCCACCGTTGCCGAGCGAAAGACGAACTCGCCTTTGGGTGCAACGTCGATCGCGTTGTGTATGACGACCGGTACGACCGGAACGCCAGCCTGCATTGCCAGATGAAATGCGCCTTTCTTGAACAGACCGAGCCGCGGACTGATGGCACGCGTGCCTTCCGGTGCAATGACGACTGACTTACCGTCAAAACGCATCGCATCGACGAGCGGCGTCATCGCTTCGATCGCGCTGGCGCTGTTTTGACGATCGATAAACACGATTCCTGCAAATTCGAGAATGTGCCCGATCAGCGGATATTGCTTGAGCTCCTTCTTTCCGACGCCTGCAATGTCACGACGCAATAATTTCGCCATGATGATGACGTCTGCCTTGCTCTGATGATTGAAAACGAACACAGCCGGCCTCTGTTCCCAAAGGTGGTGCTCACCGCTAACGTGCAGCTTGAGGCCAATCAGGGCCGCCGCGTAATCTCCGAAGACCGAGGAAGCAAAGTTTTGTGCTTCACGAACGGAACCGGTCAACGCCCAGATAGGTAATGCCGAGGCGAATGCCGGTACGAGACTCCAGGTCGCAGCAATCGATCTCAGGTAATCGGTAACACGCGGCTGCCCGCGGCTCGCGAATCTTCGAATCGGCCACCCTCGACGCTCCGCAATGGTGGCGAGTTTATGGTTCGGATTGAGCGGCTGCGGTTTCCCGACACGTTCCAGCAGCGCCAGGTCTTCGTGACTGTCGGTATAGAAAAAGCTCTGATCCAGATCGGCGCCACATTCTTTTGCCAGGTTTTCTGCCGCCGTGACTTTACCGCGCCCCCAGCAGGTGGGTCGGGCGACTGCGCCCGTAAAATGTCCTTGCTCCACGACCAGCCGAGTGCAAAGGACCCGATCTATGCCCAGATCGGCGGCCGCCGAATCGATCTGATACCGGGTTGCCGAGGATACGATCGCGACCGTGTGCCCCTTTTCCAGGTGGGCCTCGACCAGGGCCCTGGACTCCGGATAGATTTCGCGCGCGAGATATTTTTCGAAGACTTCCTCACCAAACCTGGCGTAGCTCTCCTCGGACACGCCGCGCAAGACCTGCGCCGCGGCGACCATCAGACCCGAGAAACCGAGCTGACCGATGCCATAGCTCGCGATCGCTGCCATCAACTCCGTAATCTCACGCGGTGACAGGTCGGCCCGAATTATCTGCTCTTTGATAAATGCGAATACAGAGAAGCCTGAAATAAGGGTGCCGTCGAAGTCGAAGAGTGCCGCAACCCCGGGACCGTCCGGCGCCAGATCGACGGCGTTCGTAATTTCCTTGTGTCTGTTCATTTCTCTCGCCGACAAATCGGATTCTTGTTCTGCTCCCGATTATTTCATACTGGCCGCCTCAAACCGGCCATAAGTCACATATTCCGGGCATCCGGTCCCATGTCGTACTGATATGAGCGCGCGCTCCGGAACGCGGTTTTGATAGGATAAGCTCCCTCAAAATCAGCAAGATTACAATCAGAGGAAACCGAATTGGCTACCCCGCTGCAAACTGTCGAGGACCAGGTCTCTGCCGAGGAATGGCAGATTCGCCAGGATCTGGCTGCTCTCTACCGCCTGGTCGCCATGCATGGCTGGGACGACCTGGTGTTTACGCACATCACTGCGCGGGTGCCGGGCCCCGAGCATCATTTCCTGATTAATCCCTACGGCATGTTGTTTGAATCGGTTACCGCGTCGAGCCTGATCAAGGTGGATCTCGAAGGCAACAAGATCATCGACACGCCTTATCCCTTCAATCCGGCGGGATACACGATCCACAGCGCCGTCCATCAGATTCGGGAAGATGCGAAATGCGTCATGCACCTGCACACGCGTGCCGGCGTCGCGGTCTCCGCGCAAAAACAGGGCCTCCTGCCCATCTCGCAGCAGGCATCCGTGGCCCTGGGCTCACTGGCCTATCATGATTACGAAGGCATCGCATTGAACCCGGAGGAAAAGGCAAGACTACAGCAGGATCTCGGCGACAAGGTCGCGATGATCCTGCGCAATCACGGCACTCTGGTCGCCGCGCCGACGATTGCCGATGCCTGGCTCTACATGTACATCCTGGAGACCGCCTGTCAGATCCAGATCGCCGCGCAGGCCGGTGGCTCGGAATTACTCATGCTCGATGAGGCAATCATTCGCCTTAACTGCGAAAACACCGCCGAAGCTACGGCGGGACAAGGCGGACAACTCGCGTGGGCAGCGATGCTGGGCAAGGTAGAACGTCGCGATCCGTCATTTCGCAACTGACAGAAAGGATTGCAACCGAAAATGAGCGCCGCAACGGAGCTGCGCGAATTCACCGCGCGAAGCAATGCAATACATGATGAGTATCTCGGCGATCCGGCGCTGCTCGAACGGTACAGCCGCTTCGTGGCTTGGCAGACCAATTACATGCTGCCGCTTTACGAGAATCTCCGGGTATCCGAGAGTTATTCCAATGCCGTCGATTTCGTTGTCTCCGACCTGACCGGGATCAACGTCAGCAGGCGCGACCAGGACATTGCCCGGGTTGTCCCGATCATGTCGAGAATGCTACCCGATGCAGCATTACAGACGATGGCTGCAGCCATGCGATTGAATGCCCGCGTCCTGGAAGTCAATCTATCGATCTGCCGCGCTATATATAAGGAGAGGTTGGTGGACGAGGACTTTTCCGAGGCCGAATATTGCCTGGCCTCCAGGCAAGCCTTCGAGCTCGACGAATGCCTCGAACTCGTGCAGCTGACCGAAGACATCGGCCGCAGCCTCGACCATGTCATTCGCATTCCGATGATCGGGCCGATGCTCAGGGCGATGCGCATGCCTGCCCGGCTATGGGGATTTGCAGCCATGCAGGAATTTCTGGAGAAAGGATACGAGACCTTTAGCGCACTCGAGGACGTCGATCAGTTTCTTGCGGATATCAAACTGAGAATGACCGAGGTTTTTACCGAGATATTTACCAGACCATTGGAAACAGATGAGCAATAGGATCGATCACATTGTCTGGGCCTGCCCGGACCTCGAGTCGGGTATCGACGAGCTCGAGGCACTGACCGGCGTACGCGCGCAGGTGGGCGGAAAGCATCCCGGTCTGGGTACGCATAACGCGTTGCTTCACCTGGGAGAAAGATGTTACCTGGAGATTGTTGCACCCGATCCCGATCAGGACAGCGGGCCATGGAGTAATTCACTGCGGAAGATGGCGGAGCCCGGTCTGTTGCACTGGGTCGTCGCCGCATCGAATCTTGGTCAGTACGCCAGCGGACTACCAGAGCTGATCGGGGGCCAGAACGAGCTCACGAGTATCTCGAGAAGTCACCCGGAATTGGGCCTGCTCAGTTGGCAAATATTGATGCTGCCACAGCACGATTACGGCTGTCTCGTTCCTTTTCTGATCGACTGGGCCGACTCGACTCACCCGACGGAACTGCTCGAGCAGGCGTGCACGCTGAGGAATCTGTGCATAAGCACACCGCAACTGCCAGACATCATGAAGATCTGCGCCTGGCTCGGGATCGACGCTGATTTCGCCGCGTCGGACGTACCCGGAATTGAATTTTGTATCGATACTCCGCAGGGTGAAATCAGACTCGCCACGCCGGAACCGCTGCCGATTGGCGTTACCTTCGGCGACTAGCGATACAAGTCCACTGTTGTACCAATACCCGCATTCTGTGCGGCAAGGTAGACGGCGTGGGCCGCATACAGGTCCTGTGCAGTGATACCCAGTGAGACATAAACGGTGACGTCTTCGGATGACTGACGGCCATCGAGTTCTCCAGCGACAACTCGACCGATCTCGCCGCGAACATGGCCGCGATCGTATTTCCCTTCCTCTATCGGAATCAGAATATCGCCTGATTCATTCATCGCGGACTCCAGGAGATCGACGAATACCACGGCCATTGCCATGAGATCGCTGTCGGCCTCGCGTGTCTTCGGCGTATGGGCACCGACCAGGTTGACGTGAGTGCCGGGCCGGATCCACTCACCCCGGATGACCGGCCCCGGCGATCCAGTAACGGCGCTGACGATATCGCAAGCGGCAACTTCCGACTGATCCTTACAGGCACGAATATTCAATCCGGAGCCTCCTGCATGTTCGGCGGCGAGAGTGTCGGCCTTGGCAGAATCGCGGCCCCAGATCAGGACCTCTTCTATTTCCCTGACAGCGGCGATCGCTGCGATGTGAGTTTGGGCCTGCACGCCGGTGCCCAGGATGCCGTGCGTTCGCGCGTCAGCCCGTGCGAGATGCCGGCTCGCCAGACCGGATGCCGCTGCCGTCCGGATCGCCGTTATTTCGGCGCCGTCGATCAGGGCTGTCGGCGTGCCCGTCGCATGATCGAAGAGCGCGACGAACCCCTGCACGGCTGGCAGGCCCGCGGCCGGATTGTTGGGGTGCTGGCTGATGACTTTGGTTCCGTAAACAGGAATGTCCGAGGCAACGCCTGGCATTACGAACAGTTGTCCACTTTGCTCGACGAGCGGCATCGTGATTCGCTGCGGAATGGTCACGGCGCCGGCGGAGACCGCCAGCATGGCTTGCGCCATCACCTCGACGCATTGCGGCATCGGCAGCAGTTCGCGTACCTCTGCCGCATTGATGATCCTGAGCGTCATGGATCCTTATTCAGAGATTCCCATCACAAGAGAGATGAGCAAGATGGGCGGAATCACGAAGCGAATCATGAATCGCCAGAAGTTGAAGAACAGGCCGTCTTGCACGTTGATTTCGTCTAGCTTAAGCGCCTTCGGCACGAGCCAGCCGAAGAAAATCGCGGCAAGCGCGCCGCCGATGAGCAACAGATTATTCGCCGCCAGGGTATCGAAGGTGTCGAAAATATCCTTGCCTCTGTAGGACGGTATGAACTCGAGGAGTCGTACGTCTTTCCAGACGGAGAAGCCGAGTATCGATGCAAGCCCTAGGACCCAGGCAGCGCCTGACACCCACAGGATGCCCTGTTTCCTCGGGATGTTGAGGTGTTCGTCTGTCCAGTTCACGACGCCTTCCGCCAAGCCTATGCACGAGGACAACGCTGCGGAGATCAGCAACACAAAGAAAATCGAGCCGAACAGCTGGCCTCCTGGCATTTGCCCGAACGCAAGCGGCAAAGTTTCGAATATCAGTCCCGGCCCGGCGCCCGGATTCAGCCCGTACTGGAATACGAGCGGGAATATCGCGAATCCGGCGAGCACGGCGACGCCAGTGTCCGCAAAAATGACCGCCGTTGCGGAACGGGGGATTGAGAAGTCCTTGGGCATGTAGGCGCCGAAGACGATTAGCGAGCCCATGCCAATGCCGATCGAAAAGAAAGCCTGCCCAATGGCCGCCATCACCGTGCCGAAACTAATCTTCGAAAAGTCGGGCTCCAGCAGGAATCGCAAGGTGCTAACCATGTCGCCCGCGACGACACCATAGATCACCATGATGACGATACTGCCGAACAGCGCCGGCATCAAGACCTTGACCGCCCGTTCGATGCCCAACTGCACGCCCTGGCGGATGATGAGGACAATTAGCAAATAGACCAGCGTATTCCAGAATATCAGGAGCCAGGGATTCGCGAGCAGACCGGAAAACATCGCGCCGGTAGCGTCAGCGTCGACACCGTCAAACGCACCGGTCGCCGCCTTGACGAAGTAGTCAATGGTCCAGCCCGATAGCACGGTGTAATACGAAAGAATGACAAAAGCGCAGAAGATGCCTAGATTGCCTATGATGCTCCAGCGGCTACTGCGGCCGCTTTCCCGCGCAACATTGGCGACGCTCTGTGAAGCGCTGGCCGCGCCCCGCCGGCCGATAGAGATTTCGGTGATCAGGAGCGGCAGTCCGATACCCAGCGCGCAGGCCAGGTAGAGGATCAGGAAAGCGCTGCCGCCGTTCTCGCCGAGCTGGTAAGGGAAACGCCAGATGTTGCCCATGCCGACCGCAAAACCGACAGCTGCCAGGAGAAACCCCAGTCGTGATGACCACTGCTCGGTCGAGCCTGCTGATCCCGCCATTTACTGCACCCGGTGGAGTAATTCGCGACATCTTCTCATAGTTCACGCATCGTGCCGACTGCGATTACAGGCTACAATTTGCGGCTCCCCGGCTAAACAATAACCAACACGGACTCTGGTAGATGAAAATTTCGAAAGGCCTTGTGCTCGGCATCGTACTGATTGCCGGAAACGTATATGCAGACACCCTCATTCACGCCGGCCGTCTGATTGACGGCGAGTCGGATACTGCGATGACCGAGATGACCGTTCGCGTCCATGGTTCGGATATCAAGGCTGTCGAGAGCGGCTATTCGGCCGCCGGTTCCGGTGACACCGTCATCGACCTCAGGGATCACACGGTCATGCCCGGACTGATGGATATGCATGTGCACCTGACCGGCGAATATTCACGCAATAGCAGGCTCAACCGCTTCATCACAAGCGAGGCAGACTACGCTTTCGATGCCGCCCGGAACGCAAGTCGGACACTCCTGGCCGGTTTTACCGTCGTCCGTAATCTCGGCGATTCGTTCAACGTGACGGTCGCCTTGAGAGATGCCATCGATGACGGCGATGTCCCGGGACCCCGAATCTTCTCGTCCGCGAAGTCACTGGCAACAACGGGCGGCCACGCCGATCCGACCAATGGCTGGGCCAGTCACCTGATGGGTGATCCGGGACCCGCGCTTGGTGTTATCAACGGCCCCGATGATGCCCGCAAGGCAGTTCGTCAGCGCTACAAGGACGGTGCCGACTGGATCAAGATCACGGCGACGGGTGGCGTACTGAGCGTCGCCAAGAGCGGGCAAAATCCCCAGTTCACCGACGAAGAACTTAAAGCGGTGATCGATACGGCTTCGGACTATGGCCTTCGCGTTGCAGCACACGCGCATGGGACGGAAGGAATGAAGCGCGCCGTT
>Ga0255052_10003274_pt1 | contig 11341 bp, 7 predicted proteins | sample JV7_2_21_MG_FD_188632 | JGI IMG/M metagenome (GOLD analysis project Ga0255052, IMG submission 188632) | Seawater microbial communities from Jervis Inlet, British Columbia, Canada - JV7_2_21 | ecosystem: Environmental > Aquatic > Marine > Inlet | place: Canada: British Columbia | collected...
GGGCAAATCTCAGCATCGCTTTCCCTGAGAGTCGGTCTCGAAACTCAGAGTATCACGACGCCTGGCGGACCTTTTCGAGAAACTCCGCCAGATCTGGTGAAGATAGCGGGTGGGCCAGATAGTAACCCTGACCGTAGAGACAGCCGAGGTCGAGCAGGCTCTTCAACTGCTCCTCGGTCTCGATGCCTTCGGCAACCACCTCGAAGGTCAGACCCAGCCCCAGTCGGAGGATCGCCTGGACCAGCGCTGATGCGCCCGCGTCCGTTTCGATTTCGTCGACAAAGAGCTTGTCGATCTTGACCACATCAACGGGGAAGCTGCGCAGATAGCTCAAAGACGAGTATCCGGTCCCGAAATCGTCGAGAGCGAGCTTCACCCCGAGGGACTTGATCGCGCGAAGCCTGCTGGCCGCCTGTTCAACGTCTTGCATCATGACGCCTTCAGTGATCTCGAGGACCAGGTGCTCGGGGTTGAGGCCGGACTCGGAGAGATCGTTGGCCAGGTTTTTCACGAAATCGGGTTGGCGAATGCTGGTCGGCGAGAGATTGACGTGAGCTGCGGCCGGCCGACCGGCAAATATCGTGTTGTTGAGGTCCCGCACTTTGGCGCAGGTGCGTTTGAGGACCATGCGGTCGATCTTCGGAGTGAGCCCGGCGTCCTCGGCCAACGGAATGAAGTGGAAGGCCGAGATGACCCCTTTCTCAGGGTGAATCCAGCGAACCAGGGCCTCGAAGCCGTGCACCGTAAGGTCTGAGAGTTTCATCAGGGGCTGGAAATAGACGTCGAGGCCCTGGTGGTCGACCGCGTGCCGGAGCTCCTGCTCGAGATCGAGGCGGCTCAGGGCGCTGGAGTGCATCGATTCTTCAAACACTGCGATCTCCGCCCTGCCGCGCTCCTTGGCGGTGTGGAGGGCGGTGAAGGCGTTGCGCATCAGTTCTTCGGACCCCATCTCGTTGGTTTGTGCGAGTGCGATACCGACGCTGGCGGTGAACTTGACCTCTCGACCTTCGAGCGCGAAAGGCTTGGCGAGATCGGCGAGGATCCGCTTGGCGGCGGCTATGGCCTCTTCCGGGTCTTTGGCTTCGAGCAAGATGGCGAACTCGTCGCCGCCGAAATGGGCGACCGAGTCGCCGGACCGGACGCTCTTGACCAGACGTTCGGCGAGGGAAACGAGGACCTGGTCGCCGGCCGAGTGGCCGAGGCTGTCGTTGACCCTTTTGAAGTCGTCGAGATCAAGGAACATCAAGACCGCGGCATGGCCCGGCGGTCGTCGCCGGGCGAGGCTGTTGCCGACCCGGTCAAGGAGCAGCGCCTTGTTGGGTAGGCCCGTCAGCGGGTCGTGCATCGCCTGGTAGTTGCCCTGATCGGCGACCTTGCTTTTGGCCGCGTGAGCGTGGGCCGATTCAATCGCGGCGCCGGCCTGTTCACCGAACAAGCTCATGGCGCGGAGATCGCGCTCACTGTACTTGCGGTCGGTCTTGGCGTTGATATTGAGGACACCGATGAGCTCGTCCTTGCCGATCAGGGGGACGCAGATCGCGCTTGCCGGTCGATGTTCTTCGTCTCCGTAATGGTCCCAATCAAATATGCCGAGCACGAGAACGGGCTCACGGGTGGCGGCTACCTGTCCTGCGATACCTTCGTTGAGACCGACGCGGGCTCCTCGAGCCGGACTGTCGCCCGACGAGCACACGGTCCGCAGCTCGTTGTCGGAGTGCATCAGCATGATCGATCCGCTGTGACCGTCGAGCAGATCCATCGAGCAGCTGAGGATGGTGTCGAGCACCTGCTCGACGTTGAGGTGGATACTGGAATCACTGCCCGATTCAATGAGCGCATTGGCCTCGCGCAGGCTGTTGGTGAGGGCCGCCGCGAGCACCCGCTCGTCCATCAGTTCTTCAGTGAGCGACCGCAGGTCGAGTTCTTTGCCGATGGCGTAAGCGCCGAAGAGCACGACGAGCACTACGACTCCGAGGTAGACAAGGCCACGAAAAGCGAAAAACGAGAGGTGGGAATCGCCCCAGAAGAGGACGAGGCTGAGCACCACGACGGTAGACACGAGCAGGACCAGGGTCATCGCCCAGAGCTGGAGACGCCGCTTCGCGATCATCTCGAGCGTCGGAGTCTCGAAGCTCGTCAGGCTGGTGACGTGCCCACGCCCTGGTTGGTCTTCACTGCTCGGTGTCATTCCCAGACCCCACTACATACCGCGACTCGATTTCGACTAAATCACTGCGAAAAGACGGCCCAGACACGAATCTCACGGGCCAAGACCCACTGGAAATAGCTTATCACGAGTGTTTTGAGCGATTAGTGGGTCGATTTCACTAGAGATGAATGGGTATTCAGAGCTTGATCGCAACCGCGACGGCGATGAAGACTGCAGCTACCACCAAGAGTTGCAGCAACAGGGGCGCCATAAAGCGCAACCAACGTTCATAGGGCACCTTTCCGAGCCCGAGTGATGCCATGAGGATTCCGGATGTCGGGATCACCATATTCGAAAAACCATCCCCGCACGTAAACGCGAAGACCGCGGTCTGTCTCGTGAGGCCGAGGACATCGGCAAGGGGAGACATCAACGGCATTGTCACGGCTGCCTGGCCTGAGCCCGAGGGGATGAAGAAATTGAGGATCGCCTGAAACGCCAACATGCCCTGGGCTGCGAGATACCTCGGCACATGTTGCAGAACTGCAGCGGCCGAGAAGATCAGGGTGTCGAGTATCTGACCATTTTCGAGGACGACTGTGATGCCCCGCGCAAAACCGACCACCAGCGCTGCGACGGTCATCTCCTCCATTCCCTTCACCGCCGCGAGGGTTGCGTCTCGGACAGGCAACCGGGAAACCGCAGTCGCGACGAGAGCCATCAGGATGAAGCCACCAGCCATCTGGGTCAGCCACCAGCCCATCTCCTGGACCGCATACAAAATGAATACGAAGATGGCGATGCATGCAATCAAGATGACGACGTGTGCGCCCTTGAGTGGCGGCGGTTCCATGTCGTCGGTGGGAAGCACGAAGTCATCGTCAGCCATGAGCGAGGTTGAGGGGTCCCGGCGGATGCGGCTTCCATAGCGGAGCATGTAGATCAGTGTTACCGCCATGCATGCGACGAGGAAGAGGAGTCGGAAGGGAATCGCGCTGTTGAGCGGAAGCCCTGCTATCTCCTGCGCGATGTTGACGGTGAACGGGTTGGTGGTGGCGGCGGCAAAGCCGACTGCTCCGGCGACGTACACCAACGCCACGCCGAAGATACGATCGCAACCAATCTCCTTGGCGACGATGAGAAAGATCGGAACCAGAGGTATGAACTCCTCGCCCATGCCCAGGGTGGAGCCGCCGATGGCCATCGCGGTCATGAGGACGATGGTGAGCACTTTCCACGACGATCGTAGACGATTGAGGACGGCGCCGAGCACGGCCGGTATCGTGCCGGTCGCCTGGAGGATGCCGAAGACTCCGCCGATGATGAAAATGAAGAAGATGATGTCGGCAGCCTTGACCATCCCGCGCGGGATGGCGCTCAGGAAACCCTCGAGACTGACCGGGCTCGCCATCCCCTCCACCTCGTCCTGAAACAGCAGACCCTTGGCGGAAAAATGCTTGGACAGGGTGTCGTAGGTGTCGGGCACCACCACCGTACGGTCACGCCCGCCGACGGACCGCGTCTCGCGTTCGTACTCACCGGATGGGACAATAAACGTCAGAAGACTGCAGATGAAGATCACACCCGTGAGCAGCGTGAATACATGTGGAATCTTGATTCGCCGCAGAAATCCGGCCACGGCTAATCCTCCCAGCCGGTCACACGGGCGGGGGTAAACCCCGCCCCTACGGTTTCGTTTGTAGGGGAGGGGTTTATCCCCTCCCTTTCGTGGTTTGTCTCCACGTTCATAGCTCCCGCAATGCGGGCGCAACCTGGAGTCTTGCCGCACGCACTGCCGGCAATACACCACCCAAAAACCCCATGAACAGAGCGAACCCGATTCCTGCCACCAGAAGGCCTGGTGTGACTCGGAAAGCGAAGGCCAGGTGCGAGAATGTCTGCCAGTTCATCGTCCCGGCGGTGAAGCCGTTGAGCGGTAGGACCGCGATGCAGCCGAGGACTCCGCCGATCAGAGAAATCAGCAGCGACTCAAACATGAACGACAAGATGACGGAGCTGCCGCCGAAGCCGAGGGCGCGCATGGTGGCGATCTCGCGAGCGCGCGCCGCGACCGCCGAATACATGGTGTTGAGGGCGCCGAAGACCGCGCCGATGGCCATAACGAAGGCGACCAGAAAACCCAGCACCCGGATCAGCGTGCTCACCATCTGCGACTGTCTGGCGTAGTACTCCGCCTCACGTTCCACCTGGACGGTCAGGCGCGGGTCAGACGTCAACGCATCCTTGAAAGCGTCGAAATCAGTGGGTGAGTTGAGCCGTGCAGTGATCGAGCTAAAGACATTGGTGGGCCGATTGAAAGTCTCTGCGAGCACGGTGTGATCGCACCAGATCTCTGAATCGAAGGCGGAACCGCCGGCGTTGAAGATGCCAACCACCTTCCAGTCCTGGCCGCCGAAGGCGACATGCGAGTCAAGCTCCAGTCCCCGGTAGGTCTGAACGGCGTTGGAACCCACAACCAGCTCAGCCAGACCCGGTTCGAAGAAGCGCCCCTCGACCACCTTCACCGAGGGCCGTACCTCGAGTACGAGCGGCGTCATACCGCGGATTTGAGTATTGGCATCGGTTCCACTCTTGATGAGTTGGAATGCGCCGATGACGACCATTTCCGGGCTGGACAACGGGATCCCATCGGCATTGCGGGCCACCTGCGGAGCGTCGGCAATGACCCGCGCCTGGTCGAGACCGACGCCGCTGTCCATCTCCGAGCTGGCGCCCGCCCGACGGACGATCGAGTTTGAAGCCGAGCCGGACGCGATAAGGGTCGCCTGGAAGCCGCGGGCCATGGCGAGCATGGCGACGAAGACCCCAACGGTGCCGGCGATTCCAAGGATTGAAACGATGGCCGTCTTCCACCGCGCGGCGATCGAACGAACGTTGTAGGAAAAGGGAATCGCCATCACACCCTCCGCAGTGCATCGACGATGCGCAGATTCATCGCGGTCAACGCCGGTATCGAGCCCGCGGCCAGACCCACGAAGAGCGCGATCCCTGCGCCCAGGAATATATCGCCGATCGACAGGTAGAAAACCGGCAGCATGCCGCCGGTCGGATCACCGCCCATCGTGAAGAGCTTGGCCAGACCGATTCCCAGGGAGCCCCCGACCAGTGCGATGACCAGTGATTCGGCGAGCACCAAAAACAGTATCGTCCGGTCGCCGAATCCCAGGGTCTTGAGCACCCCGAGCTCGGGGACCCGTTCGCGTACCGCCATAGCCATGGCATTGCCGGTCACCAGCAGCAGGGTGAAAAGGACCACCGCACCGATCGACAAGATGAGCATGCGGATGTTGCCGATCTGTTTGGCAAAACCGGCGGCGAACGCCTGCTCGGTCTCGGTCGAGGTTTCGTAGGCCGAGTTGGCGAACCGCTCGTCGATCGTCCTGGTGACCGTCACCGCGTGGTCCGGGTCGTCGATCTTGACCGTGTACCAGCCGACTGTGCCGCCTCCGAACGACGTCTGGCGTCGCTCCTCGAGGTACTTCCACTGGAACCAGAACTGGGATTCGTCAACACCGGCACTTTCACCGTCGTAGATGGCGCGGATGTTGAATTCCCAGGTCCCGGTCCAGATCGTCCCCTGAAGCGGGATGCGATCGCCGACATTCCAGCCGAAACGGTCGGCAGTGACGCGACCGACCACGGCACCTTCCTGATCAGCCAGAAAAGACCGCCATTCCTGGTCGGTAATCTCGTACTCTGGAAAAACTGTGCGGTAGGTGTCGGTGTCGATCGCGAATTGTGGAAAAAAATTCTTGGGTTCCTGGTAGATAGCGCCGAACCAGGTCGCAAACGTCGCTTCGGAGACGTTGTCGATCTGACGCAGCCTCTCCTGGTATGACAGGGGCAACGGCATGATCAGCGAGATCTTGTTGCGAACGATCAGGCGATCGACCCCGGCCACGTCGACCCCGGCGTTGAGCGCGGTCTCGATGGTCACCAGCAGGCCGAAGAGGAACAGGGCGACGGCTATCGAGCCAATCGTGAGGATCGTCCGGGTCTTCTTGCGGAAAAGATTGCGAAAGATGAACGGCAGATACTTCATGATGCCGCCGCCTCCGCCGCCTCGACCAAAACTCCTTTGTCGAGGTGAAGGACCATGTCCGCCCGTTCCGCGGCCAACGGGTCATGAGTCACCAACAGGATTGTTTTTCCGTGGTTGGTTTCGAGCTCGGTCAACAGATCGAGAATCTCCTCCGCGGCCTTGCGATCGAGATCACCGGTGGGCTCGTCGCAGAGGAGAAACGTGGGATCCGTAACGATGGCGCGGGCGATGGCGACTCGCTGCTCCTGTCCGCCCGAGAGCTGTCGCGGGTAGTGCCTCATCCTGTCGTCGAGCCCGACCAGGGTGAGGGCAGTCTCGACGTGTTGGCGTCTCTGGGCCTTGGAGAGCTTGGTGAGCAGGAGCGGCAACTCCACGTTTCCGAAGGCGGTGAGGACAGGGATCAAATTGTACATCTGGAAGATGAAGCCGACGTGCCGAGCGCGCCACGACGCGAGGTTGCGGCCGGACATATTTGTGATCTCATCCCCGTCGACAGTGACCGTCCCTGAGGTGGGTGTGTCGAGACCACCCAGGAGGTTGAGCAGGGTGGTCTTGCCGGAGCCGCTCGGGCCCATGAAGGCCACGAACTCGCCTCGCTCGACGTCGAGGTTGAGACCCTGCAAGACTTCAATGGTCTCGCCCCCTCGGCGATAGACCTTGTTGAGGTTGCGGACTCGAATCAGGCTGTTGCTGTGCTCTTTGCCATCAATACTAACCATTCCAGTCGCTCCTTAACTCTTAACTCTTAACTTTGACCTTCTGTCCGTCGCTCAGTCCTTCCGATTCACTGACGACGACTCGGTCACCCGGCGCCACGCCGGCCATGATTTCGACGTCGGTTCAAATCGAGCGGCCGACGCTGACCGCACGACGATCGACGATTTCATCTTCGACCACGAAGACCACCGTCTGACCTCCGTCGTTCCGCACGGCAATTTGCGGGACCATCGATTGTGCGGGTGTTGCGGTCGGCTCTTCTTCAACCGTTTCACGGAAGGCAACCTTGACTCCCATGTCGGGCAGGATCCGCGGATCGAGCGTGTCAAAGGTAAGGCGAACCTTGACGGTTGCCTTCTGACGGTCGGCAGTCGGGATGACCGTCCGCACCGTAGCCGGAATGTGCCACTCAGGGTATGCGTCGAGCACGGCATCCGCCGGTTGTCCCGGCGTCACCTTGGCGATGTGGCTTTCGTTGACATCAACCTCGATCTCGAGCGACTCCATATCGACGATGGTCGAGATCCCGGTGCGCGTGAATCCACCGCCTGCGGAGACCGGCGAAACCATCTCCCCGGGTTGGGCGTCCTTGGATACGGCGATGCCCGCGAACGGCGCGCGGATGGTGTAGTTCTCGAGGTCCTGAGCGGACACCGCGAGGTTGGCTTCGGCGGCGTCAAGGGAGCTGCGCGCGACCTGGAGTTTGGCACGCAAGGCGTCTACGGCTGCAGTGGCCGAGTCGAGATCCTGGACGCTGGCGACGCCCTGGTCGCGCAGTTCGTTGGTGCGGCGTAGGGTGCGCTCGGCGTCGGCGAGATTGACCTCGAGCTCCTCGATCGCGGCCCGCGCCACGTCGCGCTCTGCGCGAATCGCTTCGTAACGCCTCCGGGCGTCCGAGTCGTCGAGCTGCGCCAGGATCTGACCTTCCTCGACGACCATTCCCTCATCGACGAGGATTTCGGTAACCTTGCCGGTGATTTTGGAGGACACGGTGGCTTTGCGTCTCGGCTCCACGTAGCCGGAGGCGTTGAGGACTGTGGCCGCTCCCCCGGTCGGAGCGGCTCGGGCTATGGCAACCTCCACAGTCGTTACCGAGGTGCCGCCGACGATGAGGATCGCGATCACGGCGACGGTGACGAGGACCGCGGCCGCGATCAGCATCAGGCGACGACCTCCGCCATCGCTCGACCGTGCCTGGTGGTCGATCTTGAGGTCGGAAAGATTCGGTTTACCGGTATCGTTCATATGCCTGTCCTACGTGTTCATCAGCGCACGGTTGCATCGTCCACCGATGGTGTGGTTTGGGCGTGAAGTCTAACACCGCCCACTCTTTGGATACTCGATTCTCGATACTCGATGCTCGTTCTCTGTAGTTTGGCGGGTGGGTGGGCGGATCGAGTATCGAGTGGGTCTGCTCAGCGGAGGTGCCTGGCATCCCGGCATGATGTTGTTCTCAAACCGCCGGCGGCAGCGGAGTGAGCGCAGGCCTCATCCGAAGGAGGAGGCCATGAGCCACGCGCTGGCGACGGTGCTTCACCGCGGCCGCAAGGCCGCGAGTAACATCATGCCGGCGTGCCTGGCATCCTCTCGGGTAGCGCGTTGAAGTACGAGCCACCTCGACGTCGGAAACGCGTAACCGAAGCGAGCGCGGCCGGGCGGGCGGGTGGGTCAATGAAAGTCATGGCTGGTGACCGCAGCATCGGCTTGCACGGCTTCGAAGCGGCGGGCCTTGACCGAGATCGTACCGTCCTGTTTCTGCAGAGTCCCCTCGACCAGTAACACCGGCGTCGACACGATGAAGGGGCGGTGCTCCTGGAAGAGGTCGGGGCGGATGATCGCCTGCACCGTTCCGGTCTCGTCCTCCATGGTCAGAAAGACAAAGCCCTTGGCGGTGCCCGGTCGCTGGCGCACGATTACCGCGCCCGCCACCCGCACCACCTCGCCGTCCTGGCGGTCGTCGAGCGCGGCTGCCGGCACCACCCCGCGGCGACTCATCTCCTCCCGCACGTAGGCCATGAGGTGGGGGCCGGTGGTGAGGTGGAGCCCGGCGTAGTCGGCGATGGTCTCATCGAGCGGCCCCATCTCGGCGAGGGGCGAGGTGGCTTCGGGTGGCAGATCGGCAAACAGGGGGCCGCGCCGCCCCGCCACCTCGGAGACCTGCCACAGCGCCGCCCGCCGACTCGAGCCGAGCGAGGCGAGGGCGCCGACGTGGGCCAACCGCTCGAGCTGCTCCGAGGAGAGGTTGCAGCGATGGGCAAGATCGGCGGGGTCGGTGAAGGCTGCCCGCGCACGCTCGGCCTCGATGACCTTGGCGGCCGCTCGCTTGAGACCGTGCACGTAGCGCAGGCCGATGCGCACCGCGCCGTCCTCCCAGCGGCAGCGCCACCCCGACTGGTTGATGTCCACCGACCGGAAGCACACCCCGCGGCGCTGGCCGTCCTTGACCAGGGTCGCGGGGTGGTAGAAACCCATCGGCCAGGCGTTGAGAAGGCAGGCGTAGAAGGCCGTTGGGTGGTGGGTCTTGAGGTATGCGGAGGCGTAGACGAGGAGGGCGAAGCTGGCGGAGTGTGACTCGGGGAAGCCGTAGAGGGCAAAGGAGGTGATCGAGCGAACGATCTCCTCCTGGACCCCGCCGGAGATCCCACGTTGGCTCATACCGCTGCGCAGTCGTTTCTCGATCACGACCATTCGTTCCTGCGAACGTTTGAAGCCCATCGCCCGCCGCAGCTCTTCGGCCTCGCCGCCGGAGAAGCCGGCGACCTCCATGGCCATGCGTAGCAGCTGCTCCTGGAAGAGGGGCACGCCGAGGGTGCGTTTGAGGATCGGCTCCAGACAGGGGTGGGCGTAGGTCACGGCCTCTCGGCCCTGGCGGCGTTCCAGATAGGGGTTGGTCATGTTGCCGGCGATCGGTCCGGGCCGAATGATCGCCACCTGCACCACCAGGTCGTAGAAGTTCACGGGCCGGTTGCGCGGCAGCGACGCCATCTGCGCCCGGCTCTCGATCTGGAAGACGCCGGCAGTGTCGGCGCGGCGGATGAGCTGGTAGGTCTTCGGGTCGCCGGGCGGCAGGTGGGCGAGGTCGATCTCGACGCTTTCGTGGGTGCGGATCATGGGGATCGCCTCCTCGAGGGCGGCCATCATGCCGAGACCGAGGAGGTCGACCTTGATCAGCCCGAGGTCGGCGCAGTCGTCCTTGTCCCACTGGATAACCGTACGGTTCTCCATTGCCGCCGGCTCCAGCGGCACCACCTCGTCGAGCCGTCCCTGGGCGATGACCATGCCACCCGAATGCTGCCCGAGGTGGCGGGGGAGGTGATGGATCTCCCACCACAGCCGCTTGAAGTGCTCGACCCGGTGCGAGGCGGGGTCGAGGCCGACCGCGGCCAGCTCGTGATCGAGGTTGCGCGCCCCCTCCGAGACCTCGACGGTCATGTGGCGGCCGAAGCGTTTGGAGATGCGGTCCACCTGTTCGAGCGAGAAGCCGAGCGCCTTGCCGACCTCGCGCGCCGCCGAGCGTGCGCGGTAGGTGATCGCGTTGGCGGTCATCGCGGCGCCGTGCGGACCGTAGCGCTGATACACGTATTGGATGACCTTCTCGCGCTGGTCGCCAGAGGGCAGGTCGAGGTCGATGTCCGGCCACTCGCCACGCTCCTCGGACAGGAAGCGCTCGAAGAGCAGCTCCATCTTGACCGGGTCGACGGCGGTGATCGAGAGGGCGTAGCAGACCGCCGAATTGGCGGCCGAGCCTCGGCCCTGAGCCATGATCTGTTCGCGCTGGCAGAAGCGGACGATGTCCCAGACGATGAGGAAGTAGCCCGCCAGGTCGAGCTTCTCGATCAGGTCGAGCTCCTTCTCGAGCTGCGCCTGGGCGCGCGCGGTCAGTGGGCGAAAGCGGGTGCGGGCGCCATCCCAGGTCACCCGCCGCAAGTGGGAGATGGGACTCTCGCCCACCGGTAGGGGGTAGTCGGGGAAGTGGTAGCCGAGGTCATCGAGGGTGAACTCGAGCTCCTCCGCAAGGTCTGTGGTTGCTGCCACCGCCCGCAGCTGATCGGCGAAGAGCATCTCCATCTCGCGTTGCGAGCGCAGGTGGCGCTCGCGACCGCCCTCAAGCAGGCGGCCCGCGGTGTCGAGGGTGAGGCCCTCGCGGATGCAGGCGAGGACATCGGCGAGGTCGCGGTTTTCCGGCCGCGCGTAACGGACCCCTCCGGTTGCCACCAGTGGCAGTCGCAGACCCCGCGCGAGGTCGATGCATGCCTGATTACGATGCTCCTCGGCGCGCAGGCGGTGGCGCTGGAGCTCGACGTGGAGCCGGTTTGGGAAGAGGTGATGAAGATGCTCGAGCTCGCGTTTGGCGGCCTCGAGGCCGCGGTGGAGCAGACGCTGGGCGAGGACCCCCTCGGAGCCCCCGGTGA
>Ga0255052_10003275_pt1 | contig 11340 bp, 8 predicted proteins | sample JV7_2_21_MG_FD_188632 | JGI IMG/M metagenome (GOLD analysis project Ga0255052, IMG submission 188632) | Seawater microbial communities from Jervis Inlet, British Columbia, Canada - JV7_2_21 | ecosystem: Environmental > Aquatic > Marine > Inlet | place: Canada: British Columbia | collected...
ACCAGGCCATGTACAGAGCCAAGGCACGCTGCCGCGGCGTGTCCGATATTCAGAAGAGCGACTTACTCGAAAAAGCCGGCTGACGGCCCGTTCCCACTCTTGCAAGCCGGTTTCCACCGCGCCGGCGTCTATGGCAGTCTATGCCTTGACCGAGCAGGCGCGCGCCCCGGAGACCCGTGAAATGACCGAACCACGCAGTAGACTGTTGACCAGGTTTGTGACGTCGGCAACCCGGATCGAGCCACATGAGCTGCGAGCAACTTTGTTGTCGTTTACATTCGTGTTCGTGCTGATGGCTGCATATTTCATTTTGCGGCCGGTCAGGGACGCGATGTCCAGTGACTGGTCAGACGTGGAACTGAGCACCCTGTGGTCGTCGACTTTCCTGTTCAGCGTCATTGCAGTCAGTATCTATGGCGCTGTGATATCGAGGGTGAAGTTCAGGTACCTGGTACCCGGGGTCTACGGTTTTTTTGCGGCCTCATTTATCGCCTTCTATTTCTTATCATCGTTTGTGCAGGACTCGACCAGCGTCGACAAAGCGTTTTATGTCTGGCTCAGCGTATTCAGCCTGTTCCACGTGTCGGTGTTCTGGAGTTTCATGTCGGGCCTTTACTCCACCGAACAGGCGCCGCGCCTATTCGGCTTCATTGGCGCCGGCGCCAGCATCGGCGCCATTGTCGGCCCGACTATTCCGGTTTTTTTCGCCGATGACCTCGGCACCATGAACCTGATGCTGATCGCGTCAGTGCTGTTGCTCGTACCCATTCCGATTATTGCGCTACTCGAGAAACTCAAAGTGGGCGAGTTAGGCAATGCGGATCTGCATGCCGATCTCGGCGCGCAGCAAAAGTTGGGCAAAAACCCGTTCTCTGGTTTCATGCTGTTCATCAGGGACCCGTTTCTGCTGGCAATCGGCGTCTTCATCTTGTTGTACGTCGTTATGAATACCTTCATATACTTTGAACTCAGGAAACTGCTGGCGGCGTTCGATCGCGATACCAGGACCCAGATTTGGGCTGGCATGGACCTGGCCGTCAATTCGCTCGCAATCGTGACCGCGATGTTCGTTACCAGTCGGCTCACGACGCGTTTCGGCATGGCCGCAACGCTGGCCCTGATACCGGTGCTCATGATCGGGGGCTGGCTCGTGGTTGCTGCCGTGCCATTGCTGGCGGTGCTTGCCGGCATGCAAATCGTGCGTCGTGCCGGCAACTATGCCATCACCCGCCCGGGCCGCGAGATGCTGTTTACTCAGGTTGACGCAGAGATCCGCTTCAAAGCCAAGCCGGTGATTGATATCGTCGTCTACCGCGGCGGTGACATGGCTACTGCGTGGGCATATACAGCGCTTACCACGGTGTTTGGTCTGGGGCTGACCGGTATCGGTTTGGTGGCCGCCGTGATGGCGGCGGTGTGGGCGGTTGCCGGTATTTTTCTCGGTCGTTCCTACAGGCAGAGTGAACCTGCAGCAGCAGCGCCCATTGATGGTTAGAGGATAGAACGACATGGTTAATGCCTGGATCTGCGATGCCGTGAGAACGCCCATCGGTCGATACGGTGGTGCGTTGTCCGCGATTCGCACAGACGACCTGGCCGCCGAGCCGCTTCGCGCGCTGCTTGCACGCAATCCGGATTTGCCGCCGGCGTCGATCGATGATCTGGTGTATGGCTGCGCCAACCAGGCGGGCGAGGACAATCGCAATGTCGGGCGCATGGCGTCGCTGCTGGCCGGCCTGCCACCCGAGGTACCCGCTGCAACTGTCAATCGCCTCTGCGGGTCCGGGATGAATGCGATCGGTAATGTCGCGAATGCCATCCAGGCTGGCGCGCTGCAGCTCGCGATAGCCGGTGGGGTCGAGTCGATGTCGCGGGCACCGTTCGTCGTCGCAAAATCGAGCAGCGCATTCGGGCGCAATGCGGAAATGTACGACACCACGCTGGGTTGGCGCTTCGTCAATCGCAAGCTGGAGCAACAGTACGGTATCGACTCGATGGCCGAGACAGCCGAGAACGTCGCTGCGGACTTCGACATATCGCGCGCGGATCAGGATGGGTTTGCGCTGCGGAGCCAGCAGAAGGCGGCCGTCGCTATTGCCGCAGGACGCTTGGCCGAAGAAATCGCTGCGGTGAGCGTGCCGCAACGCCGTGGCGAGCCGCTGCAAGTCGTTAGCGACGAGCATCCACGTGCCGATTCCACCGCCGCGGGCCTGGCGAAACTCAGGCCAATCGTACGTAGTGGCGGCACGGTGACGGCCGGTAATGCCTCCGGCATCAATGATGGTGCGTGCGCGCTGCTCATCGCTGCGGATGACGCGGTCGGACAATATGCACTCAAACCGCTGGCGAGAATCGTCTGCTGGGCGGCGGCCGGAGTCGAACCACGGGTGATGGGCATAGGCCCGGTGCCCGCATCGCGCAAGGCGTTGCAGCAAGCGGGTCTCGACATTTCCGACATGGATGTCATCGAACTCAATGAAGCGTTTGCGGCGCAGGGACTTGCCGTGCTGCGGCAACTCGGCATCGAGGACGATGCGAGACATGTCAATCCCAATGGCGGCGCCATCGCACTCGGACACCCGCTCGGCATGTCCGGCGCGCGCCTGGTGACAACGGCGGCGTACGAACTTAAGCGGCGTCAAAGCCGCTACGCACTTTGCACGATGTGCATCGGAGTCGGGCAGGGCATCGCGATGATCATTGAAAGCGCGTCATGAAAGCCGTTGCCGAGCATAACGACGGCCTGCAGGCACTTGCGACACGCATGCGTTCGCGGCGCACCACTAACCTGTTTCTCAAGCGCCCGGTCAACAGGCAACTGGTACTGGATGCAATCGAACTGGCGCGCTGGGCGCCTAATCATCATCTCACCGAACCCTGGCGTTTTTATCACCTCGGAAAACAAACGATTGCGGACGCGGTGGAACTGACACGTATTGTCGTCACCGAGAAGAGCGATGCGAAAAAGGGCGATTTCAAAGCGCGGACCGCGGCCGCAGTTCCGGGCTGGCTGGTCGTGACCTGCAAGAAATCGGCTGATGAGATGCTGCAGCGCGAAGACTACGCAAGCTGTTGCTGCGCCATTCAGAACCTGCTGCTGTATCTGTCCGAAGCCGGGGTTGCCAGCAAATGGTCCACCGGACCGATTACGCGTGAGCAGCGATTTTATGCGCTGCTGGGGGCCGATCCGGCTCGGGAATTCGTGGTTGGATTGATCTGGTATGGCTATCCGAAGGTTCTGCCCATACAGTCACGCAGGGGCGTCGACGAAATTACTACTGAATTGCCGTAAGCCATTCGGGATCACGAAGCAACACTGTGGCCGTTGACCAGCAATCCGCTCAGGCCGCTCAAGCCCATCCAGTAACTCAGCTCGCGCGGATGACCGATATCCCAGACCGCGACATCTGCACGCTTGCCGTTCTCGAGCGTGCCGCGGTCGCCTAATCCGAGGGCGCGCGCCGCTTCGCGCGTTACGCCGGCCAGGCACTCTTCCGGCGTCAACCCGAACAAGCTGCCGGCAAGTGACATGATCGCGCGAATCGAACAGATCGGTGAGGTGCCGGGATTGCAGTCGGACGCGATGGCGATACAGACACCCGCGTCACGAAGTTCTGCGACGGGCGGCAATTGCGTCTCGCCGAGAGTCAGAAACGCGCCGGGTAGCAGCACAGCAACCGTTGCCGCAGCTGACATTGCGTCGATGCCGGCAGTGGAGCTGTACTCGAGATGGTCGGCCGACAGTGCCTTGAAGCTGGCGGCCAGCTCCGCACCGCCACAGTCGCTCAGCTGGTCGGCATGCAACTTGACCGGCAAACCCAGCGACCGCGCAGTCTCGAATACCCTGCCCACTTCGGCATTGGAAAAAGCGATGTTTTCGCAGTAGGCGTCCACCGCATCCGCGAGTTGCTGCTCGGCTACTGCGGGCAGCATCTCCCGGCAAATCAGATTGACGTAGTCACCGCTCCTGCCACGGTATTCGGCTGGCACGGCGTGAGCGCCCAGGAAGGTCGTCTGGACAGAGATGCCGGCAGCGTCCTGCAGGTTCCTGGCGATGCGCAGCATCTTCAATTCGTTTTGCAGGTCGAGGCCGTATCCGGACTTGATCTCGACCGTCGCAACACCCTCTTGCTTCAGGGTTAGCATACGCTCGAGCGCCTGCGCGGTGAGCTCGCCATCGCCGGCAGCCCGGGTCGCGTTGACCGTGGACATGATGCCGCCACCGGCGCGCGCAATATCTTCGTAGCTTGCACCTCCGAGTCTTTGCTCGAACTCTGCGGCACGGTTGCCGGCAAACACCAGGTGCGTATGGCAGTCGATGAGCGCGGGCGTCAGCCATTGCCCACCCAGCGAGCGGGTCGCGACGATGTCGGCCGGGGGTAGCTCTGCCACCGTACCCAGCCAGGCGATCCGACCGTCGGCAATCGCCAGCGCCGCGTTCTCGATGACGCCGAAAGGCGTAGCGCCCGCCCGCATGGTGGCGATATGAGTGTCGCGCAACAAGAGGTCCCAGTGGGGCATGGCCGTAACCCGGTTGCAGATTGCAATGGACCGTAGCATGCATTAGCCTGTATATACAACCTGCCCCCGGAGTAGCCGTGAGCTCGATTTTTGCACGCCTGGCCCTGCTCGCCGACGGTTGGGCCGAAAATGTCCGGCTCGAGGTCGAGGACGGCAGGCTCGGCATACTTCGTGCCGACACCAAGGCTCGGGATTCAGACACGCCGGCCGGGATCGTCATCCCGGGCCTGGCCAATGCGCACAGCCACGCGTTCCAGCGTGCCCTGGCGGGACATACCGAACAACGCAGTCCGGCCGGCAAGGATAACTTCTGGACCTGGCGCAGCCGCATGTACCGATTGGCCGGCCGCATCGATGCCGCACGCCTTACGGCGATCGCCCGCCAGGCCTACACGGAGATGCTGGAAAGCGGCTATACCTCGGTCGCAGAATTTCATTACCTGCACCGGGAACCGGGTGGCGGCCAGTCCGACGATGCCATGCTGCATGCCATTGTGGCGGCAGCTCAGGATAGTGGTATTCGCCTGACCTATGTACCGGTGCTGTACGAACGAGCTGGATTCGACCAGCCGCAACCCAGCGCAGAGCAGAGGCATTTCGCCAGTTCTCTGGATGGATTCCTGGCGCACTATGAACGAGCGCGGCAGATGGCCGCGGATCGTGTCGCCGTCGGCATCGGTGCACACAGCCTGCGCGCCGTGCTGCCGGCGTCGCTGGATGAAATCGCGCGAATTGCCGAGCGCGACGGCGTGCCGCTGCACATCCACATCGCTGAGCAGCAGCGGGAGGTCGATCAGTGTGTGGACGTGCACGGCATGCGGCCGGTGCGCTGGCTGATGACGAATCACGCCCTGAACGAGCAATGGTGCCTGGTGCATGCGACGCATATGGATGTGGAGGAAACCGTGGCACTGGCACGAACCGGCGCTGTGGTCTGCTTGTGCCCGAGCACCGAGGCAAACCTCGGTGACGGGCTGTTTCCGTTGCAGCGCTGGCTGGAAAACGATGGTCGAATCGCGATCGGCTCCGACAGCCATGTGTCGATCAATCCTTTCGAGGAATTGCGTTGGCTGGAATATGGGCAACGCCTGGCGGCGCAGCAACGCAATGTCGCCGCGATACGGCAAAAACACACGGGCAGGAATCTGTTCGAACTGGCCGCTGCCGGCGGTGCACTGGCAACCGGTCAGCCGCCTGGCACTCTGCAGAAGGGCGCCCTGGCCGATCTGGTCGTACTGGATGACGACAGCCCGATGCTGGTTGGGCACAGCCGCGAATCGCTGCTGGATGCGCTGGTGTTCTCGGGATTCACGTTACCCATAGACCGCGTCATGGTGCATGGCGAATGGCAGGTGGTTGAAGGTCGCCACCACTCGGCAGGAGCGGCGCGCGAGCAATATGCGAGCGTGGTGAAAGCGTTGCTCGAGGTTGAAGGTACGCGCCCATGAGCACCACTCCCCGCTACCAGCAACTCAAGGATGAGATTATTCGGAAGATTTCCGCGGGCGAACTCAAACCGCAAGACCGGGTGCCATCGGAAAACGACCTGGTGGGCTCGGCTGGTGTATCCCGCATGACGGCGAATCGCGCACTGCGGGAGCTGAATGATGAGGGTTACGTCGACCGTGTGGCCGGTGTTGGCACGTTTGTGGCCGACCTCAAGGCGAACTCGCACGTCCTCGAGGTGCGCAATATTGCGGATGAAGTACGACGACGCGGACACCGGCATTGCTCGTCAGTGTTGCAGCAAACGGGCACAGACGCGCCTGATGAAACCGCCGCAATTCTGCAGATTGCGAGCGGCACCCGCTTGTTCCACCTGTTGCTGGTGCACTGTGAAGACGACGTGCCGATACAGCTCGAGGATCGTTATGTGCTGGCGAGTTTCGCCCCGGACTGCCTGCAACAGGATTTCACCGCACAGACACCGAGCGCATACCTGAGTGCAATAGCGCCTCTGCAGGAAGCCGAGCATGTGGTTCGCGCAGTGCTGCCCGCCCACGCCGTGCGCAAACAATTGCAGATGGCCGCAAACGAGCCGTGCCTCGTGGTCATGCGGCGCACCTGGGCGCACGGTCGTCCGGTGAGCTATGCACGGCTGCATCACCCCGGGAGCCGCTTCGAACTGACTGGACACTACGCACCGCCCGGTATTGAGAAAAGCCACGCCAACACGGCGAGCCTTGGAGAAAACACGAAATGAGCAAACGCGTCATCAAAGCGCCGATCGGCGGCAAATTGCAGGCCAAAAGCTGGCTGACCGAAGCGCCACTGCGCATGTTGATGAATAACCTGGACCCCGAGGTGGCCGAGCGTCCCGAGGACCTGGTGGTCTATGGCGGCATCGGTAAAGCGGCCCGGAACTGGGAGTGCTTCGATGCCATCATCGCCACGCTAAAAGAACTCGAAAGCGATGAGACGCTGCTGGTTCAGTCCGGCAAGCCCGTCGGCGTGTTTCGTACCCATGAAGACGCGCCCCGGGTGCTGATTGCGAATTCCAACCTGGTACCGGCGTGGGCCAACTGGGATCATTTCCGGGAACTCGATCGTAAGGGACTCATGATGTTCGGCCAGATGACGGCCGGCTCATGGATTTACATCGGCAGCCAGGGGATCGTGCAGGGGACTTACGAAACCTTTGTCGAGATGGGCCGGCAGCACTATGCCGGTGATCTCGCCGGCCGCTGGATTCTGACGGCGGGACTGGGTGGCATGGGTGGCGCTCAACCGCTTGCAGCAACAATGGCGGGCGCGTCGATGCTCGCAATCGAGTGTCAGTCGGATCGTATCGACAAACGGCTGGCGACCCGCTATCTCGATACCCGCGCAGAGTCGCTCGATGCGGCGCTCGCCCTGATCGAGGGCTCCGTCCGGGATCGTCAGCCGCTGTCAGTCGGTTTACTCGGCAACGCGGCCGAGATTCTGCCGCAGTTGCTGCAGCGCGGCGTCATGCCGGATGCGTTGACCGATCAAACCTCGGCGCATGATCCTGCCAACGGTTACCTGCCGATCGGCTGGTCGGTCGAGCAATGGCTGGAGGCGCGGGCGACGAACCCGGATGAGGTCGCCAGCGCCGCGGTCAAATCCATGGCGGTGCACGTACAGGCGATGCTGGAATTTGCCGCGGCGGGTGTGCCGACCTTCGATTACGGCAACAACATCCGCCAGGTCGCGTTCGACGAGGGCGTGGAAAACGCCTTCGACTTTCCCGGTTTCGTGCCTGCTTACGTGCGGCCATTGTTCTGCCGCGGCGTCGGTCCGTTCCGCTGGGTCGCGCTGTCCGGCGACCCGCAGGACATCTACAAGACGGATCAGAAAGTCAAAGAGCTCATCCCCGACGATCCCCATCTGCACAACTGGCTGGATGCAGCGCGCGAGCGGATTCAGTTCCAGGGCCTGCCCGCAAGAATCTGCTGGGTGGGTCTCGGGCAGCGCGACCGCCTGGGACTGGCCTTTAACGAGATGGTCAGGAACGGCGAGTTGCAGGCGCCGGTCGTGATCGGCCGGGACCATCTGGATAGTGGTTCGGTCGCCAGCCCGAACCGCGAAACCGAGGCGATGCTCGACGGTTCCGATGCCGTGTCTGACTGGGCGCTGCTCAATGCCTTGCTTAGCACCGCAGGCGGCGCAACCTGGGTCTCGCTGCATCATGGCGGCGGCGTCGGCATGGGTTATTCGCAACATGCCGGGCTGGTGGTCGTCTGCGACGGCAGTGAAGCAGCGGATCGGCGCATTGCGAGAGTGCTGTGGAACGATCCGGCCAGCGGTGTGATGCGGCATGCGGATGCCGGTTACGCGGAAGCGATCGAATGTGCGAGGGAACACGGGCTCGATTTGCCGATGATCCCGGTCGAAGGCTGTCGGGGTAGCGCATGAAATTAAAATTTGCTGGCGAGCCACTGACGCTGGCCGAACTTCGACAAGTCTGGCAAGGCCCGATACAAATGTCGATTGGCAAAATGGCAAGAGACCGCATTGCGCGATCGCAGGCGCATGTCGCCGCGGTCATAGCCGGCGGCGATCGTGTCTACGGTGTCAACACCGGGTTCGGGCAGCTCGCCCAGGTACGCATCAGCGAGGACGAACTGGGACATCTGCAGCACAACCTCATCCGCTCGCATGCGGTCGGCGTTGGCGAGCCGTTGCCGGAGCCGGTGGTGCGTCTGACCATGGTGATGAAGGTAGTCGCGCTGGCACGTGGTTATTCGGGAGTGCGGCCGCAACTCGTTGACGCCCTGTGTGCGCTGATCAACGGCAATGTTTGTCCCCGTATTCCGTCGCAAGGCTCGGTCGGTGCTTCTGGCGACCTGGCGCCGCTGGCGCATATGGCTGGCGTGCTGCTCGGCTATGGCGACGCTACTCTGCAGGGAGAGAAACTGAGTGCGAGCGAGGCGCTGTCGCGCATTGGCCTGAAACCCATGACCCTTGCACCGAAAGAAGGTCTGGCGTTGCTGAACGGCACCCAGATTTCGACCGCGCTGGCGTTGGCAGCAGTTTTTCGCACGGAGCAGGTGCTGGCAGCGTCGGTCGCGGCCGGGGCGCTGGCCGCGGATGCGATCAAGGGAAGTGATACGCCGTTTGATGATCGTATTCAGCAGGTGCGCGGGCATGCCGGTCAGATTGCCGTGGCGGCACTGCTGCGGGATCTGATGCGCGGCAGCGATATTCGTGCCTCGCATATCGACTGCAATCGAGTCCAGGACCCTTATTCGATCCGCTGCCAGCCGCAGGTGGTTGGCGCCTGCCTGGGCGTCTTGCAACATGTCAGCACGGTGCTGCAAACGGAAGCCGGCGCCGTAACGGACAATCCGCTGGTATTCGAGGGACCGCAGTCGGTGCTGTCGGGCGGCAATTTTCATGCGGAACCGGTGGCGCTCGGTGCGGACTATCTGGCATTGGCGATCGCAGAAATCGGTTCCCTGTCGGAACGGCGTATCGCGCTATTGATCGATTCACACCTGAGTGGATTGCCGGCATTCCTGGTCCGGGAAAGTGGTTTGAACTCGGGCTTCATGATGGCGCAGGTTACTGCGGCAGCTCTGGCATCCGAGAACAAGACTCTCGCGCATCCGGCGAGTGTCGACAGCATTCCCACTTCCGCTAACCAGGAAGATCACGTCAGCATGGCGACGTTCGCCGCCAGGCGCTTGCACGCAATGCTCGACAACGTCGCGCATATCGTGGCCATCGAATTGCTGGCGGCGGCGCAGGGCATCGAGTTTCACCACCCACAGAAGAGTTCGGGGACGCTGGAACAAATTATTGCGCTGCTGCGCGAGCATTCCGCGGCCTATACCGAGGATCGCTCCCTATCCGCGGATATCGAGGCGATTGCGGCATTGATCGGGGCGGGCGAGTTCGATCACTACGCAAGTGCAATCCTGCCGAGTTATGCGAAATGACTGCAAGCTATGAATTCCGCCAAGGCGATTCGCCATTGCTGATCAGTGTGCCGCACGACGGTCGGGCGTTACCGCCCGATATCGGTCAAAGCATGAGCAAAGCCGGCAAGTCGATACCGGACACTGACTGGCACGTCAGGCGCTTGTATGATCTTGCACAGGCCGCCGGCTCGAGCATCCTGTCGGCAAACTACTCGCGTTACGTTGTCGACCTCAATCGCTCGTCGGCCGACGAAAAGCTGTATGCAGACCAGCCATCGACCGGGCTGTGTCCGACCCAAACGTTTGCCGGTGAGGATATTTACCTGCCGGGCATCCTGGTTGACGCAGCGGAAAAGCGGCGGCGAATACAACGTTACTGGCAGCCATACCACGACAGAATGAAGGCGTGCCTGGCGGAGCTGCTCGAACGACACGGCTACGCACTGCTGTGGGACGCACATTCCATCCGCGGCGTTGTTCCGACGTTGTTCGACGGCGAACTGCCGGACCTGAATATCGGGACGAATGATGGCTCGAGTTGTGTGCCGGAGGTCGAGGACGCACTTATGCGTGTTGTTGGTCGCTGCCGCTACTCCGGCGTTATGAACGGACGATTCAAGGGCGGCTTCATAACCAGGCATTATGGCGCGCCTGCAAACGGTGTAATCGCCGTACAGCTCGAACTGGCGCAGCGCTGTTATATGGACGAGGATACGTCTCGTTATGCTGCGACTGCGGCCCGCGATCTTGCATCAGTTATCGGGGAGATGTTGCAGGCGTTCCTGTCTGTCGCAGCAGAGCGGTTCAGCTGCGCTTCAGGCCACTGTCACTAAACTGCGACAGTATTCTGTCAATGGGTGTCTGAGCTATGATTGGCCGGCGACTGATAACTGCACCAGGGTCGACGGGGAGAAAGCATATGAAGACTGCACCGCAACACTACTGCAGGGTGGCGGCGACGCTACTCCTGCTGATTCCTGCGCTGGCCGGCGCGGAAACCAAGGCCGTCATCGACGCCAGGGTGGCTGAAGCGATCGAAGTGTTTCAGGAAGACGTGAACGGTGCGGAGGTATTCCTAAACAGTTCCGCGGGCTACCTGGTGTTTCCCCGGGTCATCAAGATCGGCATCGGAATCGGAGGTGAGACCGGCGAGGGAGCCTTACGAATCGGCGGCAATACGGTGGACTACTACCGTACGTCCAGCGGCTCGATTGGTTTCCAGCTCGGTGCACAGGCGAAGTCGATTGTGATCGCTTTTATGACCAAGGAATCTCTGGACAAGTTTCGCGCAAGTTCCGGCTGGAAGATCGGCATCGACGGATCCGTCGCCCTGATTGACTTGGGTGCCGGCAAGACCATTGACAGCAAGAACATCAAGGATCCCGTCGTCGGATTCATATTCGGATCGAAGGGCCTGATGTATAACCTGACGCTC
>Ga0255052_10003276_pt1 | contig 11336 bp, 10 predicted proteins | sample JV7_2_21_MG_FD_188632 | JGI IMG/M metagenome (GOLD analysis project Ga0255052, IMG submission 188632) | Seawater microbial communities from Jervis Inlet, British Columbia, Canada - JV7_2_21 | ecosystem: Environmental > Aquatic > Marine > Inlet | place: Canada: British Columbia | collected...
GGATCGACCAGGGTGTCGGCTGTTCCAAGGTGCCCGACATCAGCGATGTGGGCCTAATGGAGGACCGGGCGACACTGCGTATTTCCAGTCAGCATATTGCGAACTGGTTGTTACACGGAGTGGCTAGTGAAGAGCAGGTCCTGGCGACAATGAAGCGCATGGCCGTTGTCGTCGATGAGCAAAATGCCGGTGATCCGCTGTACCACCCCATGAGCGCTGATTACGCGGGCAGCGTTGCGTTCGAAGCGGCCTGTGATCTGGTGTTCAAGGGCAGCGAACAGCCGAACGGATACACGGAACCGCTCCTGCACGCTCACCGCCGCCAGCTAAAAGCACTATCATGAGCACATGCGGCTATTACGATCCATCCTGCCCCTGTTCCTGTTCGCATCTGCTGATGCGGAACAGATCGTTGTTGCTGTAGCCAGCAATTTCATCGCTCCTTTCGAAGAGCTGGCACAGACCTTCCAGCAGGCGACGGGTCACGTTGTTCTAAGTTCGACCGGATCGACGGGCATGCTTTACGCCAGCATCACCAACGGTGCGCCATTCAGCGTGTTGCTCGCCGCCGACGAGCAACGTCCATATCTTCTGGAGCAATCCGGTGATGGCATTGCAGGTACCCGGTTCACCTACGCCATCGGTGGGCTCGTCCTCTGGTCTGCGGATCCCGCGCTATCCGGTGCCGACTGCCGCGGCCAACTCGATAACCTGGAGTCTCTGCGCCTGGCCATCGCGAATCCGCTTACGGCGCCCTACGGTGTTGCCGCAATGGAATTCCTGATGCGAGTGGACGTCTGGGACGAGGCGCAGGATAACCTGGTCTACGGCGAGAATATCTCGCAGGCGTTACAGTTCGTCGCTACGCGTAACGCCAACATGGGGCTTCTCGCTGCTTCGCACGTGATCGACGAAAGGTTGCCTGCTGCAACATGCCGCTGGGCCGTACCTGCTTCGATGCACCGTCCGATCGAGCAACAGGCCATACTGCTAAGAGACGGCAAGGCCGGACGAGCATTCCTCGATTTCCTCAGGAGTAGCGAAGGCAAGGACATCATTCGGGCACACGGTTACGAGGTGTCTGACTGACATGGACCTGCTCTGGCAACCACTGTTCCTGTCGTTCCAGTTGGCCGGCATCACGACTGTCGTTTTGATCGTCGTAGCCACCCCCGTCGCCTGGTGGATCTCGCAAACGCAGTCGAGATGGAAGCCCCTGGTGCAAACGACCGTGGCGCTACCGATCGTCTTGCCACCGACCGTCCTCGGCTTCTACCTTCTGGTTGTTTTGGGACCGGCGGGCCCGCTTGGCAGCTGGTGGGTCGAACTGACGGGCAGCGCATTGACATTTTCATTCACCGGGCTTGTGATTGCGTCATGTATTTACAGCTTGCCGTTTGCAGTGCAACCGCTGACGTCCGCTTTCGAGACGCTCGGCAAGCAAAAACTCGAGGCAGCCTGGACGCTTGGCGCCAGTCGCATGGACGCGTTCTTCTCGGTCGCAGTGCCGTTATCGATTCGCGGTTATCTTGCTGCGGTCGTGTTGAGTTTTGCGCATACGCTCGGCGAGTTCGGTGTGGTGCTCATGGTTGGCGGCAACATCCCGGGGGAGACTCGAGTCGTGTCCATAGCGATCTACGATCAGGTCGAGTCATTGAACTACGCCGCAGCACACCAGCTATCCGCTGTCCTGCTGGTCGTTGCATTCGTTGCACTGTTGTCCATGTTCCTGGTCAACCGGCGGTGGCGGCGATGATTCATTTACATTACAAGTTGCAACGCGCCGATTTCCTGCTCGACGTCAATCTTGATCTGCCGATGCAGGGCATTACAGGCCTGTTTGGCGTGTCCGGAGCGGGTAAAACGACCTTGCTGCGGTGTATCGCCGGGCTTGAAAAGCCAACATCGGGAAAACTGGTCGTGGCCGGAGATGTTTGGGACGACAGCGATGCCAATTCATCGCGGTCAGTCCGGCAGCGCAATGTCGGCTATGTTTTTCAGGAGCCGAGACTGTTTGAACATTTGTCAGTGCAGGCGAATATTGAATACGGGCAAAAGCGGCGCAAGGGCAATGGCGCCGCAAGCCTCGATCATGTTGTCGAATTGCTCGGACTTGAATACTTGCTGTTGCGCCGCATTGCCGAATTATCCGGTGGTGAAGCCCAGCGAGTTGCCATCGCGCGTGCTCTGCTTTGCGCGCCGCGATTTGTATTGATGGACGAACCTCTTGCTTCTCTTGACCAGGCGCGGCGCGATGAGATCTTGCCGTTTCTGGATCGACTGCATGCGGAAACCGAGATCCCCGTCATCTACGTTAGCCACAACATCGATGAGGTGTGCCGCCTTTGCGATCATCTCGTCGTCATTGACGACGGACGCGTGGCTGGCGACGGTGACTTGCAGGACGTTCTTGTTCGGATGGACATGCCCGCACTGGATGGCGATCATGCCGGGTCGGTCATCGAGGGCACCGTGGGGCAGTACGACGCGAACGATGAATTGACGCGCCTTGAGTTCTCAGGCGGTGACCTGTGGTTGCCGGGCAGGGCGGCAACGGATGGCTCGTCACTCAGGCTGCGCATTCGCGCAAGCGACGTGAGTGTGTGCCGAGAACGGCCAAAGCAAAGCACAATCCTCAACATTCTTCCGGCCCGCGTTGAGGCCATTCAGCCCGGTCGCGGACCGTCGGTGCTTGTACGGTTGATCGTGGGCGACGATCGAATCGTTGCCCGCGTGACGAAACGATCAGTACGAGAGCTTCACCTGCAAACTGGTGACAGCGTATTCGTCCAGATCAAGTCTGTAGCAGTCAGGGAGTCCTTCGCTTCCGGCTAGAGCCGCCCTCGGCTGATGTCGCGCTCCATGTTTGCAGCCTTGCGTTCCAGGTCAGACACGATTCTTTCTGTTTTGTCGCGTTGCTCGGCGCTGACGCTGTCTCCGGCGCGCTGCAACTCCCCGAGCTTTTCACGCTCCTTTGCGGCCCGTTTTCTGTTGGAGCGCATCTTCCTTTCGGCACTCCGGTAATCGCGTTGCCTGTCCTCGGGCGTCCTGGAAGTTTGTTGCCCGTATTGATCCTGTCCCGTGAGAATGTTATGACCAGCCTGACTGGACAGCTCGCTTAAATAGTCCTCGAGTCGTTCGGATTGCCGTTCTACATTCTGTAGCCTCGAGCTCATGCTCTTGATAAACGCCAGGTCCGACTGATTGTATTGCGTACCTTGTGCGCGTGAGTCGATTGGGGCAGCAATACTGACCGAGACCAGTATCCCCAGGAGCGCGGCCTTACCAGTAATCCATCTGTACATTGTCGAATCCCCCTTCGTACAGAGTATAGACGTCACCGAGCCGCAATCATTCCCTGAAATCGACATCCATTTCTGCCGCGACATAAAATAGTGTCACGTAGGCTGCTGTCAGGTAGCGCATGTCCTCAGGGATGATCTTGTCAAACGTATCGTTTGGCGTGTGGTGATACATGAAGTAGCCATTTGGATTCTGCCGCAGATGCAAGGCGGGCATGCCGGCCTTACTCAGCTCACTCATATCCGATTGCGCGTTTGACGTATTAGCGTCGTTGAATTCGATTCCCAGCGGTGCGACCAGTTTGTGCATTTCACGAACAAGCTCGAGTGAGTTCGGGCCGACGCCGGAACTCAACGTATTGGCACGCCCGCCACCCGCATCGACCTCAGCGCCGAGTAAGTGGCTGTCGATATTGTCTGCGTGTTTCTTCATATAGGCATAGACGCCGTAGAAGCCGATTTCTTCACCCGAAAAAAGAATGACACGAATACTGCGGCGCGGCCGTCGCTCCATCTGGCCAATCAGTGCCGCAGTCGCCATCATCGAGCCGATGCCGGCGCCGTCGTCGAGTGCACCTGTACCTTCGTCCCAGGAGTCGACGTGCGCGCCGAGAACCACAAATCGATCCGGGTCTTCGCGTCCCGTGATTTCGCCGACGATGTTTGCACTCATTTGTGGACCAACGATTTCGGCTGTCAGGTTCATCTTCAGAACGAGCGGCTTGCCCCGGCGCAGCATGTTCTGCATGAGTACTGCATCAGGTGCGGATACGGCAGCCGTCGGGATCTTCCGGACATCTTCTTCGTATTCATAGCCGCTGCCCGTGTGGCCGTTGCGATTGTTGTCGATCCCGACTGAGCGAATGACAAGTGCCTCCGCGCCACGCCTGGCGGCTTCGACTCGGCCCGTGCTGCGCGCTCTTGTACCCTCACCGTAGGGACCGCGGCCCGAGCCATCTTCGGGCGGTTCATAATCGGCCATGCTGTATGAGACAAAAGCTATCTTGCCTTTGAGGCTGTCGCCCTCGGGTACCGCCAGCAAGTCATCGTAGGTAGCAAATTCGACGACTTCACCAACAAGGTCGCCGTCGGTGCCGACGCTGTAGCCCAGTGCCGTCATGACGATGTTGTGCGGAAATGGCTCGAGGATTTCGGCTCTGGCCTCGCCCCGAATCCAGCCGCGATCGAGTTCGACGGGCTCCGTCCATACCCGGTCAAAGCCGAGTTCCGTGAATTTGGCCTGTGCCCAGACAATGACGCGCTCGTCGCCTTCGGTGCCCATGCGTCGCGGACCAACCTCGGTTGTTACGGATTCGACGATATCGACCGGGAGATTGTCCTGCAGCGCACGCTCACGAAGTGATACGGCTTGTTCGACGATTTCAGGTGGGATGATGGCAGGGTCGACCGCCAGTTCACCGGCTTCGTCCTGAGCTGCTGCGGTGGCTGAGTAGAGTGCAAGAATGGTTATCAGGTGTTTGAACTTCATGAAATGTGATCTGGTCGAAGTTTGCGGGGCCGATAGACTACATAATTAGCCATGCAGCCGCCATGCGGGTGGATGCAACGGGTAGAACTTTTGCCCTGCTGAGATGGAGAAATTGCCGTGCTTAGAACTACTTCATTGCTCGTTTTTCTCGTTGCGCTGGCCGCCTGCGGTGGCGGTGGCGGCGGCGGTCTCGGCCAGGGGCCCGGCGGCGGCAACCCAAGCGGATGGCAGCAGGGCGTTTTTGACGATTTCCTGACGTTCTACGCCCAGTGCCAGGCGCCCCGTGCCGGAAACAATCCGATCACTGGTAATCCCTGGCCCGACGTTGCCGGGTCCACGCTCGATGAAAACAATTTCCTGCGCTCGTATACCAACGATACCTACCTCTGGTATGACGAAGTGACTGACCAGGACCCGGGTCTGTTCAACGACCCGCTCGCGTACTTCGACGAACTCAAGACCTTTGCAACATCTCCAACTGCCACAGGTGTGTGCTCTCGCAACGACCCGACCAATGAAGCGGAGCATTGCAAAGACAAATTCCACTTCACCTGGGACACAGACGACTTCAACCAGTTGTCGCAGTCGGGCGTGTCGGCGGGATATGGCGTCCAGTGGGCGTTCATATCCAATGTGCCGCCACGAGAACTCCTGATCGCCTATACAGAGCCGAATTCGCCAGCCACGAATATCGTGCCGGAACTTGAGCGTGGCGCGAGCATTCTCGCCATCGATGGTGTCGATGTCAGGAATGGCAGCGACGTCGATACGCTCAATGCCGGGCTTTTTCCCGAGCTGGGACAAACATATACGTTCACCGTTCTGGACCTCGGTTCGGCTACGCCGCGTGACGTTGTGCTGACCGCCGAGAACATTACCTCCGCACCGGTTCAGGACGTAAAGGAGATTCTGACGCCAACTGGGTCTGTCGGCTACATGGCGTTTCACGACCATATCTCGACGGCAGAACAGGCACTGATCGACGCGGTCAACGAGATGAATACATACGATAACGGCCAGGGCATTAGTGACCTTGTACTGGATATTCGCTATAACGGCGGTGGTTGGCTCGATATCGCCGGTGAACTGGCCTACATGATCGCTGGCCCGGTGCCGACGGCAGGGCAGACTTTTGATGAGTTGACGTTCAACGACAAGCATCCAGTGACCGATCCGGTAACCGGACAGGCACTGGCGCCGACACCGTTTCATACAACCGCGCTTGGCGCACCGTTCAATGGCACGCCCGGCCAGGCACTGCCGACGCTCGATCTCCCTCGGGTATTCGTGCTGACAGGCCCGAACACCTGTTCAGCAAGTGAAGCCATCATGAACGGTCTGCGCGGCGTTGGCGTTGAAGTTATCCAGGTTGGGTCGACGACTTGCGGCAAGCCTTATGGCTTCTATCCGACGGACAATTGCGGCACAACGTATTTTACGATTCAGTTCCGGGGCGCCAACGCGATGGGCTTCGGTGACTACTCGGACGGTTTCTCACCGGCAAATTCGAGCGGCCCGGGTGAAGACGTTCCTGGTTGCTCTATCGCGGATGACTTTACCAAGCAGCTTGGTGACCAAACTGAAGGCCGGTTCGCGACAGCGCTGGCCTATCGCGACGGCGCGGCATGCCCTGCCGCAAGCGGCTTTGCTCCCGGCGTACTTAGCAAACCGGGTGGGCAACTCAGTGCAGTTGAAGTGGTGATACCGAAATCGCCGTTGCAGACCAACCGCTTGATGAGGCCATGGCAAGGACAGTAATTCTGGCGGCCATTCTTGTAGCCGTCGCCGGGTGCAAGGATGTGGCGCCCGACGCTGACCAGTCGGCCGTCATTATCAATCCCGACGATGCAAGCCGTGCGGCATTGCAGCAAACAGTCGATGCTGCGCTCGGCACAGAGGTATTGCTGGCAGATGACGCACTGACCGGGACCAGCCTGCTGGTCATTGAACGCAACCCTTCGCAATCTATCGGCAGTACGCCCGCACAGGGCAGGAACATGGACACGCCAATTCAGCTACGGCTGGTGAGCGATGGTTCGCAGTGCGTCCTGGTCGATCAGCGCGACGGTTCCCGGCACGTGCTCGAAAACACGAGTTGCGTTGCTGAGGAGTAGGCCGCTAGTCCAATTCGATGCCGAGCAGTTCGCGGGCGGCGCCAAGAACCAGTGGCCAGGTTGAAGAGTCCGGATCTATCATCTCGAAATGGCCGGATTCCGGTGCGTCGATTACTTTGATCAGAGCTCCTTGCTCAGCTGCAGACGTAGCGTAACGAACACCGACAGGCCGCCACATTTCATCGTACTTCCCGACGACTACGATTTGCGGTGTCGATTGCGGAATTCGGTTTGCCACCGATCCTTGTTCATATCTTTCCGGGAATTCTTCCGGGGAGCCGCCCATCAGCTTGGTCGCCGCATTACCGCAGGTACCGTTTTCGTGAAGGAACTCGAGATCCGCCGCAGGCGCGAGGCCAAGTACACCCAGAGGATTGATGGCACCAGCTGGCTGTTGTTCTTCGATGCGTTGCGTCATCCAGAGGGCCAGATGGCCACCAGCTGAATGGCCCGCCAGGATGACGCGATCGGGATCCAGCGGAAATCGCCCGGTCAAATCCGACAAGTAGGAGAAGCCGGCATCGATATCGTCGAATGTGCCTGGCCAGCCACCCCCGTGATCGCCGATACGCCGGTACTCGAGCGACCAGACTGCAATTCCTTCCCTGGGGAAGGCATCGGCGAGCTTACGGCTGTGCGCGATGTCGTACTCTGAATACCAACAGCCGCCATGAATAAGGACGACTATGGGAAACGGCCCGTCGCCTTGCGGTAACCGCAGCTCACCGAACTGCAGCGGGTCGTCGCCGTAGGCAATGACATGATCGGGCTCAGGCGAGGGGAAATTCATGGCCTCAGCCGCGGTCATGATTTCCGGGGGCGCGGTCTCGGCATTCGCAGTCAATATCAGACTCATCATTAATGCACCAAATGTGAATCTCGGCATTCGCTCATTCACTGTTCTTTGAGGTTTGCAGCAATGCAGGATTTCCGGGCGCCTTTCGATAACGAGCGAACCAGGCAAGGATATTGTCGACTTTTGCCATCAGGTGTGACGGCCGCGCGGCGATGCCGTGCGACGCTTCGGGAATACGAATAAGCACCGTCGGGATCTTGCGTAACATCAGTGCGTGATAGAACTGCTCCGACTCACCAATCGGCGTCCGGTAATCGGCCTCACCGGCTAACAGCGCCGTCGGCGTTGTAACATTACCTACCAGCGACAACGGCGACTGCGCCCAGTAAGTTTCGAAGTCCTCCCACGGCTTTTTTTCAAACCAGTAACGCGTCCAGGAGTGTGTGCCGTCCGCGGTCAGCGTATGGCTGATCCAGTTGATCACGGGTTTTGCCACGACGGCCGCAGCGAACCGGTCGGTCTTGCCGACGATCCATGCCGTCAGCACGCCGCCACCCGAACCGCCAGTGACGAACAGCTGCTCCGTGTCGATGTAGCCGCGCTCAATGACGGCATCGACGCCCGACATGAGGTCGTCATAGTCCTGGCTCGGGTAATTGTGATGAATTTCATTCACAAAGTCGTAGCCGTAGCTCGTCGAGCCACGCGGGTTCGCGTACAGAACGACGTAGCCGGCCGCGGCAAACAGCTGAATCTCTGGCGAAAACTGCGGGCCGTAGGCGGCTCTCGGTCCACCGTGAATCTCGAGCAACAACGGGTATTTCTTCTCCGGATCAAAGTCTGGCGGAAAGACCAGCCAGCCCTGAATGTCGAGATCGCCGACCGACGACCGCCAGCTGATTTCCTCGATCGGGGAAATCGCTTTGTGCCCCAGTGCGTCTTCATTGAGTTCAGTCAGGCGACTAGTAGCGCGATTGCCACGTCCGATGCCGACCTCAGCAGGCCGCGTCGGACGACCCGCGGTATATGCAAATGCGTCATTGTCGGCGGTTGAAAATCTGCCACTGAGATACGGTCGCCCCAGAATCGCACCGCCGACATCGTCGGTAATCGACTCGATGTCACCGCTCATCGACATCGATGCAATGTGCGTACGACCGCGATCGTTGTACTGAATGTAGAACGAGCGTGAGTTGCCTGCCCACTGCACGTCGTCTATGCCGCGGTCGAAGTCGCCGCTAATCTTGCGCGACTCGCTACCGTCGAGATCGAGTACGTACACGGCTGTATTCTCATAACCCATCATGTGGTCGTCGAAACCGAGATAGGCGACCGACTTGCCGTCCGGCGACATAACAGGACCAAAATCCGGACCGTTTCGATCTGTGAGTTGCTGCAATGAACCGTTCGCGAGATCGACCGACCAGAGCTCGGACTCTACCGGGTCATGTTGGTAGTCGACCTGGCGGTTTGCGGCGAAGATAATGCGACCGCCGTCAGATGTCCACGCGAGATTTCCGCCATGGTTATAGTCGCCGCTTGTCAGCTGTCGCGGTGTACCGCCTTCCGCCGATAGAACGAAAATATGCGTGTTGCCGAGTGGCAGGTTGCCCCGCCCGTCCGCACGGAACGGCATGGTCTCGATGACCTTCGCGCCTGGTGCCCACTCCGCGCCTTCCGGCGCCGGAGGCGGCGGCGCCAACGGCTTGCCCTCGGACGGCACAAACATACTGAACGCAAGCTGCGCGCCATCCGGCGACCACGACAGTCCGCGCGGTCCGGACTGCACGTTTGTCAGGACTGCGGTCTGGCCCGTATCCATCCACCGTACGTGAATCTGCGGCCCCCGACCCTCGATATCGGTCAGGTACGCCAGCCGATCGCCGTTTGGCGACCACCGCGGGCTGTTGAATGAGCTGCCGTCCGCGAGCAGCGGCCGGTGATTGGCACCATCACTGTTGATGATCCAGATGCTCGATACTGTGCGATCCGTCATGATGTCAGCGGCGCGACGCTCGTAGACAATGCGCGACCCGTCCGGCGATATCTGCGGATCTCCCGCCCTTTCGAGCTCGAACACGTCGAGATTTTTCAAGACGGCAACGTCATTGTCAGCGCCGAAAGCAGTAGTCACTGCGAAGAGCAACACAAGGAATAAGCGATACATTGGGCACACCTTCCGGATTCTTTTTGTTGGCGGATAATCTCAGGTGTCGGGTGGTCGTGCAATCTAGCTTCGCTGGGCACGGAAGAGCGGGCGGAACTGCGATACGTTAGAATCGAAATCGAGCAGGTCCTTCGCGGGTGTAGTTCAACGGTAGAACATCAGCTTCCCAAGCTGAGAATGAGGGTTCGATTCCCTTCACCCGCTCCACAATATTCCAGCCTGAACTAGAGGTCGTGCTTTAGGCGGGTCCAGTAAAACCTACGACCCACGTTCAGGAAGTGATACCAATAGTTGTTCAGGAGCGAATTCTCGACCTTGCCCCAGTCACTTGGGAACTCGTATCCCCATTCAAACATGAAGGGTTGGAAGATCTTCTTGGCTCGGGCTCTTATATTCTCTGGATAATAGTCTAGGAAATTTCGCTCTCTATCGCCCGTCTTGTTACGAACTGGAAGTGGCCTAACCAGAGTAAGCCGCGTTTTTGCTAGTGCGGCTTCCAAACCGTCATGCAGTTGCTCGAATCGTATTACGAAATCCAGATGATGGTGAGAAAGCACGGCCCAACTGCTGTAAGGTAGTCTGAAAAATTTCATGAAATACGTAGCAAAGTCCGCATCGTTGTCACGAATAAATCGGAGTTGGTCAAGACGACGATGTGAATAAACGATTTTGTTTAGCAGGTTTCGCTCAGCCAAGTAATGCGGCTCTTCGAATTTGAAATGGTCTGTCTTCAACTTGAAGTATTGACTAACTGCGACATCCATCGGGTTCCGAATGCACGAGAACGAAAAGTACTGCTTTTCATCCGAAGTCGCTTGCGCAAGAAACGATGGGTAAGTCGAATGCTTGTTCAGGATTCGTTCACCACCATAATTCCGACATAATTCCTCGCTAATTGCAGAGGTTCCTGTTGCTGGCAGTTCAACGAAAATGTATTTGTTTTCGTGGCTAATAATCATCCGCTGAGCTTCTTGCTATCGACACTAAGTACGCGCCGGCGAAGCATAGCAAGAATAGCCAAAACGATTACAAAGGCGGGCGTCATCATGCCGCCGCCGCTGCCGCCCTTGCCGGCATTGACGCCAACATTAACCGTGCGTGCAGCAGAGCTGGTGTTGCCGGCCCGGTCAGAAACCTTGTAGGTGATCATCTGTGTACCGACAGCGGTGGGATTGATTACGCCAATGGTTTCGATCTGGTCGGTAATGTCGCCATCAATGTCGTCCGTGGCGGTGGCGCCTGGATCCACAAACGCTTCGCCTGCCGCGAGACTGATCGTTGCCTCACCCAGGAGCTGTAACGACGGCGCAATTCGATCGCCGCGGCCAAGCCTGCCAATACCGTTGTTGGCGTGAATCTCGAGTACATTCGCGTCACGACCGACCATGATCAGGTCAAGCGACGTGTCGCCATTAAAGTCTGAGAGGACCCCCTGGCGCATGCCGTTGCTGACAATCTGCTCCGGGGC
>Ga0255052_10003278_pt1 | contig 11334 bp, 8 predicted proteins | sample JV7_2_21_MG_FD_188632 | JGI IMG/M metagenome (GOLD analysis project Ga0255052, IMG submission 188632) | Seawater microbial communities from Jervis Inlet, British Columbia, Canada - JV7_2_21 | ecosystem: Environmental > Aquatic > Marine > Inlet | place: Canada: British Columbia | collected...
ATCAGAGACATTGCTGGTCCGACAAACCCGCACATCGCCCGGGTACAAAAACCTGGATGCATCCGCGCGCTTGGTACAGTTGTACCTCTCAAAGATGATGAAGGAAATGTGATCGGTGAGCGCATGGATAACCTTATTCATGCATCTGCTACGAATGAGGAGGCAGAACGGGAAATCAAGCTATGGTTCAAGCCGAGTGATATCCCGCCATCCATGCATGCCTACCCTGTCGAGACATGTAAAGATTATTATTATCTGAAAGACAATAAACTTATCACCTCTCACGAGCCTGACAGTATCTGTTTTCTTGCTCCGGGCAATACCGCATGGAAGTCAGATATAGATGCTTTAACTCTGCTGAATCAGGGCAAACCAGCACCCTGTACTCTTGAAGCGGTAGTTGCAAAGTACCTCATGAACGAAAAGCAGTGAAACACATAATAAAATAAGATTTATAAAAGCTACTGCTTATTCCAAACCTCTTTTATAATACTCCTGTCTTATATCTTTTAAGATATCATTATAGGGATTCAATTTCTTATCATTTGCCTGTGCAGGCTCTATATCAGCAATCATGATTGCCTCTGAATCATCAGATGCCCTGATTAAAATTTCTCCTTTTGGCGAAACAATCTCACTTTTACCAATAAACGTCAGCTTCTGATCTTCTTTTCTACTCTCTGTACCTGTCCTGTTAGCAGTTATGGCAAATACTCTATTCTCAAGACATCTGACCGGCATCGAATCAGGGCAAAAAGGAAGTACAAGATTTGAAGGATGGGCAACAACCTCAGCGCCTGAAAGTGTAAGTGATCTCATAGATTCAGGGAAAAACCAGTCAAAGCAGATCATTATTCCGATCCGGCCTACTGGAGTATCCCACACTTTGAAGCCCGTATCTCCGGGCGTAAAATACAATGTCTCTTCGAAAAACAGATGCGTTTTGCGATACAACCCCATGAATCCATCAGGACCTGATAATATTGCCGAGTTATAAAATCTTTCACCATCCCTCTCAGGCAAACCCGCAACAATATACATTCCCTTTTCACGCGACAGCTTTGAAATAGTTTCGGTAGTGAGTCCATTTGGCACAGGTTCTGAAAGTTCAGCCACTTCATGAGCTGATATAAATTGATATCCGGTTGCAAAAAACTCCGGGAGTACAAGAAGCTCTGCATCCGATTGCCTGACAACTTCAACAATCTTATTTAAATTTTTTTCTTTCTCACCGAATACTGGATTAAATTGATAAAAAGCGGCTCTCATGAAATTAAAATACCATCAAATAGCTATGATTGTCTAATATTCAAAAGTTGAATTTGCTAATATACACTCTATGTCCAAAGTAATTATCAGAAAAGTCGGATACGACTATACTGCTTTAAAGCCTGTCATCTATGAGCTTATGGATGCTTTGTTAGGGGCCTCCATACAAGAGCACACACGGGTAGTTATAAAACCAAACCTGCTTGCCCCGGCTCCTCCTGATAAAGCTATTGTCACCCACCCATTTATTATCAAGGCAGTAGTTGAATACGTACTTGAAAAAGGGGGCAAACCTCAAATATCCGACAGTCCTGCCATTGGCTCCTATGAAAAAATCCTGAAAGACAGCGGCATTAAAGTTGCGCTTGATGGATTAGATGTTGAATACAGGGAGTTCAGAAATTCTGTTCCTGTTGATGTCGGTGCTCCATTTAATAAAATTGATATCGCTGAAGATGCAGTAAACAAAGACATACTCATAAATATCCCCAAGCTCAAAACCCATACACAGATGCTGCTGACTCTTGGAATTAAAAATCTTTTTGGCTGTATCACAGGATTTAAAAAACCTGAGTGGCATCTCAGGACCGGCGTGGACAGAGAAATGTTTGCACGACTCCTGGTTAAGATTTATCAGGCTGTTAATCCGTCTGTAACAATTCTGGATGGTATTCTGGCAATGGAAGGTCAGGGGCCGGGAAAAAGCGGAATACCTCGAAAAATTGGGGTGGTGATGGGAAGCACAAATGCTGCGGCAATAGATATCACTGTATGTGAAATGCTTGGCATTGCGCCTGAGCAGGTTTTAACAAATAAAATCGCCCTTGAGCAAGCTCTTGTAAATAAGGACATTGCTGTTGATGGAAATTTGCCATATATTGAGGGGTTTAAACTGCCTGATATGACCCCTTTGGTATTTGGGCCAGACCGGTTTCACAAATTCATGCGCAAGCACCTTGTACAGAGACCGGGATGTGATGATTCAGTATGCAATCTCTGCAGTGAATGCTGGATCTATTGTCCTGCGAAAGCAATTAGTCACAACAGGAAGAAGATACATTTCGATTATGACAAATGCATTCGATGTTACTGTTGCATAGAAGTCTGTCCGCATGGAGCATTGAGCACTTATGAAACTGCAATGGGGAAAGTTGTCAGGAGCCTGCTGAAAATTTAATACATTGGGATGCGATAAGTTAATTCGAAAGCGCCTGTTGCATCAGCCTAATAAAATTATCCGCCAGAAAACTGTTGAAATCCGTGCCAACGCATTTTCTCATAAGTACAAAAATTTCTGGTATTTCCATTCCACGTCTATAAGGTCTGTTGCTCCGAAGTGCATCAAAAAAATCTGAAACAGCAACGATCTGACTGTATATATGCTGTTTAGGCTTATCACCGTTAAGAGTCATTCTGGGATATCCTGAACCATCAAATTTCATGTGATGCTCAAAAGCCACGACCGCTGCAAGTCGAGGTACATCCTCTATCTTTGACAGGTATCTTGCTCCGTGTAATGTATGCTTATGTATTTCAGCAAACTCCCTGTCATCAAGTTTTCCTTTTTTTTCTAAAATTTCTTTGGAGATGAACATTTTGCCGGCATCATGCAACAGAGCGGATATGCCCAATTCATGTAGAAGGTCACCGTCTATCCCCAGCGATTGTGCCTGAAATACGGAGAGCACCGCAACATTAGAGGCATGAGTATATGTATATTCGTCAAATGATTTAACCGGGCTTAAATATTTCAGGATACTTGCTTCTTTTTTGAAATTATGGATGAAATGTAAAACAACGTCTTCTATCCCGGCAACATTGAGTTTCTTAAAAGGCGATGCAGCTTTGAATACTTCTTTAATTTTATCGATATTTTCGATATCAGTATAATCTTCTTCATCCTCACCATCCGAAGAAATACTCATATTAACATCTACTGTGCCGCTCTTGATATGAGGATAGGTCTTTAGTCCCTTGCCAGGTTCGGATAGTTCAAGAATAAGCTGTTTGATTTCAGATATATTAACGCCCTGAAGAATATCAATACGGGAAATCCCTTTTCTCTTCAACCGCTTTATAAAGTTAGTTTCATGTATACCCCTATCCCGCATTGGGGTTTTATTGATTATAAGTTCATGATCAATCACCATAATGTTCACCTTGTCGTGAAGTAAATCCTGCAACTTTTTAAATGCTTTTTTTGCAAGTTCTCCAAATGCCTCATGTTCCTTTGTGTAAAGTGAACAGTTTGAGGTAGCTACCATAAGTGCTGTAACGAATCCCTTGGTATTTTCGGTTGCTGTTAACATAAAGTATGCCTTTTCAGTTTCATTCTCAGTTACGCTTACTTAACTATTCTTACGTGAATAGTTTTTAAGTGATTTATTAATTTCTTCTTTAAGCTTTTCAAGAGCCCTTTTATACAGAAATGACCTGGCAGAAAGCATGTCTTTTAGCGCCTCTACAGCACGAGGATCTTTTATCTGCCCCAGAGCCTTTACTATGGGTATTTTAGCCTCAATATCATTACCTGATATCGTCTTTCTTTTGAGCATCTGAATAAGCTCTGGAACAACATCTTTCACTTTATATGCTCCAGAAAGTATTATGCCCCTCTGAACCATATCCTTCGATTCATCCTGCATGTACTTCCTGATTGCGTTTACACCATAATTGTCTCCGGCTTTTAGCAAGCACTTTATCGCCTCAAGACTTACTTTTGGGTTATCATGACTGCAGCAGGGTCGAGCCTTTTTAAGATCTTCTTCATTGCCGCAATCCATAAGGATAAAAAGCATATTTCTCTTTACGAACCACCTGTCATCCTCAAGCCGTTCTAATGTTTCTGGAATTACTTTGTCACCAAACTCTGTTAAAAGACTTAGAATAAAGCGCCTGGCAGTTTGTGACTCTTCATCAATTAGTGAATCCATTAAATAAGGGATCATCTTTTCTCCATAATGATTAGTGAGCAGGCAAACATCCCCTCTTTGCTGTTTACCCATTACACTGAACGAATCTATAATACTGCCAATAAAGTCCTTTGAATAGAAGTATTGCATATGATTGGATGCCTCATCCGGACAATCATCCCTGGCAATACTTGATTCAAGCACATTGATGATTTTAAGAACCTCTTTGTACTGACAGGTATCAATTAACTGAATCGCCTGTTCTTTCATAATATCAACAAAAGCCACATAATCTTCAGGTGAAAGTATATCTTCCCTTTCCGGCGATAGAACCTCAAGCAGGGCCCCATAGAAAACAGTTTCTATTTCGTCATCTTTCCATTCATGATCAAAGTCCTTTAATTGATCCCCTATTGTTTGTTTTGAATCATATTTTAAAAGCTGGAGAATCTCTCCCTGATATGTTTCTGAAACAAAGGCACCGAAGTTTGCCTCGCTCAACAGACTTGTAATTTCAGAAGACAGCAAGATGTCATCTTCTATCAGACCACTGCCATAACTTGTTTGATCCACTTTTTCATGATTGATATGTGCAAACTTATCCAGCACATTTTTCAGAGTGTCAGGTATTACTATCATCTGCTCATTAATGTGGTCGAGAAGATTAATCACCTCGTCTAATGACATCTCCTTAAGTGCTTTTTGGGCTGATTCCATGTCGCCAGCAATATTTCCGACTACAGAGGAAAGAAACTGTCGCTTTAATTCCGGTTTTAGTCCATTGATGAAATTCAGGAGTTTCCTGAGTTCCATTACTGAAAAGGCCGTATCCATCGATTTTCTAACATATGAAGTAATTACCCTGTCGTAGCTTTCTTCTTTAAATGCTTCTATGTCAAATTTGTTAATTATGGCTGCAAGCTTTGAGGGCTTAATTTCCTGAATTCCCATAGACGTATTTTCAGTAACCAATTTTCCTTCAAGTAGTCCATAGACATATTTTTCCCATATTGATGTCTCATTTTCTTCAGGCGATAATTTCCCTTCAGTAAAATTGAACGCAGCATAGTCAACCAGCCCGATTTTAATATGGATAAATTTATAGTCATTTATAAGGTCCTGTATCTGCTCAGAGGATGAGTCCTGTATATCTGCCAGGAGGAAATGGTGAAGAGAGTATAATTCTTCTTTAGTAAGACCACTCATAAAAGTCAAATAAGCTATGCTCTTTTGACTGAGACATGTCGCAAAATCTTTATATACAGGGTTTTTCTTGTCAAGATAATGATCATCGATAATCAGAGTGTCCTTTGCTATGGCAAGTGTAATCTCATTTCGCAGTTCAAAGAGTTTTAACAGAAATGAATAGGCTTGTCCTAATGACTTTTCAACAATTGGATGATTGCGGGGATAGATAGAAACATTATTCCTGGAGATATTTAACTCATAAATCGCCTCACTCAATATTTTTGTATCGAGCGGAAGGGCACTCTTTGTCAGTATGTCGCTCACGAGATCAGTCTCCCATAATCTCCATAATCAATAAATCTTCCGCTGCAAGCAGCAGATTGTTATTATTCGTCATTTTTTTAGAATTTCTTTAATTATTTCGAGTGGATAGGTGGTAGCCTGCATTATTCATGAATAATTTAAATCAAAGCAGGGATCAAAAACTTATTTTTTTCTCGATAGTTACCATATCAATTACAGGTAACTGGGGAGCTTTATCTCCGAGCAGTGTTCGCGCAAGGGCCTGAGAAGCACTCCGATATTTCAGGGTTGCCTTAATATTTAGAGGCGAAACCGCTCCGGACGGAATATAAAAAGCATAACTTTCAATAACATATCCTTTTGGCGGAACCCTGTAGTCAAAGAGTATCCTGTCTGCCTTGGATACGTTCAATACAGGCTCACCCATCTCATTGCCGAGTATTGTGAAATATTTGACAGCATTTTCATCAATTCCCCCTTTATTATCGAGTGCACCTGATCGGAGGAGAACTTTCCCCTTGGCATCACTGATTTTTACATCAAGCCACATCTGCCTTATTTCAGTAATCCCTGTGGGCAAATAATGCCCCGCACCTGAATTTATAACCTTTACTTTAATGTTCGAAAGTTCGTTCTTGCTATAATCGCTATTTTGCAATATCTCCAAATCTGCAGCATTCTGAAGCCTTTCGATCGCCATCTTTGCATGTAAGTCACTGCCAAGCAGTTTTGTAACAACCGCATTAGCCCCAACAAAATAGTGTGTCCAGACATGTTCCCTGTCAGGCCCAATATCACTTGCCTTTCCCGGATTATCAGGCCGTTCAGTCTTGCCGGTAGACGGAACGCCTGGCCGTTGCCTCATGTGGCAGTCCTGACAATGCACAGTTGTCTCCGGATCTCCGGTATTGTACGGGCTGTTTTTCCATTCGCTATAAGTCTGCTCAATGGGTAGCTTGTTTGCAGCATGAGAAACATTATGACAAAGCCCGCAAAATTCGGATTTTGTGTGAAGTTCTGAATATTTTGTCGGATGATAAGGGGAAGAAGCATCTTTCAAAGGACCAAGCATTGTTGACGGATCATCTTCCCCGCCTCCGGGATCAACCTCATAGCCAGCATCGCCCAGGTGCTTAACTTCACTGATATTATGACACCAGTTACAGAAAATCCCCTGCGCAGGAAGATCAGCAAGTTTTTCATAATCATCTGCCGGAGAAGATATGGAATAAGACCGGAACCCAAGTGGGGTATGACATTTGACACATGCCTTCATTTCGAGGATTTCACCACTGGTTGCAGCATCCTTAAAAAAGAGCTTTGTTGCAGAGCGCCATATGGGATCGAAGAAAGCCTTGCTATGCATCGAACCGTTCCACTGCGCAAACTGATCAGGATGACATGCTTCGCACACTTTAGGATCTATGAACTGCTCTACCCTCACTTTTTTAAAATCAAACATTTCATGTTTCTCAATATCCACTATCTGCTCAATTTTCTTTTCAACTTCTTTTTCCGCAACAATCGGTTTTTTTACCTTTCCACGATCAGCTAGGTATTCTGCAATCTCATCTGCTTCTTTCCCAGTGATCTCATCCCCGGCCTGTTCCATATACCTGGACATCCTTGTAGTTGTTCTTTGCCATGCCTTTAGGTTCTTGGTTTTACTTAATGCGCGTTCAATGGAATGACATTTACCGCATTTCCCTTTAAAAAGGTCTTCTCCCGCCCTTTCTGCAGCTATCGCAACTGATGAAACACATAACAGTATTAAGACACAGAGTGCTCTCCCCATTATAAACCTCCGGTATTTATTGCACGATGTTTGTTAACAGTTTGTGATGATATGTATATATTTAGCATACTTTCTCTTTTTTAACAATATATATAAGAGTCGATTTGTCACGCAACAAATCCTATGATTATCGAACTCTCATTTTTAAGGTAAATAAGAATTAAGCCGATAATTAAAGGAGAATGTTATCTGTTCGGATAAAGGGTAAGAAATGAATGATATTTATGATATGAACTCTGATGAGAAATATGCTGTTCGGTTTGGTCAAGTTGCAATAGATCAGGGGTTTATAACAAGAGAGCAATTACAGGAAGCCCTTTTAGAACAATTTGCTAATGACCCATACTCAAGACTCAGGCCACGGAAACTCATTGGCGAAATCCTGTTTGAGAAGGGCTGGATGACTCTCCATCAAATAGACCTCGTTTTGAAAGAACTATTCATTCACCCTCAATAACAGCAATTTCAGGTGAGTTTTGAATTGGCGATTGTACCTAAAAGTCAATAAGCTTGTAACACGTTGACTTTTATTGATAAATCCGTCAATAAAGTTGATGCAGTCCGGATTCCGTTGATTTCTTACAGTTATCAACATATTCAATATGTAAGAGTACGGATGTTAATTGTTAACCTTTATTATTTGTGCCGTTTGACGAATAAGTAATATTTATAAAATTTGTTCTATACTAATAATACCTTCCAGGATTTTCTATGAACGGCAAAAAAAGAGATTTCATTGATTCCCTCATTATCATATGTTGTCTTTCCTTAACCAAACTCCGTCACATGATACTTAATGTAAGAAATACCGTTTTATTTAGTTTTACTTTAGCAATGCTATTTGTGCTTGCAGTAACAACCCATGGGTTCAAAAATGAAGTAGCAATAATTGAACAGGAAGTTGTTGAGACTTTAAATGATAAAGGGGTTGTTTCTGTAATAGTTATATTAAGAGAAGATATAGTTTCATTTCCTCTTGCAATATCAGAGAAAAAAAGAAGGATCAAAATTAAACAATCTAAAGTTTTGTCTGAATTATCTGAATCAGATTTTAAAATAAAACGAAAATATAAAACAATTAGTGGTATCGCAGGCAAGATCTTCCCAAAGGGTTTAATGAAATTGAAAAAACATCCTGATGTCTTAAGGATATACATGGATCGTAAGGCATTTATCAATCTGGTTCAAAGCATCCCCTTGATAAATGCTGATCTTGTTCAAAATCTGGGTTTTTCCGGCACTGGAGCAACAGTAGCAGTTATCGACACAGGCGTGGATTATACCCATCCTGATCTGGGTGGTTGTTTTGGTACGGGCTGTAAGGTGTCAGGCGGACATGATTTTGTTTACGATGATCCCGATCCTATGGATGATAACGGGCACGGGACCCATGTGGCAGGGATAGTTGCATCCAGTCATTCAACGTACACGGGGGTAGCACCGGATGCGGACATTGTTGCCCTAAAGGTCCTTGATAATGTTGGATCGGGTAACTTTTCCGATGTAGCCGCAGCTGTAGATTGGAGCATTGTTAATAAGGATGTTTACAATATTTCAGTCATAAATATGAGTCTCGGTGATGGAGGTCAATATAATAATCCCATAGCACAGTGTGATGGATATCTCACAGCAATAGCAATATCTGATGCCAGAGATGCAGGTATTATTACGATGGTCGCATCCGGGAATGATGCTCACTCTGATGGAATTTCTTATCCTGCATGTGCAACCGATGCAGTTTCTGTTGGAGGAGTTTACGATACAAATGCAGGAAGTGTTTCCTGGTGTGGCTACCCATCCTGTTTTCCGTATCTTTGTACAGATAGTACCACCTTTGCTGACAAGGTCGTCTGTCACACAAATAGTGATGAGATTCTTGATATAATGGCACCGGATTACGCTATCTACTCCACAGCCATTGGTGGTGGTTTTACTACTATGGGAGGAACTTCCATGGCAGCACCACACGCTTCCGGAACAGCCGCCTTGTTAGTTGAATATAACAGTTTATTGACCCCTGACCAGATTGAGACCTTACTCATAGACACCGGATATGACGTTACCGATACAAAAAACGGTCTGATCTTCCCAAGGATAGATATCCTGTCTGCCCTGTCCGGAGATACTGATTATGATGGGATCAAGGACGATGGCGATAACAGCGGTATTGCAGGGGACAACCCCTGTATTGGGGGTGCGACAGCAGATTGTGATGACAACTGTTTGGATACTCCCAATTTTGACCAGGCTGATACGGATAGTGACGGAGTAGGAGATGTGTGTGATAATTGTCCATTAACTTCTCCTACAAGAATTGCAAGTACTTACTATACCTCTCTTCAAGATGCGTATGATTCTGCAGTCAGCGATGACATTATTCAAAGCCAAACTACAGTCTTTACCGAAGACCTTTTAATTGATATAGATAAGTTAGTTTTATTGGAAGGGGGATATGATTGTGATTATTCCACGAATTTAGGAGTAACAACAATAAGTGGAAATATAACAATTAGCAATGGAACTCTAATAATCCAAAGTGGAACATTTGAAGTGCAATAATTAAGAATAAAGCTATAGTGGCAAAATAAGCACAAACTCAAAAAGGAGGTTTATTATATGAAAAAAATAATATTAACATTAATAGCAGTGATATTAACTATTGGGTCAAATGCATTTGCTCAAGGAGACCTTATAGTAAATGGAAAAAATGTTGTTAATAATTCAAGTACTGAAAAAATAACATTGGGAGGAATACCGGGAGCTACGCAATTTCCCGGCATATGGTTTGGTCGAGACACTCCAACCTTATTAAATTATAATTTTTTGTATGATAGAAACAGCCAGGAGATTCTTTTCAATGCTGCGCCAGGCAGTAATCTGTTATTTAGTGTTGGCAATAATGTGAAGATGAAAATCAGTGATGCAGGCAATGTCGGCATTGGGACGTTGACTCCGTCTCAGAAACTCTATGTAGTTGGGAATATAAACGCAACAGGTTCCATCACACCCGGTTCCTCACGAGAACTCAAGGAAAACATAAGGGAACTGTCTGCAGAAGAAGCTGTTATAACCTTAAACAATCTTGCCCCGAAAAAATTCTATTATAAGGCTGACAGAGAAGATGAGCATGTTGGATTTATTGCAGAGGATGTTCCCGAGCTTATTGCAACAAAAGACAGAAAAGGTGTGAGTTCAATGGATGTTGTTGCAGTGCTTACAAAGGCAGTTCAGGAGCAGCAGAAAATAATAGAAGGTTTAGAGAAGAAAATGAATGAACTTACAAAAGAGATGAAGTTAAAGGGCAACTTGGCATCAGTTATGAACTAAAATCATTTTTCTAATAGCAAGTGAATTATAAAAAGGCTTGGTTAATTCCAAGCTTTTTTTATACTCACTTTCTACTGGCAATCCTCAATACTTCCTCCACCATGTCTTATTGATAATATGATGTAATGTTGTTTTGACTTGAAGCAGGCTGAGTTTCTCAGCTTGGATGTAATTCACATCACTGATTTTCCATGCAATAAAAGATTATATTATGATATTAATTAAAATTCAGGAGGTGCAGAATGCTTAAAAAATGGGGATCAAATAAAAGTAATGTTAACACCAATAGTTTTGAAAAGGACCCCCAGAAGGATATCGGTAAAACTGCAGGAAATATGACGTCCGATAAAAAGGTTGGTGACAGAAAGGTAAATAACATCCTCAAGGGAAGCAAAGTAACAGGAGATATCAACGTATCCTGTGACTTGGTATTGAGCGGAGATGTGGAAGGTAATATAACAGCCCGGGAGGATTCCAATATTGTTATTAAAGGTACCTGTAAAGGGAATATAGAAACCCGTAGGGGCGATGTTGACATCA
>Ga0255052_10003281_pt1 | contig 11320 bp, 9 predicted proteins | sample JV7_2_21_MG_FD_188632 | JGI IMG/M metagenome (GOLD analysis project Ga0255052, IMG submission 188632) | Seawater microbial communities from Jervis Inlet, British Columbia, Canada - JV7_2_21 | ecosystem: Environmental > Aquatic > Marine > Inlet | place: Canada: British Columbia | collected...
TCGACATTAAGGGCGTCGGCCAGTTGATCGATATGGCCGTCTACCGTGGCAGAGTGGTGAACGAGGATCTGAAAATAGGCATCTGCGGCGAACAGGGCGGTCATCCGGATTCAATCCGATTCTGCCATCACGTCGGCCTCGACTATGTCTCCTGCTCGGGCCCACGCGTTCCGATAGCGCGGCTGGCAGCTGCCACTGCAGCGTTGCGTGAAAGTGACTACGTTAGTGTCGTGAGACCAACCACCTGATCGATTCGCTAAATTGTTAGACCGTTCGTGTCGCCAGGGCCGGCGACACCATGGTCGCGCGCCGTGCCGGACCATACACCGCCAGTTGGCCAACCAGCCACAAGGTCAGCATTGCCGCTGGAATCAGGTACCAGGCGATTCTTTGCAACCCGAAGGCCTCGACCATCCATATGTTGATGCCAACAGCGATGATAGCTCCACCGGCCACGCCGACGGTGCTGATAACGAAATTCTCAAGCATGAAATATCGCAGTATTGCGAGCCGTGATGCACCGAGCGCCCGGCGCGTCCCGATTTGCCTGGTCCGTCGCGCCACACTGAAACTGGCCAGACCGACGATGCCGAGGCCCGTGATCCCGATAAGTACGGCGACAACGAAGAACAGCATCTTCACCATCGCTGAGTCTTGGAGATAACTTTTACGCCGGGTCTCTTCCATTGTCGCCACGCCACGAATAATGCGTTTGTCGTAAATTGTTGCGAGCATTTCCTCGATCTGCGGCATGATCTCATCGCGGTAGCCCGGCTCGGAACGAATAATATAGCGGTTGTAGGACACCGCTCGCTTTTGCGGCACGAGCATCGAGCGCTCGACGCCCGACCAGCTATTCCAGGCCGCCTGCATGCGCTCGGTTACACCAATGATGGTCACGGGTAGTGTCTGGTGGACGTACACGGTTTTGCCAACTACGTCAGGCAACGCAATATCGGGAAATAACTCCTCGGCCATAGCCACTGTAATAATTGTGACGGGTGGCCACGCGTCGCTTTCACCGTCGGTCCAATCAGCCTCATTGGGATTGAAGCTACGTCCGGCGATCAGGTTCAGGCCAAATGTATCAATGCCGTGCTCATCGGCAAAAAAGAGCGCAACACCTGTTGCGTCGAGATCCGGATCCGGCTCAAGTCGAACGTCCTCGGACCAGCCACCATTGAGCAACGGCACCGAGTTCGATACCACGGCATTCTGCACGCCGGGAAAAGTCCGTATCGCGTCGAGGTCCGCGGCAATTTGTGCTTCGAAGTCCGCATCGGGATCGAAGATGTTGCTGCTCAGATGGAAGATATTTTCTTCGTCAACGCCGCTAGGTCGAGCCATCTTCTGCGATCGTTCCTGAATAATGCTGATCGCATTGACCATGATCGCCATCGTGACGGCTATCTGCAGCGCAATGAGGACATAGCTTGTCTTGTTGCGCAGCAGCGCTCGCCATATCGGTCCTAGTTCCATGTCTGTCTCCGAATCTGTGCGCTACAGCGCTTTGAGCTGGCTGGCCGGGTGTATACCGCAGGCACGCCAGGTTGGATATAGTGCCGCAGCCAGTGCTGACACAATCGCAAGCGCAATCGTCGCAAGAATCACGGGCCAGTCCATCGCGACAAGCCGAGTGATAAAGTCGAAGTCGCTATAAAGACCTTTGATGCCCTGCAAACCCAACCAGGTCATCCCTACTCCGAGTAGTCCGCCGGCCAGCCCGATGACACCGGCTTCGATAATGTACTGCGAAAAGACAGCTTTTCTCGATGCGCCCAATGCGCGTCTAAGGCTGATATCACCCGCACGTCGTGTCACTTTGGCAAGCAACAGACCGATCGTATTCAGCAGGCAGACTATCAGGAACAAGAACGCGAGCCCCTTCAGCACGTTGACGTCCTTGGCAACGACCTTTCGATCCTCCATCCACTCCATTACGTTCGTCAGTCGATTGTTCATCGGACGAGGAAACCGTCCCAGCGCTTTTTGCGTTTCGACATAGGCATTGAGAAATGCCATGTAATCCTGGCGCTCGCTCTCGCCATGCAGCTCTACCCAGAATTGCAGCCAGATGCATTCGCCTGTCAAACGCCCTGCCCAATCACCGCCATCCGGTTTCCAGCAGCTGTTATTGCCCCAGCTATGGAATTCATTCGCGACGGAAACGCTCAACGGCAAGAAGACGTCCTCACCTTCGTCGAACGGGCCGTTGTTGACGTCATAGAATTTCGGCATTGGCTGCCAAACATCCATTACGCCGACGACCCGATAGCGGTCGCCATTCATTACTAGCGATCTGCCTACCGAATTCTCGCCCCCAAAAACGCGTTCGTTGATCTCACTGTCAATAACAACGACATATTCTTCGTTGTTGTCTGCCGCCTTGTCCCAGCCACCGCCGAACAGAAAAGGTGTGTCGAACATCGCGAAGAAATCGGCACTGGTACTGCGACTCAGGGCCCTGAACGGACGTTCTCCTTCCTGTTCTGGCTCTATTACACGACCCGTCTTGTAGCTCAGGACCTGGCGGCGCGCTTTGCCGGCCGCCAACAATGCACTGCCATCCAGGTAGGTCACTTGTACCGGTGGCTCATTCGGTTCGTCGTAGGCGTTGTTCGGATCCCAGTTATCAACTTGTACATGAAACAACACGTCCGACTTATTCGGTATCGGATTGCCGCTCATAACGTAATCAACGTTGATGATTGTCATGTAGGCGCCGATGCCCGTGGCTATCGCCGCCACCATCAATGCGCTCAACATCGGATTCTTGCGAATGCTGGACAATCCGAGCTTCAGGTAATAACGAAACATGCTGTCTCTCCCAGACCGAATCAGGCGGACTTCGCCGCGAGATGCAGGTCCGGCTCGTTCGTACTCACGTGACCGTCAAGAACGAATATATTGCGGTGTGCGCGACTCGCGAGTGAAGCCTCGTGAGTCACCATGACGATGGTCGTACCTTCTTTGTTGATCTCGGTCAGAAGGTCCATAACGCTGTCGGCCATATGTGAGTCGAGATTTCCGGTTGGCTCATCGGCGAGCAGGAATCTTGGCTCGCCGGCCAGGGCACGCGCGATAGCGGCACGCTGTTGCTGACCGCCAGACAGCTGCGACGGCAGATGTTTGCTTCGTGACCCCAGCCCGACAGTCTCGAGCACGCGATCGATGCGCTTTTTCCGCTCCGTGGCATTAAATCCGCGGTAACGCAATGGCACATCGACGTTATCGAAGATGTCCAGTTCTGGAATCAGATTGAAGCTCTGGAAAATGAAACCGATTTTTTCGTTGCGAAGTCCGGAGCGGTCGTTGTCGTTCAGTCCCGCAACGTTGCGGCCGTCCAGTTCAAATGTGCCGCTGGAGAATTCCTCGAGAAGCCCGGCAATATTCAGGAACGTTGTCTTGCCGGAACCTGACGGTCCGGTGACTGATACGAAGTCGCCTTCGTCTACATCGAGCGAAAACTGGCGCAACGCATGTGTTTCTACCGTATCGGTCCGATAAACCTTTGAAATATCCTGCATGCTAAGCATCGTACGTTCTCCTCAATGAATTCCTAATCTGTAATCAACACGGACTCCGCGCTACGGAAAGAATCGATGCTGGAAATAATGACGCGGTCGCCTTCCTCAAGTCCGCTGACGATTTCAACAGCAGAAAGGCTGCGACCACCAATGCTGATTTTCCTTCGTTGCGCCGTGTCATCATCGCGTACGACATACGCAACCCGTCCACCACCTGTTTCGAGAAACTGACCACGCTGCAATGTCAGCACGGACGGACGTTCTTCGAGCAACACGCGCGTCGTCAGTCTCTGGTTCTGTCGAATGTTCGCCGGCATTCTGTCGCTGAATCGGATGCGGCTGCGAACCTGGCCAGCGATGATTTCCGGCGACACCGCAACCAGTTGGCCAGCGTACTTCTGACTGGCCAGGACAATTTCGGCCTGCATGCCAATTGCCAGGTCGTCTGCATAGCTTTCCGGGATCTGGGCATCAATTTCAAAGCGCGACAAATCAACCACGGCCAAGACTGGAGTGTCGCGGGATACCGCCGCGCGCTGATCGACCAGCAGGTCACCGACAATTCCGGCGACCGGTGAACGCATGGCCAGCCGGTCTACCTGCCGTTGCTGCTCAACCACGAGCAGCTCCTGACGACTACGTGACAACTCCTTCGCTTTGAGTTCGAATTTCAGCCGCTCGTCAAACAGGTCTGCATCGGCGATCGCATGTGCATAGGCGAGCTCCGCCTTTCTGAGATCGTCCCTGGCTTTCTCATAATCGATAACGGGAATAACACCGCGTTCGTTTGCTTCTTCCGCACGACGCATCTCCCGCCTGGCGGCAACTAGCGCGACATCAGCGAGATCCGCACTCTTGCGTTTTTCGAGCGCTAACTGGCGTGACTCGATTCGTTGACGTTCAAGTTCCATTCCCTGTTCTTCGAGCGTCGACTGTGCCTGCTTGAGTTCATTCTCAAGCTCGGGACTGGTGATCTCCGCCAGGATCTGGCCTTCGCCGACGGCCGAGCCGGCTTCGACCAATAGAGTGATAGTGCCCGGCGCCGGCGCATAGAGCGTGGGGCTGACTGCAGCAACCACCCGGCCCTGTACCGAAATGTCACGAATAAGGTCGCCCCGGATGACTTCGGCGATTCGCAGGCGATCAAGTGGCACAGAGACAGAGGTGCTCGACCACCTGTTTACTATCGGCACAGCCATCCAGATTGCGACGAAAATCAACAGCAGCGTACTACCGCCAATGATCGTGCGTTTTTGCTTGCTCCTGGGTGCGAGTTGCACGTCCTGGGCCGATGTGTCCGGGATCTTCAACGTAGTTCTCTTCTGCGGCCAGCGGCCTGGCCGTTACAGATCTGCTTGTCTACTTAGATGCCCTGAGTCGGCGAATCGTTTATGCCATCCGCGTTATCTGCCGCTGTGCCGGTGTGAGAAGAGAAAGCGCTAATTCGACTCAGACACCCAGAACCACCACACAATGAGCCCGATCAGTATCAAACCGACGATATTCACAATAAGCACATTCATTACGAGATCTTCCTTGGCTCGAACAGCCGCAGACGATTCGCATTTGTCACGACAGTGAGCGATGACATCGCCATGGCGCCACCGGCAATCATGGGGTTGAGTAACATGCCGATGAACGGATAGAGCACGCCTGCTGCGATCGGGATGCCGAGAGAGTTATAGATAAACGCTCCGAACAAATTTTGCTTGATGTTGCGAACCGTGGCTTTCGATATGTCGATTGCATCCACCACACTGAGCAACGATCCGCGCATCAGAGTGATATCCGCACTTTCGATCGCCACATCCGTTCCGGTGCCGATCGCAAAACCCACATCGGCGCGCGCCAATGCCGGGGCATCGTTGATGCCGTCCCCCACCATGCCGACTGATTCCCCTTGTGATTGTAATGCCGCAACCTTGTCGGCCTTTTCCTGTGGCAGCACGTCCGCAATGACTTCATCAATGCCAACCTGCTTCGCGACGGCTTCTGCCGTCACGCGGTTATCACCGGTGAGCAACACTACCTTCAGTCCGAGATCATGCATGCGACGAATGGCTTCGCCTGAGTCTGTCTTGATGGCATCGGATACGCTAATAATTCCTGCGGCCTTGTTATCCACCGCCATGAACATGGGTGTCCGAGCCTGATGCGTCAATTCCAGCGCCGAGGCCTCTAGCGCGGATATGTCGATATTCCGATCGCTCATCAACTTGCGGTTGCCCAACAACACGGGTTTCCCCTCGACAAGCGCTGCAACGCCGTGTCCTGCAATGGCTGAAAACCCATCCACCGGCAAAAGAGTCACTTGCCGCTCGTTCGCCGCCGTTACGATGGCTTCCGCAAGAGGATGTTCCGAACCCTTCTCGATACTGGCGCCCCACTGCAATAGTTTTTCCTCGGTCCAGTCATCGAGAGCCAGTAACGATGTCACGCTGGGCCGGCCCTCTGTTACCGTGCCCGTCTTGTCCAGAACAATGGTGTTTAGCTTGCCCGCCTGCTGCAGGGCGTCACCATTGCGAATGAGCGTGCCAAATTCCGCCGCTTTGCCGACTCCCGCCATGATGGAAATCGGTGTCGCCAAACCCAGGGCGCATGGACACGCAATGATCAAAACCGTCATGGCCGTCACAACGGCGAAGTTAGTGACTTGATCACCGGTACCAAAATTAATCCACGCAAGGAAAGTGACTATTGTGACAATCAGCACGCTGGGGACGAACACCGCAGCGACTTTGTCAACCAGACGGCCGATCGCCGGCTTTGATGCTTGTGCCGTGCGCACCATCTCGATGATTTGTGACAGTACGGTATCTTTGCCAATACGCTTTGCCTGAAACAGAAATGTACCGGTCTTGTTGATGGTGCCGCTAACGACCTCATCACCAGCCTGTTTTTGCACCGGGACTGGTTCCCCGGTCAACATCGACTCATCAATGCTAGACCGACCCTCGATGATGATTCCATCAACGGCGATGCGTTCACCGGGACGCACTCGCAGTGTTTCCTCAAGTCCCACATCTTTGATCTGAATATCTTGCTCAATGCCGTTACGTACAACACGTGCCGTTTTCGGCTGCAGCCCAATCAAGCGCTTGATGGCCTCCGAGGTCTTGCCGCGTGCGCGCATTTCCAGCGCCGACCCGAAATTGATCAGGGCGATGATTATCGCTGCCGCTTCAAAATAGGCGTGTTGTGCCATCGCTGGTACAAGATCCGGGTTGGCGATAATGACCATCGAATAGAACCAGGCCGTGCCAGTACCCAGAGCGATCAGCGTATCCATATTGGCGTTGTGATTCTTGGCAGCCTTCCAGGCGCCAGAGAAAAAATGGCCGCCGGAGTAAACCAAAACGACAACTGTCAGCAAACCAACAGCCGGCCAAAAAAGTCGTCCACTGCCACTACCGATTGTCGGCAAGAGGCCCGACATACCGAAAACAAATTGTGGAAAGCCAACAACAGCCGCAAAACCGGCCTTTTTCAACAACGAGTGGTAATAAGCTCTTTCTGCAGCTTCTTTCTCCGTTTCGTCTTCCGCACTGATCAACTCCGCAGCATCATACCCGGCCGACTGAACCGCATCGATCAGTGACTGAACTGATGCGTTACCCTCAACCATGGCCGTGTGTTCAGCGAAGTTGACGCTTGCGACAGACACGCCGACAACAGTTTTGAGAGCCTTTTCAACGGAAGACACACAACCGGCACAGTTCATTCCGGAAACAGATAAGCGAGTCGTCTCATTCATGTGGGTATCGACATACGTAGCTCTTTACTCATGACCTGTCGCCTCAATTTATTCCGAGTTTCTATGCTGGCTACTATGCCAACAGCTGACGGGAAATCTGTTACACATTCCTGGAAAGTTCTTGCACAATTCACACTTTATCGATCGACTTGCGCTGTTTGCTGTCCCGCAATCGTTTGAAGTGCGAAGGTGTCAAGCCGGTCACCTTCTTAAACTGCCGACTCAGGTGGGCAACACTGCTGTAGCCCAGGCGGTAGGCAATTTGCGTCAGTGTCAGTTCGTCATAAACCAGCAGTTCCTTTGTTTTTTCGATTTTCTGGTTGATGAAATACTGCTCGATGGTCACGCCTTCGACAGCAGAAAAAAGGTTGCTGAGGTACGTGTAGTCGCGATGCAGGTGATCGCCTAGATAGTCGGAAATTTTCATCTTTTCAGGCCTGTCCTGCTGCTGCACGAAAGCAATTACGTATTTCTTGATGCTCTCAATTAGCCTGCTTTTCTTGTCACTGATTAATTCGAAGCCAAGCGGCTCTATCTTGTCCCGAAATCGCTCCAGCTGCTCGGCATCGAGTTGTGCACTTCCGAAGTCCACCTCGCCCAGATTTACGGCTGCAGGTCTAAGTTCCAGCTCATCCAGCACGTTCTGAATGACATATTTGCAGCGATCACAGACCATATTTTTGATAAGAACTTTCATTCTTGGACTGAGAGCCTTGAAGAGCACCAGACTAGACAATCGGATAGTTGATATAGACTAACAGCCATGGATACTGAAACCAGACTACACGCTATATCGAGCTGGATCGCGCTCGCTGATTGGGCTTTGATTGGAGGAAATGAAAATAAAACAAACCTTGCCTTGTGAGTCGCCGACGAACCTGGTCGCAGGGCGGCAGTCAGCCAAATGCAGCCTCGGCCTGTAGGAGCCAGCCCCAGCGGACAATACCCAACTTACAAGTTTTTCCTCATGTGGTTTCGAGGATGTTTACCCCAAGGGCACCTGGTCCGCGGAAACGTCGAAGGGCAGCTATCACCAATAGCAGCTGTTCAAACTGCTCGAAAAACGCTGCCACGAAGGGCGGGAGGCGGCCAGGAGCAGCAACGGAATAATCCACATAAAGCCGAAGCCATGCCCCCACCAATAATTCGGGCCCATCGTAATCTCCCTTTCAATAAAGCGGGCGGCTAGTAACAAGTGGGCTGCCCGTTACCATGCTCAGGTGCCGTGGCGGGCAACGGTCATCGTGAGGACAAGGCCCAGACCCAACCCATAGCAGGCATGGCCGATGGCCGGGGCCATGAGAGACCGCATACCCTTCGGCGCCCTAACCCCAAAGATGCCCCAACCAAATCCAGGAAAATTAGTGAACCATGGCAGGACTGTTGTTGCCAGCCCCCACAAAAGACCAGGAACCAGGTGATTTGCGGGCATGGGCACATTTAGGACGAGATAGAACAAAGGATAAGTCAATGCCACACCAGCGCCAAGGCTGTAATGAAAGATCCAGCCCACAGAGACTTCATGTTTTACTGGGCTGGACTCAATTATATTCTCATGCACGAAATGCCCGCTGAACAGCCCCAGGAACCAGCGACCGAGCGCCCGTGGGCCGCCACAAGCGGCGCCCATTGTGAACTTCGTTCGCTCCATGATCTTATCCGCGATGTCCATAAACACGGTTCCGATGATGCCGCCCACTAGCGACCAGAGTAATAATTCCACAAGACACCCTCCCTCGGGTACTCAGGTAATGTGCTTCCTCATTGAACCCATTCGTGTGCCTGCATCATCGCGCCAATTGGGCAGAATCCGGCAAGCGTGATATAGGCAGCCGCAAGCGGGATGAATACAGCGATGAAAAATATCCAGATCGCCAGCCAATGCCCAAGAGTTTGGACCCGACCTTCAGCCCTGGTTGATGAAAACAACACAAAGTAGCCTATGACTGCCCAGAACGTCGCTGGCAGAAAACTAATTAGAAAACACATAGCCTTAATCTCCCCGTCGCTGAATCGTGAGATTACTTGCGTCGGTGATGTGCAATAAGCCTAGTACAAATCAGCAATTTCGCCAGTCGATTAAGCTAATCCGTTAATTCTGGTCGGCTGGAACTTCCGCTGTGCGGTATTTGGCGACTGACTGCAAAGGGTCAGAATCCGTCGTTTCCTATGGCGCAAATCGAAGCATCTGAACGACTCGAATTGGGTGTTAACCAGCCCTCCGGTTTAGACTTTGTCGGACAACATTTGTCCGGTCAAGTCTGAGCCATAACAGCTAGTCTATGGCATCAAGTCAATCCTGTGCATCTGCCCAGCCATCACATCCATTGGATCGGAGAACATCTGAAAATCAAACCGACCATCCGGATCCGACGGGCAATCATCATCGCCATCTTCGTCCCACTCGCCTGAACAGGTAAACGCGATTCGGTAGGACCCCGGTGACAGGAAGCCGAAATGATAGAAGTGATCGCCGGTTGCCGGATCCATTTCCACTCGGTCCGCTGCCAGCGGGCCGGCTACACCGTCTGATTCGGGTTCCGCGACATCGTCAGGAATTACCGCGTCTACCGGGAAAAGATAGGCCCAGTTCCCACCAGGCGCCGAATCACAATCAGGGTGATTGATATCGATGTGCGACTGGCCTGGGTCGATCCATAATCGCATCCACTCGTATTGCCCCATTGGCACGTCCATCCCTGCTATCAAGGGTTCGAACACGCCATTTTGCAACTGCATCATGTCAATGCTCATCGAGCCGCCGGGCAACCCAAGTTGGATAATGTCGCCTTGAAACGAAGTGGTGGCATGTACTCATTTTGCACGCTCTATTCTCCTGTCTGTATCGGTTTTCGGACATGCGCCGGCCGACAAGTTCTCGTATCTACTGTGACCCTGATCATTACTACTGTGTCTCCCGCCCGGCACTGCGCCACAACAGAAACAGGGCTGGTATGACAATCAGTGTGAGAATAGTCGCGCTAACCATGCCACCGACCATCGGCGCCGCAATGCGGCGCATCACTTCCGAGCCAGTACCGCCACCCAACATGATGGGCAACAGGCCGGCGATGATCGCAGCTACCGTCATCATGATGGGTCGCACGCGAAGTAGTGCTCCATCGAGCACCGCCTGTCGCACATCCTCGATCGTGAGCACGCGACCCTCGGATTCGGCCGTCGTCATGTGCTCCCGAATAGCCTGATTCAGGTACACCAACATAATGACTCCAATTTCGACCGCGACACCGGCCAACGCAATGAAACCAACGCCGACCGCGACGGACAGATCGTAGCCAAGCAGGAACAGCAGCCAAAGCCCGCCGATCAATGCCATTGGCAAGGTTCCGATGATGATTGCGACTTCGGCGAAACGCCGGAAATTCAGGAACAGTAACAGCACAATAATTGCCAGGGTCACAGGGCCCACGACAGTTAGTCGTTCTTTGGCGCGCAGCATGTATTCATACTGGCCGGACCAGGCTAGCGAGTAGCCTGCCGGCAGCTCGATAAAGTCGGCAACTACCTGTTGCGCCTCGGCCACATACGAACCCAGATCTCGTCCGGTGATATCGACATAGGTCCAGCCGTTGAGCCGTGCGTTTTCACTCTTGATCGCGGGAGGGCCATCGACAACGCTCACATCGGCGACGTCGGCGAGTGCGATTCGGGCGCCTTGCGGCGTGACGATCGGCAACAACTTCAGCTGCTTGACCGAATCACGCACGCGTTGTGGGTAGCGGATGTTTACCGGATAGCGCTCCAGGCCTTCGACCGTTTGCGTCACGTTCATTCCGCCAACAGCGGAGCGCACGACATCCTGCACATCATTGATGTTCAGGCCAAGACGCGACGCACGTTTGCGGTCAATATCGACATTGACATAGCGCCCACCGGCGACACGCTCGGAGTACACCGAGGCGGTGCCTTCGACATTTGCCAGCACTCGTTCAAGATTCTGACCGATGCGTTCAATCACCTCGAGATCCGGTCCCGCGACTTTGATACCAACAGGTGTCTTGATGCCGGTTGCCAGCAT
>Ga0255052_10003282_pt1 | contig 11314 bp, 7 predicted proteins | sample JV7_2_21_MG_FD_188632 | JGI IMG/M metagenome (GOLD analysis project Ga0255052, IMG submission 188632) | Seawater microbial communities from Jervis Inlet, British Columbia, Canada - JV7_2_21 | ecosystem: Environmental > Aquatic > Marine > Inlet | place: Canada: British Columbia | collected...
GAAGCGCACTTTCTCGATTTCGAGATACAGGTCCAGTGCGCCGAGTTCGGAGCCCAGCGTCACGCGCTTCATCGGATCGTTGTCGAGCGTGTAGCGCAGGAAGTCGCTGAGCCGGCTCACGGCCAGATTAGCGGTGTCATTGGCACCGTCGAGAATCAGCGTGGAGATCGCGTTCAGCGTGTTGAACAGGAAATGCGGATTGAGCTGGTAGCGAAGCATCTTGAGCTGCGCCTGGTGCGCGGCCGCTGTTGCCTTCAGCGTCTGCTCCGTTTGTTGCTGCAGCTGCTGGTAGTACTTGATGCCGAAATAGAGGCCGCTCCAGCAAAGCATGACGTAGAAGGAGCCGAGCACGCCGCCGACATAGTCCATGAAATGCTCGGGCTGCCAGTTGTTCTTGACCCAATCGTAATAGAGCAGGTTGTGTAACCAGCGCCAGCCGAGCGCGACGACATACGAGGTCGCAAGCGTGCCGGCCGCAAGTACGGCAACCGGGCGATTCCAGAGACGCTGGTAAATCGACCGCATCGGCAGAGTAACGACGAATCCCGCGACCGAAATTGCGGCGACGACCGCGAAATAGGACTCGGGCTTCTCGTGTGCGACAGCTCCGAGCCAGGCTGTCAGCGCGTAGCCGACCCATCCCCCGATGTTGAGGATCCAGAATAGTCGTTGCCGGTTTCGCAGCAGTTCGTCGAAGGTCACGGTCGATCTCTTGTTTGCAAACGCGTCATTATAAGAGGACGGGACCCGCCAAAATCACGTCTCATCGTGTCTGAGGCACGTTCTGTCGGAGCTTCACGGTTTAGCGTGGCTCGGTATCCAGAGCTTTGCTTAGAGAGAAGCCCATCCGGATGCTTTGTGGGTGATTCGAATTGCCATTATATTAGCGGCAGACGATCCCGCAAAACTGTTTAATGCCGGCATGTGCCAGACTTCTTTCACGCGCGTCCAATGAAATCGCCGAGACAGAACTCGGATTGCTGGGACCAGTTCTGGCGGACCGGTCGCGACAGCTGTTGCAGTGAGCAAGAAGACTCCGCGCACGCTCAGCGTATCCGCGAACAATGGGTGGAGCTGTTTGCCGGAATCGAGAGTAATAACAAGGTCCTGGACCTGTGTACTGGCAATGGCGCGGTGCTCAGGGTTGCGCTGGAGTGTTTGAACAGAACCGGTTTTCCGGTTGCGCTCTACGGCGTGGATTCGGCAGCCATCGCGCCGGACCCGAGCGATGTCGATCGAGCGCAGGCAGAACTGATGTTTGTACGGGCCTCCGTGACGGACTTGCCGTTCGCCGATGGTAGTTTTGACGTCATATCCTCACAGTTCGGGATCGAGTACGCGCCAGTGGATGCAGCGGTCCCGGAGATAATGCGCGTTTTGAAACGGGGCGGCGTTGGACGATTCGTAACGCACGCGAGCGACGGCGTGCTCGCCGCAGGAGCGGCCGCGGAGATCGCCGATATCCATTCGTTGATGAACGAGATCAGAATCTTTCCCGCGGCAATCGAGGCATTGACGCTGGCTCGCGAAGTCGAGCGCGACCCGTCCGGCGCTACGGCCTCTCAGGTCGGCAGGGCCACGCAAGCCCACGAGGCGTTTCAGGAGCGCCTCGCGCGTATTGGCGACGGCTGGCGGAAGCGCAGCGCGATCACCGTATACCGCGATACCGGGTCGATCCTGCAGCATACTTACCTGAACCGGCGACTGTTTCCCGTCGATGTGCTGCTGGACAAGGTGCGCGAGACCGAGCAATCCGTTAACTTGCATCGCGACCGCCTGCAGTCGCTTCTCGACTCGGCGTTCGACCGCGAATCTTGCGAGCAGCTTGTCTTCGAATGTCGGCGACACGGAGCCCGCGAGTACGAGTTTCGGCCCGTTCTCGCTTCGGATGACACAAGTCAGCTCGGGTGGGTGATTACGACAAGCAAATGAGAAGCCTGCGGCCCACTGGAATTCGGAAATGATTGTGAGGCCGTAGTCGCACCTGGCACCACAAGAAGCCGCCGCGGCATTTGGCCGGGGCAACTTGATAAAAAAGGCGGTGAGCTTGCGCTCACCGCCCTCTTCAGGACTTACGTTTTTCGACTTACTGGAACGTATAGGTCAGGTTAACGAACCACCTTTGTCCGAGTACGTCGTAGGTTGCCGGCTCGGTATTCGACTGTTGGTAAGTCGGATAGACGATCGGCTCCTCGTCGCTTATGTTGGTGACGCCGCCACGGACGCGCAGACCATCAATCATTCCCTCGAAATCGTAACCGGCAGTGACGTCAAAGTAGTTGACGGCATCCAGCGTGAAATCCGGGAAGGACGTATCGGTCATTTCATCTATATATCTCCAGCGAACGTCGGCGTCAAATCCGCCGATCGCGTATCCCAGCGTCGTGGTCCACTTCCACTCAGGCAGAGCGTCGAAGTCGTCACTTGCCGTGCCTGCAAACTCCACCAACGGGTCGGCTGAGGTGATAGCCTCCTTCCAGCTCAGCAGGTAGGTCGAGATCCACTTCGCACGCATCGTGCCTGGACCAACGTCCTGCGACCAGTCGATCTGCAGATCGATACCATTCAGCTCGTTTTGCGCGATATTGGTGTCAACCTCGAGGGCGTTTGTGATGGTGCTGGTTCCCAGATCACGCTCAAACAACTGACAGAACTGGTTGCTGTTGTCGAAAGTCGGGTTGAATCGCGTGTCGAAGCATCGCTCTACGAAAACATCGGCATCGATGGCACTGATCGTGTCTTCGATTTCGATCTGGTACCAGTCCACAGAGGCCGAGAAACCGCCGAAGAAGCCGTCACCGCCACCGCGGAACACCGCACCAATCGTATAAGTGTCGGCAGTCTCTTCCTCCAGATTCGGGTTACCACCGGACAGTCCCTGGAACTGCGTGTTGGTGAACGAGTAAGAGTCCACCGCTGCAGCAGGAATACCCTGCGTGATACACAAGGCTCGTGCGCCCGCGTCCTGTTGAGCGCCTTGGACATTTCCGGTTGGATCGTTGAAGTCGTTCGAACACGGATCACCCAGGCCCACACCCGGGAAGTTGATCGTGGCCGGACGGAACAGCTCCGAGATATTCGGTGCACGCAATGCTCGCTGGTAGCCGCCGCGGATCGTGAACGCGTCGTTGATGTCCCAGGTACCCTCAGCCTTGTAGGAACTCATGTCGCCTACAACGTTGTGGTTGGCGAAGCGATAACCGACTGTAAAATCGAGCGCCTGGACCGCAGTCATGTCGCCGAGAAGCGGGAAGCTGGCTTCAAAATATGCTTCCCTGGATATAGTTCTACCAACAACCGGCTGCTGCGCATTGAACCCCGAGATATCGACGCGAGTCGAACCGGTAACCGGGTCAACACTGTTAGCGGTCAGGACCGGATCAGGCAGGAACTTATAGTCATCATCCTTGTACATGACGCCAACGGCTGCCAGAGCATCACCGGCCGGCATTTCGAACATCGGTCCGGTTGTGAAGGCCTCTATAACAGTCTGGTTGACGGACTCGACGTTGTTCGCGCTCCTGGTGAAATACGCCGCACATTCAGGCTGAATGCTGTTGATGCCCACAACGTTGATTGGAGCCCCACATAACGATGCGCCGTGATCGGCAGCAAGCGAGAGTTCCTCAAATGCGCTCTTCGACACGTTGCCAAGTTGGCTGCCAACGGCTTCCATTTTACCCCAGGAACCATAGGCATCCCAGCTCCAGGACGGCGCGAATGACAGATCGCCCTTTAATCCGCCGACAAATTGCACCACTTCATTGCTGAAGATGGTGGTACGCGGTCCGGACTCGAGCATACGCTTGCGGTAGCGGAACGGCGCCGTGGGATCCGGACGCGACGCAAGCAAAGCCTGTTCGGCTGCACCGAGGTTCGGGTTGGTCGGGCTGACATAGATGCCGGTTGCCGGGGTCGACGCCAGTGCCTGGTCCGCGCTGTAGTCAGCCCACATTGCCTGCGCATAGACTTCGGTGTTGTCGCTGACTTCGAAGCCGGCACGACCGAAGAACGACTTGCGTTCGAGCGGCAGCTCGAGGTAGTTCGGCGGCGCGTAGTTATAGGTATAGCTCGCCGGGTTCACAGGCTGCAGCGGCTCGTTGGCATCGCCGGTGAAGTTGATAACCGGTTTGACGTCGAAAAACGAACCGTCCGGGTTAAAGCCATAGTTATGGCCCGGTGCCGCATCTCCGGGCTGGTAGCCCGCGACACCAGCGAAATATGTGTCCAGCGCGGCCTGGCTCGGCAAGTTCGAGGTCAGCGCATCCCAGCGACCCTGGCGGATCGTGGAAGAGCCAAGCGGCTCGAAGCTGTCACCATCCCAGTCAACCGCCACGTTCGAAAACTCGCGATCGCCCTGAAGTACGCCGTCACGATCCGCGTAGTTGAACGAACCCCAGGCATAGCCGCGACCGTCTGACGATTCCAGACCGCCGGTAATACCGACAGAGGCCCTCTGACCGTCGCTTTCCCCGGTCTCGCCGTAACCGCCGGTCACCTCGAGGCCGACAAACTGGCGCGTCTTGATATTGACAACACCGGCGATTGCGTCAGAACCGTACACGGCTGAAGCTCCACCGGTGATGACCTCGACGCTCCCGATGATCGATGCGGGAATCAGGTTCAGGTCGACGACGCCGGTCGGATTTGACGGAACGATGCGACGTCCGTCCAGGAGCACCAGGGTGCGTTTGGATCCAAGTCCGCGCAATGAGACATTAGCTTGGCCGCCATTGGACGGGTTATTGGACGTGCTGGTAATGGAAGGTACGAATTGTGGCAGTGTATTCAGAACCGTTTCGATCGTCGGAGCGCCGGTGTTGCTAAACAACTCGGAATCGACAGTCGAGATCGGGCTGGCGGATGAATAGTCCTGTCGTGCAATGCGAGTTCCAGTTACGGTGATTTCCTCGAGCACTGCGTCGGCGTCCTGAGCCAGGGCGGCAGGCGCATAGCCTGCCGCGGTGGCGATAGCACCGACACACAATGCCCGCTGGACCGCAGTGCGGACTGCGTGATTACGTTTCATGGTGTTCATCCCTTATGTGTTGAAAGAAATTATGTTGTATAGATACAACATAGCCTAATCGTTGTATATTTGCTCACAACAAGCATTGTCGTATACCACCGATCAGTATTGGAGCCAATACGTAATTGTCGCAAGGGCGCTACAGTCAATATACATAGAGCATGTGGAATATATGTTGCGAAATTACTACATACTTGTGCACGGTGAAATCGCCGCAAGAACGGCATAGCGGCTTATCCACCTGGCGTCGAGCCCCGCTCGTCCGTTGCCGCGGGCGACGATAGTGATAAACTGCGCGTCCCGCGGTAGCTGTCCGCACCTCCGGTCTACGCGGCTCGATTCAGGCAACACGAACTGGCAGAAAATTGACCACCGATAGCCCGACCATCCCCTCGCCACTCGAAGGCCAGATGTACCTGTACAAGGCGCCCGAGCTGCTGAACCATGAGATGCACGGATCTCTCGGCATCAGCCAGTTCGAGCGGCCATACGATTTTGCCCGCGAAGCCCGTGTCCTGCCGCTGACGCTCCCCGAGTTCACCAGTGCGCATATGTTCTATCCGATTATTTTCACCGACGTCGACAATCCGGTGCCGCTCGTCGTCGTCGGCGCGAGCGACGATGTCAACCTGTTTGTTGAGGAAGACGGTCAATGGGTGGCCGGCGCCTACGTTCCCGCGTATGTGCGTTGCTATCCATTTGCCCTCGCTGCGAGCTCTGACGAGCAACTCGCGGTCGTCATCGACCGCGAAGCTCAAGTGATCAACGATTCGCCGGAGCGACCATTCTTCGACGGCGACAAGGTGACTGCGGAAACGCAGACCATGATCGACTTCTGCGGCCGGATTGATGCCGAGCGCAAGATGGCAATCGAGTTCGGCAAGCGACTCAACGAACTCGGCCTGCTAACAGGCCACCAGGCAACGCGCACGCCGCCCGGCGGCAAGCAGGAAGTCCTTGCAAACTATGTTGCCGTTGACAGCAGTAAGCTTACTGAGCTCGGACCCGAAACGCTCGACGATTTGTTGAATAAAGGGTATCTGGCATGCATATTCGCGCACCTGTTTTCGCTCGAAAACTGGCAGCGCATCCTCGAGCGCCATATTCAGAAGACTTTGGCGGGATTGGACTAATCGGCCGAATCGGAGAGGGTCTGGTCAGTTTCTGCGCGTGACCCGCATCGTGCGATTGCTGCCAATTTTCTGCAGCAGGAAAGAGCCGAGTGTCGCACGCTCGACGGTAATGTTGTCACCAACTTTGAGTCGCAGGTACGAGCTGTCTATTTGCTGCCAGATTTGGCCGTTGTCGAGTGTGATGAAGACCTTGTCATAACCGGACGGCTGTAGCTTCGTAACCTGTGCGCTCAGGCTCTCGATGCGCTGGCTGCCCGTGACCTCTTCCACGGTGCGCTGCACTTCGTCGCCGCTCTTGCCGAACAGATCTTCCTGCATTATTCCTGCCGTGCCCATGGTTGCCGGCGCCGCTGCTTCGGTCCGCGCGGGCATGGGAGTCGGGGTGGCAGGCCGGGTTTCCTGCCCGCCTCGGTGACGGCTTCGATCCACCACTGAGTCATAGCAGGTGACGCGTGCCTCCTCAGCGCGCAAATCACGACACGCCAGCAGTTCGTCCATCATCGGATCACTCTGCGCGGCTCCGGAAACGGCTGTTGTTGCCAGGACCAGAATTAATTTTGCTGTGCAAGCGATGAACTTCCTCATGAGAATTCGGACATATACTTGATGCAGTGACACTGTAGACAATAACCCGACAGCAAAATTCACTATGACCGAAACAGCCATCGACAGGCAAAAGATGATCCAACAGGCGGTCGGCGCACTGCAAAGCGGTAATTCATTCCAGGCACGCGGCCTGTTCGAGAAAATCGTGCGCTTTCCCGAGGCGGACCCGACAGCCTGGCTCGGTTTGGCATTCGCCTGCGCTCATCAGGGCGACGATGAGGCAGCGCTCGCGGCAGTTGATAGACTCCTGGAACTCGAGCCCGCGAATCTTCGCGGCAATATTTTCAAAGGTGATCATCTGGAACAGACTGGCAAGTCGCGGCGAGCGCTACAATATTACCAGTACGCGTTGCAGCTGGCAGCGAATACGAAGGACCTTCCGGACGATGTGCTCGACGGATTACAGCGCGCGCAGCGGGCCTGCGAGCAACTCGACGCCGAGTATCGGGATTTTCTCCTGCAGCAACTCGCCGATGATGGATTCAACCCGGCCGCCGGCAGCCTGCGATTCCGGCAATCGCTCGACATCCTGTTCGGCACAACCGAGATCCATTACCAGGAACCACGTCGATACTATTTTCCGGGCCTGCCACAGATTCAGTTCTACGAGCGGGAGCAGTTCGACTGGGTCGCGGGCATAGAAGCCGCGACCGACGAGATTCGTACCGAGCTCGAAAATGTCCTAACCGACAGGTCCCGGTTCGAGCCCTACCTGCAAACTGACGAGAAGCACCTAAACCGCCGCGGCACCCCGCTGGCCGACAATGACGACTGGGGCGCATACTACATCTGTCACTTCGGCGAGCTCGTCGCAGAGGCGGCTGAGTTGTGTCCCTCGGCGGTTGCGGCGCTGGCGATGGCGCCGCAGCCCGACATTCCCGGGCAGGCTGCGACGGCGTTATTTTCCAAGCTGCGGCCGAATACGCGTATCCCGCCGCATCATGGCATGGTCAATACACGGTTGATTTGTCACCTGCCGCTCATCGTGCCGGAGAATTGCGGCGCACTGCGCGTGGGCAATGAGCAGCGCTCATGGGTCGAGGGCGAGATGCTGATCTTTGACGACAGCATGCTTCACGAGGCGTGGAACAATAGTGACGAGGAGCGCGTCCTGCTGTTGTTCGATATCTGGCGCCCTGAATTGACAGACGACGAACGATCTTTCGTAACCGCGGTACTCACCGCAGCCAGGCACTATCACGATGACTAGGCGTCTTTCCGCGCTGTCAGTATCCAGGCCGCAGGATTGCCGGACTCCACCAGGGACAGGACATCCGGACTCCGGACCGTAAAACCTGCCGCGCGGATGGTCGCGGCGATTTCCTGTATGCCGGATTCGTCCAGTGCGCAGCGCGTCATCGACGCCATGCGCCCCTCGTAAGACACGAGCTCATCCGACATGCCGTCTATCCATGCGAACACCTCGTTCGGTACGTAATTCTGCATGCGCTTGTACATGTGGCCGATGTCGCGGTAGAGGCTGGCCAGCAGGCCGCCTGCGGCGAGCGGACCCTGATCCTTCAGAATCTGTTTGGCGACCTCGACCGCCGGGGCCAGCCGTTTGTCGGCCTCCTGGAAAGCCTCGTCGGTGATCCTGCCGGCGATCAGCTCGAAGCCCGCCGAAAATGCTTCGCGTGCCAGCGACATCAACCGCGCCTCGCGCAAGGCGGCAGCCACGGCGAGATTGCCGGCACATTCTCTGTTGATCGCGCCATCAGCCAGGTGCACTAGGGCGGCCAGCGTGCCGTCCGCCGCGACGAGTCTCGCTGTTTCTGCGAATGCTTCCCGGCCCGCGTACTCGATGCCGAACTGGCTGACGACGATGTCGAACTCGCCGTCCGGATAGGGAATCGTGCGTGCGTCGCAGGCGACGCCTTCAACCTCTGGATATTGCTTGCGGAGCTCGTCGACCGCTGCTATTGAATAGTCAAGACAGTGTGCGTCAACGTTCACACCCGCGTCCTGGGCGATTGTCACCGCGATCTTGGTGACGGCGCCATTGCCACAGGCAACGTCGATCAGGCGAGGTTTCGGATTACGTTCGAACGCCTCGCGGAAAAAAGACTCCCAGTAGAGCACCGGGGCCCGGTCGCGGGCGCCGGCATCCTCCTGGCCGATGGCCTTTTCCCTGGCCTGCCAGAAAGCGTCCCAGTGCTGGACGTCAGTGTGCGATGTGCCGGTGTCGCTCAAGAATCGTCCGATGATTTGCTGGCAAGCGTTGTTTCGATGTAGCGGCGCACCTGGATCTTGAGAATTTCGAGTGGGACACCACCGCTGGTGAGAACCCTATCGTGAAACTCACGGATATCGAACGCGTCCCCGAGGTCTTTCTCCGCCTCGGCACGCAGCTCCCAGATAGTCAGTTCGCCGATCTTGTAAGCCAACGCCTGCCCCGGCCAGGCAATGTAGCGATCGATCTCCGTCCCTATCTCGTGCATAGACAGCGCGGTATTCGACGCCAGGTAATCGATGGCCTGTTCACGCGACCAGCCCATCGCGTGGATGCCGGTATCGACGACAAGCCTGGCGGCACGCCACATCTCGTAGGACAGTCGGCCGAAGTGATCGTAGGGCGTCTCATAGATACCCATTTCAACGCCCAGCTTCTCGGAGTACAGTCCCCAGCCCTCGCCGAATGCGTGCGGATAGAACTGCCTCCGGAACGCCGGCGCGTCCTCGATCTCGTAGGCCAGCGCACCCTGCAGGTGATGGCCGGGAACACCTTCGTGCAGGGACAGCGCCACGAGCTGGTACAGCGGCCGAGTCTCGAGCGCGTAGGTATTCACCCAGTATTGGCCGCCGCGCGGTCCGCCGGGCGGCGCCGGCACGTACCGACCGCCCGTGTAGTTCGCCGCAATTTCGTCCGGGACCGGATCGACGGAATAGGGCTGCCGCGGCAGCTTGCCGAAGAAGGCGGGCAGGCGCCCGTCCGTCTTTTTGGCGATCCATGCGGCTTGTTTCAACAGCTCGTCGGCGGTCTTCGGGTAGAATTGCGGGTCGATACGCAGGAACTCGAGAAACTCCTCGAAGCTGCCCTCGAAATCCGTCTCTGTGATGACCGCATCCATCTCGGCGCGAATACGCGCGACCTCGGAGAGACCGCGATTGTGTATCGCCTGCGGTGTTGCGGAGTCGAGGGTCGTGAAGTAACGGACCAGTGCCGCGTAGTATTCTTCGCCACCCGGCAGTTCGCTCGCGCCAAGCGTCTGCCGCGCATTGGGAATGTAACGATCGCGCATGAAATCCCGTAGCGTTGCGTACGCCGGGATGACCTCCTGTTCCAGCACCTGTTTCGCTTCGCGCCGCAGCGCTGCCTTGTCAGCGGTGGACAAGGCGTCGTGTATCGTCCGAAAAGGTGCGTAAAGCGGATGTTCCTCCGCGCTCCCCGTTACCTGCGATTCGAAGGACGGCAGGATGTTTGCCATGATCAACTGCGGCTGAGTGAAGCCGGTGTCGAGGCCGGCCTGCATGTTGGTCTTGTTCTGTTCGAAGTAGCCGGGAAGTGCGCGCAGCCGAAGCAGGTAATCACGGTAGTCGTCCATGATCTCGAATCGCGTCGACGAGACCACGTAGCCGATGTTCATGTGAAAGCCGCTGTCGGAAAGGAACGGAATGCGCCAGGGCTCGAACTCGCCGAGTGCGATGTCGTGCTCGAGAATGAAGCGCAGCAACTCCGCGTTCAGCGGATCGCCCGAATTCGTCTCGTCCCGCAACCTCGCCTGGAATGCGCGCAGCTGCTCCAGACGCGCGTGCTGGGCTGTCGCGCTGACGTCGGGTACCCGGTCGTTGTATCGGTCGTCTCCTGACGTCGTGGCAAGGAAGGGATCCTGGTGCAGCTCGTAGTCCCAGTACTCGTCGTAGAGCCCCCCGGCGCCAAAGGCCATTGCGCTTGCAGCAATTGCGACGACCGCGACGGCACACATGGATCGAATGTTCATGTTCCTGCTTCGGTTTCTCGCAGGTCGCCAAGGCTATCGCAGAAGGGTGCGATGCGACAGCTTCCTCGAGAACGCGGTCGCCTCGCAGGGATCACTGAAGCTGCCCGTCGCTCAGTAATCCGATTTTCTGATCGTATATCGAACGCGCGTCAGAATAGACGGCGAGTTCGCGCCCACGCCGAAAACTCTCGAAGGCCTGTTCGGGGTCGCCCTGACGCTCGGCAATGAGCCCCTGCAACTTGTAGAACTTGTGCTCCGTGTCTTTGAGCCGCATCGCGCGCTCGAGAAGCAGACGCGCGTTCTCGAGATCACCATCGTTGTATGCGTCGACCGCCCGGTAGTAGTGGAAATATGGGTTCTGGTTTCGGTACCGGCGAATCTGCTGGCCATACCAGTCGGCCGTCGTGTCATCGCCGACGCTGCGATACAGTGCGGCGAGATTCGCGAGCGATTGCCGATGATCCTTGTCGATGCTAAGGGCCACCCGATAGGCGGAGATCGCATAGTCGGCCACCCCCTTGCGCGAGTAAACGACGCCCAGGTTGGCCCAGTTAGCCGCGATCTCGGGGTAGGTTTCGATGGATTTCTTCAACAGGCGAAAGCTTTTC
>Ga0255052_10003283_pt1 | contig 11310 bp, 9 predicted proteins | sample JV7_2_21_MG_FD_188632 | JGI IMG/M metagenome (GOLD analysis project Ga0255052, IMG submission 188632) | Seawater microbial communities from Jervis Inlet, British Columbia, Canada - JV7_2_21 | ecosystem: Environmental > Aquatic > Marine > Inlet | place: Canada: British Columbia | collected...
GCCAAGCGCAGCGAATTTTTTGCGATCGCGGCCCGGGTAAACACGATAGCCCTGTTGCTGGCCATTGACAAAATACGGTGTTGGGCGGATGACGTCGGCAAGTTTGGAAACATTCTGAGCAACGACGGCCTGAATGCTCTGGGTACTCGTGGTGGCGCGTGTCGTGGTTGTGGTATTGCGGCGAGCAACGGTGACCGAACCTGCCGGAAAGTCTTTGGGTAACTTCAGATTGGTCAATACGCCATTTTCGTTCAGAACCACTCGATCCACATAAACCGCATGCAGATGTGCCGCGGATGTCACAGCCTCGCCGATCGCATAGACCTTTTCCTCATTATTGCCATCCGCGATGATTGCGACGGCCAATTCGGTCTCAGTTGCGGCAATGGTCCCTTTGAGCGACAGGTTTGTAAGGCGGGTATCTGCCAGATTGGACGTGTCTTCGACGATCAGCTGCGCGCTCGCTTCAGGATCCGCATCGGCAATGCCAAAAATATGCGCGGCGACAATCGCCTGCACGTTGGCTGAACTATCGCCCTGGCCCACCGAAACTGGTTGGTTCGCGGGGGCGAGGACCGGATCGCCTGCAGCCGGCGCCGGAATCAGCATCCAGATGATCCTGGCCAGTTGCCACGCGATCACGATCACGAGCAGCAGGCTGACCCACGCAGGTAACAAGCGATTGGCGGCCGCGAGCGTTTTCGCGCCATCCATGCTTGCGAAATCGGACCATTTGGCTTCGGTCGTCATAGTGAAATCGGCCGTCTGATGATTTCCGGTATTCCTTAATAAACGTAGCGCCAAGATGATAAGGGTTGACGCAATCTGGAAACAAGCCCGAAAGGGCCGAAAAACCTATATTTAGCAATGATATAGACGATTTCTACCGGTCGATCGGTTGCCGGCAGCGTCTTCGCATGCTCTGTCGGGCAAAAAAACTGTGCACCAGTCTTGGAGATCGCCGTCGCGAGCCCATATATAATAACCTGCATGACAAGAGGCAGGGTCATTTTGTGACATCTGATGGCATATTGAGCGAACATCGACCAGACAAGGAACGAAACGACGGCAATGACCTGGCCGTTGAGGAGGCGCGGCCGAAGCTAAAGCAGCCGTCGCTCTATCGTGTCGTGTTGATTAATGACGATTACACGCCAATGGAATTCGTTGTCGATATACTGGAAGCAATATTTGGTATGGAACGTACTCGCGCGACACAGGTCATGCTAGAGGTACATACCAAAGGAAAGGGTTTATGCGGTGTGTACAACTTCGAGATTGCGGAGACGAAGGTCGCGCAGGTCATGGGTATAGCGCAGCAGCATGAGCATCCGTTGTTGTGCGAAATGGAAGAATCCTGAGGCAGACACAAGAGCATGCTAAGTAGCGAACTGGAATATTGCCTGAACGACGCCTTTCAACGGGCGCGCGATCAACGTCATGAGTTCATGACGGTAGAGCATCTGTTGCTGGCATTGCTCGATGTACCCAAGGTATACGAAATATTGAAAGCCTGCGGCTCAAGTATTCCCGAATTGCGCCGCCAGCTCACTGAGTTCATCGAAGAACAGACACCGTTGCTGCCGCATGAGGACGATACTGACGTGCAGCCGACTCTCGGATTTCAGCGTGTTTTGCAGCGCGCCGTTTTCCACGTGCAGTCCAGCGGTAAGAAAGAAGTTACCAGCAGTAATGTTCTGGTTGCCATATTCAGCGAAAAGCAATCGCAGGCGGTTTATTACCTGAGTCTGCAGGACGTAACGCGACTCGATATCATTAATTTCATCTCTCACGGAATGCCGCAGGTGCCGGGTGATGGCAGTGACGATGAAGAGGAGACATCCCTCGAAAGCGAGGCTGAGCCAGAGGCATCACCGCTCGACAAGTATGCAACGAATCTGAATCAAATGGCGATCGACGGCAAGATCGACCCGCTGATCGGCCGCGAAGTCGAAATTGAACGTACTGTGCAGATCCTGTGCCGGCGGCGTAAGAATAATCCTCTCTATGTAGGCGAGGCCGGTGTCGGCAAGACCGCGCTGGCCGAAGGCCTTGCGCGGATGATTACAGAGAAGCGCGTTCCCGAAGTATTGCTCGATGCCACCATCTACGCGCTCGACATGGGCTCACTGATTGCCGGTACCAAGTATCGCGGTGACTTCGAAAAGCGTTTGAAAGGAGTGATTACGGAGATTCACGAGAATCCGGGTGCCGTCTTGTTCATCGATGAGATTCACACCGTTATCGGTGCCGGTGCAGCATCGGGAGGTGTCATGGATGCGAGCAACCTGATCAAGCCCGTGCTTGCCAATGGAGAAATCCGTTGCATCGGCTCAACGACCTATTTGGAATACCGGGGCATTTTTGAAAAAGACCACGCGCTGGCGCGACGCTTCCAGAAAATCGATGTTCCCGAGCCCAGTCTCGACGAGACAGTGGCAATTCTGCATGGTCTAAAGACGCGATTTGAAGAACATCACGGCGTGAAATACGCGACCGGTGCATTGGAAGCCGCTGCGGAATTGGCGTCACGGCACATCAATGATCGCCGTTTGCCGGACAAAGCCATTGATGTGATTGACGAGGCAGGGGCGAATCTGCGTCTGCAGCCGGCGGATACGCGAAGCGAAGATGTGACGGTCGAGATGATCGAGAACATCGTCGCCAAGATGGCGCGAATTCCAGCGAAAAGTGTTTCGTCATCGGACCGTGACGCGTTGCGAACATTGGAGCGGGATCTGAAGTTGACGATTTTCGGTCAGGATCTCGCGATCGAGGCCTTGAGTTCGGCTATCAAGATGTCGCGCTCGGGGCTGCGTGAGGACGAGAAGCCGATTGGTGCGTTTCTTTTTGCGGGGCCGACCGGTGTCGGCAAGACCGAGGTTACTCGGCAATTATCTCACTGCATGGGTGTTGAGCTCATTCGCTTTGACATGTCCGAGTACATGGAGCGTCATACTGTATCGCGGCTAATCGGAGCGCCGCCGGGTTACGTCGGATTTGATCAGGGCGGCTTGCTCACGGAAGCGGTAACGAAGAATCCTCATGCGGTTGTTTTGCTCGATGAGATCGAAAAAGCGCATCCAGAGGTCTTCAACCTGCTGTTGCAGGTAATGGATCATGGAACACTGACGGACAATAACGGCCGAAAAGCGGATTTTCGCAATATCATCATCGTCATGACCACCAACGCCGGTGCGCAGGAGATGAGCCGCGCCTCGATCGGTTTTACGCAGCAGGATCACAGCAGCGACGGCATGGAAATAATTCGCAAGCACTTTTCGCCCGAGTTTCGTAACCGTCTTGATGCCATCATTCAATTTGCCACCCTTAACCACGAGTCCGTCAAACGCGTTGTTGACAAACTTGTTGTGGAACTTGAGTCCAAACTCGACAGTAACGATGTCACGCTGGAACTCGACGATGCCGCAAGAGAATGGATCGCCGATAGAGGTTACGATCCAAAGATGGGTGCGCGGCCGATGGCGCGGATTATTCAGGAACACATCAAGCGACCACTTGCCGAAGAACTGTTGTTCGGCAGCCTGGAAGGCGGCGGCCACGTGCGTATCACGGTGGGCCCCGATGATAGCTTACAGCTGAATGCGGAGCCGGTGCTGAAGGAACTGGAGCACCTGCCAGAATAAATTGGGGTCAAATAAAATGGGGTCAGACCGCAATTAGCGTTCCTAATTGCGGTCTGACCCCATTTTATTTGACCCCTTTGAACTTCTACCGGCCTCGGTAGACGATGCGACCTTTGGAAAGGTCATAGGGTGTCAGCTCTACTGTCACGCTATCGCCCGTAAGAATACGAATGTAGTTTTTGCGCATTTTTCCGGAGATGTGCGCAGTCACGGTGTGACCATTTTCGAGTTCGACTCGAAAAGTCGTGTTTGGAAGCGTCTCTGTGACGACGCCCTCCATCTGAATGGCTTCTTCTTTCGCCAAGGTCTTTAGGTCTCTGGTTAAAAGGCCCGCGAATTGTGCAGAAATCACCGCCGTTATGCAATGCAACATGTCCCTACCTGGACAGCAATGAAGAAACCGATATAGGGCTTTGTGGCCAGATTTCATGCCGCTTTGGCGGATTGCACGCACGCTTCAGGATTGCGGCGAATTCGGTCCGCGGGATTATGCTGGCTCCCAGGGTCATGAGGTGTTCGGAGACTATCTGACAGTCGATGACCTCGAGATCAAATTGCTGCATGGTTTGTGACAGGCCCAGTAGTGCCATTTTTGACCTATTGGCGCGGGCGCTGAACATCGATTCACCGAAGAATGCCTTGCCAATCAGAAGACCATAAACGCCGCCGGTCAGCTCGCCGGCCTCCCAAATCTCGATAGAATGTGCCCAACCCTCGGCATGTAAGGACTCGTAAGCCGCGATCATGTCTGCGGTGATCCAGGTACCTTGCTGTGACTTTCGCGTTCCTGCGCAAGCATGAATGACATCGCTGAATGCACGATTGAAACAGAGCTCCGCATCAGCGTTACGCAGCTGTTGCCGCAAACGCCGTGAAACGTGTAGATCCCCTGGCAGAAGTACGCAGCGCGGGTCGGGCGACCACCATAAAATCGGCTGGCCGTCTTCGTACCAGGGAAAGATTCCGGATCGATAGGCCTGCAGCAAACGCTCCGAACTCAGATCGCCGCCTGCGGCTAACAATCCGTCCGGTTCTGTAAGTGCGTTGCTGATATCCGGGAACGCATCGGCCGGGTCGGACGGACTAAGCCAGGCGATCCGGGTCTGACTCATTCCTGATCTCGTGATTTGTATGGACTGTGCGCATCAACTGCCTGCATATAGCGCTCGACATGACGCCTTTCCTCGTCGAGGTAATCGCCAATAGCCGAGAAAAATTCGGGTTGCTTGAGCCAGTGCGCGGACCAGACGGACTCGGGAACAAATCCTCGACTTATCTTGTGTTCACCCTGCGTGCCCGGCTCAAATAGCTGTTTGCCGGTATCGATGCAGTAGTCGATTCCCTGGTAGTAGCAAGTCTCAAAATGCAGTGCGTCGTAGTGGCCGTCACTTCCCCAGTAACGACCGTATAGCACGCGTTCGCTCTCAAAAAAAACCGCGGCCGCAATTGTTTCGTCGTCGCGCTGCGCAAGTATTATCAGAATATTGTCGGCAAGGGAGCGGCCAATCTCGGTGAAAAATTCAAGATTGAAATAGGGCATGGATCCCCTGCGCATGAAGGTCATGCTGATCAGGCGATAAACAGTATTCCAAAGCTCAATATCTAGCTCATTACCATGGAGACGAATGAATTTGATGCCAGCTTCTGCAACCCGGCGGCGGTCGCGTCTCGTCTTTTTGCGCTTGGCGGAGCTAAACGTCGCGACGAATTCGTCAAAGTCGCTGTAGTTATCGTTGTGCCAGTGAAACTGACAGTCCTTGCGTACCTGCATGCCGGCATCACGAAATACATCCAGCTCTTCCGGGGTCGGAAACAGGATATGCAGTGATGAACAGTTCGTGTCTTTAGCGAGTTTGATCGCCGCATGGACCAGAACAGATGCCGCTTCTGTGTCGGCCCGGTCACGAATCAATAAACGCTGACTCGGGGCAGGTGTGAAGGGAACGGCGGATACCAGCTTCGGATAATACGCCAGTCCCGCTTGTTCGTAAGCGCGCGCCCAGGCCCAGTCGAACACGAACTCGCCCCAAGAATGGTCCTTGAGGTATAGCGGCATCGTGGCACGGAGTTTGGAATTGTGGACGTAGCAAAGGTGACGCGGATGCCAACCAGCATCCGGCGAAACCGACCCACTTTGTTCTGCTGCCAACAGAAATTCGTGGCGCAGGAACGGATAATCATTGCCCGCGAGTTGGTTCCACTCACTGGCGGAAATCTCGGCGATACTCTCGTGTACGGTGACCTGTGTTTGTTTCACAGGGACACCGTATCATCAGGCGGCAGCGTTGCCAGCCTCGCTGTCTTCGCCCGGCGATGACTCCAGTGCATCGAGATATTTTTCTGCGTCAAGGGCTGCCATGCAGCCAGCCCCCGCAGATGTAATCGCTTGACGATAGACCTGATCGGCGACGTCACCTGCGGCGTATACGCCGGACATGCTCGTCGCGGTCGCATCGCCTTCGATTCCTGATTTGATTGTGATGTAACCATTTTTCATATCGAGCTGGTCGTCGAAGAGTCCGGTGTTAGGACTGTGCCCGATTGCGATGAAAACGCCGGCCAGGTCAATATCCGTTGCCTTCGATTCATCCAGGGTGCTGCGAATGCGCAGGCCGGTTACGCCGGAGTCGTCACCGAGCACTTCGTCGACAACATGGTCCCACTTGATCTCGATCTTGCCTTCTTTTTCCTTTTCGAACAGGTGGTCCTGGAGAATCTTTTCCGCGCGCAGTTCGTCGCGACGATGCACGAGCGTCACTTTCGACGCGATATTGCTCAGGTATAGCGCTTCTTCTGCCGCTGTATTGCCACCGCCAATCACAGCGACGTCTTTACCGCGGTAGAAGAAACCGTCACAGGTTGCGCAGGCGGATACGCCACGGCCCTTAAATGCCTCCTCAGATGGCAGACCGAGATACATTGCTGTCGCGCCGGTCGCGATGATCAATGCGTCGCAACTGTAGCTGCCGTAGTCGCCATCAAGCCGGAATGGCCGTACCGACAGGTCCGCGGTATGGACGTGATCGTTAATGACCTCGGTGTTGAATCGCTGCGCGTGTCGCAGCATGCGGTCCATTAGCTCCGGCCCTTGCAGACCCTCGACATCTCCGGGCCAGTTGTCGACGTCTGTGGTTGTCATGAGCTGGCCACCTTGCTCGATCCCGGTGATTATCACCGGATCAAGGTTGGCACGAGCGGCGTAAACCGCTGCCGAGTAGCCGGCTGGGCCCGATCCCAGAATCACAAGGCGCATATGTCTCAAATCACTCATGTATAATTTATCCCTATTCGTTCAGGCATAACAATCGCCCGCTATGACCCAGGAAATACGGTCCTGATGAGGACTTTCAAGGGCCGTAATGCGGGCGGCTTGTATGGCCTGCCAGCAATTTTAATTCGCAGTTTACTGTAGATATGGCAAGAGCCCAAAAGAGCAGCAAGACAGCACAAGGACTTTCTCAGCAGGTCTCCCGAGCGCTACGCGAGGGTGCACTGGTCGTATTCGGGGTTTTGGCGCTAATTCTCTGGTACGCGCTGTTTACTTACGACGCGAGCGACCCTGGTTTCAGTCAGGTGACCAGCAGCACGGGCGTCAGTAACGGTGTCGGTCGGGTGGGAGCGGTTACGTCTGATTTGTTATTCAATTTCTTCGGTCGTCCCGCCTACCTATTTACGATTATGGTTTTTTATCTTGGCTGGATGCTGTATCGCGAGCAGAAGACACAGCAGATTCTGACCAAAATAGACTACACCTTGCGCATCAGCGGGTTCGTTGCCACGCTGGTGACAAGTTGCGCGCTGGCAACGCTGCATTTTTCCCCGCAAGGCTTTAATGAGACGGCCGGCGGCATCATTGGCCAGATCGTCGGGCTACGGCTCGAGTCTGTCATGAAGTTGCTTGGCGCCAGTACATTATTGTTCGTGATCTGGGTCGCATCAATATCGCTGTTTCTGGGTATTTCATGGTTTAACGTCATGGACCGAATAGGGCGTTGGTGTCTGCTTGGCCATGAACGCGTGGTTGCGAAAATTGGCGAGCTTCAGGACAAGGCTGAGGGTCGCCGGCAACAGGCTGCGCGACAGGACGTCATTGAGGTCGAGAAAAAACGCACAGCCGGTCGCAAGCGGCCGCGTATCGAGCCAGTCTTGCCAGCGCTTGAGACCAGTGTTCGAGCTGAGCGTGAACGGCAAGTGCCACTTTTCGATCCACCCGCTGCGGGCGAATTGCCGCCATTGTCATTGCTTGACGATCCGCCACAACAAAAGAAAGGATATTCCGAGGAGTCGCTTGAGGGCATGTCGCGACTCGTCGAGCTCAAACTGAAAGACTTCGGTGTTGACGTCGAGGTTAGATCAGTATCACCGGGCCCGATCATCACGCGCTTCGAGCTGGATCCGGCGCCCGGCGTAAAAGTGAGTCAGATCGCCAACCTCGCCAAAGACATCGCACGATCACTGTCAGTTGTCAGCGTGCGCGTTGTTGAGGTAATTCCTGGAAAGTCGTTTGTCGGTCTTGAGATACCGAATGAGAATCGCGAGCTGGTCACTCTTGGCGAGATATTGAAGTCGCGTGCGTATGATGACTCGGCATCGCCGCTCACTTTGGCTCTCGGCAAAGACATCGGTGGGCATTCGGTCGTCGCGGATCTGGCGCGAATGCCGCATCTGTTGATCGCAGGCACGACAGGCTCCGGTAAGTCGGTCGCCATCAACGCAATGGTGCTCAGCTTGCTTTACAAGACCCAACCCGAGCAGGTTCGGCTGATCATGATCGACCCCAAAATGCTCGAGTTGTCTGTATACGAGGGCATTCCGCATTTGCTGACTCCGGTGGTGACCGATATGTCCGAGGCCGCAAATGCATTACGTTGGTGTGTCGCCGAAATGGACCGGCGCTATCGCCTCATGTCGGCCCTCGGCGTGCGCAACATAGGCGGCTACAACCGCAAGGTCAAAGAAGCGATTGATGCGGGCGATCCTATCAAGGACCCGATTTTTACGCCCCCGCCGCTCGAGGATGAAGACAAACCCGTCGAGCATCCAACCTTGACACCACTGCCCTACATTGTCGTCATCATCGACGAATTGGCCGACATGATGATGATCGTCGGCAAGAAAGTGGAGGAGATCATTGCCAGGCTCGCGCAAAAAGCCAGAGCATCCGGAATTCACATGTTACTGGCAACGCAACGTCCTTCGGTCGACGTCATTACGGGCTTGATTAAAGCGAATGTGCCGACCCGCATCGCATTCCAGGTATCGGCGAAAGTGGATTCCAGGACCATTCTCGATCAAATGGGCGCCGAAAACTTGCTCGGCCATGGCGACATGTTGTACCTGCCACCGGGCACATCGTTACCGACGCGAGTGCACGGCGCTTTCGTGGCCGATCATGAGGTGCATTCGGTAGTGAGACACCTCAAAACAAGTGCTGCACCACGATATCTCGATGAAATTGTCGACGGTCCGACAGGTCCAACACCAGGACTGGTGGGAATCGATAAGGTGCCGGCAGGCGCGGCGGGTGCGGAGGGGGATCCGCTGTACGACCAGGCGGTGCAGGTCGTCATGGATACGCGCAAGGCGTCCATTTCCGGCGTGCAGCGGCGCCTGAAGATCGGTTACAACCGCGCCGCACGTATGGTCGAGTCGATGGAGGCAGCCGGATTGGTGGGGCCGCTGCAGTCAAATGGCGCAAGGGAAATCCTTGTGCCGAATGTTATAGAGGACTAAGAGATTGAAAGGACGGCTCATATGGATCGCGATTCTGTTGCTGGCCTGTCACAGGGTGCTCGCCGGGGACCCTGTCGATGAGGGCAAGCGACTCATTGATGAGTTCGTCACCGATGTCGTCACGTTTCAGGGTGATTTCGAGCAGGCGTTGATCGACGCCGATGGCCAGGTGGTCGAGAAGACGACTGGAACGCTCGAGATCCAAAGGCCGGGCCAGTTTCGCTGGTCGTACGTCGAACCCTATGAGCAGTGGTTGATCGCCGACAGCCTCAATATCTGGAGCTATGACGTGGACCTGGCGCAGGTCACCGTCAAACCGCAAGCCGAAGCATTGGCTAATACACCGGCGTTGCTCTTGGGCGGTTCAGCTGAGGCCTTGGAGCAGTTCAATTACGAGGGTAGCTACGCCGAGACGGTTACGACGTGGGCGCGTCTCGCGCCCAAAAACACTGAGAGTGGATTTGTTCGTGTTGAACTCGGTTTTATCGAGGGAACGCTTAGCCGGATGGTGTTTTTCGACAACCTTGAGCAGACAACCCTTGTTGAGATGCACGATGTAGTCGTCAATGGACCCATTGATCCTGGCCGATTCAGATTCAACGCGCCCGACGATGTGGATGTTGTCGGTACTCCGATTGTCGCTGAAATAGCGGACCACTGATGTTGCCGCTACGCTATGCCAGCCGCTGGCGGGTTGCCAGTATCGTTCTGCTGCTTCTTGTCCTCGTTGCTACAATGCTACCGGCCGTCTGGCTTTGGCCGGATTCTCGCAAGTTTGTCGCGTGGTTTGTCGATGTCGATAAGTGGTTGCATGGACTCACTTTTGTGTTTCTCGCTATCTGGTTTGCTGGCCAGTATCGATTACGATCGTATTGGCGCATTGCAGTCGGTCTGATCTTATTCGGCGTATTGATAGAAGCTTGCCAGCGTCTCGTGACTTATCGGTCCGCAGACATTCTCGATATCGTGGCCGATGCGGCCGGGATCGGCGTTGGTTTGGTTATGGCAATGGCAGGACTTGGCGGCTGGGGTCTGTGGTTGGAAAACCGGCTAGGCAAGAGTGAGGCAGACACGAGCGTTGACTGACTTATTCGCGCAACAACAGGGAGAATCGTCTGAACGGCCTCTGGCCGATCGTATGCGGCCGGCGATTCTCGATGACTTTTCCGGTCAGTCCCATCTCCTGGACGAAGGTAAACCCCTGCGTCGCGCGATTGAGCAGGGCCGAGCGCATTCAATGGTATTTTGGGGGCCGCCCGGAACCGGTAAAACGACCCTGGCGCGCATGATTGCGGCAACAACAGATTCTCATTTCATCGCTTTGTCTGCCGTGATGGCGGGCGTCAAGGATATTCGCTCGGCCGTATCGCAAGCAGAGCAACACCGTCAAATGTCGGCCCGGGGAACGGTATTGTTTCTCGATGAAGTACACCGCTTCAACAAGGCGCAACAGGACGCGTTCTTGCCGTTCGTGGAAGACGGTACGCTGACATTTATTGGTGCCACGACCGAAAATCCATCTTTCGAACTCAATAACGCGTTGCTGTCACGAGCGCGTGTGTATGTTCTGAAGACTCTGGACGAGCACGCACTGTCAATCATCCTGCGGCGTGCGTTGTCCGATGCCGAGCGCGGATATAACGGCCGATATCAAATCGATGCGGACTCCCTGCAACTGATTGCAGCGGCCGCGGACGGTGATGCCCGGCGAGCTCTGAATCTGCTTGAACTGGCGGCGGACCTTACCAGCGGCAGTGAGATCGCTGCAGCCACCGTGAAGGAAGTTGCCAGTGGCGGACGACGCCGTTTTGACAAGCAAGGTGAGTATTTCTACGACCAGATATCCGCTCTGCACAAATCAATACGTGGCTCGGATCCGGACGCATCGTTGTATTGGTTAATGCGCATGATTGATGGCGGCTGTGATCCC
>Ga0255052_10003284_pt1 | contig 11304 bp, 7 predicted proteins | sample JV7_2_21_MG_FD_188632 | JGI IMG/M metagenome (GOLD analysis project Ga0255052, IMG submission 188632) | Seawater microbial communities from Jervis Inlet, British Columbia, Canada - JV7_2_21 | ecosystem: Environmental > Aquatic > Marine > Inlet | place: Canada: British Columbia | collected...
ATACCACTACCAGGGCTACAATCATTTTTGTCCTCCGGCCGCTCTTTCGAGTCTTGGTCGTCACAGCACCTTACCTAATACCCTGTGCGATCTGCTAATGCAGCCAGCGTACCATTTATGTGATAATCCGCCATTCTCGCGAACCTCAGGAATACCGGCTGAATAATAAATAAGGAGTTGGGGAATGTCCGGACTAATTCTTCGTCTGCCATCTGCCATGCTTTTCGCCGCGATCGCATGTGCCTTTGCCGGCTGTGCCAGCAAAGACGATGTGTCACCCGCCGACGTAGAAAAGCAGGCCTTCGAGGATCTCCGCACCGAAATTCGTGCAGTAATCGACGATCCGGCACGCGAGGGCGAGGCGATTACCTTGGTGGATGAGTTATCGGAGGACCTTAATACGCTTCGAGAGACAATTGCGAAAAGAAGACAACGGGTCAGGGAGTTGAATGCCGATTACGACACCGCCCGCGCCGATTTCGAGGCTTTCTTTGACCAGGTCGACAGGCAAATTCGGTGGAACAAACGACAGGTGTCAGAAAAGCACCTTGAATTCCTCGCAATCATGACGCCAGCCGAACGGTCGGCAATAGCAAAAACGCATTCCAAAGCAAGGGATGCCGCCATCAGGAACATCCAGGCCATCTGAGCGGGAGCGAATGCCATGTTAATTGCACTTTTTACTATTATGATTCTCGGTGGAAGTGCGACGGCAACGCTTGCGTATATTGCCGATACTCAGGACAGCGTCAAAATAGTCATGGTCAAAGACGACCGGCAAAAAGAAGCGCTCAGTACACTCAAGGCGATGAAGAAACGAACGAATGCGCGCAACAAGCAAGTGAGGCGAGCGTCGAAGGATATCGCTAAGTTGCTGCGCCAGGAAAACATAAATACTGCAGATATCGACGCGATCTGGACCGGCTATTTCGCGGAGATCGACCAATACAACCACGACATGCTCGATCTCAGGTGGGAGCTCAAGGAACATATAAATCGAGAGGAATGGCAGGAAATCTTTTCCGGGGATTAACGATTTCTCATCGGAAAAAGAAGTTTTTTTCCAGTAAATAAATAACGTCGTCGTCGGAACGGGCGCTCGGCCAGGGAAATCCGGCATTCCGGCATCCCGGTCGCGTTGGCGGAAGCGGGCGAGCGGACTCGGCATCGCGTTTCTCTTGCCGACAAATCAAGAACGGTCACCGTCGACCGTTAGGGGGACAAGTGTTTTGAGACAGCTCTCGGTTCAGGACCTGTTTTTCTGTGTCATCGCGACAGCGCTGGCAGCACTGACTTCTGCAGCGGTTGCGGGAGAATATCGACTGGTGGTCGAGCTTCGCCCGGACCAGCAACAAAGTCATCTGGAACAAATCACGACTGAGGTTTTCGGCGCAGAGGCCGAGGCGTCGCCAATGTTCCCGGAGATTGATCCGGAGGATGATCCTTACGCGTTGCACAATCTTTACACTGTGTACGCGACTTCGGACGATGCACCCGAAAGTCCGTGGGATATGGCCTACCACCTGCGTGATAGCGGTGATTTCCTGCGGGTCGAGCCGGACTTCGAGGATGTGCTCGTCGATCCGACCGCACGCGCGCTATTTTGCTCGAAAAGTATCGACGATGAGAGTACCGCAGATCCCGCCTGGTCGTTGCTGGCGGTCAATGCCGAGCAGGCATGGGAGCTGACACCCCCGGAGGATGGTCAGCGTTTTGGCGAGGGCGTTCGCGTTTGTCATCTGGACACCGGCTGGACAGAGCATGCAGACCTGGACGTAGCGCGTCTCGATTTCGACAACGACTACGACATCCTCGACGAGGATGACAATGCGCAGGACCCGTTGAATTACCGCGGCACGCGGGGCCACGGAACCTCTACCGGCAGCGTGATCGCAAGCTCGGGCGGTATCGGCGAAAGTGGCGGCACCCTGCCGCCGGGCAAGATCACGGGGATGGCGCCCAAAGCGACGCTGGTGCCGATGCGCAGCGTCAAGAGCGTCATTCAATTTCTAGACAGCGATGTGGCCAGGGCGGTGCGGCGTTCAGTCGAGGCAAGCTGTGATGTCATCTCGATGAGTGTCGGGGGGAGAATATTCTTTGGCCTCGAACGAGCGCTCATGGATGCGGTGCGTCGTGAGGTGATACCGGTCGCGGCGGCAGGGAATTGCGTCCCCTTTGTAGTGGCCCCGGCGGTCTATGATGCGACGGTGGCTGTCGCAGCGAGCAATGTCCATGGGCTCCCATGGAAAGGGTCGTCGCGCGGTCGCTCGGTAGACATATCGGCTCCCGGGGAACGCGTTCACGTTGCCTGGAAAAAATCACCCGAAGACCCGTCAACCAAGACTGTCCGTAGCGACGGAACGTCCTATGCCACAGCCTATGCGGCTGGCGCCGCTGCGTTGTGGATCGCGCACCACGGGGAGCAGGCGATTCGTGAAGCGTATGGTTCCGGGACGCGAAAAGACCTGTTCGTCGAACATTTGAAGCGTTCAGCCAAAACGCCGGACGGTTGGGATTCCAGCAAGTATGGTGCCGGGATTCTCGACGCTGCCGCCCTGTTGAGGAGCCCGCTCGGCACCCCGGACGACACCGCCCGCACGGCCATTTCTCCGGTGCCGCATCTTGAGTTGCTGGCACGGGTCACCGGGCGTGACCGGGAGCAACTAAGCGCGCGTCTGCAGGAACTGTTTGGCGCCGAGGACTTTTCCGCAGCGATCGATCGATTTGGTCCGGAGCTGATGCACATCGCGGTACATCAGCCGGAATCTATGGAAAGTATGCTGAACACCCTCGCGAGCGACGCAGGGTCCGGCGCAACGGCCCGGCGTACAGCAAGGTTGGCGCTCAGTCAGCTGGGCTCGAAAACACTGACTCAATCACTGAGTAAAGCCGAACCAGGCCGGCACGATGATGCCCAGGCCCAGCCGAAGATCACTCAGCGCGTGTTGCTCGAAATAGACCGCATGCAAGGTACACAACCGGTTTCGACGGAGCAGACTATCCGCGGCAAGCGCGTCTCATTGGCAGAAATATATCGAGCCGCGGGCATCGAGCTGCGCATCGTCGAAGATCAAATCGACATTCCGCGCGCAGACTCGGTACGCCTCGCAGACCTGCATGCCCTGCTTAATACCAACCGCTCGCTAAAGCCCGAAGAGGGGGAGTGGCATGTCTACATGCTTGTGGTCAGCGAGGACGAAGACTCGCGCGACACGCTTGGCATCATGTTCGATTTTGGCGAGAACGATGCGAACGATATGCCACGCGAATCATTCGCGGTGTTCGAATCGGCTCACAAGGGTATGCCGGGTGGCGTAACCCGTGAAGTGCTTTTGACTACCGCACACGAACTCGCACATGTATTCAATTTGCATCACACGGACTGGGATGGATCGAGCTTTACGCGTCGTGCAACCGTCGAAAGCTATAGCCTTACTGATACGGTCCGGTGGCGGCTAAGCGACGCGAGTATCGAGCACTTTCATTCCCACCCCAGCCGCTTGGTGACACCCGGGACCGGCAACTTACCTTTCGGGCTGATTACACAGAGCCATGCGGGTCGCCATAAGTCGTCACCGCGAGAGAATTATTCCGTCGTTCCGGACGACACGTCGAATCTGAACCGTCGCGCCGCAATTGACGCGTCCGCCGCAGTGAAAACCAGGCTGGCGCCCGTGAACGACGTTAGTAGCGAGTCTCCGCTGCGACTCCGGATCGGGACCGCCAAAGATATATACATCGTTGGCGAAGCAGTCTCGCTGACCGTAGCGGTTGTAAATACCAGCGACACACCGCAGGAAGTGATTCCATTGCTGTCTCCGGAATACGGCTTCCTGAACGTGCTGATCCGCGGCCCCAGCCAGGAGCAGTTCCAGCCGTTCAAGCCGCCGGTCCTGAGAGGGGCGCGAATGGCCAGGTTGAGCAGGACTTTGTTGCCCTATGACGTCATGATTGATGAGGCGCGCGTATTCTTTAGCTCCGGGGGTTGGACCTTCGCGGCGCCGGGCGATTACGAGATTCAGGCAACGTTTCCCGCCGACACGGTATTCTCGAGTGACATCATCCGGAGCGAAACGCTACTGGTAACGATTGAGGCCCCGACCACGGAACCGGCCAAACGCGCCAGCCAGCTGTTATTCGAGAAGGGCGGCCTGCGCTTTGGAACCGAGCAAGGTATTTACTTATATATGGGTGGCGGCGATCACCTGAGCTATGGTGCGGGTCGGCTCCGTCAATTGGTGCATGAATTCCCGCAGGCCGCGCAGGCGGATCCGGCCAAAATCGCGCTGGCCAACGAGGCGTTGCGGCCGACGATCGATCAGGCTCGCGGCGGAAGACCCGAGCCTCGTCTCGACGAGGCGCAGCAGTACCTGCGAGGCTTGCAGGAAATGGAGAATGTACCCGGTGTGAGCTTGATGCGTGTGCAGCAACGGTTGGTCAGGGAGCTCGAAGCCGACGGGCGAGACGCAGAAGCCAGGTCATTGCGTGAGGATTTTGCCGACGATCTGCAAAAGAGCAAAGACCTGCAGTTTATCGACCGGGAACTTCTGGAGAGAGGATTTGAATAGCGTCATGAACCGGCATCGAATCGCTGTTAACCGGAAGAAATGGACATTCGCCGGGTTACTGTACTGCCTGTTGCTGGCCATCAGCGCCTGTCAACCTGACGGTGCCGCGGATGTCGAATCTCCAGTCGGCGAAGCAACTGCCGATTCTGCAAGCGTTGCCAATGGCATGACGGAATCAGGAAAACCGTTTTGTCTCGAGCTGGCGAGTGCGAGAGATCGAGTCCTGCTCGGTGAGCCGCTCACGCTCATTGTCAGCTTGCGAAATTGCTCCGACGAAATGCACAAGGTACGCAATCTGCTCGGACCCGAATATGGCCTGCTGGGTGTTGTGATCGGACACCGGGAATATGAGCAGGAAAAACTGTACTACCCCGCGATACGCAGGGATGGCCGGGGTAGAAGAGAGGTCGAACTTGCCCCCGGGAAGATGCTTTCAGCGATGGTGCCGGTCTATTTTGGCCGTGACGGCTGGCAACTTGATACGCCGGGCACTTACACATTCCAGGCGGAGTATTTCGTCGATGAATTGTCACTGACGTCGAATGTCGTCATGGTCAACATCGAAAATCCACAACGCGAGGTCGAACTTTCGGCGGCACAAATGCTGATGAGTTCCGGCGCAGCCACTTTTTACTATCTTGGTGGCGGCGACGAAAAAGGCGCTGCCGAACTCCGTGGTCTGGTTGCAGACCTGCCCGATAGTCCGTGGGCGGCGTATGCAAGACTGGGGCTTGCGGTGGATTCGGCGAACGACAGGGACAGTCTGTCCAGGGTGGCGGCATGCCGTGCGCTCGAAACGGCACTCGGCGAAATAGAGCAGGACTGGATAATCGCGTTACGTGGATTTGAAACCCTGGCGAATTGCCTGCGTGAGAGCGGTCTCGAGTCAGAAATACCACGCGTCACTGCTGATTTTGTGAGTCGCCATCCGCGTGCCGAAGCGATACTTCGAGCGCGCGGCAGTTGACTTGCTGAGCAGCAGATTTTGCCGTGATTCAGTCCGTTGTCGGACCGCGATGCTGTCCCGAAAGGAATAAATACACTACCGGTACGACAAACAGGGTAAACACTGTGCCAAAACTCATACCTCCGGCGACGACCCAGCCAATTTGATGGCGAGCTTCAGCACCGGCGCCGGTCGCCACTGCAAGTGGCACGGCACCCAATACCATCGCACCCGTCGTCATCAGGATTGGCCGCAGTCGCAGGGAAGCCGACTGCAGCACAGCATCTCGTTTGGCCATGCCTTGTTCGCGTAATTGGTTTGCGAACTCAACGATCAGAATGCCGTGCTTCGATATCAGGCCGACGAGAGTGACTGCGCCGATTTGCGTATAGATATTCCACGATCCGGTCACTGTCCACCAGCCGAGAACATTCCCCTTGTTCAACATCACCAGACACAGGAACGCACCGAACATGGCGAGTGGCACAGCCGCCAATATGATCAGTGGATCTACGAAACTTTCGAATTGTGCGGACAGAACAAGATAGATAAAGATCAGCGCCAGCACCATCAGCATCATTGCACCCGATTCGGACTCACGAAATTCGCGTGACTGCCCTGAAAGATCAAAAAGTGCACCGGGCGCCACCTCACGCAAAGCGTTTTCCATCCACTCGAGCGCCTCACCCTGCGAGTAACCGGGCGCAAGTCCGACACTGATAGTCGCCGCCCGCAATTTATCGAAATGATTCAGCTCTTTCGCGGCAACCGTTTCCGTCACCGTCGCAAGATTCTGCAACTGGATCATCGTATCGTCGTTGCCGCGAACGAAAATGTTACTGAGATCGCCCGGTGTCCGTCGTGAGTCATCATCGATCTGCACGATTACGTCGTATTGCTCGGTGCCCATCTTGAAGCGCGTGACGTTTCGGCCGCCGAGCATTGTCTCGAGTGTGCGGCCGACAGTGTCGACACTGGCACCTACCACAGCAACTTTTTCCCGATTGATATCGACTCTTAGCTCTGGCTTGTTGAGTTTGAGATCCGAGTCCGGATTGGTCAGCTGAGAATTCTCGGCCATCTTCGCCAGGAGTTTCGACACCGTATCGTCCAGTTCTTCCCAGGTGCCGGTCGACTGCACGACAAAACTGACAGGCTGGCCGAAATGACCCTGCCCGAGCGGAGGCGGCGTAACCGGAAACGCCATGAGGCCCGCTATGTCGGAAAATGCCGGAAACAGGCTCTCTGCAATCTGTTGCGCACTGCGTTCACGTTCGTTCCAAGGCTTAAGGCCGACGAAACCGATGGCATTCGTCACGCCACCGAATCCAATGATCTTGAAGAACCGGTTCTGCTCAGGCACAGCTTCGTATATGTCCTCCATCTGCTTTCCGTAGCGATCCGTATAGTCGATGGTTGCGCCTTCAGGTGCCGTCCCAAAACCGATAATGATGCCCCGATCCTCCGCCGGTGCGAGTTCATCCGGCAATGAAAGGAACAGGCCGACCATACCGACTACGACGGCTGCTGCCATTCCAATCGTCTGCCAGCGCAATCTGAGCAAACGATCGAGCAGCGTGCGATAACCGTGATCGAGCCCCTTGAGGATCCGTTCGCCAAGCACGAAGAAGCGACCATGCTTCTCATCATGATGCAACAGCTTGGAGCACATCATTGGGGACAGGGTAAGCGCCGTGAATCCTGAGACCAGCACCGCACCTGCGAGCGTCAATGCGAACTCTATGAACAACATACCGCTGCGTCCGGTGGAGAACGCGAAGGGCAAGTAGACCGCTGCCAGTGTCAGCGTCATCGCAACAATCGCGAAACCGATTTCCGAGCTTCCTTGAAGCGCTGCCTGGAAGGGCGGTATACCTTCCTCGATGTGACGGTAGATGTTTTCCAACATCACAATTGCGTCGTCGACGACCAGCCCGATTGCCAGCACGATGGCGAGAAGTGATAGCGTGTTGATCGTGAAGCCGAAAAGATTCATCAGTGCAAACGCGCCAATGAGCGATACCGGGATCGTGACCAACGGTATGATCACGGCACGCCAGTTTCTGAGGAACAGGAAAATTACAAGCATGACGAGGACGACTGCTTCGACCACGGTCACATAAACCTCGTCGATCGATTCCCGGATAAAGACGGTCGAGTCGTAGGCCATCTCGACGCGCATGCCTTCGGGCAGTGTTCGCGTAATTTCCGGCAGCAACACTTTCAACGCGTTCGAGATGTCTAACGGATTTGCGACCGCCTGTTTGATGACGCCGAGTGGCACGGCATTACGCCTGTTGAAGCGTGCACGAAACCGGGCGGAGTCCGCACCCAGTTCGATCCGTGCTACATCGCCGAGTCTGACCAGAAACTCATCCGTGTCCTTCACGATGATCTGTGCAAACTCTTCCGGCTCGCGCAGGTCGGTCTCCGCCAGCACCGTAAACTCGCGGTCTCTGCTTTCGACACGACCGGCCGGTATTTCAATGTTTTGTGCACGCAGTGCGTCTTCCACATCCTGCGGCGTGAGTTCGAAACCCGCGAGGCGGTCGGGATTGAGCCATATGCGCATCGCAAAGCGATTGCCGTAGACATCAGCCTGGGCAACGCCGGGAAGGGTTTGCACGCGATCCTTCACAAGCCGCGTGGCAATGTCCGCAATCTCCGTCAAATTGTGGCGGTCCGACGAGAATGCGAGATAGATGATCGGCTGCGCGTCCGCTTCCTGCTTCTGTACGATCGGTTCGTCGGCTTCCTCGGGCAGGAAACTTCGTGCCTGCGATACACGGTCTCGAACATCGCTGGCCGCAGCATCAGCATTTCGATCCAGCAGAAAACGCACCGTTACCTGACTCACTTCGGCGCGGCTTACGGAACTGATGAAATCGATACCCTCGATTCCCGAGAGCGAATCTTCGATCGGTTTGGTGATCTGCGACTCGATGACTTGCGCGTTGGCACCGGGATAGACCGTACGTACCGTAACAATCGGGACATCGACGTTCGGGATAAGACGCACCGCGAGCCGTTGGTAACTTATTACGCCGATCAGCAGGATGACAAGGTTCAGTACGGTGGCGAGCACCGGCCTTCGTATGGATATATTGGATAGCTGCACGGTGTCGCTAGTTGTCTATGCCGGTCGCCGGAATCGTCTTCACGGCTGCGCCGTCAATTAACTTCATCTGACCCGCAGTCACGATTTCTTCTCCAGCAACGATTCCGGAGATGATCTCAACCCTGCCAGGTTGACGTTCACCCAAGGTGACAACCTTCTGCGCCGCTTTGCCATTCTCGATGACATAAATCGTTTTCTTCTGGCCAATCGGCCAGATGGCCTGTTCCGGCACCATCAATGCGTCCGGCTTGACCTCGAGTGTCACGCTGACCTGCGCAAATAACCCGGGGCGTAACCTGAAGTCGGGATTTGGCAATCGCGCGCGAATCGTCACGCTGTGGCCCGTGACTTCGATCTGCGGTGCGATGGCTGTAATGACACCATTGAATGTTTCACCCGAATAGGCACCCACCGAGACATCTATTTCCTGCCCGGGCTTCAGCTGCGCCAGGAGTGTCTCGGGGACACTGAACTGGACCCGCAATGGATCAAGGCGCACGACACTGACGAGTTCCTGGCCGATGGTTGCATAATCGCCGATATTGATCAGGCGCAGACCGACAAATCCATCGAAAGGCGCACGAATAACCGTTTTCGACAGGCGTGCCTGCGATGACAGCAATCGGGCAATGCTGACGTTGTAGTTAGCACGGGCCGCATCGAAGTCGGTGGCCGAGATGAGCTTGTCGTCAACCAGTTCCTTTGCCCGAGTGTATGCCGCCTCGCTCTGCTCGGCGTTGGCTTTCGCCTCGTTGGCTTCCGCCTTCAGCACGGTCGCCTCTATTGAAAACAAGGGCTCACCCTCGCCGATCGCCTGCCCGTCTTCGAAATGCAGCCCCACTATCTGTCCGGGAACTTCGGCACGCAATGTTGCGGAAGCATCGGCAAGCACGATGCCGACGGCTTCGACCGTGGAGCGGAGCATTGACGGTTCGACCACCAGGGATTCAACGGCTATCGTTTGGCCACCCGGTGGCCCGCCCTGCGCCAGCACAGGGCCGGCTAGCAGAACAAGCAGGATCGGCAAGAATCGTGAATAGTGCATGCGTGTCATCGGCCTTCAATTATTACTTGTTAGTATGCTACTTCCGCTCGATACGCGCCAAAGATGCAATATCCAGGTTGGCGCCCGGCCGGGCGCCCAATATACCGAATTTGCAGCAAATATCGACCGCAACGGAACCGGCATTTGCATTTATGCGAGAGGTATCATGACCCGGATAATTCTGCGGAGACCTCAAATTCCTCGTACGTGCCGAGTTCGCTGAGACTCGCCACTTCGCATGATGGGTCGTGATAAGCCGACCGTCAGTTTTTCGCCCAGGACCTCGCGACGAAACCGGAAAAGCTCGGCGGGTCGACCGCGGCCGACAACGCTGGTTCGCCCGATCGGTTCAACGAGATCGGCGTTGGCAACGAGCCGCCGGAAATTCTGTTTGTGCAGCTCCGCACCACTTAGTGCCTCCGCAACGCGTTGCAACTGCAGCAATGTGAATTCGCCAGGCAGTAATTCAAACACGACCGGCCTGTAAGCGAGCTTGCCTCGCAGGCGTCCGAGCGCGGTAGCCAGAATTCGCCGATGGTCTGATGCCAATGGTGTGCCCATACCTTCAAACGTCACAAGCTCTGACGCTTCGAGGGGGGGCGCGGAATTTTTTATTGCAGCCCGCTCATCACGCAGTGCTTCAAAGACAAGGTTGGCCTCGTAAAGCAATTCGAAACGCTCGAGAGACAACACGCTGTCCATGTCAGACGCCGCGCTCTGACCAAAGGTCACATTGACTCGTTCTTGCCGCTGTTTTCGCCGGCTCTGGCTTTGCGGTTCTCTTACCCAGGCTGCCAATGCCGGCTTGATATGCCCTTCCATAAAAGCCGGTCGCCCCGAGCGCCAGTCTTCCCACGGCAGGAAGCTGTACCAGTCCCGCCAATGCGCGTTCTCCTTGTCTACGGCATCTTCGTGTGTCAGGGCGATGTATGCGATCGAAACAACTCTTGGGCCACCCTTGATCTCGTCAGGATCGCGATAACGATTGCCAAACGTATAGAGCTGTTCGACGTAATAAAGGTCCAGGCCGGTCTGCGCTGCCACCCAACTGCGCAGACCGCTCTCCAGACTGGGGTGGTGCCGGGGTTCGAACGGGCCGTTCGGCAGCGAAAAGTGTCCCGATCCTGACAATGGATCGCCATCTGAGGGCAGCACAGCTGATCCGTCGCTGAGGTTCTGATCAACGATCAGGACGCGTGGCGCGTCGTTCGTTACAGCCACAATGACTGCGATCAGATTGATGATTGTGTCGGCTGAATTCTTAGCCATCGGGGCCGTTCTCGGTAATTAGCTGAATATGTCTCGAACTACTTGACACACTATATGCTCTCTGTGAGTATAAACAATATGCTCCTGCAGAGCATATTAAATGGTCATAAATGTCTCGATTTTGGAGGCCGAAACAGACAGGTGATCCATGCTAGCCAGCCCTGAATATACGGCAGAACTCGCCGCAACGACGGCGGCTGCCTATGAACGAATCAAGTCGGTGATTCCGGCCATCGAATGGCCAGTGCATGCCCCCTATGTGGCTGCCATCAACGATCTCAAGAAACAGCGCAACGCCGTTGTCCTGGCGCATAACTACCAGACGCCCGAGATTTTTCATTGTGTTGCCGACATAAGC
>Ga0255052_10003286_pt1 | contig 11300 bp, 12 predicted proteins | sample JV7_2_21_MG_FD_188632 | JGI IMG/M metagenome (GOLD analysis project Ga0255052, IMG submission 188632) | Seawater microbial communities from Jervis Inlet, British Columbia, Canada - JV7_2_21 | ecosystem: Environmental > Aquatic > Marine > Inlet | place: Canada: British Columbia | collected...
GAAAAAGACATGACCGCGTGGCAGGCACTCGAGGCATCGCGCAAGGCCGTTACCCGGATCTGGTTTCGTGCCACGGGATTTCTGCTACTGGTCATGCTGCTGGTAACGCTGGGCATAATTCCGTTGACTATTCCCTTGATCTGGATAGTACCCTGGGTTTCACTGGCCTATGCGATGATTTATTTCAAACTGTTTGGTGCCGAGGCCCAGACCCTCGCGGATTAAGGAAAGTTATTGCTTGATACACGCTATCGGGTCGAGATTCCTGGGGGTATCAACCTTGAAGCCCAGGTAGTAGGGCCTATTCCGCGATTCTTTGCTTTTGCGATTGACCTTGGCATTCGCGGCATCATCATTATCGTTTTATCGATCCTGTCAATCCCATTGGGCAGTGCTGGTATGGGTGGCGGTTTTTTCCTTATTTTCCTGTTCGTTATCGAATGGCTTTATCCGGTGCTATTCGAGGTATTTTCACGTGGGCAAACCCCGGGTAAGAAATTGCTCAAGATTTCTGTCATCAAAGACGATCTAAGCCCCGTGACGCTGGGTGCGTCAATGGTGCGTAACCTGTTACGCACGGTTGATTTCCTGCCGTTGTTTTACCTCGTCGGGTTGGTCACGATGTTGTCCAATCAACGTTTTCAACGTCTGGGTGACCTCGCTGCCGGAACTCTGGTGATTAGTGTTCCCGAGTCGGCAAAACCAGCAGCGATGCAAGAAATCATGCCGCTTGCGCCTTCGACCTCGTTACTGCGCCCCGAACAGACATCAATTATCGAGTTTCTGCAGCGCAGTAACCAGCTCTCCGAGCCCAGGCAGCAGGAACTGGCGAGCATTCTCGAGGGTATTACCCATGAAAAGGGAGATAACGGGGTAGAACAGTTGCGGCGTATCGGAGCCTGGTTCCTGGGGGTTCGATGAAACAACAACTTTTCGAAACCCGGCACCAGGCGGTCTGGCAGCAAATCGAGGAATCACTGGAAAAGCCGACGCAGGGTGATAACAGCAAGGTGCTGGCGGAAAATTACCTGCTCTTGTGCCAGCACCTGTCGATTGCCAAGGAGCGCCTTTACGACGCTGCGCTGGTAGAGCGCCTGAATAACCTGGTGCTCGGTCTGTATCGCGAGCTATATCGGTACCGTTCAGAAACCCGGCTCAATATTTATGCTTTTTTCAAACGCGATTTTCCGCTCGCGATTTACCGCCATCGCTATTTCATCCTGGTGGCATTCCTGGTGATGGTTTTGCCTGGCCTGGTCGCCGGCCTCTGGACTTACCTTGATGAAGACGCGGTCTACAGTGTTCTCGATGGGCCCGAGGTGCGCCAGATTGAACGCATGTACGATCCCGAGGCGCGTAAAATCGGTCGCGAACGCGAGGCCGAGACCGACGTATTCATGTTCGGTTTTTACATCAAGAACAATATCAGTGTCGCGTTCCGATGCTTTGCCGGCGGTATGGTTATAGGGATCGGAACCCTGCTGGTATTGTTTTTCAACGGCATGTTCATGGGCAGTATCGCGGGACATTTAACCCGACTGGACTATGTCGATACTTTTTACCCGTTTGTGGTCGGTCACGGCTCGTTCGAGCTTACCGCAATCGTGTTCAGTGGCGCGGCGGGTTTAAGACTTGGCTACGCAATCCTCAATCCAGGGCACTCATCGCGACTCGATTCGCTGCGCAAGGCGGGACGTGACGTGGTGCCGATGCTGTATGGCATTGTCCTGATGTTGATCATTGCCGCTTTCCTGGAGGCTTTCTGGTCTTCAAGTACCAGCCTGTCGATCGAAGCCAAGTATGGCGTGGGCGCAATTTTGTGGGCATTGGTGTTGCTCTATTCATTTTCAGGACGTCGTCATGAATCTGGATAAGCTGCAGGTCGACGCCTGTCTGCGCTCAGGCTGGCAGGCGGTCGATCTTGGTTTCCTGATGGCGCGTGCCTGGTGGCGGCAAATTTACATTGCCAGCCTGCTGCCGCTGCTGCCGCTGACTATCGTGCTATTGCTTGTATTTTCACAAAGCCCTTTATGGTCCCTGCTATTTATCTGGTGGCTCAAACCGTTCTGGGAACGTTTACCACTCTATATCGCCAGTCGTATGTTGTTCGATGAAGAACCGGGTACCTGGTCCAATATGAAATCGCTGCCCTTGAAGGACATTCTGCCATGGTTATTATGGCGGCGTTTTTCGGTGCAGCGTGCCTTCGATAATCCGGTCACTGTACTCGAAGAGTTGAAGGGCACAGCGCGTCGCGAGCGTTTGCTCATACTGCACGGCAGGTATACCGATGTCGCCCTGGGCAATCAGCTGGTCTGCTTTTGTTTCGAATTACTGGTCGCATTCGGCCTGCTAATACTGTTTGATTTCTTCACCCCGGACACGCTTGGAATCAGTTACTACGACAGTTTCAATGATCTGACCCTTGCCGGTGAGTGGATTTATACCCTGGCTGGTATCGCCGCGATAACCCTGGTTATGCCGTTCCACACCATGGCCGGTTTTGCACTCTACTTAAACCGCAGAATCGAACTCGAAGCCTGGGATATTGAAATCAGCTTTCGCAACCTGGCCAATCGCAAGCAGCGGGCCACCTCGCACAGGGCTGGAGTGGTCTCGGCAATAGTCCTCGCCGGGCTGGTGACATTAACGATGCCGGCCGCGGTTGACGCGGCGATCGAGCATGATCATGAATCGGCCCTGCAACTGATCGAGTCGGTGTTGCAGGGCCAGGACTTTGGCGAGGAAAGAAAAGTACGTAAATGGCGTTTCAAGGGCTGGAGCGAAGCGGACGAGGAGGCGATTCCAGAATGGATGATCGATTTTCTCGAATGGATGGAGCTATTCAAGGATTGGGCAGAGGTACTCAGCGACATCGCGGCCTGGGTCAAGGTATTACTGGTGCTGGCATTTGCCGGGCTGTTGCTTTACCTGTTTAGACGTTATCGAGGACCCTTGTCCCGGCTGGGCAGACGACGGCCGGAGAAAACCGCTCCGGAAGTATTATTCGGCCTTGATGTAACGCCTGAGAGTCTGCCGCCGGATGTGCCGGTGCAGGTGATGGCATTGTGGGCAGAAGGTAGTTACCGGGAAGCCCTGAGCCTGCTATATCGGGCCTCGTTGTCGCGCCTGATCGATAAATACGAACTCGCCTTTCGCGCCAGCCACACCGAGGCCGAGTGTGCTGCCCTGGTCAGGACCTGCGGAATTGACTCACTTAGCGAATATTTCTGGCAACTCACCAATGCCTGGCGCCGGCTCGCCTATGGGCACCAGTTGCCAGAAAGAGAAACCATAAAGGGCCTGTGCGATGGTTGGACTGCGGAGCTATCCGATGAAGCGCGGTAGACCTTATGTCAAGCTCTTGTTAGGGCTGGTTTTGCTTGGCCTGGTCGGTTGGGGTTTGTATGCGAGCATCGAGTTTTACGAGGAAACGGAGGAGTCCGGCTGGAGTCTCGACGCGTTACGCAATCCCTACCTGGCGGCACAGAAGTTCATGACTGAAAGCGGCATCGAGGTAACCGATGTCGATAGCCTAGCCAGGCTCGATGAGCTCTCGAACCTCGGCACGCTCTTTTTCAGCGATGCCAACCAGGTGCAAGCCCCGCGCCAGCTCGAGCAGGTAATGAACTGGCTTGATGTGGGTGGCAACGTTATCTACACCGCCGACGCGGTTTCCCATGACGATGATCTGCTGTTGCGAGAATTTTCGGTCGATGTCGACTGGCGGGAATTCGAAGTCGAAGAAGAGGCCGAGGAAAAAACGCTTAGCGAAACCATGCGCGAATACAATCGCCAACTCGAGTCGGGGAAATCGAGAGAAGAGATTGCAAACTCTTTAAGTGACGAAGAGGACTCTATCACCCTGGTGCAGTTTGCCGATGATATCGGTGATGTCGAAGTCGCCTTCAACGATTCGAAAATCCTGTCGCATCCTCATATTTTAGATTCCGAGAGTGATAGCGGGCATAAGCCCTTTAGCTGGTCCTACTCGGAACACGGGATTCACATGTTACAGTTCGAAGTCGGTAGCGGACTGCTGACGATCATTTCCGATCCAGGTATCTGGACTTCGTATCACATCGATCAGTACGATCATGCCTACCTGTTATGGCTACTGAGTTCGGGCGAGGGTAATTTCGCAATTCTGCGTTCAGTATTGCGCGATTCGATCTGGGTATTGATGCGACGCAATGCGACCGAACTCCTGATCGCGGCGGGGTTATTGATATTAATCTGGATCTGGCGCACGGGTTATCGCTTTGGCCGACTGCTGCCGAATGACCTCTCGCAGTCGCGGGCCCTGGGGGAACATTTCTCGTCGATTTCCCATTACCTGTGGCATCGTCGACAGGGAGCGCACCTGGTGGAACCTTTACGCGCGCGGGTATTGCGTCGCGCCAGCCTGACGCTGGGCGAGTTTTCCCGCGTTGACCAGGCACGGCAATTCGAATTGATAGCACAGCGTTGCGATCTCAATCCGGAGGCAATCGCACGCGCCTTCGGCAACGCCGATTTTAACGAAGCATCTTTTGTACAAACGGTAAGACTTTTAAAACATATCGAGCAATCACTATGAATGAGTTAACCAGCACTACATCTGCGGCACTTAACGCGTTGCGGGAACATATCAATGGTCGGCTGATAGGTCAGTCACAAGTCGTCGACCAGGTTTTGATCGCCATGCTTGCGGGCGGCCATGTCTTGATCGAAGGGGTGCCGGGGCTCGGTAAAACCCTGTTGGTACAGTCGCTGGCGGCCGCAATAGGCGGCAAGTTCAAGCGCATCCAGTTCACGCCCGACCTGATGCCTGGAGATGTCACCGGGCATGTCATGTTCGATATGTCGCAGAGCAAGTTTGTACTTAAACAGGGCCCAGTATTTACCAACTTGCTACTCGCTGATGAAATCAATCGCGCCCCGGCAAAAACCCAGGCCGCGCTGCTTGAAGTCATGCAGGAATACCAGGTCACGCTGGATGGCAAGTCGCTGCAAGTCAGCAGACCGTTCATGGTGCTGGCAACACAGAATCCGATCGAACAGGAAGGCACCTATGCATTACCAGAGGCAGAGCTGGATCGATTTATCATCAAGATAAACATCGACTACCCTCAGGCTGACGATGAATTGCTGATTGCGACCCGTTACGCCCTGGAATCTTTTGGCGGTGATCAAAGCGATACACAACAATTGCTCGACGTCGAGAACGCGCAGCAACAATGCGCCGCTATCGAGATAGACGAAAAAGTGGCTGAATATGCAGTTCAACTAGTGCGCTCGACACGCGGCACCACGTTGTTGCGACACGGTGCCGGCCCGCGCGCCAGCATTGCGTTGTTGCGTTGTGCCAGGGCACTGGCTTTAATCAATGGCGTTAGTTTTGTCACTCCAGATGACGTGAAGTCGATGGTATTACCAGTATTACGACACCGGGTTATTATGGCACCGGAGGTGGAAATCGATGGTCTTGGTGTCGATGAAGTGCTCGGTAACCTATTAGAGAAGGTCGACGCCCCACGCTCATGAAACCTTCCCGGTTATTAATTCAGCTGCTGCTGGTCTGGCTATTGCTGGGCCTGCTTGCAGCGGTTGCCACGATTCTGGAATGGCCACGATCATTTGAGATCAAGCTCGTTTTCTGGTGCTGGTTTGGCCTGGTCGCGTTATTGGCATTACTGGATGGGTTCGCGCTGCGTAAACCACGACTCGAAGCGACACGGTCGCTGGAACAGCACCTTGCTCTCGGTATCCGCCAACGGGTCGGAATCCGTGTCAGCAACCAGGATCAGCGCCGCCAGGAATTCTGGTTGACCGATTTCCCGCCGTCGAAGCTGCATCTCGAAGGTTTACCGGTCAGGCTCGCACTTGAGCCCGGAGAACATGCGGATTTGCGTTATTCGATTACGCCTTTACAGCGCGGCCTGGCCGAGTTTGGACAGCCGTGTTGTCGGGTACTATCGGACTGGAAACTGTGGGAAAAGAACTTTTACTATGGTGAGGCCCAGTCTTCAAAAATATACCCAAACTATAAACCCCTGTTTCGTTCTTCGTTTATCGGTAGCGATCAACTCTACCTCGATCTCGGGTTACAGTTGCGCCAGCGTCGCGGGGAGGGGACCGATTTTCATCAATTGCGCGATTTTCGAGTAGGCGATTCCCTGCGCCAGGTCGACTGGCGGGCGACGGCTCGCTTCCAGAAACCGATTTCACGTGAATACCAGGAAGAACGCGATCAGCAGGTTGTTTTCCTGCTCGATTGTGGCAGGCGCATGCGCGCCAAGGATGGTGAAATCAGTCATTTCGACCATGCGCTCAACGCGCTGCTAATTTCTGCCTTTGTCGCCTTGCGCCAGGGGGATAGCGTGGGGCTGCTCAGTTTTGCTGGTCAGTCGCGCTGGGTTGCTCCGATCAAGGGGCGTTTTCAGGTTAGTCGACTGCTGGATCAGATTTACGATCTTGACAGCTCTCCAGCCGCCAGCGATTACCTCGATGTCGCACAGCAATTGATCACGCACCAGCCGCGCCGTTCGCTGATTATCCTGATTTCATCGCTGGAACCGCAGGACCGGGATGATTTGACCCAGGCCGCGAGGCTATTGTCACAACACCACCTGGTCATGGTGGCTTCGATGCGACAGCAGGTACTAAGCGATACGCTGGCAACCGAGGTCGTGTCGATTGACGATGCCTTAAGGTATTGCGGTGTTGCCAATCACCTGCAGGAGCAATCGGCCATGTATGCGCAACTGCGCAGTGATAACATCATCGTCGCTGATACACCCCCGGCCTACATGCACTCAACCCTGATCAACGAATACATGGCCTTAAAGCGGAGTGGAATTTTTTAGCTCGGTTGATACAAATCAAGGGGAAATCCGAAATTCGTCTTATTGTATAAATATAACTGCGCACGAAATTATGCGTTTCAGAAACCTGAAAAATAGGACCTTGTTATGTTTGAATCGCTCACCCACTGGTTTGATAGCCTCAAGAATGAAAGTAAGCTTTTCGATCACCCTGATGACGAAATACTGCACAGCGCCCTGGCGTCGGTGCTGTACCACATAATCAGCGCAGATCAGCATGTCGATGCGAAGGAGAAGCATGAATTCGATCGTATATTAAAACGGGAATTCGATCTAAATGACGAGCAGGTGGATCATCTCTACCGGGCTGCCAAGGGGTCGACGGCGGATGTGCATGGTGATTTGTACACCATAAATTTCTACCTGAAACACAATCCTGCGGTGCGTATGACCTTTATGCGTAAGTTATTGCAGTTGATCGACGTCCATGGCGCGTACCGGGAAGAACTGGATTTATTCTACGAAACCCTGCACGAAGTGTTCCCCGAGGTCAGGGAAATCGGTAACGAGGACGAGCTTTAAGGGTTAGCGAAACATCATCGACTTGCGTCGGGCTCATCGGGTCGTTCGGCAAAGTGCAGTAATACCCCGGCCGGGTCCCAGACATGGATTATCAGTAATCCCCAGGGCATCAGCTCAGGCGGTCAAATCGTTTTTCAGATAACGTATTATATCAATCGATTCGTACATCCATCGAACCTTGCCGTCGGCACTTTCTATGCGTAAACAGGGTACCTGGAACTTGCCACCACCTGCCGTCAAGTCATTACCATTGTTTGCGTCGAACATGACTTCTTTAAGCGATATTCTAAGACCCAGCCACCACAGCGCGAGACGCACAATGATGCAGAAAGGACAGGTGCTGAAATAATACAACTGGTGTCCTGCAATTGGCTTACGGGAAACTTTTACACCCTGTTTTTTTTCAACTTGTCTGCGTTGTGAATAGTAGCGATAGGCAAGCTGCATCTGGCTGGAGAAAATATATGCGACTTTCATTGGATATTTTTACGGTGATGTTTGATTATTCGACATCAAATAATGCCCGCCCTCGCGGCCCTGCGTTAAGCTGGGGCCGTCCGTCAAATTGTACTTTTGTGTATTGTTTACTTAAACAGGAACAACGTTATTTGCACAGGGTCCTTTCTGGCCCTGGCCTACCTCGAATTCAACCGACTGTCCGTCATTCAACGTTGCGTAGTCATCGCCACTTTTGATTTCAGAATGATGTACAAAAAGATCTTTGCCGCCGTCTTCCGGCGTAATGAAGCCATAACCTTTTGTAGCATTGAACCACTTTACTGTACCTTTACTCATGTTAATACTCTCGTTAATAATGGTGAATCATTTAGATAAGTCCCTATTCGAATTCACCGTTTCGAAACAGGATTGTTACTTCTCGACCTGGACGCAAAGCGATCCACCTTGTAACCGTTCAGTTTGAGCTGGGTTCGTTACAAGCCATTTTCAGGCAGTATTTACGGGAATTTGTTCTCATATTGGTAGCAGCTTAAAGTCGATCAGACTTTATCGCTCAATTGACAAGACCTTTTATTCCAAATAACCAGGCTAATTATTGTTGGCGTATAACGAATAGTGCCTGATCGAGCGGAGCAAAGAAACTAAGTTTTGCATACAGAGGGGAGAAAATCGCCTTTAGCAGTCGTTTTCGGCCGCGAAAACAGGAACTTAGTGGCCGAATCGATCAAAACCGGGAACCTGAAGACCGATATTCCTAAATTATGACACGATGCAATAACTCCTTGATTCTGTGCTGAGGGCCTGGCGGCGAGCACTGGTGTTGTCTTAAGCGTCCTGGTATTTCCAGGTTAGTAGCCCGTCAAATTGTCGAACAGGAATCTTGTCAGTTATCGAGGACAACGCCATGCGGCAGTTAATTGCGATTGTCTTATCGCCGTTAGTTTCGACAGTCGTGTAGTGAGTAGTACACCCGCACTCGCCGCAACGATGATAAGTAATACTTTTCTCGCCCCAGGTGTAAGTGTCCACTGATTTATCTCCAACCTGGACTTTTACTTTTTCCGAATCATAGTAAGCCCACAGAGCGCCCAGGCGATGACAAATCGAGCAGTTGCAACTTGTGATTGAGCCCGGAAAATCATTTGAAAATAACTTTATGTTTCCACAATGGCATTCGACACTAAACTCCCTGATTTTCATTCCCATTCCATTTCGGTAAACACTTGCTGTGCATTTCTTCCGGCAATTTCCTGAAAATTCTGCAGGTGGCTGAATTTTGCCTGGTTTACGCTCCCTATTTCCGAAATGTCGCCACCACTTTCCATGAACTCCGAAACCAATTTGCGCAGAAAAAGCAGGTAATCATAGGTATCCCGTCTGGCCCGCGATAAATCGGTTGCCTGTCCGTGCCCTGGCACCAGGTGTCGTGGCTTATGCGCTGCCATGGTTTGAAAAACCTCGAGCCAGCTTTTGCTGTTGGATTGTGATCCGACGCCCAGCATCCGCTCGACGTAAACGATATCCCCGGTGAACATAACCTGCTTTTGAGGAAGCCAGACATAACTATCGCCGGGGGTGTGTGCCTGGCCTGAATAGTGCAGCTCGAAAATAGTGCCACCCAGTTCAAGTTCGAAATAGTCGGTAAAGGTTTTATCAGCATAAACAGGATCGGTTGCTTTAACCGCTTTTTCTCCAACCAGGTTGCCGAGCATTATGAGTTGATCCTGGGTGCGGGCTTTCTGATCGTTCATCGCCGCTTTGCTGGCAATAATTTGCGCACCCTGGTTCTTGAAATAACCGTTACCCAGCCAGCGATGATCCTGTCCACCGGTATTAATGACCCATACCACCGGCTGGGCGGTGACAGTTTTAATCAGTCGATCAATTTCTCGAGCACCGGGATGGGTGCCACCTGAATCGATGAGTACGGCACCATCTGCCGTAACAACCAACCCAAATGTTGCATTGTTTCCCAGGTTATCTGCCGTGCGGTTGCCAAGTTCGCCAACGATTGCATATACATCTTCGGTTACCTGCTGCAGTTCCAGTTTCTGATCCGCCTGGAGCTGGCCAGGAGACAATATCAGCATCGCTGCCAGAAGAGGTGCTAACGGCTTAAAAATGCCCATGGAAATTGCTAGTTATTATCTTTGGTCAATTGTTTCGCGACCCATTTTGCAAAATTATGCGAAGGCTTGTCCATGATTGGTGTAAACACACCGCCACTGAACGCGCTCGACTGGCGGCCGCGTTGCATGCCTTCAACCACGCCGATGTCTTCGTTGAATACCTTCGCCCAGACTTCGAGCCGGTGCGCACGAGCTGAGTCGAAGTCGGGATTGTCAGCGGCATCGCCGAGGTAGTAAATCTGTAAATGATCAAGCGAGCGCTCGGCTGAAACCGGCTGCACGAAGCGCGTCCAGTAATGGTCGGCCTGCAGCCCGAGGAACACATTGGGGTACAGGGTAGGGTATTCGGCAACCATATCCGACCAACCGTCGAATACCGGGAAGGCATCGAGGTTGGTCTTCTCATGGTCATACTTGAGTGTACCCTGGCCGGCGAACAGGTCATCCCCGTAGAAATGATAGTGATCTTCCAGCTTCGACACCGCGTTCAAATCCGGATGTATCGTCGGCAGGTGGTAACTTTCGAGGTTGTTTTCCACGCATAGTTTCCAGTTGCCGGCAAAATCGATGGTGTAAGTGCCGTGAGTGGCGGCCGGCTTGAGCGCAGCGAATTGCTCCGGTGCTACCAGCTTGTCGATACGCTGCTGCAAAGGAGCGATAAAGGATTCGAAATCTGGGGCATCTTCCGAGAGATTAACAAACACCAGGTCCATCCAAATCGCCGAACGAGCCTCGCGCAAGCCGTGTTTATTTTTGTCGAGGTCATCGATATTGTGCACGCCACTACCACCAACATTCGGGGTTGCCAGTAATCTACCGTCGAGACCGTAAGCCCAGCCGTGGTAGGGGCATTGAATCGTATTTTTAACCTGGCAGGCATCCCAGACCAGCTCATTGCCGCGATGGCTGCAGACGTTGTGAAAAACCCGGATGTCGCCCTGTTTATTGCGCAGCATTACCAACGGCTGCCCTAGAAAACCAACGGGTTGCAAATCACCGGGCTCAGGAACACTGCAGCCGTTACCGATGCAGGTCCAGGTTTTAGCGAATAACTGTTGCTGTTCCAGGCGAAAGAATTCTTCGCTGGTATACGCCTGGTTTGGCAATCCGGTGGCGCAACCGTCCTCGTTGTTGATTGCATCGAGCGTTGCTTTGCTGAGCTTGGTATTCATGGCTCGGCAGACAATAGCAAATGCAAATTCGGTTTGTCGATAGCAGACCTGCAAAAAGCATCGCTATTCGGACAAGTCGTAGCTACAGGCGTTTACTATCGAATGTTGAATCCAGGCCATGCTCGGGCTGGTCAGGTAAATTGCCAGTAACG
>Ga0255052_10003287_pt1 | contig 11299 bp, 10 predicted proteins | sample JV7_2_21_MG_FD_188632 | JGI IMG/M metagenome (GOLD analysis project Ga0255052, IMG submission 188632) | Seawater microbial communities from Jervis Inlet, British Columbia, Canada - JV7_2_21 | ecosystem: Environmental > Aquatic > Marine > Inlet | place: Canada: British Columbia | collected...
CGATGAATTGCGAGCCAAGGTTGAATACTGGCAACGGTGGCTGCCGGGATTCTCCAGTGTTATTTGATCACGTGGGTCGGGATAGTCCTACGACGTAAAGCTCTTTCATTGATGACAGGGAAGCTGCTTGTAATCATACGACAGGGAGTGGTGGGCCCGGTAGGGTGAGCCGGCAGAGGCGAAGCATGGCTTCGCCCCGGCGAACGCCCGAGGCATGCAAGCCGAGGGCCGGGATAGTCCTACGACGTAAAGCTCTTTCATTGATGACAGGGAAGCTGCTTGTAATCATACGACAGGGAGTGGTGGGCCCGGTAGGACTCGAACCTACGACCAAGGGATTATGAGTCCCCTGCTCTAACCAACTGAGCTACAGGCCCACGCTATGAAACCGGACACATCATGCCTGAATTGTCGCGACAACCGATACAATGATCCACCCAATAATCGCCCTGATGCAACAGGTCGGTCAATCTTCGATCAGGAAACTCCTCAGCTGATCTGAGCGAGTCGGGTGACGCAATTTACGCAGGGCTTTTGCCTCGATCTGACGAATGCGCTCACGTGTAACATCGAATTGCTTGCCGACCTCTTCGAGCGTGTGATCGGTGTTCATGTCGATACCAAAACGCATGCGCAGGACTTTTGCTTCGCGCGGGGTCAGTCCGGCCAGCACCGAATGTGTCGTCTCTTTGAGGCCTGACGATGTTGCCGAATCGACAGGTGAGTGCACGGTCTGATCCTCAATGAAATCACCCAAATGCGAATCGTCGTCATCGCCTATCGGTGTTTCCATCGAAATTGGCTCTTTCGCAATTTTCAGAACCTTTCGGACCTTGTCCTCAGGCATTTCCATGCGCTCAGCGAGTTCGTCTGGTAGCGGCTCACGACCCATTTCCTGCAACATCTGTCGGGAGATACGGTTGAGCTTGTTGATCGTTTCGATCATGTGCACCGGGATGCGAATTGTGCGCGCCTGATCCGCGATCGAGCGCGTGATGGCTTGGCGAATCCACCAGGTGGCGTAAGTCGAAAACTTGTAGCCGCGACGATATTCGAATTTGTCGACCGCCTTCATCAAGCCGATATTGCCTTCCTGGATCAGGTCGAGGAATTGCAGACCGCGGTTCGTGTACTTCTTGGCTATCGAGATTACCAGCCGCAGGTTTGCTTCGACCATTTCCTTCTTGGCGCGGCGAGCCTTCGCCTCACCAATCGACATCTGGCGGTTGATCTCCTTCATCTCGGAAATCTTAAGGAGTGTTTGAACCTCTACCGCGATCAGTTTGCGTTGTGCCCGCAGGATGTCATATTTGAGCTTCGCAAGCGTCGAGGAGTGCTTGCGCTTGGCCCTGATGTGTTTCTCAATCCAATTGAGATCCGTCTCGCTTTTCGGAAAGCTGGCAAGAAAGTCACGGCGTGGCATGCCCGCATCACGAACGCAGATCTGCATAATCAGGCGTTCCTGATTTCGAATTACCGAAATAACACCGCGCAGATTTCGGACCAGCAAGTCGAACAGCTTTGGCGCCAGCTTAAGTTCCATGAGCTGGTCGGCCAATTCGGCCTGAACCCTTATGGTCTTCTTGTCTTTCAAGCCATATTTTTCAATGTAATTGTTCGACCTTTTGCCCAGGCGCATAATTACTTTGACGCGAGCATCGACCTCAGCCGGATCAGGCCCGGTGTCGATAACTTCTTCTTCGTCATCGTCGTCAGCTGACTTGGCAACCGGCGGCTTGATTTCGTCGGGCGCATTCGGGTCGATAAATCCGACGACAAAATCCTGCATGCGCGTATCTTCGGTAGCGACCGCCGCGGCCACGGCAAGCAGTCTCGTGATTGTCGGCGGGAAATGCGCCATGTGGTACTTGACCTGATTGAGACCGTCTTCGATACGTTTGGCGATCTCGATCTCACCTTGCCGCGTCAAAAGTTCGACGGTGCCCATTTCGCGCATATACATGCGTACCGGGTCGGTTGTCCGGCCGAATTCGGCGTCAACGCTCGCAAGTGCCGCTTCCGCTTCTTCAGCGGCATCGTCGTCATTGGATACAGCAGCATCAGACAATAACAACGATTCGGCATCGGGAGCCTTCTCGTGCACCGTGATACCCATATCATTGATCATATTGACGATGTCTTCGATCTGTTCCGGATCGACGATGTCGTTTGGCAGGTGATCATTGACCTCTGCATAGGTCAGATAGCCCTGTTCCTTGCCACGAGCAATCAGATCTTTGAGTTGCTGTGCCTGCTTGTTGACACCTACTACTGCACGTTTTTCGCTCAAGACGGAACGACCTCTATGTTAAAAATGCAACCATCAATTATACAATTTTGACTGTGTCCAATCTATCAATTTATTGGACTAGCTGAGTTGCCTGAGCTCGGCTTTCTCCTCATCGCTGAGTGAGCTAAGCCTTTGTTTATCAATCAAAAACTCGATTCTTTCTTTTCGTTTTGCTAATGCCAGCCGATCCAGACATGCCGTTAATTCGGCGGCAACATCAAATTCATCCTCTGTTGGGACGTCCAAAGCTGCCAGCCTGCCGAGGTGACGACCCTGATCATCATGTCGCCATCGTTCGAGCAGTCCGGCTGTCGTGATATTGGGCTCTGCCTGCACGGTTTCAATCAGGGCATGCAACAGATCGACCCCTGGACGTTGTAAACCACCCAACTTCTCGAGGTCCAGATTGCTGCCAGCCTGCGGATAATTCAGCAACAAAGTGATGGCCCGTCGTACTACAGACGGTTTTCCGGCGGCGACTGTGCCACGCCTACCAAGTGCGGTCGACGCTTTTTGTTGGCCTGTGATTGAGGCAGTGGCCTGAGATTTCCCAACCATCTTCTCCAGTTTCGCTGTGCTCAGACCGACGGCGTCGGCGAGACTGCCGATGAGCAAGTCCCGATAGACCCCCAGGGGAATCTTGATGACCAGCGGTTTCGCGAGCTCTGCGAGGCGTGCTCTGCCATCAACAGATTCCATGTCCACCTGGCTTGCCAACTCTCCGATCAGGTAATCGGAGAGCGCCACGCCATTGTCGATTTCCTTAACGAACGCGTCTGAGCCGAATTCGTTGACGTAGGAGTCCGGGTCGTGACCATCGGGCAGGAAAACGAAACGGATCTGCCGGCCGTCACGGATTTGCGGCAACGAATTCTCAAGCGCACGCCACGCTGCGGCTCTGCCGGCACGGTCACCGTCAAAGCAGAAAATGACGTTTTCAGTCAAGCGAAAAAGTCGGTTAAGGTGCTCGTCGGTCGTTGCAGTGCCGAGCGTCGCGACCGCAAAATCGATGCCGTGTCGCGCCAGGGCAACGACGTCCATATATCCTTCCACGACGACGAGGCGGTCGATATGGCGGAGTGCCTGTCGTGCCTCAAACAGTCCGTAAAGTTCACGGCCCTTGTGAAACAGTACGGTTTCCGGTGAATTCAGATACTTTGGTTCACCGTCGCCCATTGCCCGGCCGCCAAAACCGATACACCGGCCGCGAGCATCTCTGATCGGAAACATGATGCGATCGCGGAACCGATCGTAGTGTTTGCCATTGTCCTTGCGAATGATGACGCCGGTCGCGAGGAGTCTTTCCCTGGCCTCAACAATTGAGCCAAATTTATCGAGCACTTGATTCCAGCTGTCCGCGGCATAGCCGATGCCGAATCGACGCACCGTAGGACCATCGATACCGCGCTGTTTTAGGTAGTCGACGGCAGCCTGGTTGTCGCGAAGAGTGGACTGCCAATGCTGGTCGATGTGTGTCATCAATGAAAACAGTTCGTCGTAGCGTCGCGCTGGACGATCGGATTCGTCCCTGGGAACCTCGACGCCCATTGTGCCTGCGAGGCTTTCGATCGCCTCCACGAAGCTCATGTGATCGTAGTCCATCAGGAAGCCGATCGCTGTTCCGTGAGCGCCACAGCCGAAGCAGTGGTAAAAACCCTTCACAGAACTGACGGTGAACGACGGCGTCTTCTCATCGTGGAATGGACAACAGGCTTTGAATTCGCGGCCGGCTTTCTTCAGCTGAATACGTCGGCCGATCACCTCGACGACGTCCGCCCGGGCAATCAGGTCGTCTATGAAGTCCTGGGGAATCAATCCGGCCATGATTCTTTAAACGGCGGCTCCGCGGTTTCGGGTCTTCGGGCCCTATTCTTGTTATCCGACCGGGACAGTTCTACCCGGGTTCGATAAGCATAGCGAATCAGGGAAATATCGCCATGCCTGCTACAACGAAATGTGCCGGCTCCAAATCAGAGCTGATTCAAAGAGCGCCCAGGCGCTGTTTGACTGTCACGCCGACCGCGCCCATATCTGCCCGACCGGCCGCTTGAGACTTTATCTGGCCCATGACTTTGCCCATGTCACGAAGACCCTCGGCACCGGACGCAGTTATCGCCGTATCGATAATGGCGTCGAGCTCCGACTGGCTTAACTGTTCGGGCAGGTAGGTCTCGATCACCGCGATTTCACCAAGTTCGATCTCGGAGAGATCTGTGCGGTTGCCTTGATTGAACTGCGCAACTGAATCCCGGCGCTGCTTGACCATCTTGCCAAGCACTGAGAGAACACGTGCATCGTCAATCTCGATACGCTCGTCAATTTCGATTTGCTTGATAGCAGCAAGCATGTGTCGCACCACCATTAACCGGTCTTTCTCGCCGGCCTTCATGGCGGACTTCATGTCTGCAATAATTTTGTCTTTCAGGGACATTGCGTGAACTCCACTCGGGCAGAGCGGATGGCGCTTAGTAGAGGCGTTTTCGTTTTGCTGCGTCGCGGGAGAGGTTCTTCAGGTGCCGCTTTACGGCAGCGGCTTTCTTGCGCTTGCGTTCCTGCGTAGGTTTTTCGTAATACTCACGGCGGCGCAGTTCAGTGAGGATACCGGCCTTTTCACAGGCGCGCTTGAAGCGCCGCAAGGCAGCGTCAAAATACTCGTTTTCTTTCAGGCGAACACTGGGCATGCGATTTCAATCTTCCGTCCAAATACAAACAAACCCGGCGCAGGGCCGGGACTGAGCCGCGCATAATAACGCCAGGCCTCCTTATTTGCAAAGGTCTGAAGCGCGAAAATACGCGGTTATCGGGCGTCTCTTCGCGATAGTTGCCCGCCACTGCTGCATTTCGTCCTGACTGCCGCGGGAAGGCCGGTTGTCTTTTGGTCGGCTGTCGCCGCGGCGAGATATGCCGGTTGGTCCCCGGGGTTATCCAGAGTTGCCCGCACGGCCATGCCTGGCTCGAAAGCGTTTGCTGCCAGCGCGCCTACGGTATGATACGCCGCTCATGAATGTTCTCGGCATAGAAACCAGCTGCGATGAAACTGGCGTCGCGATCTATCACACGGAGAACGGCCTGGTCGCTGAGTCGCTGCATAGCCAGGTCGACCTGCACGCTATATATGGCGGAGTCGTGCCAGAAATCGCTTCGCGTGACCATGTCCGTTGCCTGCTGCCACTTATTCATCAAGTTCTCACTGACGCCGGCCTTGAGCGGCCTGATGTGATCGCCTATACGGCCGGTCCGGGGCTGGTTGGTGCGCTGATGGTGGGCGGCGGCATGGCGAACGGCCTCGGCTTGGCCTGGGGTTGCCCGGTCATTGCCGTACATCATATGGAGGGGCATCTGCTCGCCCCTATGCTGGAGGACGACCCGCCTGCGTTTCCATTTCTGGCGCTGCTGGTTTCGGGTGGTCACACAATGTTGATTGAGGTAAGGGCACTGGGTGACTACAACATACTTGGGACCACGCTCGACGATGCTGTGGGCGAGGCGTTCGACAAGACGGCCAAGTTGCTCGGGCTTGGTTACCCGGGTGGACCGGCACTGGCGGCACTGGCAAAGAATGGAGATGACACCGCCTACCGGTTTCCACGACCAATGCTCAATCACCCCGGGTTCGATTTTAGTTTCAGCGGTCTCAAGACGGCGGTCATGCTGGAAGTGCGAAAGCTCCCCAAGACAGACGGCATGCGGGGCAATGGCGCAGATATTGCCGCGTCATTTCAGCGCGCGGCTGTGGACACGCTTGTGACGAGGACGCTACAGGCGGCACAACATTGTGGCCTCGAACGCGTTGTTGTTGCCGGCGGGGTTGGCGCCAATCGCTTGTTGCGCGAACAAATCGCCGAACGGTTTTCGGGTAGCGTCTATTATCCGCGCATGGAGTTTTGCACGGACAATGGCGCGATGATTGCGATCGCGGGGGCACTGCGTGTTGCGGATGCGGCAGGTGCATCGGAAATCAGAGCACAGGCACGCTGGCCGCTGGATGGCCTTTCAGTACCTGGCGTTGGCCACGCAACGCAGGCGCGAAATGACTAATCAGAGGTTTCCTACGGTATTCAATGGATATTATTTTTCTCCACGAACTTAAAGTCGAAACGACTATCGGCATCTGGGAATGGGAGCGGAAGATCCGCCAGACGGTCGTCATCGATCTCGATATGTCGGCCGACACCGGCAACGCGGCTGCAACCGACAGTGTCGACGACACACTTAATTACAAGCTGGTTGCAAAACGTGTACAGCAGTTCGTGGCCGAATCGAGTTTTCAACTGGTTGAGACACTAGCGGAGAGAATTGCAGCCATCGTCCGTGACGAGTTTGACGTGGCCTGGGTGCGGGTTCGAGTGAACAAGCCAGGTGCGATACGCGGTGCTCGCGGTGTTGGTGTGTTGATTGAGCGGGGCACGCGCCCGGTCGCCGGCCAATAGTTGGGAGAGGATCATGGCCAGGGTTTATCTCGGGCTTGGCAGCAATGTTAATCCTCAAGAGAATCTCAAGCTCGGGGTTGCAGAGCTGCGTCGTCGCTTTGGCGAACTCGAAATATCCAAGGTCTATCGCAACTCTGCGGTCGGGTTTGAGGGTGCAGATTTCCTCAATCTTGTCGTGGGCCTGAGCTGCGATGACAGTCCTTCTGAAATCCACACTCAAATCGAGGCAATTCATCAGCTGGTCGGGCGTCAACTCAATGCTGCGAAATTCTCATCACGACCGCTGGATATAGATTTGTTGTTATGCGGCGACCAGGTAATAAACGACCCGCCAGTTCGTGTGCCGCGCTCTGATATCCTCGAATACGGCTTCGTATTGCGTCCGCTGAAGGAACTTGCGCCGCATGTCATTCATCCTGAGACCGGCCGGTCACTGGAGGAACATTGGCAGACCTTTGACGCGGATCGTCATCATTTGACGCCGGTTGGCATTATTTTGTAAAAAGCTGCAACACACTGGTGGCATTTGTGGTCAAACTGGGAACCACCATCACATACGATCAGGGTACTTGCCGCTAACATTGGTGAAATCAGGCATAGTCGGGGCCGCAGAGGGCCTGCAGGAGTAGTCATGCGCAAGTCTGTTGTTATTATTGTTGCTGCCGCACTGACGGCCTGCGGGTCTGACAGCATAACCGGTCCGCCGCAGGTCGGCGATGCTGCCTGCTCCAACGATGGCCAGAAACAGTTCGTATTCGACAATATGCACGCCTGGTACTTGTGGAATGACTTGCTGCCGGTGCAGGTAAACCTGAACGACCATGCCACACCCGAGGCGCTGTTGGCGTTTCTGTCTTCCTTTCAACCGCTTGATAATTTCAGTTTTATCAATTCAGCCGAAGCCGATGCCCAGTTCTTCGGCGAAGGCAAGTTTGAAGGTTTCGGCTTCAGCAGCCGCTTTATTACCGCTGATGACCTGCGCCTTACCCGTGTGTTCTCAGGCAGCCCGGCGGCGCTCGGCGGGCTGGCGCGCGGGCAGCGTATTCTGCTTTTGAATGGTCGGACGATTGCTGCAATTCAGGCCGATGAAGGCGTCAATGCCGTGTTTGGTACTTCCCCGCTTGATTTTACAATGCGTGAGGTCGGCGGTACCGAATTCACCGTTTCTATTGCCCACGATATCGTCACAATTGACCCGGTGCCGCAGTGGCGGATTATCGACGCAGGCGCTGGTCGCTTGGTTGGCTACCTGGAATTCGCCCAGTTCATCAGCACGGCCAATCCGGTGTTGGATTCGGTGTTCGCCAGTTTCCGTGCGGCGAACGTGAATGACGTGATTATCGACATGCGCTACAACGGCGGCGGTCTTGTCAGTACGGCCGAGCTGCTTGGGGACTACCTCGGTGGCGTTATCGCCAACAATCTCGTTTTTTCGAAGACGCAATTTAATTCAGACCGGGCGGCGGCGAATAACAGAACCGAGTTTTTCGACAGTCTCGCAAGTTCGATCAGCCTGTCGCGTCTTGTCGTCATAGCGACTTCGGGAACTGCGTCGGCAAGCGAGCTTGTGGCAAACGGACTGGATCCTTTCGCACTGGACGGCGTCACGATTGTAGGTAGCAACACCTTTGGCAAGCCGGTCGGTCAGGTGGGCCTGGAATTTTGCGACAAAATTTTGCGACCGACAGCATTTCAGACAGTTAACGCGGATGACTTTGGCGACTACTTCGGTGGTCTTCCTGTGGACTGCGCGGCGGCGGATGATTTAAGCGTTGCAGTGGGAGTGGACACCGATCCGAACATGATTGCGGCGATGGCCTATCTTGATTCGGGATCCTGCCCGGTAGCCTCGTTACCTGGCGGACAAGCCAAGCCGGCACTGGACGCCAAAGTAGAGCAGCCAGATCGCCGCGGCCCACCTTGGCGCGAGTTTGCCGACGCGTACTAGCTTACGAGTGTGGGAGCGCCCCATGGGCGCGAAAGCCGCGAGTGTGGGAGCGCCCCATGGGCGCGAAAGCCACAGACGTCGATCTGTGCCAAAGAGACGATCACCGGTCTGATGGGCTGGTAGCAAAAGCCCGATTCCGTGAAAACGTGGCAATCGCGGGCATGCCCCGCTCCCACAGGCTGTCGCGATTGACCCAGCTACCAGCCTATAGATCGCCCGCCGTCGACTGCGATGATCTGTCCCGTTACATAGTCGGCGTCCTGGACGAGATACAGGACGCAGCCTGCGATGTCAGCGGGGTCACCGGCTCTTGCCAGTGGTATCTGCCGCAGGATCGTCTGTTTGACGGCATCGCTCATGTCATTCTCCGGCCAGAGTATTGCGCCGGGCGCAACGCCGTTCACCCGGACCTCCGGTGCCAGATCCTTCGCCAGCGAGCGCGTCAGCATAGCCAGGCCGGCCTTGGCCGAACCATAAACCGAGTGATTCTCCAGGGGTCGCTGTGCGTGAATATCGACGATGTTGACAATGACGCCATGGCGTTCGCGCAATTCGGGCAGGGCCGCCTGCGACAGGAACAACGGCACCTTGAGATTGATGCTCATTAGATCGTCCCAGTCTGCTTCAGTAATTTCGCCAGCCGGTGTCGGGTAGAAACTCGACGCGTTGTTGACCAGGATATCGAGTCGGCTAAACGACTCGACAACTGCGGCGATAAGATCCGGTAGTGCCTGCGTCAGTTTGAGGTCCGCCTGAAAAACGGCAGCGGAGTCAGGGCGCAGCACATTGAGCCGGTTCGCCAGTGCAGCGGCGTCATTGACGGAATCACGATAATGAATCGCGACGTTGGCACCATTCGAATGCAACCGGGCCACAATAGCTGCACCGACTCGCCTGGCTGCCCCGGTTACCAGAGCGACCTTGCCGCCTAATTTCTCTTGCTGTGACATCTTATTGTGATGGATATTTCTACCGCACAGACTCCGAGGCACGATATAAAGATCACATTCTGAGAGATATCGAAGGTTTTATGCAACACCGGCAAGGTCTGTCGCTTCCCATACCCGATGCAGCAAGCGCGGCACACAGCGCCCGGGTGGCTGAATATATTCGCCAGCGCATCATTGCGGCCGGTGGCAGCATCAGTTTTGCTGAGTATATGCAACACGCGTTGTACGCGCCGCGGCTTGGTTATTACACAGCCGGGAGTGAGAAGTTTGGTGCTGCGGGTGATTTCGTAACTGCACCGGAAGTCTCCTCTGTGTTTGGTCGAGTTGTCGCCCGCCAGTGTGCAGAAGTATTTGCGGAAGTCGAACAAGGTGCGGTTCTTGAGTTTGGCGCCGGTAGCGGCAAACTGGCGGCTGACATATTGCGTGCATTGGCAGAGTTTGACGCGTTGCCAGAGCGTTATGCGATTCTCGAGGTGTCGGCGGATCTTCGCGAGCGACAGGAACGATTTCTGAAGAGCGAAATTCCCGAGCAGTTTGATCGGTGTGTCTGGGTCGCCGGGCTGCCGGACGAACACAAGGGCGTTATTATTGCCAATGAAGTTCTCGACGCGCTGCCGGTCGAGCGTTTTGCGCGGCGCGACAAAGGTATCCGGCAGATTTGTGTAGGTATCGAAGCAGATGGATTTGTTCTTGTTGAGCGTCCAGCGCCAGAAATCCTTGCCGATAGCGTCGCGCAGGTCGAAGCAGACCTCGGACATGTGCTGCCGGTTGGTTTCGTTTCCGAGATTTCACTCGGAGCCCCGGGCTGGATTGCCGGCATCGCCAGTGTTTTGCGCCACGGTATGGCATTCATTGCTGACTATGGCGTCAGCCGTCGCGAGTATTTCGCGGTCGATCGTTCGGCCGGCTGGCTGCGATGCCACTTTCGCCATCGTGCGCATGACGATGCTCTGATACTGCCGGGAATCCAGGACTTGACTGCGTGGGTCGATTTTTCTGCGCTGGCCGGTGCCGCTGTCGACAACGGATTGGATGTCGCTGGCTATGTTACCCAGGCACAGTTTCTACTCGGCGGCGGACTCGAAAAGGAATTCGAAAATTTCACCGAATTGCCACTTGATGCTCAACTGAAATTGTCGGGACAGGTTAAATTGCTTACGCTGCCGGAAGAGATGGGGGAGAATTTCAAGTGCCTCGGCCTCAGCTGTGGCATGACCACCATACCATCGGCTTTCGGTTGCGCGGACAGGACACAGGTTTTATGACCCCAGGGAAAGCAAACGGAGATAGATCGTGACCTGGCTGCAGATCATCGTGTTGGCCATTGTCCAGGGGCTGACAGAATTTCTGCCAATTTCGAGTTCCGGGCATCTGGTGCTTGTGCCGGCCGCGTTCAATTGGCCGGACCAGGGGCTTGCCTTTGATGTGGCCGTCCATTTTGGATCGCTGGTAGCCGTTTGCCTGTTCTTCCGTAAGGACCTTGTTGGGTTGGTTCGCGGCGGAATCGAGGTGCTCGGCGCCAAAGTCGAGTCGAACGAGTCTCGTTTGGCACTTGGTATTGCTCTGGGCACAATTCCGGCTGCGGTAGCAGGTCTGGTTCTCGCTGACTGGATCGCGGTGAATCTGAGAAGTCCGTCGGTGGTTGTCCTCACATTGTCGGGTTATGCCGTCCTGATGCTGC
>Ga0255052_10003288_pt1 | contig 11299 bp, 9 predicted proteins | sample JV7_2_21_MG_FD_188632 | JGI IMG/M metagenome (GOLD analysis project Ga0255052, IMG submission 188632) | Seawater microbial communities from Jervis Inlet, British Columbia, Canada - JV7_2_21 | ecosystem: Environmental > Aquatic > Marine > Inlet | place: Canada: British Columbia | collected...
TGATACTGAATTTTTCAACCGCCTCAGTGACGCGGGAACGTCTGCGGACACCTGCGGTGTCGATCAACTCATATCTGATACCGCCCAGTTCCATGAAGGCGCTGATACTGTCCCGGGTTGTACCGGGCAAGTCGAATGCCATGACGCGTTGCTCCCCGAGCAGACGATTGACCAGTGTGGATTTGCCGACATTGGGCCGGCCAACAATGGCGAGCCGCAACCGGTCTTCGCCTTCGGTCAGGTCGGCTTCGCTGTCATCGGTTGGAGGTAAAAGCTCCAATGCCTTTTCCATCAGCGTCGACATGCCCCTGCGGTGCGCAGCCGCCACTGGCAGGACCGGACCCATCCCCAAGGCCGCAAATTCCGCCAGTGCGATGTCCGGGTCCGTACCATCGGTCTTGTTGCCAACCAGCAGGACCTGACGGTCATGCTGACGTAACAGGCTGGCGATGTCCTGGTCCTCAAGGGTCAGACCCTCACGTGCGCTGACCACGAACAGGACCAGTTGCGATTCGGCGATGGCCTGGTGGACCTGCTGGGCTGTCAGGTATTCGATACCTTCAGCCTGGCCAACCAGGCCGCCAGTGTCGATCAATACGCACGGACTTTCACCCACTTCACTTATGCCATATTGCCGGTCGCGGGTGACACCGGGCATATCCGCAACCAACGCGTCGCGGGTACGCGTCAGGGCGTTAAATAACGTGGATTTGCCGACATTGGGCCGACCGACGATGGCAACGACAGGTAACATATGATGTTAGCATCCTTCAAGCGATACTAATTTAGCGCAGCACCCGCCCTGAATGCCACCAGTTCGCCCTTTTTTGTCATGACGTAGAGTGTGTTGCCCACCACCACCGGTGGGCCGCTGAATCCCTTTCCGCCGACTTTTTCACGCGCTGCAAACAGTCCGTCACTGATATTGATCCAGTGCAGATAGCCATCTGCATCGCCCACCACGACAAAGCTGCCATAAAATACCGGGCGGGTAAGCCCCCGGCGCAACAGCTGGGCATGACGCCAGAACTCAGCGCCGTTGCGCCGATCCAGCAGCCATACGTTACCGTCCTTGTCGCTCAATGCCAGGTTGACACGATTAACCGTGACACCGGTGGCCGAAGAAATGTCCTTGAACCACAACAGGCGGCCTGAATCCGCCGCCAGTGATGCCAGGCGGTTTTTGTAGCTTGAAACCAATAGATCAGAAGCGATAAACACCAACTGCCCATCAATATCGGACAATCGTTCGAGTTCGGTCCGGCCTTCGATCGTGACCAATGACTGCTCCCAAATCAGGGTGCCATCATCGATCCGTAATGCTACTACCTGGCCACCGTCGTAGCCAATAAACGCCACACCAGCTCTTAGCAGGGTTGGTGCGTTTCCCCTCAGCGTAAGCAGTGGCACGTTGTGATCATAGATCCATAAACGTCGGCCGGTGTCAGCATCGAGCCCGAAGATGCGTCCGTCTATACAACGTACGACAACAACACCGTCTGCCTCAGCCGGCGCCGCGAGCACCTCCGAGGTCACTATCGCGGACCAGAGCTGGCTGCCGTCGGAAGCATTGAACGCGTAGACCTCACCGTTTTCCGAGCCCATCAACAGCAGATTTCCGGATACACCCGGTCCCCCGGTAAAGGGCAACTTGGTTTTAACCTCCCAGCGCTTACGTCCGTTTTCAGCATCCACGGCGATCAACTGACCCTTGTAATCCGCCGCATACAGGGTGCCCGATGAGAACACGGGTCGAAGTTGCCGCCCGGCCTTGTCAAGTCCACTACCAATACCCTGCGACCATACCTTACCCACTACGAGGGTGGGTTCGAACTCCACCAGTTCGAGTGGATCGTCGGCGTCTTCGTCGTCACCCCAGCCTTTTATCCAGCTGCAACCGTTGAGTAACAACATGGAGGCTACAACCAGGACCAGCCATTGCCTCACATTTCACCCCCATCGGTGGCCACGGATGCACCGAGGGCTTCGAGCTTCATGTTGAGGAACTCGCGGTTTCCAACACCCTCTTCAAGTTTGTCCAGTGAATCCTGATAGCTCTTTATGGCCAGTTCCTGCTCACCTCTGGCGAAGTGGATATCGCCGCGTATCTCGGCGAACTGGGCTTCAAAACCTGCTTCGGACCGTGCGCCGTCGAGCAATTCCTGCGCCCCGTCGATATCCCCCTGGCTGAGCATGGCCCGGGCAAGCCGTTCCCTTGCGATCACCTTTAGCGGTTCAGGCTGCGCAGTTTCCATCGCATGACGCAGAGCCTGTGCGGCAAGATCAAGCTGGCCCGCCTGCATACGGGCCCGGGCCATCATCAATGATGCCATGGCCGTATAGGCGGATTTCGGGAAGTCGTTCTTGAGCACTTCGTAATTTGGCACGGCCGCATCCATATTGCCCAGCTCGATGAAATTGAGCAGGACCTGGTATTCAGCGGATGCCTGTTGACGTTTGCTGGTTTCCCAGGACTGCCATTGTTTGAAGCCGAACATCAACCCAAAAGCCAGCACCAGACCCATGACGATAGAGCTGCCGTTTTCCCGCAACCAGTTTTTTACGCGTTCACCCTGTTCATGGGTATCATATAAATCAGACATTGATTGAATAAGTCCATCCAGTTAAAAACATACCGGGTAGCAACCCGGAAAAGGTTATATGGTGTCGATGTAGTTGCGAATCCAGTCCGCGAGCGCGTTGCGATCCAATAACAGTTGCACATCATCGCTGCGCAAAAACTTGACCGCGACCTGCCCATTGCGGATTTCGTCCTCACCCAATACCAGTGCCAACCGGGCACCACTGCGGTCTGCACGTTTGAACTGGGCTTTAAAACTGCCTCCGTTCAGGTTATTGATCATCTTCAATCCTGGAATTCCGGCGCGCAAATCATACGCGAGTTGCAGCGCGGATTCAGCACTTCCATCACCAACGGCCACCAGGTAAGCGTGTGCAGTTGGGGGTTCAATATGGTCGTTTTGGCACAGTAATTCAATCAGGCGCTCTTCGCCCATGGCAAAACCGATACCCGGCCAGGGTTTTCCACCCTGGATTTCAACCAGGCTGTCATACCGGCCACCGGCACATACGGTGCCCTGCGCGCCCAATTCATCGGTAATCCATTCGAACACCGTGTGGCAGTAATAATCCAGACCCCGGACCAATCTTGGGTTTTCGATAAACGCTATCCCCAGGCGGTCCAGGTAGTGCTTCAATTGTTCAAAATGCCGGCATGAATCCTCGCCCAGGTGGTCCTTTAGCAAGGGCGCGTCGGCGAGAAGTTCCATCACCACCGGATGCTTGGAGTCCAGCACCCGCAAGGGGTTACGTTCTGCACGTTCATTGGTCTCATCATCGAGTTCGCCTTTATGGGCGCGCAGAAAAGACAACAGTTTCTGCCGGTACGCATGGCGCTCATCCGAATTCCCCAGTGAATTCAATTCCAGACGCAAATTGGATAAACCAAGCCGGGCCCACAATTGTGTACCTAACGACAGGATTTCGACATCCGCATCCGGACCGGCGGCACCAAAAAGCTCTGCGCCCATCTGGTGGAACTGGCGGCTGCGGCCTTTTTGGGGGCGTTCATAGCGGAACATCGGGCCGCCATACCACAAGCGCGTCACCGGTCCGTATAACAGACCGTTCTGCAACACGGCCCTGACGACCCCGGCAGTGCCTTCCGGACGTAGACTCAGGGATTGGGCATTACGGTCTTCAAAACTGTACATTTCCTTGGAAACCACGTCCGTTGCGGTTCCAATCGCACGGGAAAATACCGCGGTCTTTTCGAGCAACGGGACCCTGATCTGCTGATAGCCGTAGGCAGCAAAAACCTGTCCGGCCACTTGTTCCAGTGTCTGCCAATAGTGGATGTCTGCGGGAAGAATGTCATGCATCCCACGGATTGAACGGATGGGGGCACTCATTTGAGTGCCGATACTTCCTGTTGCGGCCAGTTCACCTGGGCAACGTTGTCGCGTGTGAAGGGTGTCAAATCCACCCGTTCACCGTCAATCAATAAACTGACAGCGGGTGCATGCCCAAACAGGATACGAAATGGCGGTTTACCCTGGTATGCCTTTTCCGTGCCGCCACGCAGCAGGTCCATTTCGAGTTCACTGCCATCTGAATCAGTGATTTCAACCCAGCAATCAGCCGAAACACTCACCTGCAAACGGCTCTCCCCTTCCGGCAACACGGGCTGGCTAACCGCGTTCCAGGCCTGCTCTGCGGCATCGAGGCCTGCTGCTGAATCGCTGTGTAAAACAGCCAGTGATGCAATCGAGGCATTAACCGGTTGTTTAGGCCTGAGCTCATGTTCCAGCCTTTGTTCCGTGGCTGATTTATCCTGCCCGGTATCGAGTTGTGGGCCGCTTTGTGACAACCGGACGGCCTCGTGGGTAAATTGCCAGGCCAGTGTTCCGACCAATAAAGAAGCCAGCACGTAACTGGTTGCACGCAACCACTGGTCGTGTGGGTTGCGTTTGCGGGGGTGTTTAAATACCGTGCGCAACCTGGGTTGCCGGACAGCTTCAGATAATTTCAGCCCGGGGATTTCATCCACCGGAATCTGAAGGTGCTGTGCGTAAGCCCGTATGTAACCGGTTCGATACACGTCGGCGATGCGCAGCGGCTTGCCATCTTCAATATCCATCAGAAGATTTTCGTCCAGGCTCAGCGCCTTGGCGACGGCTGACAAGCTAAGCCGGCGGGTTTTTCGCTGTTGTTTCAGGAACTCGCCAGGCGTTCTTGGAATAAGTTCTTGTTGTTGTTTCATTGTCCAGACATTCTCCGGGCTTCGGCAGCCTCTTCTGATCCAGGATATGTGCTGTTGAGTATAGCTGAGTATCTCTTGGCCGCTTTGTCGTTTCGCAATGCGGATTCTATCTGATAACCGAGAAACACATTTTCAGCATTTTGCGGGCCAACCGCTTCATAGCGTTGCAAAAACGCCCTTGATTTCAGGAAATCCTGTTGAATAAAGTTCAGTTTTGACATTGTAAACAGGGCGTCCGGGAACTCCGGGTCGTGTTTTAGCGCGCGGCGTAAATAATCATCTGCAGCGGCCATCTCGCCCGTGCCGAGCGCGCAGGAACCGGCATTTGTCAGGGCGACTGCCGGGGAACTGTAAAACGGGTCATCCAGCGCTTTGAGAAAATGCCCCATCGCACGTTTTGATTCGTTGGTGTTACACAGATAAACACCGTAGTTGTTATTTACGTCCCCATTCCTGGAATCAGCCTGGATCGCCTTTTTATAGTGCTTTCCGGCCAATTCTGTCTCCCCCAGTTGTTCATAGAGTACCGCCAGTACGGTATGGCCGGGTGCGTACGCCGGGTCTTCCGCAACTGCCTTTTTCAGCTTACCAAGTGCCACCTCGTACTGGCCGCGGTTCATATACTCCAGACCAAGTGAAGTATTGGCTACCGCGGCTTTGCGTTTTTTGCTCTGCTCGTCGGCATTGGTCGTTTGGCTGGAAGAACACGCACTGATCAGCGCAAAACCCAGCAACACCACGGGTAGCAGGATTTTTATGCGTGTCGGTATGATCACAGGACGGTCTCGGCCATTGATAAATTCAAGCGTGCGCCTCTGCGGGTACGATCGCGTACTTTACCCACCAGTTGCCCACAGGCGGCATCAATATCCTCGCCTCTGGTCTTTCTCACTGTGGCAATAAGGCCTCCCTGCATGACGATCTCCTGGAACTGTGCAATGCTTTTTACACTCGAACAACGGTATTCAGTACCCGGGAACGGGTTAAATGGTATCAGATTCAGCTTGCTAGGTACGGTTCTTAATAATTTTACCAGTTTACGCGCATGTTCCGGATGGTCGTTGACGCCGTCAATCAGGGTGTATTCAAAGGTTACGGATCGTTTGTGTTTTTCCGATACAAAATCCCTGCAGGCCTGCAGCAATTCAGCAATGGGGTATTTGCGGTTTAACGGAACCAGGCTCGTACGCACCTCATCAACGGGTGCGTGCAGCGACACGGCCAACGCCACGTCCAGAGTTTCGCGTAACCGGTAAATCGCCGGCACCAGTCCTGCTGTGCTGAGCGTGACACGTTTTGCGGCCAGGCCGAAACCCAGGTCATTACGCATCAATGACATCGCGGAGACCACGGCGTCAAAATTCAACAGGGGCTCACCCATACCCATCATCACCACATTCGTGATACGGCGTTCACCATTACGTTCGTGGCCCAGTGCCTGCGCTGCCAGCCAAACCTGACCGATAATCTCACCGGCCGTCAGGTTTCGCGCAAAGCCTTGCGCACCGGTAGAGCAAAATGTGCAATTCAGGGCACAACCCACCTGTGATGAAACACATAAAGTACCGCGTTTGGGTTCAGGGATGTACACGGTTTCCACGGCGTTTCCGCCGGGTAAACCAAGCAGCCATTTAACCGTACCGTCTGCGGAGTGTTGTTCGCGTAGAACTTCGGGCAGACTGATCTCGGCAATTTGACCAAGTTTCTGACGTAATGCGATTCCCAGGTCGGTCATCGCTCCAATATCCGTGACCGAATGATGAAAAATCCACTTCAGAACCTGCTGTGAACGAAAAGGTTTCTCACCTATTGATTCGAAAAAATCACGCAGGCCCGCTTCGTCCAGGTCAAGGAGATTTACACGGCTGTTGATAAGGTTAACCTCTCACGCCGCGGACGCTAAGTCGCCAAAGAAATAGGCGATCTCTGTCCTGGCGGTATCCGGTCCGTCAGAACCGTGAACCGCATTGGCGTCAATGCTTTGCGCAAAATCAGCGCGGATGGTGCCTGCATTGGCTTGTGCGGGATCGGTTGCGCCCATTAACTCACGGTTAAGCGTAATGGCGTTCTCACCTTCGAGTGCCTGGATCATGACAGGCCCAGATGTCATGAACGACACCAGGTCATTAAAAAAGGGCCGTTCGCGATGGACGGCATAAAAACCTTCCGCCTGTTCGCGACTGAGGTGTTGCATCTTCGCCGCAACAATCTTCAGACCCGCTTTCTCGAAACGGCTGTAAATTTTACCAATGACGTTTTTTGCCACAGCATCGGGTTTGATGATGGATAAGGTGCGTTCAACGGACACTTAAGAACTCCTGATAGGTATTTGATAATTATAATTTTATATGATCTTTCTTAAACATGTCAAAAAGATCTCGTGTAACCGGTAATTTTAAGTCGACACGGGCAGGCTTGCAATCGCGAAAACGAGTCGCCAAAGACAATTTACCGGCAGGAAAAGGGATTTACCCGGCACAGACAAATGATTTGCTTGTCTCAAAAGTGGTATGCATTGATAACAAATTTGTTTCTGAAAATATTTTTTGACCTGATTTTACAAGGAAGGGGTTTTCTGGCCCGGTTTAATTGGTAAACTTAGCCGGTAGTTTTCAACCAAGAGCGAGCACAAGCATGACAGCCCTTTTTCTGGTTCTACTCGTTCTGTCACTGCTTTTACTGGCTTATTACCGCATCCCCCTGGTGATCTCGATCGCGATCCTGGCCGGTTTGACATTTGCCTTCACCGAATTGAGGCATTTTTACCCCATACCGGGTTGGTTCCGATGGTCCTACGGGATCATAACCGTCAGCCTCGCCGGGTTCGCCATCAAACCCTTGCGCCGTCTGCTGATCAGCAACCGTCTTTTCAGCCTGTTCCGGAAGGTCATGCCAAAACTGTCGTCCACCGAACGGGAGGCCCTCGAAGCCGGCACGGTCTGGTGGGATGCGGAATTGTTCAGTGGAAAACCCCGCTGGCGAAGACTGTTACGCCAACCATCCCCTTCCCTGAGTGCGAGGGAACTGGATTTTCTTAACGGACCGGTAGAAGAACTCTGCCTGATGCTTGATGACTGGGAGATTTCTGACAAATACCAGGATTTACCCGAACCCGTCTGGAATTTCATCCGTGACAATCGCTTTTTCAGCATGATCATTCCCGCAGAATACGGTGGCCTTGAGTTTTCAGCCCAGGCCAATTCCGCCGTGGTAATGAGGCTCGCGAGCCGCAACCTGACGGCCGCCGTCACCGTCATGGTCCCCAATTCTCTGGGGCCCGGTGAACTGTTGATGCACTATGGCACTGAAGAGCAAAAAGACCATTACCTGCCACGCCTGGCGGATGGCAAAGAGATACCCTGTTTCGCGCTGACTTCACCATTGGCCGGTTCAGACGCCGGCGCGATGCCGGACAAAGGCATCGTCTGCAAGGGTCAGTACGAAGGCCACGAGGTACTGGGGCTGAGGCTAAGCTGGGACAAGCGTTATATTACACTGGCACCGGTTGCGACCCTGCTGGGGTTGGCATTCCGGGCACTGGACCCGGACGGTTTGCTGGGCGATCAAGAAGACCTCGGTATCAGTTGCGCACTGATTCCAGCCGCTACACCCGGCGTTGAGATCGGCAACCGTCATATTCCCGTGGGCGCGGTATTCATGAATGGCCCAACACGGGGCCACGATGTCTTTATCCCGATGGACTGGGTCATCGGCGGCCAGGAACGTCTCGGACAGGGTTGGCGTATGTTGATGCAGAGCCTGGCCGCGGGACGGGCGATCTCGCTGCCGTCCCTGGGGGTCGCGGGTGGCAAGATGGCCGCCTTGCTAACCGGCGCTTATGCCAGGATACGTACCCAGTTTGACGTGCCCATCGGCCATTTCGGAGGTGTGCAGGAACCATTGGCAAGGATAGGTGGCCGCACGTACCGGATGGATGCAGCCCGTTCACTGACGCTCATCGCCGTGGATAGTGGTGAAAAACCGGGGGTGTTATCGGCCATCAACAAGTACCAGTTAACCGAGGGTTGCCGCCAGTGTATTGTTGATGCAATGGATATCCATGGAGGCAAAGGCATCATCCTTGGTCCCAATAACTACCTCGCCCGCGCCTACCAGGCATTACCGATTTCCATCACTGTCGAGGGTGCCAACATACTCACCCGTTCAATGATCATTTTTGGCCAGGGCGCCATCCGCGCCCATCCCTGCCTGTTGAAGGAAATGACCGCCGTTTCCGGGATCGCCAATAGCCAGGCCAGGCGTGACTTTGACAACGCCCTGTTTGAACATGTTGGCTACACGATCAGTAATACGGTCCGGAGCCTGTTACTGGCACTGACAGGCAGCCGTATGACCCCGGCGCCGTTGCGGGGTCCCCACGCGAAATATTTCCGGCAACTTTCACGCATGAGTGCCGCCTTCGCTTTCATTGCAGATTCAGTGCTGGTCCTGCTGGGTGGCAGATTCAAATTCAAGGAAAAACTGTCCGGCAGACTGGCCGACGTGCTGATTCACCTTTACATGGCCAGTGCCATGCTGAAACGGTTTGAGGACGACGGCCGCCCTGCAAGTGATTTGCCGTTGCTCAGATGGGGTATGGAGGACAGTCTTAACAGGATCCAGCACGGTCTGTTGGGCGTCATCCAGAACTTTCCGGCGCCGCTACTGGGCGGGCTGGTGCGTTTGCTTGTATTCCCCTTCGGCTTACCCTATTCAGGCCCGTCGGACAAAACCGTAAAAGCCGTCGCCCTGTTGTTACTGGATGAGAATGAAGCCCGCGACCGCTTGACTGACGGGGTTTTCATCTCCGACAGGGACGATGCTGCAGGTCGTGTCAACAAGGCTTTTCACCTGGTGCTGGAGGCCGCCCCCGCAGAGCGCGCAATCAAGAATGCATTAAAGGAAACGGTCAACTTTGAGAATTTTGAGGGGCTGGTAAGACGCGCCACCGAAGCCGGTGTCATCACTGAAGAACAGGCCACCATGGTACGACTCGCGCAGCTGGCTACTGCCAAGGTCATAGCCGTCGATGAATTTCCGCAGCAACGGGCAGAAGAAGAACCCGAATCGGCGACCCAACCTGAACCCTAGCCCGCATATTACAATATGCGGGCTAGCCTGCATGTGTCACAATGCGGCCTGTCGGATTATTTCAAAAAGTCGGTGATTTCCCGCTTGGCCGCCATGCCATCGGCATAGCCAAGGTCAATCAGCTCGCCACAATATGCGGATTCAAACAACAGGTAACTGGCCATGCGCCAGTCCCTGCCCCAACCCCCAAGTGTGCGTAACAAGGTACGTACGCTGCGTGGAATTTCATGTACGTGTGCGCGCGTGATGTGGCGTAAGTCCTTGCTGGGCTTTAAAACCATGCTCTCGATATCGACCAATGTGGTCTGCGGGCGACGTTCCTCCGGCACCAGCTTCAAGGTTCGGTTGATTCGATTCAAACGCGCGAGGTCGGCATTCAGCCTGTCCATAAAAATGGTGTCCATCAGGTAGCCGGCAATTTCACCGGCAGACGGGTAGTCGACCGGCTTGTCCGGTGGTTGATCAGGGTTCTCATCACGTGTTCCGATGACCAGTATCCGGTCTGCACCGAGATGAATTGCCGGGCTCAGTGGCGCCACCATACGCATGCCGCCGTCGCCAAAATATTCATTGCCGATACGTTCTGCGGGAAAGATCAGCGGCAAGGCCGCCGAGGCCAATAGATGACTGACCTGCAGATTGGTGGCCTGGCCCCTGCGGCGCGTTCTTTCCCACGCGCTGATGTTTTCCTGAGCCTGGAAATAGCTGATGGCGCTGGCGCAGGTATACCCCGATGCGGTAACCGCCACGGCGCGCAATGCGCCCTGCTCCAGGGCCGTCTGAATTCCTTCAAGACGTAGTGTGTCCTGCAAAAATCTGCGTAAGGGCGTGTTGTCCAAAAACGCTCTCGGATTTCCCCTGACCAGGCCACCGGATAGCAGCGTCACTGCAAAACGTAAACCGGACTTGAGTACGCTCAATGCATCGGTGCGGTAGACACGCGCACAGTACATGCTGCGCCAGAAATGCTCCAGGCGTTCAAGCCCGATCAGAAACTCGTGGGCGTGGCTGGCGATGACTGCCGCATTGATTGCGCCCGCTGAGGTACCGCAGATAACGGGGAAAAGGTTTTGACCGTCTCCCAACAGTTCATGGATCGCCTTTAGCACCCCGACCTGGTAGGCTCCCCGCGCACCGCCACCGGGCAATACCAGGGCGGTGCATTTTGCTGTCGTGTCGTACATGCTGGCTTTACATCTATCCAAAAAGCTTGGGCCTGAAACCGAGATACTTCCATGAAATGAGTTTCAATACTAGTGCTCTGTCAGCCTTATAACTTAGGATCAGCGAGTTCACAGGCTGTTAGCTGCAAGGCAGCAGTTCGAAGCCATAGTGGTTCTATGTCGAGAACGGCTAACGCAGCAGATGATAGCTTGCGGGCTCGCCCTGCGGGTGGACACCAGAATGCCCATCACAGCGTTACAC
>Ga0255052_10003289_pt1 | contig 11289 bp, 10 predicted proteins | sample JV7_2_21_MG_FD_188632 | JGI IMG/M metagenome (GOLD analysis project Ga0255052, IMG submission 188632) | Seawater microbial communities from Jervis Inlet, British Columbia, Canada - JV7_2_21 | ecosystem: Environmental > Aquatic > Marine > Inlet | place: Canada: British Columbia | collected...
AACAAGACCAGGCAAAACACGGCGAGCGTGGCCGCTTTCCTGAACGCCATCGAAGACAAGCGCAAGCGCGGCGACGCCGGGAAGGTTGCTGCCATGATGCGCAGAGCCACCGGCAAGCGGGCTAAAATGTGGGGTGCCGCCATCGTTGGATTTGGTACGTATCACTACAAATACGAGAGCGGGCGAGAAGGTGACTCGATTCTCGTCGGCTTTTCACCGCGCAAGCAAAATCTCGTCGTCTACATCATGCCGGGATTCACGGAATTTCCCGTGCTGATGAGAAAACTCGGTAAATACAGAATTGGCAAGTCTTGCCTGTATCTCAACAAACTCGATGACGTTGATGAAAGCGTGCTCGAGGAGCTAATTGACAAGTCGGTCAGGCTGATGTGCAAACGATACAACGTGAAGTAGTTGACGATGAACGACACAATCAAATCCAAACGCCTCGAGGGAACCACGTTAATCGTCGAAACCAGAAACGGCACTGAGACGTATGATTCACAGTTTATTGTCGCCGCATTGCTGATTTTTGTTGCACAGGGTAGCGGTACGATCGAGCCGGAAGAATCGGCGAAGATGATCGACCTGATAGAAGAACATTTTCATCTGCAGGGTTCCGAATCGCTTGAACTCCTGACACGAGCCATGTCTGAGATAGCTGAAAAACCGGAGCTACGTCAGATACTTACAGATCTCGGGAAATCGTTCTCGGAATCGGACAAGGAAGAAATTGCCGTAATGGCACTGAAGGTTATCGCCGCGGACGGACGACGTAGCGTCGGCGAAATGGAGAAATTCAATAAGGCTGTTGAGGCGATCGGGATTTCTCCGGAGATAGTGCATCGTGCCTTCGATCGATATTTTGCGGAGGCTTCGAGCAACAACTGACAGTGACATCGGCTGGGCCGTATGCGAAAAAAAGGAGAAAAACATGACCAGTGAGCTGAGTAGCCTGGTATGGGTGTTAGCGCTGAGTGCTGTGATGTGGGTTCCGTATATCCTCAATACAATAATGGTGCGCGGCCTTATCGACGCTGTGGGTTATCCCGAGAACCCGAAGTCGCCAGCACCGTGGGCTGTGCGGATGAAGGCAGCACATTATAACGCTGTCGAAAACCTCGTCGTATTTGCGGCGCTTGTACTAACGCTGGATGCCGCTGGCGTCAGTAGTGAGACGACTGTTTTGGCCTGCCAGGTGTATTTCTGGGCCCGCGTTGTGCACTACATTGTCTATGCGGCTGGAATTCCGTGGGTTCGTACGCTGTCGTTCGCGGCAAGCTGGTTGTGCATCGTTGCGCTGATCCTGCAGGCATTATGACCTGAGGCGGGATTGCTGGATCTCGAGTTCGCTCCAGCGTTCAACGTGATGTTCGAGCCGGGCTTCAGCGTCGGCAAGCTCTTTTAGCTTTGTTTGTACGGTGTCGTGGTGCCGCGAATAGAATTCAGGCTCGGCAACAGTTTCTTGTAACCGTGTGATCATTGCTTCAATAGAATCGATCTTTGCCGGCAACTGGTCGAGTTCGCGCTGGTCTTTGTAACTAAGCTTCGTTGGTTTGTTTTGCTTGCGGCGTTCGGCGGCCGCACGTTTTCGTTCGGCGGCCGCATGCGGCCGATCCGACTCGGCGAGTACGTGGCCCTGCCGCAGCCAGTCACTGTAGCCACCGACGTATTCCTGTATGCGACCGTCCTGTTCGAACACGATCGTGCTGGTCACGACGTTGTCCAGAAACTCACGGTCGTGACTAACCACGATGAGTGTGCCACTGAACTCACAGAGTTTGTTTTCGAGAACTTCAAGCGTCTCGATATCCAGGTCGTTTGTCGGTTCGTCGAGTACCAGAAGATTCGCTGCTCGAGTAAACAGCTTGGCCAGGATGAGGCGATTTCGCTCGCCGCCGGACAGGGACTTTACGGGCGTCATTGAGCGCTTCGGCCCGAACAGGAATCCTTTCAGGTATCCGACGATGTGACGGTCTTTACCATTTATCCTGATGTAGGTACGGCCCTCACCAACGTTGTAGGCGACCGATTTTTCGAGGTCGAGTGTCTGTCGCAACTGGTCGAAGTAACCGATTTCAAGATTGGTGCCCTTCTTGAGCGTGCCGGTCTGTGGTTCCAGCTCACCAAGCAACAGTCGCAGCAAGGTGGTCTTGCCAACTCCATTGTTGCCGATCAAACCGATTCGGTCGCCACGCATCAACTTGAGCGAGAAATTCTCGATTAGCGGCTCGTCGTCATAACGGTAGCTGACATTGCGCGCACGAACGACCTTGCGGCCCGATTGCTCGGCTTCTTCGATGGTGATGCGTGCTTGCCCGGCAATTGTTGCACGTTGTTCCCGTTCCTTGCGCATCTTGACCAACGCACGAGCGCGACCCTCGTTGCGCGTGCGCCGAGCCTTGATGCCCTGACGAATCCATACCTCTTCCTGTTCAAGCTTCTTGTCGAAGCGGGCATTCGTCGTCTGTTCGTCTTCGAGTGCTTTTTCCTTGCGAACGAGGAAGTTGTCGTAATCACCGGGCCAGCTCGTCAGTATGCCGCGATCGATTTCAACGATCCGTGTCGCCAATCGCCTTAGAAATGCCCGATCGTGGGTGATGAACAGCACAGCACCGGGATAGGAGTAAATGCGGTCCTCGAGCCAGCGGATGGTCGCTATGTCGAGGTGGTTCGTAGGCTCATCGAGCAACAGCAAATCGGGTTTTTGCACAAGCGCTTTGGCGAGCGCGACGCGGCGGCGCCATCCACCGGACAGTGCGTTCATCTTCTTATCTGCGGGCAGTCCCAGGTCAGTAATGGTCTCCTCTACGCGCTGCTCGATGTGCCAACCGTCATGCGCATCGATTTTTGTGTGTAACGCCTCGAGCTGCCGCAGGCCGTGCTGATCAAGCTCGAGTTTCGATTGTTCTTCGTATTTTTCGAGCAGTTTCTCAATGGCTGTCAGTCCGCTGCGGACGACATCGCGTACCGGCTGATCAAGCGCTTCGGGCAGCGATTGTGCGAGCTCGCTGACGACGAGATTGGAGCCGCGCACAATCTCGCCGCGATCGTGCTCAATTTCTCCGGTTATCAACCGCAGGGTCGTGGACTTGCCCGCACCGTTGCGGCCTATCAGGCAGACGCGTTCGCGCGGCTCGATCGAGAACTCGGCTTCGGTCAGGATTTTCTGATCACCGAATTCGAGAGAGACTTCATCGAAGCGTATTAATGACATAGATAATCAAATTCTTCGGCGCCTCCAGAGGCGCGAACCAGGTTTTCTTACATCGAGGTGCATTTTGTGCGAGCCTTAGTCGCGCTCCGAGGAGCACTCCAACAAGGTCACGATTGCCGAATTAACAAGAGGCTACCATGAGCGAGGAAAGACTGGTTGATATCGAATCCAGGCTGGCGCACCAGGACCAGTTGCTGAACGAGCTTAATGACGTCGTTACACAGCAGCAGAAGAAGATCATGAATCTCGAGGAGTTGTGTCGTTCACTCGTCGATCGAATTCGTTCCATGGGCAACGCATTGCCTGCTGATGCGTCTCAGGACGAGCAACCGCCACACTATTGAGGAACAGGACCACCCCAAACAGCATGGCGTGACGTTTACAATAGTGTGTTGAATGCAGAAACCCTGAGGAGGCAGAAATGTCCACAATACTCAGATTGCTTCTTATCTCGCTGCTGCTGCCTGTTTCAGGTCAAACGGCAGATATCTTCGTCCCTGAGCAATTGCAGGGTTGGCAGCGATGGGTATTAGAGGGAAACGAGTACCACGACTGCCCGTTTTTCTTCAATCGTGTGGCTGCGGACCAAGTTGACTTCATTTGCGCGTGGCCCGGATCGCTGGATCTCGCCGTAAACGCCGACGGCGGACGATTTACGCAGCAGTGGGCTGTTCATGCTGTGGATCAATGGTTGCCGTTGCCAGGCGATACATCGTATTGGCCTGATCAGGTGACAGCCAACGGCCGTGCGATTGAGGTCGTGCTGCATAACGGCGTGCCGAGTCTTCTCGTGGGACCCGGCAGTTATCGGCTGGCCGGTACATTCGAATGGGGGGAACGACCGGGAGTTCTGAGTATCCCGCCACAGAGTGGACTCGTTGAGTTGTCGGTGAATGGCCAGCGCGTTGCGCGCCCGGAATTGACGGGCGCTGGAGTATTTCTAGGCGAACGGCGACGCGTGACACAGACGCGCGACGCTGTCAGCACGAATGTGTATCGCCTCGTTGCTGATGATGTTCCGACGCGTCTCACGACAAGTGTTCGCATTGAGGTATCTGGCGGAGTTCGCGAGGAGCTATTCGGCCCTGTCCTTCCCGATGGTTTCATACCGCTGGCAATCACCAGCCAATTGCCGGCCCGGCTCGAAGCCGATGGCAAGCTGCGCGTCCAGGTTCGGCCCGGGCGATGGGTCGTTACGCTGACTGCCCGCGGACCCGATGTTCGAAACGCCATCACACTGCGCGCGTCACAGGACAATTTTCCTGACAATGAAATCTGGAGCTACCGATCCAACGATCGCCTGCGTGTGACCGCCGCGGAAGGCCTGACACCCGTTGACCCTCTGCAGGCCCAGGTGCCAGGGAACTGGCAGCAGCTACCGGCATTTCGCATTGCAGCAGGGCAGACACTGGATATTTCGGAGCGCAGCCGCGGCATCGTCGCGGCGAACAACGAATTGTCTCTGCGCCGGCAAATGTGGCTCGACTTCAACGGTGAAGGGTTCATTGTCAGCGATGACATCGGTGGCACAATGCGCACCGAATGGCGTCTGGACATGGCGCCGCCGTTTGCGCTGCTAAGTGCGACCGAAGGTAGCGAGAATCTTCTGATCACCGACGGTCAGCAAGAAGGGCGGACCGGCGTGGAACTGCGCCGCAATAACGTCGACGTCGGCGCCATCGGCCGCACCGAGACACGCAGCTCAATGCCGGTCACGGGTTGGGATACGCGTTTCGCTGGCGTAGCGACACTGTTGCACTTGCCGCCCGGTCACAAGCTGCTGGCAGCCTCCGGGGCAGACCGCGCCCCGGCAAGCTGGGTCAGCCAATGGCAACTGCTCGACTTTTTTCTGCTGCTGATCATTACAATTGCGGCATGGCGCTTGTTCGGCCGCACGGCAGGCGTAGTCGCATTGCTTGCACTCACCATGAGTTTTCATGAACTGAATGCGCCGATTTGGCTGTGGCTCAACTTGCTGGTGGCAATCGCCTTGATGCGTGTTGCCCCTGATGGCCGCTTGCGGCAGTCAGTCCGTTTCTACCAGGCGCTGAGTGCGGCGGCGCTCGTCATAGCGCTTGTACCATTTGTTGCCGGTCAGCTACGCGTGGCGATCTATCCACAGCTCGAGACCCAGGTCGGTGTGCGGCACATGGCAGACGACGGCAGGACTGCCTCGCAGTTCGAGGTCAGTGCAGTGCGGCCGAGCATCCAGGGGGCCGTCAGTACGCCGGAATCGTTAGTGCGCGATGAACTGGTTGCGCGCAAGTCCCGACTTGGCGAAGTCAAGTTACTGGAAGAGGCGGTCCTAAGCTCGCGCAAGGGCGGATCGAGTTATGCCCGATACGCCCCGAACGCGATCGTCCAGGCAGGCCCGGGCATCCCGTCGTGGCGCTGGAATTCGTACCATCTGAGTTGGAGCGGGCCTGTCGATGCGGATCAGTCATTACGGCTCGTCATTTTACCGCGCTGGGCTGTCTCGGTGCTGCGATTCGCCGAGGTGCTGGTACTGTTGCTGTTTGCTGCGGTGCTCGCAGCAGAAATGCTGAAGAAGCGATTTACCTTGCCAGGCGGATTGGTGCTCGGCGCGGCAAAAGCTGGTGGTTTCTTCGCCGTCGGCCTGCTCACCTTCTTGATGAGTGTCAGTCCGGTCGTCGAAGCGCAGACACCGGACCCGCAACTGCTGCAGGAATTGCAGCAGCGTCTGCTGCAACCGCCAGAATGTGCGCCACGTTGCGCGGAGCTTGTGGCTGCCGATGTCGACATCGCTGCGAATAACATCAGCATGCGCCTTGACGTGCATGCGCTTGCGGACGTCGCGGTGCCGTTGCCGGGCTCAGACCAGGGTTGGCGGCCCAGTGTTATCCAGCTCGACGGATCGGCGGCAAGTCAGGTTGTTCGCGGCAGCGACCGGGCGCTGTGGGTGCGCCTTGCGGCAGGACGCCACACGATCCGCCTCAGTGGACCGGTGCCTGCGGCCGATAGTCTCGAAATTCCGTTCCCGGCACCACCACGAGTCATTGAAGTCGATAGTGATGGCTGGTTCATTGCCGGCATCAAGGATCGTCGTCTGCTGTCCGGTTCTCTGCAGCTAACCCGCCTGCAGTCTGGCGGCGACGGTGATGCCAAGGTGCGTTGGGAAAGCAGCCGGTTTCCGGCGTTCGTGCGCATCGAACGCTCTATCGAACTTGATCTCGACTGGCGCGTGACGACCACAGTCCACCGAATCGCGCCGACGCAAGGCGCATTAACACTCGAGGTGCCGTTGATCGAGGGCGAGTCTGTGATGAGCGACGGCTTTACAGTCGTAAATGGCAATGTACTGGTATCGATGAATCCGAATCAACGCGTAGTGTCGTGGCGATCGAGCTTGCCACGCGTGTCACCACTCGTGCTTGAAACCGAAACCGGCCAGCCGTGGAAAGAAACCTGGTGGGTTGGTATTGGTAGTATCTGGCACGCTGAATTCAGCGGCGTGCCGGAGAGTGAGAGTGCGCGTGGCTCAAGTGACTTGCGGGTGGCTGAATTCTATCCGCGCGGTGGCGAAAGTCTGACGATCGATGCCACGAGACCTGAAGCGAGTCAGGGCTCGACACTCGCTTTCGACTCCGTTGATCTCAATGTCAGTCACGGGAGTCGTTCGAGCAGTGCAGCGATGCAGCTCGGCTACCGCAGCACAAGGGGCGCGCAGCATGTATTGAGGTTTCCTGCCAATGCTGAGATCACCCAGGTTGTCATCGATGGGCAAATCGAGCCCCTGCGTGCAGAAGCAGGCGAGCTCACGGTGCCGATATTGCCGGGTGAGCACAACATCGGGGTGAACTGGCGAATCGAGGAAGAGATTGGCTCGCACACCGTTACACCGACTGTTGACATTGCTGCGCCAGCGAGCAATATTGCGCTGCATTTGCAGCTACCCGAAAATCGTTGGCTGCTTGGAACCAACGGTCCGCGGCTGGGCCCCGCGGTGCTCTACTGGTCGGAGCTTGCGGTGCTGTTGTTATTCGCCGCGATTCTCGGACGCATCAACCTGACGCCTTTGACGACACGCCACTGGCTGCTGCTCGGCTTGGGCTTTAGCACCTTTAGCTGGCCGGTCCTGGGCGTTGTCGTCGCGTGGTTGTTATTGTGCGGTGCGCGCGCGAAGTGGGACACCGAGGAAACATGGTGGCGGTTCGATCTGGTGCAGATCATCATCGCTGCGGCTACCGTCGTTGCATTATCGTCGATCCTGACAAGTCTGCCAAGCGGGCTACTGGGTTCACCGGACATGCAGGTCATAGGTAACGGTTCTTCCGGCAATACACTGAGTTGGTTCGCGGATCGCAGTGACTCGATGCTGCCGACCGCTGCAGCCTGGTCGGTACCGATGTGGATATACAAGTTGCTGATCCTTGCCTGGGCCTTGTGGTTGAGCTTCGCGCTGTTGCGCTGGCTGCCTTGGGTCTGGCAGTGTTTCTCGAGCCGTGGTTATTGGCGCAGTCGAAAAGGGATCGCGACGTAGCATCGTAGGAGCCCGCCCCAGCGGGCGACAACGGAGGTTCGGGATTGCATATGCAGCCATTACCAACAGCCTGGATAGTCATTTTTCTGGCGGTCCTGATCTGGTCCGGAATAGGGCCGCACGACTATCCGACATGGTTGCTTGAGGTGGCACCCGCACTAGTTGCTGCGGCGATACTCTGGTTTACGCGCGAGCGATTCCCGCTGACGCGACTGACGTATGTCCTGGTTCTCATCCATTGCATCATTCTGATGATCGGTGGTCATTACACCTATGCAGAGGTGCCACTTGGTGATTGGATACGGGACACATTTGATCAATCGCGCAATGACTACGACAAACTGGGCCATTTCGTGCAGGGATTCGTTCCGGCCATTGTCGCGCGCGAAATTTTTGTTCGAAAAAAGGTGATTAACCACCCTGGCTGGCGAGTTTTTCTGATCGTTTGTGTTTGCCTGGCGATAAGTGCGTTCTATGAACTCATCGAGTGGTGGGTGGCGCTATTGTCGGGCGAAGCAGCGGAATCGTTCCTCGGCACACAAGGTTACATTTGGGATACACAGTCGGACATGTGGTTCGCGTTGCTGGGCGCAGTTGCGGCGCTTGTATTGCTTAGCCGCCTGCATGACCGTCAGTTAGCTCTGGTCAAAGCATAGACAGCAAATGACCCAAGCCAGTGTGAGCCTTCGTAATGCGCACTCGCGACGTGGGGTAGCGTAGCGGCCAAATGATCCCGCGCCCAGATGCGGAATTGTGACTGCGTATGCGCGTCTTTGATCGTTAGCGCCATAATGTAAAGATTCCAGGCCCGACTCAGGTTGAGTCCATCGAGGTGTACGATCTTGGGGTCGGAACGGTCACTGACGTTGGCCGGAACCAGGGCGTCCGGCCCGGACAATCCCGGCAGGAACTCACTCAGCCAACCCGCGTAATTCAGGTTCGATAGTACCCGGGCCATCAAAGCGGCCTCTTCAAAGCAAGGTGACAGGAAATCCTCGCCGCTCGGTTCCCAGGAAAGTGGGCAGGCTTTGTCGTTTGAGTAATAGCGAAGCGCGGCGGCGGTTACCGATCTGGCGAGTCCGTCATCGTGTGCCGCATGCGCATAGTCCAAGGCGAACGACAGGCCAAAAGCTGTGTTCGGGTGCACGCCGGTTCTGATCGCGTACTCCTGCCGTGGCAGAAACTCGATGTACTTGTCGCGAACGATCAACGTCAATGGTTTCAGTTTTGCGGTGAGCTCCTGCCCGATCGGATCTGCCCATGTTTCGAGCTCCCCAGCCAGCTGTAACAGCCACGCCCAACCGTAGGTTCGCTCCCAGCTGCCTGACTCGTTTTCGAAGTAAGTAACTTCTCCAGCGATGTTTTCCTCCGTCAACGACTTCTGTAGGCCAGCGATAATCTGAGCGCGCTCGGTAATATCTGGAAACGTTTTGAGTAACTTCACAAGCATCCAGTGCCCGTGTACCGAAGAGTGCCAGTCAAAACAGCCATAGAACGCAGGGTGCAATGTTGCCGGCGGCAACAGAAATTCATCGTCCTGCAATACCTGATTCAACTTGTTGGGGTATTCCTTGTGGATGCAGTCGATCGCCAGGCGGGCGAAGTGCGAAGCTCCGTCAGTTGTCAGCGCCAGTCCATGGCTTTGTTCGGAGTACATTTCCACAGTCTCTGCTACCTGCGCAGTGCTTGTGCTCATGGCCACCAGGCCCAACGCAACTATGGCCATTGGCAATCGTGTCATCCCATTCTGTCCGATGTTATTGGTTCGATTATGTTCGTCGGTAGCGATCAACCCATACCGTCACACCCGATATTGTTGCTTGTCCCAAACAATGCGTTGCTGGATTCGGGCCAGAAGTCTACCGTACTTGCGCTCAACCCGTGACCCAAATAGCGGGTCACTAATTTCATTGTTCTTTAGTATGACTTCCGACCAGTCGCCGAAGTGCTGCAACTCGTCAGCGAGTGAAAAAAGTTCTGTCTCTTCCCAATACATATGTTCGCGAAGCTGCTCCATGTAATGGTGGAACTTCTTGATGAGTTCGTCGTGATCAAGAACTGCACCAATTGAAATGGCCTCGACACTGTTCCTGAGCCTTAGTCCGGATTGCTCAATATATCGGTGGTCTGTCTCGATGCGTTCCAGTTCAGTATGGATTTCCGGACGCAGTGACATGAGGTGCCGGTAAACAATATCTTCCTTCGGATGGTGAACAACATCCGGGTACTCAGTCACGTACAGCATGACGTCCCGTACAAGATCGTAGTCTGGCTCGCCGGAAGCTGCCAGCCTGCCGATTTCCGCATCGAGTAAATCAAACAGCATTACCATATTGCGATGATCGCCGCGCAAGCCGCTCATCAGTTGTTCTACGTCTTTTATCACTGTAATTCGCACCTCATTCTTGCGCCTGACCAGTAGCGAACCTGTAATAATGCTGCAGATCATGCTGTACAGCAAAAAAATGTGCATGTCCGCTTGGTCACGAGCCGTCTATCGAAAGCCTACCACGCGAACGGCGGGATTCGGCCACTACCGATGATTTCTGCTTGGCGCGTAACTGGCTTACACCACTTTCAGGCGCTAGAGTGATGATCCGAAAAGGATGCCATGGAGATTCAAGAAATGCACAAGAGCCAACTTGCCGGATTCATCATTGACTGCCAAACCGATGATATTGATCAGGCAGCGGCCTTCTGGTCTGTCGCCCTCGGGCTGAAAGCAGAAGCGGACCCCAGAGCCGATGAATCAAAATATCGTCACCTGGAAACTCACCCTGAGGAAATACACATTGAAGTGCAGAAGGTCAATCACGGCAGCCGTGTTCATCTGGATATCGAAACCGACAATATTGAGGCAGAAGTGCTGCGGCTGGAACGCCTTGGCGCGAGTCGCATAGCCGACATTCACAGCTGGGTGGTCATGCAGGCACCCACCGGTCAGCGATTCTGCGTAGTCAATCCGCAGCGTGCGAATTTCGATCAATCAGCAAATATTTGGGATTAGATGTTGCAGCGACAAGCATTACTTCTTATACAAGACGCCGATATCGTAGGGGTTGAATCCGCGGGATTCATCGAAATCTGGCGATGGCTCATCGATGATTTCGGGCTCTGCCTCTGTTACGTCGTACTCGTCGGCGTATATGTCTGGCGTCAAAACCTTCTTTCCCGGACGGAGGCACGCGACTCGACGACTCATCCGCTCGACAGTCGCCGGCCCGGATTCCTTTTTCGCGTCCGTGCTCATTGGTACATCTCCTTAAACAATCTGCAATGCAGATCAGTTGCACCGTTAATAACTAACACGATCCAGGACGACAAAAAGTTCCGGAGCGGATGCGATATCACTAAATCGCCTGCCAAAGCTCAAGCATGATCTGAAATGCGAGCGGGACTCATGGCGAGCCTTCGCACTTCTCGATAAACCTGGCGCCAACTAGTCTTGGCTGCGAAATGTGATCGAAAAAATCGTCCAGGTACCGAGTAACGTCCCGCTTGCCTCTTGAACTGAGAAGTTCGAGCTCGCCCACGATGCCGTAAATGGCATCTTTATTATCAATGAACTGCT
>Ga0255052_10003290_pt1 | contig 11286 bp, 4 predicted proteins | sample JV7_2_21_MG_FD_188632 | JGI IMG/M metagenome (GOLD analysis project Ga0255052, IMG submission 188632) | Seawater microbial communities from Jervis Inlet, British Columbia, Canada - JV7_2_21 | ecosystem: Environmental > Aquatic > Marine > Inlet | place: Canada: British Columbia | collected...
ACATGAGGTAGGTTACTACCCCAAGCGGAGAAACCGCGACGTAATGGATATAGTACGTGCCGTCAATCAGGCTGATTCTTGGGTCTTCGATGCCAAAGGTCTCATATTCATTTGCCGCCGCGATCGCAGGGGTATCATCAATATCGAAGTTGACACCGTCTTTGCTGCGGGCAATCCTCAGATGCGAAATGGATGTCAGATAGGTTTGGCCCGACCTGACTATCAGCCTGGGATCTGAAAAGTCTGTGTCCGGATCCGATTTTGGAAACTCCTTTATCACCAGGTCCTTGCCGCCCATCTCATAAACTGCGGTCAACACGACATCCGAGTTTGGGTTAATCGGCCTTTCCGCCACGCGGACAAGCAGAATGACTTCGTCTCCAAGACGAGTAACGCCCGCATTGAGAACACCGATGATTTCAAAGTCATCTCTCGAAGGCGTCACATCTTTCGGCTCAATTATTGGATTACGTGGTGAACGAAATGCTTTCATTGTTACGGCTCCTTCAGTTCTACACCTCAGAACAAGACACCGGACATCGTTTCCGTACAAGCATTCCCGAACAGTAGCATTAGATCGATGAGCAGTCAACCTTGTAGAGACGGGTCTATCTTATTATAATGAAAAAGGGTCAGTTGTGCGATTGTGTATTTTATAGGACCATAAAGCAAGGTTCTACTTTAATAATGTACCGGTAGAATATAGCCGACACTCTTTACATTATGCTCTTGTTTCTTGGCTTCACGGTGATAAGCGTTGAGTGATACAGGCAAATTAGCGTCAATAGGCACAGCCGCAGAAAAAGCTGGCATTTCCCGGCAATCTCTGCAATATTATCTCATGGTGGGGTTGCTTGAGCCCACGGAGATTACGCCGACCGGCAGACGGCTGTTTGACCAGAAGTGTGTCAAGCGGATCAAGCTGATTAAGAAACTTAACGATAGCGGTTATCCTTTGCGTGCGATAAGGGAGCTGTTCATGGAAGGCCGCACTGATTTGAAAGGAGGCAAATAGTGAGTGACTACGAGACCAGCCAGAGGCGGCGTAATTTCGTCGTAGGCGTTTTTGTGATATTGGGACTATCCGCGCTGGGATGGCTGACTTTCAAGTTCGGCAATTTACCCGGTATTGTTACTACATACCGCTCCTTTCAGGTGTTCGTCCAGTTCCCCGCTGCGCCGGGAGTACAGAAGGATACGCCCGTGCGCTTCTGCGGCTATCAGATCGGGAGAGTCACGTATGTTATGGCTCCGGAGATACTGGAAGATTTGGAGACTCACTTGAAATATTATCAAACGAAGGTCGTTCTTAGTATCGATAAGAAATATGGCACTATTCCCGCGGATGTCGAAGTGAAAATGATGACACGTGGTCTGGGAAGTAGTTATATCGAACTCAAGCAGGACCCCCGGAAGCCTGCCGGAGACAGCTTTTTGAAGGATCAAATAATTCTTCAGGGTTCTACCGGCATGACAAGCGAGTTCTTCCCGGAAGAGAGCCAGATGAAACTGGACGGATTGATCGAGGGCCTCCAAGAACTCATAGCCAACGCCAACGATGTCATCGGCGACGGTAAGAGCAAAGAGAACATGAGGAAGACACTGGCTAATCTGGCTGAGGCGTCGGAGCAGGCCAAGAATACGTTGCAGGAATTCGAGAAACTTGCGGCTGCGGGGACCGCGACTCTCAAGAACGCCGATACCAAAGTGCAGGAAATTGTCGCCTCCGTTGTCGAGACGAGCGACCAAATCAAGCAGTTTGCCGCTACCGGGACGTCAACTCTCAAGAGTGTCGATGCAAAAGCCGAAAGACTGGTTGTCGCGATGGTCGAAACGAGCGAGCAACTGAGCGGGGCGATGGGGGAGCTTCAGTCGGTTCTGGGCAAGGTGAACAACGGCCAGGGCACCGCGGCCAGAATTCTCAACGACGGAACGTTTTACGAAAACCTGCTTGAAAACACCGACCAGCTCCAGGTACTGTTGGAAGAAATGAGGGCTTTCATAGCCGAATGGCGCAACAAGAGTATCGACGTCAAGATATTCTAATGCGTATCCTTTCGGAATTACTGACAGAGAACGAACTCGACCAGATCCTTGATCTCGCCTTCAGACAGATCGGAAGTGCGTCCGTGTTTGTCGTTGGAATTGTGCGCTGTAACGACATCTTTAATAGTTGCGGCCCGCCCATCGTAGAGATACGGCGCGGTCCGCCATATTTCGACCAGACCGGGCGTATCGAAAAGCCGGCCCTTGTCCCGGCCGGCGCCTGTGCCGACGTCGTATTTCTGCAGGTCCGTGAACAGGGGCCCGGCGTGACAGGAAGAACAGCCTGCCTTGCGAAACACCGTTCGACCCCGCCTGGCCGATTCGCTGAGTTTACCGCTGAGAAGATGGGGGCTCGGAACCGGTTTGAGCGACTTGAGATACTCATCAATTGCCGCAGCCTCTTGTTCAGGGCGCACCGCAAACAGGATGTGCCTGATTCCGGCCCGCACGGATAACTCTGCACTCTCGCGAATACCCGTAATCATTGAAGGCGGCGTCTGGTGCGAGAGCAGCAGGCTCTTGGTGTTCTTGGGATTGCCCAGACCGTCGTTGAGCAGGTCCCAGTTCAACGCATCGGCGCGAGCGTCGGAAGGATGACAGCTCGTGCAGCTCTGCCAGCTCTGGAAGCAAAGCAGGGCATCGTTGAAGAGCATCTCGCCCCAACGCTGGGCTGTCATTGTGGTCTTTGGCCCGAGGGCAACTGAGGAAGTCTTGTGCCTCGAATCGGTGCTGATGTCCACCACGGCCATGCTGTCGGTAAAGTACTCCGCGATGTAGGCTTTATGCCCGATAATTGCAAGCGACCGAGGGCCTTTGCCGGGCAGTTTGATGCGTTCTCGGAGGCCATAGAGGAAGCTCAGCTCGTTGGGAATGTTCGAGGCGTTTTTGCCGCCGTAACTGTATGACGAGTAGGAGCCCGACGTGGATCTCTCACCTTGGATCCTGTTGCGGCGCTGATGGGCGAAGATCTTATCCATCAGGGGACGGATTTCTATTACGCTCAGCTCATGGGTTCCTGCGTGCGTAACGCAGAGGAGTTCTCCATCGCTTGTACAGGCGAGGGCCCACGGGTTGGCTGCGCCATGATCCACGTCATCCAACAGAACGGTCTCCATCAACGTTCTATACCTGGCGTCTATGATGCTCACGGCGTTTGTGTTGATCCATCCCCGCTCCAACTGTGTGGTCGGAGTCGTGTATCGAGCGAGAATGTGCGAAACAAACACGTAGCGTCCGTCCGGCGAAACAACGATATCCTGAAGGGCCGTGCTCCCGTTCGGCAGACGTATGTCGATTTGAAAGGCCGATGCCCTGGCGTCAATAACAGAAATATTGCAGGCGACCGAGTCGCCGTTGGCCGGTTCATGAGGAAGATGATTGCCGACGAAAAGCCATCTTCCGTTAGGCGTAATATCGGCAGCCACAGGCTCGCGCAGGGTGGGGATGCTCGTTATCTGTTTGCCCTGCTCGGTGCTTATGACCGAGATATCGTTGTCGAAGCGGTTGCACACATAGAGCGTCTTGCCGTCGCCGCTGAGCACCGGAGACTGCGCGCCGTATCCGGCAGGAAACTGCCTTGTAACCTTGCCGGTATCGGTCTTGATGACGCAGACACACCCTTCCGGAGCCGCACAGGTTACATAGAGTAATGCTGCGTCGTCGGAAAGGGCGAGTCCCGTCGGCTCGGCGCCGACGGCGATTGTTGCTGTGACTCTTGCCGTCTCGATGTCGAAGACCGCGACCCGTTTTGCCGTGGTCTGGGCTATGTATAACGTCTTGCCTTGGGCGTCTGCGACTACCGCCGCCGGCGAGAGATACTCCTGTGCCGAGGCAATTTCGCCTGTTGCCAGGTACAATGTTATGGTTAACACCACGACAAACAAAGTCAGTTCGTTTCTCTTGCTGCTCATCATCTTTCCTCTGCAACAATTAATCCTGTGTTGGCTTTGGCTGCTATCAATGCCTCGATATTCTTCTGCTCGATTTGCTCCATGCGTTTTCGTTTGGCCAGAAAATGCTCGTACTTCCCTTTCTCCTCGGGCGACCATGCGTTAGCTTCTGTGTAATCCCCACAGAAGGGCACGAGAAGGTCGATCCAGCAGGCGATCTTGTCCATCTCTTCGCGCGAGAGCTTCACGCCCTCGTGCTCGGCCTCCAGCACGGTGACGAGCCGGCTCCTGGCGGCGCCCCCGTAGTAGGGCGGCAGCATCGTCGGGACCGACATTGTGTTTATCCAGTTGACGAACTCACCTTCGGGATCGCCCTTATAATAGAGCACTTCGCCTTTCTTTTCCACAGGCGTTGCATCCGTCAGGGCCAGATAAGAATCACTCCACCTTCGCTTGGATTCTTTGGTAGTGTTGCGATCAGCCAGCAAACTAAAAGCCTGCTCCTGGTGGCCGTTATGACACTCGATGCAGTGGCGGTCGAGTATCGGCTGAATCTCCTTATCGAAGCTGAAGCCTCGCGGTGGACCGTAGAAAGGTTCGAGCGACTGCGGTCCGGATTCCAGCGCCAGTGTTGTCCGCCTGATCGGAGGCGCTTCATTCTTATTCTCGTGACAGCCTATGCAGGAAAAGGTCTCGCCCGGCTGCAAAGTGGACCAACTCCGCATGGTCTGCACCATGTGTCCTTTTGCGTCGAGTGCCTGAAAGTAAACAGGCGTCCGTGCCGGAACCGTGAACAGGGCCGAGCCGTCCTCATAAACTGTCGCATCACCCAAAACCATCTTGATGTCCCAACAGGCATTGCCCACACCCACGGGAGTGCTGGATAAAGCGCCTCCGCCCGGCCCGCTGTTGGAGGTTCTGCCGATGCCTGCCGCGCGAAAGTCCAATGCTACGACGCGGAGTTTCTTGATCGTACCGCGGGCGATCCCCGCTAATCCCTGGCCGAAATAGATGTCCGCAATGTAGTAGACCGCCGTCTTCTTGCGGTAGTCCACCGGGCTCGGACGGATACTCGGTCTGTCGCGCTCGACCAGCGGTATAGGCTGATTGCACGAAATATTGGGGTCCGCTACGAGTAGCTCGCGCCGGCCGTCGATTGTCATGAAATAGATCGCATACGGTCGGACGTATCTCCTGTTGCCGCTTCCCTCGGGGTCGTAAGTCACCAGGAATTCCGTCTCGCTCAGCGGATAGGGGTATTGGAATTGATCTCCATCCTGTCCGAAGGCGTCAATGCGGACAGCCTTTGCTTGCCGAATCGGAGCGATCGGCTGTATGCCTGAAGCCTCCTGCCGGCCTCTGCGAGTATCGATTATTGCGAGCTTGCCCCGTTGATGGGTGTGGTGCCCCGAAAGGACTGCGATCAGTTTCTGCGTGCCGGGGATATCGCGCGCGTGCAGGATCGTGGTGGGAAACCATGAGTTGTTGCCGTAGTATTCGCTTTGGGCCGTTCCGTCTGCGTTCATCTGGAAGAGTCCCTGCGGATAGATTTGTGCGCGGTCGTTGTAGTCCCATCGCGTATAGATCACCCGGCCGTCGGCCGTCACGGTTGGGAAATTCGTATGGACCTGGTCGAAGGTCAGTCGTCTCAGATACTTGCCGTCCTTGTCGCAGGTATAGAGGTTGCTGACCTCGGTCCACCAGCAGTCCACGATCTGCACGCACCGCGTGGAATTGAAAACGATATCGCCGTTGGGCAGATAGGCCCCTTCGTAGTCGGCAAAGCCAAGACCGAAAGTGAGCTGCCGTACGTGCCGGGTATCGACGTCCATCTCGTAGAGATGATAGTCATCCTCCAGTTCAGATTTTTTCCAGGCGAAGAGAATTCGTTTGCCGTCAAAGGAAACGTCGGGATCGCGGATCACGCCATCGGGGTCGTTGATCAGAGTGTGCACTTTGCCGTAATTGTCGTCGAATTCCAGCAGGCAGAGAGCCGAGCCTGGCACAAAGTTTGTCTCGTGTTGAGCATCGGACTGGGCCTCGGTGTAGGCGTAGTGCGAGCCCCCCATATTGAAGTGCTTGGTAAAGACGATTTTCTGACACTTCTCCAGCAGAGGCTTGAGACGAATCGCACGCCGCTTTTGACATGCCTTGACGTACAGATCGAGCCATCGCCGGTCGTCCGAACGTACTTCGGATTCGCAGAGTCGCTCGAATCGGCGTCTCAGATCATTGCCGACGGCGCGGAGTTCGCCCAGAACCGCCTTGATCATTTTCTTCTCAATCGCGGTGTCCGTTTGACCGCCGAGCCATTTATAGAAATCCGCTCCACAATCCTGCTCGACCCAATCCCACTCGATTGGAAAGTCTTTCACGATCCGTTTGGCCAGATGCTTCTGCGTCTTGGGCTCTATTAGCTGCTCGCCGATCTTGTGGCGCCACACAAGCATAGTCTGTTGCCATGTGGACTTCTTTGCATATAGATTCTCAAGGCTTTGTGCCCGGTTGGCATAAGAGCGATGGCAAAGGGCTGCGAGTATCGTACAGACCACGAGCAGGCAAACGCGCATTGTCCCTCGCTGTCTCTCTTCTGTCATTGCTATCGGCCTCAGTCATTCTGTGTTTTGTTGGTACCGGCGATCCGTGGTGATGCTGCATATTTCTGATCCGGCGATTTTATCTCACAAATGACGCGAAATCCCACGTTGTGAACGCGCTGCCATGCCGGGTAGCTCAAGCGGAAGGCCGAGCGGCATCTTTCGGGGCGATCACACCAGGAACCGCCTCGAACGACCTTTCTGCCCGAATCGGTCGGGCCGTTGCGCCCGTCGTCGTCTTTGTAAGGATACGCCTTGTATGTTGTTCGGGTCCATTCGGCTGCGTTGCCGTGCATGTCATACAGTCCCCATGCGTTCGCTTTGTAGCTGCCCACGTCCGCCGTTGCAATCGCGTTGTCGTCGAAACGTACATCGCAAATGATGTTCCCTCCGTACACGGCCGATTCCAATATGCCTTTGCCGAAGTGGGCGATGATGTTCGATTCCAGGCCGCCGGTCGGTTTCGGGCTGACGCTCAGCGAGGCGTCGGCGAGATTTGCCCAGCGGGTGAAATCCGCATCGACATTGCCGTAAGAAAGTGCGCTCATTGAGCCGGCGCGGCAGGCGTGCTCCCATTGCGCCTCGCTCGGCAGCGTGAACTCGGTGCTCGTCTTGCGCGAAAGCCAGCGGCAGAACTCGATCGCCCGCTCCCACGATACGCGAACCGCGGGCTGGCGGGGCTCGGCAAGCGACAATCCCGGACCGTCCGGGCCCTGAAAACGCTTGGTGAAGTACCCCGAGTCATGGTCGGGATCGAATCGGTTGTACAACTCGTTGGTGATCTCGCAGGTCCCCATCCAGAAGTCGCGGGCAATCTCAACGCGAGCGGCCGGACCTTCATCGGACCGATTCTCCGGATCGCCCATCACGAACGTGCCGGCAGGAATTCGAACCATGTTCATTGTTACGCCGTCCACATCGATAATCTTTTCAAACGCCCCGGCGGTTCTCTGCTTGCGTCGAGCCCCTTCGGCGTCGAAGACAACGACTCTTGCCGCTGTCCGTCTCGTCGTCGGCCTTTTCGGGTGTATCGGTTGGACCGCCGTGCGGGGAATGTTCACAATCACCTCGGGATCAGCCGTCGGGCCGTTATGGAGGCGGCGCAGTTCGCGTCGGCGCCGATCGGCGCCATCGGGAATTGGCCCTACTTCGCCCCAGGTGCCGTGACAGGGTCCGTTCAGATCGATCCACGTGATGAGTCGGTCCCAGGCTTCTGCGTCCAGCCGGACATTGTAATGACCTTTGCCGAGCATCTGGATCAACTCGCTCGTATCGGCGTGGTATTCGGCCGGCACGAGCAGGCCGACATGGTCCTCGACATTTACCCTGCGGATATACGGAACCAGCGCCTCATAGGCGGGTGTATACTTGACCCGGGTTCCGCCGAGCGCTTTGCGCACGACCGGGTGCAGCCGGTTCTGTCCCAGCTTTGTCAGCAGCCGCCCGCGGTAGTTCTTCGCGTGGCGCTGCGCCCGAAGATCGGCGATCTCGGAGCCGTCCGGTTGCGGGCTGCCGTCGTGGCAGCCGGCGCAATACTCGTCGAGGACGGGCTGGACCTCTCTTTCGAAATCAAAACCCCTCGGCGGACCGTGCCACGGTTCGATTTCAGCGGGAGCACGAGCCGCGGCCAGCCTTTGCCTCCGCACGGGGATCTGCTGTGACTGCTCGTGACATCCGACACATGAAACCGTCTCGCCCGGCATCGCCGTGAACCAGCTCCGCATCAGTTGGACCGCCTTGCCCTGCTCATCGAGCGGCTGGATGCTCAGCGGCGTATTGGCCGGTACTTTGAACATCGCCGAGCCGTCTTTGTGAACGTCTACTGTGCCAAGGATCCGCATCACCTCCCAGGGGCCTCCGCAGCCGATCTTGTCGGGGCCCGCCATCCCCGGATAGCCGAAATGATACGCCACGATGCGCAGTTTCTTGACGGTGCCGCGCGGAACCCCCGCGAGCCCCGGCCCGGCGTATACGTCGTGGAGGTAAACAACCGCGTCGTCTCGATCCAGGTCCACCCTGTCGGGGATAGCGGGCGGCTTCGGCGTCCTGGCCAGCGGGATGGGCTCGAACAGATCGAATTCGGGTCGCACGCAAACCGGCAGTATGTTGTCGAAGACGTCCACCAGGTAGATCCCCCACGGGCCGTTGTGCACAAGCTGGGCGGCGACGAGAAAGTACTTGTCGCTCAGCGGAAAGGGGTGCAGGAACTTGGGCCATGACTTATCGACCAGATTGTCGCGGATGACCGTTTCGACCGGCTTGCCGCGCCCGGGAATGCGCTGGACGACACCGCTGGCGTCGTGCGAGCCTTTGGTTGTGTCTATCAACCCCAACTCACCCATACGGGGCACGCCGTGATAACCGGCGATGATCGCGATGATCTTGCCCGGTGCCCCCGGTATCCCACGCGGATAATACAGTGCGTTGGGCCAATAGGAATTGCTCCCGTAAACCGCCCGCTGGCCCGTTCCGTCCGGGTTCATCGCCATCAGCGGTCGCAGATAGATATGCATCGGGCCCGTGTAGTCCCATCGGCTGAAGATCACCTGGCCCGTCGGCAGTACGGCCGGGTGCAGGTCGAGGTCCTGGTCGAAACACAACTGCCTGAGGTTGGAGCCGTCGCCGTCCATCAGGTAGATGTTGCACGCCCGCTCCTTGCCGTGCCAGCAGGGGACCGCCGTGTACGAAGCTGTCGAGGCGAACACGATTCGACCGTCGGGAAGATAGCACGCGTCGAAGTTGTCGACGTCCGGATGTTCGCCAGAGGAGACCTGCCTCAGGCCCGTGCCGTCGGCGCCGATCTCGAATATCTGCCACGTCGGGCCTGTCGGCATTGTAAACAGCATCTTCTCGGCATCGTAATGCAGGTCGATCTCGCCGACGTACTGGCCGGCCTTGGGGCGAAAGACAGTTCTCATCCTGCCCGTAGGATGAATCGGCCCCAGCGCCGCGATCTCGTTGTCGTAGCCCGTCCGCTCGATCCCCGTATTGCACTTGTGGTTGACGGGAAGGCCGAGCTGGCCGCGCTTGCGCTTGAGCAGGATCAGCTCGTCGAAATTTAGCAGCGGATTGGAAAGCAGCGCATCGTATTGCAGCTTAGGCAGTTCGCGGGCGAGCCTTAGCAGCTCGGTTCTTGCCGAATCGCTGTCTTGGGCGAGCGACAGGGTCGCCGCCCTTACCTTTTCCAACTCGTCCAGACGCTTGAGATACTCAGGGCCTTTCGGATACTCGGCGTCGAATGTTTCGATCAGGTCCGCAATTGCCAGACGAAGGGGCTCGAAATCATATTCGAGCAGGTATCGTATCTTCCGATCACCGCCCGACCGGGCCGCGACCGGGCCCGAGACCCACAGGATCACAACCAGGCACAAAAGGCTGGTGACAATACCTTTTTTCTTAGAGTGGCCTTTCGTCAGTTTCATCGTTGCGCCTATCTGCAATTATCCGGACACCTTCAGTCCATGAAGTACCCCCCGAGAATAACCGAAGAACGGCCCAAAGTCAATTTGAAAAGCATCCTGTCGCCGGCCGCCATGGATGCACCGAATCGCCGGCAAACCCTGCCATCAACGGCAAAAACCGGTCGTCGTCTTCCTGCTCCTCTGTCGGCGGGATTATGAAATTGGGTTTGAATTGGGTTTGTTTTGCATTTTCTATTAGCCACAGACGCCGTCCCTTCAACTTCGTTCAGGGCAGGCTCTGGGCGAAGTCGAAGGAGACCGCAGAGAATCCAGCGCAGTCTTTGGCCGCTACCAAAGAACTCCAAACCACAGCCTGCCCTGAGCGTAGCCGAACGGGAATTAACACCAATGAACACGAAAATTCAACAACGCGATACGAACGACAAGCGACGAGGTACGAATAATAACCGCGGATTACACAGAGAACACAGCGCGGCCTCGGGCTTCGCCCATCGGCCGCAACCAAAATACTGAACTACGAAAGACGCTAAATGTCGCGAAAAGGGAAGGGTCAAATATTCTTTCGCGTCCTTTCGCGCATTTTGTAGTTAAGAAAAATGACGCACAAGAAACAAGAAGATGAAAGACTGTATTACGGATTTATTGGCCACAGAGGTCACCGAGAACGCAGAGAATAACAATAATCAATAATCAATTGCAAGGGCCACGGACTCCCCAATTTCACGGCTTCCATTTTCGGGCAAGTCCCTTATCGAGGAGTTGTTGATTGAGGTGTATGCCTTGCGCGTAGATCACTTTGGAGTTCGTACTGTCAGGCAGGTAGAAGATGTCGACCAGGTATCGTGCGTATTTATCGTAATGGTGTGTACAACTACCGGTAGCAGCTCGACATGTTGGCTCCAGTTCAATTCAGCAGCCGGCTGCTGAATTCGATTACGAAGATAGAATCTACGCATATTGCGAAGATTACACATGGAAAATCCGCTACCCAGTTCATGCTGTAAATCTTCTGAAAGATGCTCCAAAAGCCGGACGCCATATTCAGCCTTACCCTCGCCTTGTTGCTCGTGTTCGACAATTCGCCTGCCGATCTGCCAATAGGACTCGATCAGCGTCTTACGTGCACGATTGTAGATCTCGGCAATATTGTTCACCAGGGTGGTATAGGTATTTCTTTTGATTAACTTATTCATTTTCGCTATCCGCTGTACCTCAACTGTATTAAACCGTGCCCACTCTTTCACGAATTGTGCAGGATCATATTCTAGTATATGTTCGTCAATTGACTAGCTGTTCAATACCTAAAAACGTTTTTTTCGATATTTTTCTGGT
>Ga0255052_10003291_pt1 | contig 11275 bp, 13 predicted proteins | sample JV7_2_21_MG_FD_188632 | JGI IMG/M metagenome (GOLD analysis project Ga0255052, IMG submission 188632) | Seawater microbial communities from Jervis Inlet, British Columbia, Canada - JV7_2_21 | ecosystem: Environmental > Aquatic > Marine > Inlet | place: Canada: British Columbia | collected...
ATTTAACCGACGTAGATGCGGCATCATTAATTCTTAGTGAAGATGGTGGAACATTTATTAATTGTGATATAGGTGCCGATACGGTACGGACTACCGTGGCAGCTAACCATACTTTGCTTATATCGACTGCCGCTGGTGGAAGTAGGGCAAAACGATGTATCTTTCAGAATTGTACAATTCTTGGACATACTAGTCAAAGTACAGGTAATTTAGTCGCAGCGGCAGCTAGTAGTATGGATAGGTGGGTATTATTCCGGGATTGTGATTTTATTAATTGGGATATAAGTACAGGTACGGCAATGACTGAGGCTATAGAAGCTAGTGGTTCTGCTGGTGGAATTATCTTAGTTCGTGGTGGTGGTGTATTTGGATGTACAAATGTGGCTTTGACTGCCTCAGATGTTCGGGTAGTTGGAGTAACTTCCACTACGACCACTTCATTGTTATCCGTTGTTGCCAATTAAGCCAAAGGTTAATTTATGGGCTTAGAAAATAATATGGAACTATCTGAAGAGTTTTATAATCATGCGGATTTTGTTAAAGCTTTATCTTCAAATACGGCTTTCTTCAACCAATCTATACTCTCCGATATGTTCAGTATTCCAATGCCTGATATGCACCGGGAAATATACAGAGCATTGGATGACAATTCCATAAGAATTATTGTTGTATTGATGCCGCGCGGGTTTGCTAAAACTACAATTTTGCAGGGTTATCTTACTCGTGTGGTTGTCAATCAACAGCATGAAACCATAGCTTATGTGGCTGATACTCAACCTCAAGCTGAACGACATACTGAAACCGTTAGGGAAGAGTTAGATTATAATGATAAAATTACTACAATCTATGGTAAGTTGTCAGGCCGTAAGTGGGGTTCTACTCATTGGAGAACTAAACACGGTATAAGTGTAATGCCTTTTGGAGCTAATCAATCAATGCGTGGGTTGAAAGTGGGTAAATCTCGTCCGTCTTTGTTGATTTTGGATGATCTGGAAAACGATGAAAACGCAGCAACATTAGAGCAAAGGGATAAATTATGGAGAAATATCTTTGCTGTGATGAAGCCCATGTTAAGAAATACAGGAAAGGATGTTAAATTAGTTTACCTGGGCACCGCAGTACATGAGGATTGTGTTCTGTTGAGATTGATTGATTTATTGAAATCCGAACAGTGTAAGAACGATCCATCAATTAAGGTTATTGAATTTGCTGCGCGAGATGAAGCTAATACGGCTAATTACCCTAAAGGTGAACCCATGTGGGAAGAGCTTTGGGATAATGAAAGGTTGATTGAAGAGGAGAAGTTCTATGCCGAAGCTGGTCTGATCGATATTTATTATCAAGAATATATGTGTCAGACGATATCTACTAAAGACTCTGAGTTTCCCAAGGAGGCTGTTAAATATTATCATGTGGATGAATTACCTAGTGATCTTCGTGTATATGGTTCAGTGGATGTTAAGTGGTCGAAGAATCGCAAATCCGATTATAACTCAGTAGTCATCTTCGGCACATCCATGAGTGCAAAAAGTGTATTTATTCTTGAAGCCATACGGAAACGATGTAGTGCAAAGGAGTTCTTAAATCTCCTCGAACATTTAAATAACTCTTATCGACCGTCCAGGGTATTTTTACAAAATGTCGTGCTTGATGAATTCTTTGCTTTCTACGCGCATGAACGAGGAACACGATTACCGTTTCAGAAGGTTTCAATAAGTCGACAAAAGAATGCTAAAATTCGTCGAATATCTTCATTGGAACCGTTATATATAACCGAACGGTTAATGTTCAAAAAACAACATAGTGATATTTTAGCCGAATTATGGAAACACCCTAGACCAAAACATGATGATTTGAGTGACGCTTTGGCTACTGGTATTAATAACGTGTCTATTCCTTGGTTTCATACAAAAGAGTCTATTCGCAAACCGGATTATGATTCTTTTGAGTTCGTTCAAGCTTGGTTGAAAAATAAACGACATACTCCAACATATGGATTAAGTTTTCTTCCAGGTAATTTTAAGTCACATTAAAGGTAATATTGAATGACAGTAAAAAACGACAAAAACGACATAGGCTTAGAAGGCTTAACTCCAGGGGCCGATGAAGCTACTCAAATAGCTATTTGGACTCGACAGATTGAACTCGGTATTGAATGGAGATATAGAACTTCTGGAGTCCGGGATATTCGTTGGGCAAGATATCGTCAATATTATAGAGGTGATTGGGAATTAACTCTTGCCGGACATGCTTTCGCAGAAGGGTTATTGGACAATATAACTGAATATCTACCAGCCAATCGAGTTTTCAGCTTCATTCGATCTCTACTTCCGGCAATTTATTTCCGTAATCCTGGAATGTATGTTACTGATAAAACGGTAGATAAAGATATTGTCCAGCGTATGATCGATTATTTAATTAAAGAATTGAAGATCAAGCGAGAGTTAAAAAAGGTCATATTGGACTGTTTAATTATTGGTATAGGGGCCGTCGAGTTGGGTTTTGAGCGAGATGTATTTGATGGTAATACAGCTAATCGACCCGAAGAAGAGCGGATTAATTATTCTGATCGTATCAAGAATGGTCTACCCTGGGTTAAACGTCTTGACCCTACCTTACTTGTTTACCCTTGGGGATCAGTGGAATTCGAGGATGCCCGATGGTCAGCCATAGAGGTCTGGAGACATATAGAGGATGTTAAAGCTGACACTAACCTAAAACACACAAAGCAATTATCCGCGACACGAACTGAGCGAGTACGGGTAAAGACTGGCAGAAATAAACTCCTTGTCGAGAAAGACCGTAATAGTTGGATTCGGCTTTGGCATATTAGAGATAAGAAAACCAACGAGTTAATAATAATATCCCATGGGAAGAGATTTCATTTCAAAGGCGATGATCCTTTAATGATAGAAAATCCCCCAATACGAACATTGGTATTTGATATCGATATGGAGTCCGGATGGGGTGTTAGTCCAGTTAAAATAATGGAACCTCAACAGTTGGAGCTAAATGACCAAAAAACTCATGCCGCTAAAATGAGGAGGACATTGTTGAAGAAGATTTTAGTCGATCCAGAAGGATTAAACACCGATGAAGGTACTTTAGATCAATTAAATGACGCTTCAGATGTGAATACGGCGGTGGTTATAAATAAACCTAATGAGACTGTTAAGGAGTTATCCACTTCGATGTCACCGGATTTATCTAATGAACAAGTTAATACTGATAATGATATTCGCTTTGCCGTTGGTTTTAGTAGAAATCAAGCCGGGGATGTAAGTACCGGACGAAGAACATTGGGTGAAATAGCCATTGCAGACCGTAATGCTCAACTTCGTAATGATGAACGTAGAGATTCTAGTGCGGATTTCTTTGAAGAGATTATGGTAAACCTACTCCAAATAGCTTATGAGTTTATGGAGGATAGTCTAGTCCAAGCTATAACTGGTGCCGTTTGGACTAAACCTGAACGTCCCATTAGCGCATTTGATTTTGGCCTGGACATTGTTCCTGAAGAAGCCATTGCTGAAAGTCATATACAAAAACGAGAAACTTCTCAGAAATTCTATGAACTCACTGCTGATGACCCTATGGTTAATCCGGAGACTAGGTTACGTACTCTCGTTGAAGAACATAATGAAAATCCTGATGAATGGATTGATCCGGAGCTTAATCAAATTCTTAACGCCATGCAACAATTACCGGAATTTCGAGAAAGAGTCTTGGAAGTTTTAGCCGAAGCGGCGCAAGAAGAACAAGGAGATTCCACTAATGCCTAGGTATGATTATAAATGTGAGAAATGTGGGTATATTGCAGAAGTAACTCATCCAATTTCTAGTTGTGATGATCCTTCTATCATCTATTGTCAAAGAGGTCGAGATGAATGTCATGGTATTATGACCCGTCTTATCTCTGCCCCTCACGTTGAAGGTTCCGCTGTGTACCCTTTTAATCTTTGGAATATCCGTACCGACAAAAATGGCCCTGGCTATGTAACTATTAATAATAAAACCGAACATAAGAAAGTATTAGCAGATAGAGGTTTCAGTTCACCCTTTTTCAGTGTTGGAGGTTAGTCAATGACAGAATTAGATAAGAAAATCGGAAAGGAGGTCAAAAAGGCTTTCAGTAATGTACCAATAAAATATCAACCAAAAATAATTATAACATTTGATCCGGCTAATTCAACTTGGGATACACAATTTTACAACATACCCAAACGATCTGTAGCTATGACAATGCTTAGTAAAGCTCATGTTGCTTTGAAACGGACATTAGTTAAAGGCTTTAGACCTATTTGGGAAGAAACTTTAATAAAGGAGAATAATAATGAGTCTGTCAGGAACAAAAAAAGAGCCAACGGGTAATAGCAAGGATGTGGATGTGGATAAGATTATTCAAGGATTAGCATCTAAAGAAGAATTGGATAAAAAATTTGATGATCTTGCTTTGAAACTTGATGCCGGTAAAAAAGCTAGTGAGGACGAAATGCGTTTGTTGGAATTTTTATCCCAAAAGGAAGAAGCTCGTAGTGATAAAAAGCCTGAAAAGAAGGTCACTAAGCCTCTCGACGAGATGTCTCGAAAAGAGTTAATCGATCATGTTTCATCTAAATCCGATGCTAAATGGGAAAAGAAATTCAAATATTTGGAAGATCGAATTAACGAAAACGAAACCGGTACAGCTATGAATTCTATGAAAGCTGAGATTCGAGTTTTATCCAATAAGCATAATAAAGAATTCAAAGAATCCCAGGAAGCCACTTTTGAATTATACAAAAAGCATCCTACCTTATCTGTTGAGCAGGCTTTCCATTTAGCCACAGCATCAGGTACGAGAGAGAAATTAGCTGAAGCCGAGAAAAAAGGGGAACCTAAAGCTCATCCTTTAAGTACTTTACCTAGAACCAGTACAGGTGAAATACATCCTAAAGCTTTGACTAAGGGTTTGTCTAAGGACATGACTCTACGTGATCGCGCCGAAGCTATCTATGATCGAATGGGTGGGGTAGCTGATATTGATGATCCCCAATCAGAACTAGACGAAGGAGATGGAGAAGAGTAGTTAAACTATAACTTAATTTAAGGAGCTAAATTATGTCTTTTAACAGGACAGAACAAATTGATCTTCTGTTCACCACGACTTTCCAAGATCGCGCAGATTCATTCGCGGACAACGTTTTCAATAAACAAGTTCTTTGGAAAATGATGACTGCCAATAATCGAGTGGACAGAGCTTATGAAGGTGGTCGACAGATTGAATTACCTATCATGGTAGGTGAAAATGACACTTTTAAGAGTGTCGGTAAGGGAGGTAAAGTTACTGTCAAACCAACGGATAATGAAACCACAACCAAATGGGAGTGGAAAACTATCATTGGTTCCATAGTTCGATACCGGGCTGATGACTTTAAAAATCGAGGCAAAACTGCTTTGATTAATATGGTCACTCAGAAAATAGCCAAAGCGGAATTAAGTGCGGCTAAAGAAATGAATCGTCAAATATACCTCGACGGTACTGGTAATGGTAGTTTGGATATGGATGGTTTACAGAATATCGTAGCTGAAGACCCTACTGCTGCTGGTGATTATCCCATTGTAGGTGGTGTTCCCGTATCCAGTGTTCCGGTTTGGCAAAATCAGACTTTTGACGCAACTGCTGATGATTTTGCTGATGTTGGTCGGGCACGTATGGTTAACATGCTGAATTTATGTGAAGATGGTGGAGATATGATCGATTTCATCATAACTTCGCAGGAACTGTATGAACTCTACGAAACCGAAGTAGCTACAATCCAACAGGTTATTCCTAGTGAAGGTACTCGAAACAAAATAGCCGATTTGGGTTTCCGTAATTTATGGTTCAAGGAAGTTCCTTTGGTCTTTGATAAACATATCCCTGTCGCTGACCGTATGTATTTTTTAAACACGGATACATTGAAGCTTGTAGGGGATCGCTCCATTGAGTGGTTTGAAATGACTGAATGGTTTCCGGTTGCTCAACAACCTAAAGACCGTGTTGCTTACATCATCTGGACAGGTAATTTGGTTTCAGATAATCGTCGTAGAAATGGAGTTATTTTTAACTTTAGTTAATTAATTTAAGGAGGAAATTATGGGTAGTCATTCTTTTCAAGGAGCATATCCTGATCCTGTTGAGTCCCAATGTGGGCAGTTGTATCAGGGTATATTTGAAGAATTATCTAACGATCCGGTTCGTAGAGAAGAAATTGGTCGTTTAGGTACAATAAGGCGTGTAGGAAGTAGGTCATTTGTTTATGCCAAAGCCGGGGCTGTAGGATTAGCTCAGGGTAAAATTATGGTTCAGCCTACTCCGGCAGCAAATCATCAAAATATTGCTGTGGCCTCTGCGGTTGCTGTGGGGGATAAAACCATTACGGTAACTTTAGGAGCTACTTTGGCTTCACTTAATCAGTATGAAGATGGTTTTATTACTATTAGTGACGCTACTGGTGAAGGCACTACATATGGTATTAGATCACATCCTGCTGCCGATGCTAGCGCGTCTTTGACTTTAACTTTGTATGATTCTGTACATGAAGCATTAACCACTAGTTCAGAGGTTTGTTTAACTCCGAATCCATATAATGGAGTTATCATTAACCCTGCGGCTAATCCAACAGTAGCGATCCCTGCTGGAACTCCTCTTAATGGTGTAACGGCTCTATATTATTGTTGGTTACAGACTTGGGGAGTCGGAGCAGCTTTGGCTGATGAAGCTGTTGTAGTGGGTAAGGATTTGACTTTGGGCATATCTACTGATGGAGCAGTCGAACTTGCGGATGCTTCCGGGGAAGTCATATTGGGTAGAACAATAATGGCTCTTGTGGATGAAGAGTATCGTCCGATTTATTACACAATTCAACGATAACTTTGTGGAGTAGGGGTAGTAGTTTACCTTTCCTGGCTATTACCCCTACTCAGCATTAAGGTACATTATGGCAATAACCCTAATCACAGTAACCAAAGTGAGTACTGTAGAACGATTTAAAGATCAGTTTGATATAACTTGGAATTTGGTTTGTATGGATGGTGAGGACGAGGTTATAAATCGTAACTTCACGATCCCCCATAAACAAGCTATGAATCCAACGGATTCAACAGTTAAATTGCAGGATAAAATGAAAGAATATATTGATTCCTATAAAGCGGCTCGAACTATTCAAGATCATGCTGCTATGGCTGCCGCAGTGGATTCTGTTCAAAATGAATTAAGATCAATTTACACTCCATAAGGATTTTTTATGGCCTTAGTCAAATCAATTGAAGCTGTGGATGCTTGGCAAGAAATTGCTCAAGATACCGTGTTGGAGGGGACTATAGTTGATGTTTCTCCTAATTATGACACCATGGTTCATATTGATCTAGCTATAACCACTACCACAGCTCATACAGGTACAGAGATATTAGTTCAAATATCCAGTGCGGCTTCTTCTGATGAATTCTGGACTACTTTACCTCCTTTTGTTTCATTGATCGGTACTGCTAATTCTGAGTCAATCACTAATAATCCTTTAACGGCTGGATCAACTGTAATTACTGTAGCCGATACAACTGGTTACGCTACTAACGGAACTTTGTTATTTCTTGAAGATGCCACAATAGCTAATTCGGAACTTGTATACCAAAATGATTTTGTCACTAACACCAGTATAACCGTTAACAATCAAACAACTAGAGAACATGCTAATACAGCAGTTTTATTCAATTTAGCTATAGCTCATTCGCCAATCCAATTACCTTTCAGCACAAATCGATTTCGAGTATTATACAATAACACCTTTGATCCTGATGGCTCTACTGTAGCTATCCGAACCCGTTTATCGAAAGTTACCAGTGTATGATAAAAAACCATCATATGGAACGTTGGTTAATTATGGCCATCATTTAGCTGGCCATGTTGATGCAAACTATTTATTCAATGAAAGGTCTGGTAGTCGCTTAGTTGATTCTTTTCCCAATAATCTAAACGGGATCAACAACGGAGCTACTTGGGTTGCTAATGGATTGGATTTTAATGGAAGTAGTGATTGGGTTCAATTACCAGATATTAGCCTTGGAGAAACCGGATTTGACATAACCTACATTGCTATTATTAGACCAGATGGGTTAGTAGGTAATGTTGATATAATTTCGCAACAAGGTACCGACCAGATGCCAAATACCTATATACGTCTTCAAACAAGGGGGACAGAATTAGGGGCATTTATAAGGGATAATGCCGCAACACCTATAACCTTAACTGGATCAGGCTTAACTGTTGGAGTTGAATATCATACAGCATTGATTAAAAGAGGTACAGTTTGGACATTATATTTAAATGGAGTTGTGGATGCTGTAGATACTTTAGTTGATGATTTTACATTAAATGCCGCAGCAATTGGATCATTCTCTGATGGGGCTAGTAATTTTTTCAATGGTGTTGTTAAAAATGTTGTTTTATGTAATTGTGCTTGGACTCAAGAACAAATAGTTAGTCACATGATCGATCCCTATGCCATGTTTCGTCATGCTTTAAATCCGTCATTGTTTGGGGCTTTTAGTAGAGTAATTATTCCTCGAAGAAGAATAGAAGGTTACTAATGAACGGTGTTTATCTCAGAAAATATGGAGTGGAAACGACAGTAAATTTTGAGTTGTTTGAAATTGACGGAATAGACTTTCGTATCGATGCTGCTCATGTGGCTGGCGATAGTAAAATTATGAAGGATGAGGGTGCAGAAGGAAATACGGCAAATGGATTTTCAGACGAGGGTCAAGCCTATTCTTTAGTTCTTACGGCAACAGAGATGCAAGCGGCTCGAATTGTTGTATATCTTGTTGACCAAACCGCACCTAAAGCTTGGCTAGATCGAACATTAGTTATTGAAACCTATGGGCATGCTTCAGCCCAACATCCTTTCGTTTTAGCAACTTCTCCAGGGAACACGTTAGATTATGATGCTTCCGGGGAAGTAACAATAGCAACAAATAATGATAAAACCGGATATGCTTTATCCAATACGGGTATTGATGCTATATTCACTCGACCGTCATCAAATTATGATAGTGTATTAAGGAGTCTCGGAGGAGTAGTATCTAAGTTAATGCACAGGTTAAAAAGTAATACTTCAACGAGTAAGTTAGAAATTTATCGATCTGATGATTCAACGAAGCTAGGTGAACAAACTATAACCAGTGCCACGCCAATTGAAGCTATTATCGAATTGGATACAGATTAATGAGCGTAGGATTTTTCGATATATTACAATTACAAGGTGTCGGGTTATCTGTATCTATAACTTTGCCTGTAATTATACTCCCGGATGCTTCATGGGAACCGGAGAATAAATCCAATCAAGTGCCATTAAGTTCTGCTTTGATCAAATCCGATCAAGACCCTTTGGATACTCAATTAACCAAAACCACATCACAAAATGACTGGGGGTCTGATCCCAAAAATACGGAATTCTAAGGTGAATTATGACATTATCTGACATGATAACTGACATTGGTGAAGATATTGATCGAGATGATATCGATGATAAAATCACAGTATGGATTCAAGATGCCACAAATTGGCTATACAATAAATCTCATTTTCATTCCTTAGAACGATCTGTCACCGGAACAACCACTACTGATGATGAATTGAAAATTGTCCCTGCTGATTTTAGTGAAATGCATACGTTGGAGTATGCTCCAGGGGATGGTACAGGATATATACTTAATGAGGTGAGTTCAACTACGTTCTTTAGAAAATACCCTGACCAAAACTTTTCTGGTTGGCCTATAGATTATTGTATTTACGAGGATCAAATAATTCTTGGCCCAAGACCTAATGATGCTTTGGCTTTGATCCTTCGTTACCGGATAGCTCCACCAAATATCCGCACACATGATTTGACTATCACGGATGATAATAACGCCGCTACGAATGGAGTTCAAATATATCTGGACGAAGATGCTTTTGGGTTGGGGTATGGGAAATTGTATTTCGTTAGTCCAAATGAGTCCAATGCTCTGATCCGAGTAGAAACTGTTGGAGGTCATGAACATGATATAACTATATTTCATAGTGCTGATGCGGCTACATTAGGAGTTGAATGGTATTTTGATGATGATGGCTCTGATGCCTCAAAGAGAAACTTATTCATCGGGGTCAATGGACTTGATTGTATAGTTAAAACTAACGGTTTTCGTAAACATGCTCATTTTATCAAATTTATTGACTCATTGAATGCGGCCTCAGTTGGTTCATTAGTGTACTGTGATGAAGATGTCCCAGACAAGACGGATAGATTATTAAGCGTCAATGCCAATAATGTTGATGCAGTGTCAGAATTGGTCTTAAGCAAAGAAGGGGAATTACCTCCGTTTGCCGAAAAATTTCATGAAGTTTTAAAAGAACGATCAGCCGGGAAAGGGCATTTATTTAATAAAAACAAAGACGACGCTCAAACAGCTTTTGCCTTGGCTGAGCAGTTAAGTCGAGAGGTCATACTATCCGAACGTCGCGCTCAATCTACAGTAAGTCATGCGAAGCCTTTTAGTGCCCGACATCGACATGACCATAATAACGCAAATCTTTTTCCTGAAATAGATGATGGTTTATCATGATAAGGTTACGATGGTTGGTTATATTGTTATTTACTCTATCCGGATGCTTGGAGTTTAATCCTATGGGTGTTGTTATTTGCAGTCCTTTCAATGATGACTTGAATTTGTGTAAGCCAAGCACGATTTCACCTAGTGATTCTTTTCGGACTGAATTAAGGACGGATAGGTCAAAATTTGGTGCCGGTTCTGCTGGAGGTATACTTGATTCTGATAAGCTATTTCTTAGATATACATCCGGTTTGTCCAGTGTAGGCAATGAGGGTGCTTTAGGCATATGGATTTATTCCGAGTCTGATTATATGCGAATGATTTTTGAAGAACGTCGACCTTTTTCTGGTCAAATGAATAATTTTGTTGGTATTGCTGTAGCAGATTTTCGTCTTCCTGATGAATATGCTGTTGCTGCCTCTATAAGGGATAGTGCTGGCGTAAATGTAACTTTATCCGCTTTAGTTGCAAATCGTGATAGAAATGCTTGGACATATTTAGAATTAAATTGGTTATGGAATGATGCTTCTGGTATTAGTGAATTATCTGTAAATGGCACTGTAGTTGATGATAGTACCGCAGGAAACGCTTTATCTCGTTCTGTCGAGGCTGGTCATCGCATGGAAATTGCCGCAGCACACTCATCAGGCACTGAAAAAAGAAT